>Ga0136642_1000032_pt1 | contig 89288 bp, 78 predicted proteins | sample LowCatLa1302831Y_FD_115313 | JGI IMG/M metagenome (GOLD analysis project Ga0136642, IMG submission 115313) | Freshwater microbial communities from Lower Cathedral Lake, Yosemite National Park, California, USA - 13028-31Y | ecosystem: Environmental > Aquatic > Freshwater > Lake ... | reverse complement strand
CCATCTCTCTTCTTTAAACTTTCTATTTCCTTTTGATATTGATATTCTAAACCTTTTATTATTAACTAAAGTCACTCTTTTTTTTTCCTTTTTCTCACAGCCACCATACTTTCTTCTCTTCTGCTCAAAAAATTGATCCAAATTATTATTAGAGTATTGTATAGCATATCTCTTACGCGTTACGCTAATCAACATCATGCCAAAGGAAAAGAATTTAGGAGGTAAAAAGGCCAAGGGTCTTGCACGTAAATTGACATCAGGTTTCGGATCCTATTCGGAACAAATTCGCCTATCCACATGTGATCTCGAGCAATATGCAGTCATATTGAAACTCTTAGGAAATGGTATGTGTCACGTGATTACAACCGAGGGCAAGACCATGTTGGCGCATATTCGCAACAAATTTCGCGGACGATCCAAGAGAAACAATGAAATCAAGGTCATGGGAATTGTCCTCGTTGGTATGCGCGAATGGGAAAATCCATACAAGAATTGCGATGTGATGGAAGTCTATGATGATCGAGCAACGCAACAATTACGCGCATTGCCCAATGTCGACATTTCCTCGCTAGATCAACATATTATTGATACTACGTCATCATCAATGAAGACGAGTACCGGTGCAACAAATATTGAGTTTACGAATGATCTTCCACAACAAAATCTACCAATACAACCCATGAATGTAGGTGAATCAAATGATGCCGGGGGGTCTTGGTTGGAAGACGATATCCTGGTAGATGATATTTAACGTCTTGGATTGTTATATCATTGTAGTACAAGGGTATATTCATAAAAACAAAATGTATTCAAAATGTATATATTTTTTTTGGGTAATGTTATTCCAAACAATATTCGCCATCATTGGATTTCCTATACGCGCAAACAAATTGATTCAAAAATTTCAAACAGTATCGTCAACAATGCATAAACCTGCTATGACAAAAAATATCATTTCGATTTCACCTGGTGGCTACAAAGGCTTTTATGTTCTTGGTATTTGTCAATTTATCAAAGAACATTATCCATTGGACAATTATATTTTTTCGGGTGCATCAGCCGGATCATGGAATGCATTGGCCATGTGTTTTACGGGAAATTTTTTTGAATTCCAAATGAACGTCATTGACCATCCACTACAACATTATAAAAAAATACATGAAATGGAACATCATATTATTGACAAAATAACGAGGTATTATACAAAGGATGATTTCGATCTCACACGTTTATATATAGGCGTCACAGTAATCGAACAGTGTCGACCAAAATCAACCATTTATAGTAATTTTACAAGCCTACAAGACGCACTCGACTGTTGCGTCGCAAGTTCACATATACCCTTTGTTACTGGTGGTGCTTTGAATACATATAAAAACGTTCTCTCCTTTGATGGTGGATTCAGTGAATATCCATATATCAATCATAAACCACCAGTCCTTCATATAACACCCAATCTTTGGTCAGAAACAAATGCAGATCAAACAAAAATGTCCATTGCCGATTATACTACCCTCTTTTCCAAGAACAAATACAACTTTCACGATATGATGAAAAAAGGGTACGATGATAGTGCAAAAAATAAAGCGCGTTTGGACTCTATTTTCCTACCAAAAAATTGAAATGCTTTTTTTGTATATAATGAATAGCATAGTCGAGTCGAAGAAGATAGCATCATAACAGTATTTGTATTTGTATTTGTATTTGTATTTGTAGTCGTTGTTTCAGTTTCTCTATAGTATTAGTCATGAGTGCCAGTGATATTGTAGAGAATGAGTGCCCCATCTGCTACGAGGTGGTGGATATTACAAAAAACAATGCAACCACGCCATGTGGTCACACGTTTTGTTTTAGCTGTATTTCCCAATCGCTTGTTCACAACAATGCATGTCCCTGCTGCCGTGGCACTCTGCAAGAAGAGGTGTGGGAGGATGTAGAAGAGGATGAAGAGGATGAAGAGGATGAAGAGGATGAAGGTGAAGAGGAAGGTGAAGAGGAAGGTGAAGATGGGAATGAACAACACGTTGAGATCATTTCTCAACGTTTTGCTGCACTAGGATATACAATGAGCGATGTCATTACACTGCTCATCAATCGTCCTTCGCGTCTGCAAGCAAATCGCGCCACCGAGGCATTCTTAGAAAAAATGGAACAGGACTTTGACACCATTGTGGACGATGGAGACAAAGAGTGTCAAGAGTCGGCGCTCTTCGAAGAAGAAGACATGCGCTCTGTGACTCATGTAGAAAAAGCGGTATCGGGTCTTTTGCTTCTCTCCCAATGCGCTCTAGCCATGTAGTAATAGATAGATTTTCAATATATTTGTATGCATACACACTAATTTTATAACTAAGTAACCCTTTTTTGTTTTCTCCTAGTCCTTGTCCGTAATATTCCATGCAATTTCTCCGTCATCCCATACAATTTTAGTACAGTCCATGTAATTCGGCATCCAGGCGGGCTTGAGTGTTGCAATCATAATTGGCAGTATATTTGTCTTATTTTTATTTTCTTCACATAGTGCGGTTATTTTTTCAATCTTTTTCTGAATACGATTCTTCTTTGAAACAAATGTATCATTTTGGCAAAACCCCTTGCAAGCATTGTGTTTATTTGTTATTACCGAATATTGTTGTCTATATAGTACCATATAAGACGTATAAAACGAATGCAAGGTGACTACTTGAAGATAAACTACACACAATGGTAAAAGATACGATAGACACTCGCGCATGGGTATATATAATACGGTTAACACCTTTAAACCTTTACATCAATAAACAATTTTTTACGCAATCTGAAGTCGTATTTTGCGTTTTACACGATCTTCGTCTTCAAACAAATACAAGCGCACATCGATTTCATGATAGTTTTCAACATCTTGATCGGTCGTAATGCGAGACAATAACTTGAGAGATTTTATATAGACAACATATGAAATGACAGATGGACTCGTATGTTTTACCAATTTATCAAATACAACACCACGATGAACCGTGGTCAATATATCCGGGTCTTGACTGCATTTGCACAATAATTCACAATCCGATTGTACTTTGCGTATGGATCGATGGCTCGTATTGATATAATCCAATCTTTGTAGCCACGTTTGTATAAATTCTTTGGCCGTATCTGAAATAGTGGATTTATGGAATACCTTTGAAAATAGCATCATTTGATTCAACAAATCAACGAGTCGGCGAATGGGACTTGTGGCATGTACATAGGCCGATATATTCATCAATTCATGAGACAAAATTGCCGTCTCTGAAAAAACAATATATTGACCCGATGTGTGTTTCCACGTTTGGATAACCCGCCGCGTATCTTCATCGAGGGACGTCAATTCATCATCTGTTGCTGGACCCTCACTTTCCGTTGTTGAAACTGCACGAAATACTCCTGTCTTTTGAACCGCCATATAGTCAGCACAATATCGATTCATCTGTATCATCCAATAGGAAACAACATCATGGGAATGTTTGGTGCATTTGTCACGTTTCTTGGTAATATCCAACAATTCTTGGTAAAACGGATTTTGCAAGAGTGCAGCTTCTTCATACCCATAATTCTTGGAAACACAAATCATTGCATTATGAAACGATATGGATTCGGTCGAACCATCCGATTCATTGACAATCAAATCCAAGACAAAAGCAAATCGCTGATGACCCGCCTGCAAGCTACAGAGCTCATCTGATAAAATGGTGGGAAGCATGGGACGACGTCTATCAGGCAAATAAATGGTTGCTACGCGTTTACTAAACGAATTCCAAAGACCGAGGGTTTCAAGCCAAACAAAGACATTGGCAATATAGATGCTAATTTTTAGTTTACCTGGTTCAGAGAGTCGTTCGATCGAAAACCCATCATCATAATCCAAGCTATGTTTCGGATCAATGGTAAATACATGGTCTTTGCGACGGTCTTCCATGTGATAATGGGGGGTATTCATAATTTCTTGTACATAGTCTTCCGTCGATTTCTTACAAAGAACAGTTTGCGTATTCTTGGTAAATTCAGTCAAAGATACATGCAAACATTTGCAATAGAGTTGATATTCGTAAAAGGCATCGAGAGAATCGACATCGCCAATCGTTTCAACCAAGATTCCCTGTGGATGTTTTTGGGTCCACTGATCAAACTTAAACACAACATATTTATTTTTCAAAGCTTTGGAAAACCCCAACTTGATATCATACGGAACCAAGAATGCAGGCAATCGTTTGTCATCAGGAATGCATTTATATAAGAGTCTCTTTTTATTTGCTGTTCGTCCAAAGGTTTTATTCGAGTCAATTTGCAACACGCCGGCAAATGTATCTGTATTGCGTATAGGTGATGAAATGGGCGTAATATTTCCAGTTGCCTCATCCAAGTCAAAAACGTCTTTGGTAAACAGACGGCTAGTCACAGGATCCAGTTGCGCCAATACAGGCGATCTTTCAATAATTTCTTCTCCTGTCATGACATCTTGGAATTTCCACGATGTATATCCGCGATCATCAATAAAGATTTGTATTCGTTTCATGGTTGCTCTACTTGTGTATATAGGAAAAAGGGTTTATATCCATTTATTGGTGTATTTATTAGCGCGCTGATAAATAATATACTATGATGGTCGAAAAAGGATTTAAACACTTGGCTGGGTAGTATAGGTAAATGTCTACTACAAAAAAGAGCGCAGGATTCTTGGTGATTGTGGAATCACCATCAAAATGCGCCAAGATTGAGGGATTCTTGGGAAATGGGTATACATGTATTGCGAGCAAGGGTCATCTGAGAGAAATCAAAGGCTTGGATGCTATATCTATTACGGACAATTTTGCACCTACATTTACAATCATGGAGGAAAAAAAAGAACACATCAAAGAAATGAAGCGAATCATCAAACAATATGATAAATCACGCGTATTGTTGGCAACAGACGATGACCGCGAGGGAGAGGCCATTGCATGGCACATTTGCCAACTCTTTGACCTTTCCATTGAAAAAACGCCAAGAATTGTCTTTCACGAAATTACGGCGGCGGCTTTGAAACGGGCTGTACTAGAACCTGGCAAAATCAATATAAATGTGGTTTATTGCCAAATTGCTAGACAAGTGTTGGACATTATGATTGGATACAAAATCTCTCCCACCTTGTGGAAATATGTATTGCATTCCAAATCAAATAGTTTATCAGCGGGTCGATGCCAAACCCCTGCATTGCGTCTTGTATATGATCATCATTGCAGATACAATCGAGCCGTAGTGGGAGATGTATTGTATAAGATCAAGGGCTCTTTTTTTACACAAAATGTGGTGTGTACATTGAACAAAGAATTTCGGTCCGAAGAGGAGGTGGGAGACTTTTTGGAAGCGTCCAAAGAATTTCAACACATCTTTGAAATCGGACCGGAAAAAGAGTCGATTCAAAAAGCGCCGATACCTTTCAATACATCGCGGCTTTTACAAACAGCCAGTAGTCAATTGCGATTTTCGCCCAAACGAACGATGCAACTGTGTCAACAACTGTACCAAGATGGACATATTACCTACATGAGAACTGAAAGTACAAACTATTCCAAAGAATTCTTGAAAGAATGTAGCGAGTATATTCTTGGAAAACATGGAGAATCCTTTCTTCATCCTTGTTTGGATTCGATCGAACAAAAAGATGCGACCAATCCTCACGAGGCCATTCGTGTAACACATGTCGACACGTTTCATATAGCTGAAGATTCAAAACAGGGATTGGCTGCACTGTATAAACTTATTTGGTGCAACACGGTACAAAGCTGCATGAGCAATGCCCAATATACAAAGCGCGAGTTGCGGATTTCTGCGCCTATGTCGACGGTTTATCAACACATCTTGGAAATACCTGTATTTTTAGGTTGGAAAGCTGTCAAGAATCAAGATGAAAGTGATAGTATTAGGACTGAGAATTCGGACAAAGCTCTCTTGTTTTTCTTACAATCAATGGCTTCAAAGATTGCACCCTATCAATATATAAAAAACGTGGCGACGATTCATTCGCAGAGACCTGCACATTATACAGAGGCGAGTCTCATCCATCAATTGGAACTTCTTGGGATTGGACGTCCATCCACTTATGCTTCTTTGGTGAATACCATCCAAGATCGTGGATATGTTACATGCAAAGATATCAAAGGAACTAGTCATAGTTGCAAAGAATATACATTACGTCCAGGAAATCTTGGTAAAAAAGGGCGTGATGGTATCATTACGATTGAATCCAAAGAATACATCTTTGGCGAAGAGAAACGCAAATTAGTGATACAACCCATCGGGACCATTGCCATTGAATTTTTGACCACCTATTTCGATCTATTCTTTTCCTATGATTATACCAAGAAAATGGAAATAGAGTTGGATCGCGTTACGCAAGAGGATTGGTCAACTATTTGCGACCAATCTTACAAAGATATTGCAACCTGTATTGAACCATTGTCCTCGCTATCCAAGCAAAAATATAAAATCGATGATATGCACGAAGTCATGTTTGGAATCAAGGGACCCTATATTAAAGAAATCTTGGAAAATGGTAATGTGGAATTCAAAGCAATCAAAAAAGATCTAGAGATTGATTTGAAAAGGTTGATGGCGGGTGGATATACATTGGATGACTTGTTAGAAACCAAGATGCGTGTTCTTGGAACACATGGAGAAGATGAGATTTCATTACATAGAGGCAAATATGGTGCTTATATTGAATGGAATAGCAAGCGAATTGCTTTGAAAAGTATCGAATCCTGTTCAGGAAAAGGGTTTGATGATATTGAATTGGTAGATGTCTTGGAAAAAGTGATAGAAGTTGCGACGCCGGTAGATGGAAATGCAGTGCGCGCGCCGCCGCAGGCGGCTGGTAAAGACGTTGTTCGTTTATTGAATTCATCGATGAGTGTACGCAAGGGGAAATTTGGACATTATATTTTTTATCACGAGGGGGAACGTGGCAAGAAACCGCAATTCCTGCCATTGAAAAAGTGCCCTTATAGTTATTTGACGTGTGATGTGGATCTCTTGGTTAAATGGACAAGTGAGAATCTGAAATAATCAATTTTTTAACGGCGTCGTTTATAGGTTTTATTTTTTCCCCCAATATGAGAACGTCTCCATTTATTAAGAATTTCTCTATATTGATTCCCGCGTGGTGAATTTGGATCTTCTGTTCTATAAAGTGTATTTTGATCTTCGCCATTTTCTATATTTATTACAGAATAGGGCCTTAAAGCAATATCTTCTAACAATTCATCTTTGAACTTCGATGTTCGACGTATTGTTCTTCCTTTTTCTTTCAATTTCTTTTTTTCTTCCGTTAGTCGTCCATCAATCTTTATAAACCAATTGCGTATATAATCTCTATCAAACCATTTTATAAATCTTTGAATGTATATATCTTCTATAAGAAAACCGTGTATTGCATCATCACTTAAACTGGCTACGGTAAGTTGCTTAAACTCTTCGTTATACGTACTAATAATATCTCTTGAACTAATTCTATTATCTTTCATCCATTCGGTTGGATGTAACAGATTATATTTTCCACTAAGTAGCATTTCGTCAAATACTTCTTGGTGATTAATAACAAACTTTGTAAATTTTCTTACATTTACACTACCATCCTTGTTATAATAATTGGATAGTTTCGACATTATTATATTATATATTCTATCATAATATAATAATATCACGCTGTAACATATACGATTTTGTTTAGGTAAACAACATGTCTAGTTTCTATGATATAAGCGGTGTCTTGAAAACGTATGGCAATTATATCGAAAATAATGTATCCACTATTGTGCCAAATATCCTTGTGCTAATTTTATTCATCTTTTCCTTTGTCTGTTTGTTTAAAGCAAATTTGGAACTGTTTGGGTACGGCTTGGCCTTTTCTGCACAAATTATCGTATTCTTTCTTTACATGAATAGTTTGTTTTTCCAAAAAAGGGTTAAAAGGGATATAGCAGCAATCGATTTATTTTCTTACCATGTACCACTCTCTTGGATTTTATTTGCAGGCGGATCTTTGCAATTTACGTCATTTGTCTTTATGATGATTGTGTTGCGGCATTTACAGATGAACTTTTTGAAAAGGGGCAAGTCAATCCAATTATCACAGTCCAATCGCATCTCGTTTGATACCTATCGCATTCTCTTTGTCATCGCATTCACAATAATGGCTGTATTGTATATAATAGATGCAAACTATATGAATAGCAATGATCCAAAGACAAACATTGTTAAAAATATTGTCTTTATTTTCTTTTCATCTGCTCTTCTTGGAATGACAAGCTATGAAGTGTATTTGGCAAATGGATTGTCAAAACTTATAAAAACCTCGACTGACGGATAAGCGTAACAGATCAGGGTTAGCATAGCATTTCAAAACTAGTCTTGGAAAAAAATGATATAGAATCGTTTATACTCTCTATCATTAACTCATACAATGAAATATTACGAATCAACCTTTGATGAATATCTACATTCAGCAGATCTAATCAATTTGCATCCGGAGATTTCGCCAGTCATTGCCCAATTTCCAAAGACCGTCTCGGATTTTAGGAATATCTTGGTCTACGGACCAACCGGGGTCGGAAAATATACACAGGTATTGCAATGTATCCGTAAATACAGCGCTTCTGATCTCAAACATGATAAGCGGATTTCTGCGCAAACGGATAAACAAGAATACAAGTATCATATTAGCGATATACACTATGAAATTGACATGTCCATATTAGGATGCAATTCCAAGATTTTATGGCATGAGATATTTTTACAAATTGTAGACATTGTCGCCATCAAGCCCGAAAAGGTGGGCATTATTCTCTGCAAAAACTTTCACTTGATACACGCCGAATTGTTGGAAATATTCTATAGTTATATGCAGGAGCATTCCAACCCGCAATCCAAAATTCAACTGAAATTCATCTTAATTACCGAACATATAAGTTTTATTCCAAATACTATTCTAAACAGTTGCTTGCGTTTTCATATATCTAGACCTAGTAATCAAATGTATTCAAAGATGGTACTTTTCAAAGAAGTAGGAAAACCGGGGTCTACTCATGATATAGTTCCTTCTTTGGCAAATGCAAAACGGTTGCCACCGCCACCGCCACCGCTGCCCCTAAAATCGGGAACGCGATTAAAAAATCGCATTGTTCAAGTGAGTGAACCAGCACATTTGATTCATGGCAAAGACCGTTTTTTTGCCAACATTTCCATGCCAAAAGTTCGATCCTCTGATTCGACAAGCAAAACCATGGAGTTTATCAACGATATTGACATGAACGGACTCCTTAATGCAAAAGAATTACGGTCCTTTGACATTATAGTAAAAACGAACCAAGAGCTTCCCAAGGATATTTTTAATATTATTTGCGATTCGCTCATTTCACAGATTCTATTACCGCAACACATTGTCTTTCCTGATTTTCGAGATATTCTGTATGATATTTTAATCTATAATTTGGACGTTTCGGAATGTATATGGTATATTTTGTCGCATTTTATCCATAGCGGCCATTTATCAAAACCTGGAGACATTTCTTCCATCATGGAAAAACTCAGTGTATTTCTCAAATATTATAATAATAACTATCGTCCGATTTATCATTTAGAAAGTATATTCTTTACTATTATAAATAAAATACACGGGTATGAACTGTGATGCGGTAAAAATAGTATTGGACATTGATTTATCCAAAGATGTACCTGTCGAAGTGGTCAAAAAACACTATCATAAACGCGCTCTCCAATTTCATCCGGATAAAAATAAATCAGTGGGAGCAGCAGATCAGTTTCGATTGGTTCAAGAAGCGTATGAATATGCCATGAAATACCAAGGTTATCTTGAAGATTCAGACATGGATCTAGAGGCGGATTCTCATGTAAATGCTGATCAAACCGTATTATCTTGCTACTATACCATCTTGAACGAATTCTTAGGAGGGATTCTTGGCGCCGAGAGTGCCAATGAGCTACAAGAGCGAGTTTTTAAATGTGTCATACAAAAACTGGTTCACCTATGTGAATCCAAAGCCATGGCTTTTTTGGAAACACTCGACAAACCACTGTTGATAAAAACATATCATCTCTTGGAAAAACACGCAGATCAGTTTCATTTTACAGAACCGATCCTGGAAAAAATTAGGTCTATTATGATCGAGGAGACCGAAGGCGATGAACGCATTATTCTCCGCCCATTGTTGGAAGATCTTTTTGCAGACAATTTATACAAATTGCAAGAGGGATGCACCACCTATTTGGTCCCTCTTTGGCATCATGAGTTGGTGTACGACAATTCGGGAAATGATCTATATGTTTCATGTGTCCCGCTACTTCCTGACAATGTAACAATTGACGAACATAATCATATAATCATTGAATTGCGTATAAATATTCGCGATGTATGGGAAAAAGACTGCATTTCTTTTTTCTTGGGAAAACGCGAATTTTCTTTCAAAAAGGATTGTTTGAGACTAACGAGTCAATTGCAGATGGTTCTGTTAAAAGGATATGGTATTGCGAAAATTGACACGCGCGATATTTACAATGTTTCGCAACACTCTGATATACATGTATGTATCGAGCTATTTCATGAATAAATATATTTTATATTTATGGTATGATAGAGGTTAAAGTCTTTGTTCTGATAAACATTATAAACTCTGTATAAGGAAATCATGTTGGGTTGGCATCTCGTAGCACCCTTTTTGGGAACATCATTTTATCTTGGCTTTCCAAAAGAAATGCTGGTGGGAATACCTTCACAATGGACAAATCGGTTTGCTCTTTTTCACAATGTGAGCATTTCGTTATTTAGTGTATGGACGTGTTACCAATTGACTTATCATGGAGTATACGCAATGGGTGTTCATACATATCCGCAGTACTATGCAAGCAATCCGTGGATCAATCGCGTTGTATTTTATTTTTACTTGTCAAAATATTATGAATATGTGGATACATTGTTGATTTATGCCAAGAATCGCGAACCCATTTTTTTACAAACATTTCATCATGTAGGTGCCCCCATTGTATGGCATCTGTCCTATGTCTATGGTTGCGACGGGGGTGCATTTTACGCGTCTCTCTTTAATTCGTTTGTACATTCATTCATGTATGCATATTATGCGCTTGTATTGTGCAAAGTCGATGCGATTCGTAAATACAAGATTTATTTGACGAGTCTACAACTTGTGCAGTTAGGGTTTGGTGGATTTCTCATGCATACAAGTTATAATACAGTGTCTGAAAGTAGGGAATGTCGAGCTGTAATAACGCTATTCAATGGATATATTTGTGCATTGATCTATTTTTTTGGAGATTTTATGATTTCGACCTATGGTTGGCGTGCAATCCAATCTCTTTTTTGTAGAAAGGAGCGAAATGATGGATTTACTGAATTGGAAGATTCAAAGTCAGGATAAAAAAATCGAAGTCAGAATAAAAAATAATACATCATATACTTGTGTATTATTTTTGTTGTTTATTTATAGTATGGTATCATAGTCTACGTATTGTAATATAGTATAGGTATTATAGGTTTTTTATTTTATACCTTCTTCTTGACCACCTTCTTCTTGGCAGGTTCTGCAGCGGCCTCTTGAACAGTTTCTACTGCCTGATCTGCGGCAGTAGGTGCAGGTGCTGCCTTCTTGACGACCTTCTTGACCGGCGCAACGACTACATCGACTGCTTGAGCAGCCACTTGTTCTTCGACCTCTACCTCCTCGTCACTGTCCTCGACTTGTGTACTAGTTGGTTGCGACTCTTCTACGACAGCCGGTTTCATTGAGGGGGCTGCAACAGATTCGACATCTGCCTCTTCATCCTCCTCGCGCAAATCCTGCGTCTCAATCGCCTTCTTTTCATCAGCAGACAATTCAATATGGCACTTTCCATAGACAGTCACAATCTCACGTGGCTTCACAACACATTGAATCAGACGCCAGGTGAGGCCCCATCCCTTTCCACCGATCCAAATTCCGCCGCATTGCAAAACACATGCTACGCTGCTCAACTTGGGAACAAAGTCCATCGGGGTCACATTGTCATTCTCGCACGGGAAAATCAAATTCTTGTTTGTATCATAAATCTCCACCTTCCACTTGCCATCATAAAATGGCACCTTGGCGCGAATCGACGGTGGCTTGGACAAATCAACCTTCTTGGTATCCTTGTTCTTGCTATACTTGAGAAAGGGAAAGAAGGTGTGCTTGGCCACCTCGCGCGACATTTCCTCTCCCCACCACAACTCAGAATTGGTCACGGCATCGTCGAGCACCTGGTTCTCAAAATCCTTGAGCTTTTGCAGGAACTCGTCGGTCGAGTCATTGCTATACTCGGCGTTGGGAAAATTGAGAGAAATACTAAACTTGCCATCTGACTCTCCAGTGGCACCATCGACAAAGTCGGAAATACCCCACGTCATCATGAGAGGAGTGCTGAAATGCAAGGACCGGTTGGTCTGCTTGCTAATAAGAGCGACGGACTTGGCGCCACGATCGCTCACCTTGGGCGGCATATACTTGATCTGCTTGGGGTCCCATTCGGACACGGAAAGAACAACGGGCTTGGATTGAGAAGACATGATATATAACTATGAGCGTGTATTGTGATGTAGTATCAAGCCGAATCTTTAAATCAATTTTTTGACAAATTCATTTGTGTAAGGGAGTGCATTAGAAAAACAGTAATTTACTGGGTAAATGCTGTAAAAATATATATTTATTCTTGGGAATGGACATAAATATAATTTCTCACTCTATCATATAAATACTAGTCTATTCATGTTTTCGAGGCCTATACGCAACCCGGAAGACATTACACCTATGAATGATTTTCCTACCAATGACTTTTTTGATGTTATTTCTAATGATATAACTATTTCCACTCCCGCCGAAAATAGCATGAAACCTGCGGAATTGACCTATGTAGAATATTTCGACACCTCTTTTAATCTGCAGAAATGCAAAGTGCCTGAATTGAAACGCATTTCAAAATCAAAACGTCTCTATGTAAGTGGAAACAAGCGCACGCTGATTGACCGTATTCATCAACATTTTATTTACGAAAAAAATGTTACAACTATACAGCGCATATATAAAGGATATTTAGTAAGAAAATCGTTTCGGTTACGAGGTCCAGCGTTTAAAAATCGTTCGCTATGTTGCAACGACTCGGATTTTTCTACCATGGATCCCATTGCCGAAATACCTGCCTTCCAATTCTTCAGTTTTTATGATTCAACAAACCATATCTATGGGTGCAACATTCAATCATTGACCACTCTCTTGGAAAAACGTGGAAAATTGTTCAATCCGTATAACCGCGAACCATTTCCTATCGCAGTTCAGCGCGATATTATCATCTTGTCAAGGATTACATCTATTATCACAAATAATAAACCCAACATTGCACCTCGCATTCATGTAAAACATCAAAGACGCAATCTATCGCCTCGCCATACTGGGACTATTCTATCAAATATTATTTTTGACCAATCGGTCAATGGTCAGGTACCTGAAAATACAGTGGTTGCGAATACTGGTCCTAATCAAGCGACGACTGTTATTACCAATACTACTTCGTTTGTTCCACGATTTATTGTAAATCCACTTGTGGCATTGGATTATCCCAACTACGATGGACCTGCAATGATGCAGCAAATGTTGCAAATAAAACAACAATCTATTGATCAGCGTATCCAAGAATTGTTTATGGAAATAGATGGTCTTGGAAATTATACACAGGCGACATGGTTTACAGAATTGGCGCACCGGGAATATATACGATTCTATAGATGCCTCTATGATATTTGGCATTATCGCGCACAACTCAGTTTTAATACACGATCCTATATTTGTCCACTGATCGACCCATTTCACATTGCATTTACAAACCCGAATCGATTTTCCGATTTGTCTCTAGCAAACTTGCGCGATGGTTGTTTAACTGTCATGGAACATATGATCTTTTCAGGCGTCGATACAGAATTTAGGACATTGGGTGCATTGCACGTTTTATCTGCACTAACCATTGTTTCAGTCAATGCGCGAACCAGTATGCCATGGCTTTATGACTCGCTTATATATTAAGATACATCGATTTGTCGAATATTCGGATCCATTTTTCCTCTTTTCTTATTTAGGAAAAGTGGGCACCTCGTACATCGAGGTAAATATATTTAAGTGCGTTAAACCACTTAAAAAAGAAACCTATTATACTGTATAGAAGCAAGAATGGTACGAACTGCAAAGCAAACAAGCACTCCTGTGACTCCCGAGACCTCCGCTAGCGCCGCCGCCGCTGCCCCTGCTACCGCTAGCAAGGCAAAGAAGGCCGCTGCCCCCAAGAAGACCGCTGCTGAGAAGGCAGCAGTTGCCGCCGCTGCCCCCGCTCCCGCCTCTGAGGAAGTCCCTCTTACGAACGAGGTGGTTGAGGCCGTTGATGCCTCGTCTGCAGTTGGACTCAAGCTTACCGAGTTTTCGGCCAAGATCCAGCAGGCTCTTGGTCTCTTCTCTAGCTTGAAGAACGACTTCAAGACTCTTGAGAAGGCTGTTGCCCGTGAGCTCAAGGCTGCTCAAAAGTTGAGCTCGAAGAAGTCCAAGCGCTCGGGAAACCGCCAGCCTTCCGGCTTTGTCAAGCCCACCCGTATTAGCGACGAGCTCGCCCAGTTTTTGGGCAAGACTGTTGGCACAGAGATGGCTCGCACAGCCGTCAGCAAGGAGATCAATGACTACATCCGCAGCAATAACTTGCAGGACAGTGCCAATGGTCGCATCATCCACCCCGACCAGCGTTTGACGGCATTGCTCAAGTTGAACACTGGTGACGAGTTGACCTACTTTAACTTGCAGCGATTCATGAAGCACCACTTTATCAAGGCCGAGGTCCCTGTTGTTGCCACTGCTTAATTGATCGCACAATAAAACAATAAAAACAATAAAAATTTCATATATTTCGATACAGAAATACATGAAAAAACATGTTAGTTATATGTTCTTTACAGGTTATACAGATATGGTTAATCTAAACTAAATTTATAGGTATTTGTGGCGTTGTTGATTAGTTCTCGCCAGTCAATCGATTGTTTTGTGCTTGAAGAGATACATTTATTTTTGTTAGGTTTTTTAGAGCTTTGGCATAGCTTTTGTTTTCCTCCTCTAGTACATCATAGTCAGACATGAGTCGGCACGCCTTGCCATTGTAGTAATCGCGCTCCTCCATCATGTTGCGCATTTCTTGTTGCACTCCCACAATGCTCTCTTTATCGTGCTTCTTTTCAAATGTAAGGGCCTTGACCTCATTGCGCAAGCGTTCGAGCTCCGCTTCGATCTTTGAAACATACTCTGTGTCTACTAGATCAAAACTTGGCTCGGCCTCCATCTCCTCTTGGATCTCGCCTAGCTCCAAATCGGCAGCTTCTTCCTCTTCCGTCTTTTTGTGTGTGGTATTCTTCAACACTGTCCAGTACCATGGATCATCGTAGACAATGCGGACGCTCTCGCCTGCATTCAACTTCTCGTGAAGCGACAAGACTGCACTGTTGGCGTAGTTCCACGATTCGAAATGGATGTAGATGCTGTGGTATTTTTTTCCATCGCGGTCCGTCTTGGCAATTCTGTCAATGTGAGAAACGATTCCCATGTCCAAATGTTCAAACACATCAACAATGCGCTCATCGGAAAAGTTGGCAAACACGCGGGGTACGAAAATGCTCATGATTGACGACATGATTTGTAAATATAGGGATGTGTAAAAGTCTTGGTGATTGTTGTTAAAATATATCTCTGTTGCAGTTGGCTGTATCATACATCTCTTGCAAAAAAAGCAATTCAATTTTATGAAAAATGGGTCACGGTCGACATCAATACATATATATTATATTTTTATGCAAACAAACATAAATACATATGTGAGTAATAACTCATAGTAGGCAATGTCGTCTGATAATATTAAATTCGATGTGGTTGAAGGAGAAGAAGATGATCTTGGAATATCCGCGCCCTCGGTGGATGACCTTCAAATACCATCATCATCATCTATCCTTGAAACGCGTACAGAAGATGTTCCTTTTGAAGAAAAAATAAGACGGTATGTTGCACAAAATAAACCCAAGTTGTATATCTTAACGCCATGTTACGGATCGCAATGTTACGTAAATTACGTTACATGTCTCATGAATACCATTGGCCTTTTTTCACGATATGGGTTTCCATTACAAATAGAATTTTGTAGAAATGACAGTCTTGTATCGCGTGCCCGCAATAATTTAGTGGCACGGGCCATGTCTGATCCCGAGACAACCCACATTTTTTTCATTGATAGTGATATTACATGGAATCCTCTTGATATTTTCAAACTTATTTTGGCGGATAAATCCCTTGTTGGTGGAGTCTATCCGCTCAAGAATTACCAATGGAACAAATTGGTCAAGGATCCACAAAATCCGTTTAATACAAACATTGTGCAATCCCTTCTCACAAAGAAAAAACAATCGCAATTGGCTGCCATGATCTCCGACGAAGATATGGTTCAACACAATTTGCTTTCGTACAATATTAATTATTTGCAAAATTATCTTACCATTGACAATAACCTGGCACAAGTAAAGCATTTGGCCACGGGATTTATGATGATCCAACGAAATACCTTGGAAAAAATGATGAAGGCTTTCCCTTCTACCAAATACGTCGATGATGTCCATTTCTTAAAGGAACATGAGAATCAATATGCATATGCCCTATTTGATTGTGGCGTGGAGAATGGTCATTATTTATCCGAAGATTGGCTCTTTTGTCATCGATGGACAAAAATGGGTGGATCTATTTGGATCGATGTCAGTATTAATTTGACACATACAGGCATTGAAGATTACAAGGGCTCTTACATTGCATCGATTGTATGAGGAGGGTAAGTGGTGGTATGTGAATCCATAAAGAGGGAATATGTTTTCATCAATCCATCGTAGTCTTTAATATAGGTTGTATGTTGACACAACCATGTATAAAAGTCGGCACACCGATTGTTGCGTATATATTTCTTATACTCAACAAACCATTGTACAGTACGATCCAGCGATATTGTCTTGTCTACAGCACTGTAATCGGTTCCCGATAAAATCAAAATATCACGCATATCTTTTTGCGTCCACATCAAATCATATAATATTTGTTTCGTATCATACACAATAATGGTCGAATTGTATATATTTACGTTGCGAAATACGCGTTTGCATCCATATACAAACATATCCATATCATCACTCATGCAGGCCCATGCTCGCTCATCGCTGACCATATCAGCACACATCTTGTCCGCTTCGCCTTCTGCTTCATAAAAGAGTATGTTGTTTTGTAGCAAAAGTTCCTTTACATTTACAATGTCGACTTCGCGAATGCGGATAAACTGTTGTTTCAAGGTTTGCATTTCTTTCGCCGCTGATTCTTTTTCATCCTGGGTCACATTGTCTCCTTCGGTCAGTGTTTTCAACTCATTATATTTCTTTTCCGCCATATATTTTGCCATTTGACGGCGTTTTAATAATTCGCGCTTCTCCTCAGGTGGTTTCCCATCGAAAATGAAAATCGGAGTGACATGATTCTTTGTAAATACATCTACCATTTTCTGCATATTTTCCAAGAGTTTGTTGTTCGCCATGAATTTATACATGTATATACTTGTATCAATCACGACGGTTTTTCCTTGAGCATATTGCAAATGCGTTTTGAAAATCGCGCGCTTGCTACAATTGTCGTATAGAAACCGGTTCAAATTATGTATTCCCATATATAGCCTTGTCGCTTTCTCTGTCTGATACTATTTGTCAAGGATACAAATAATATCATCAATTTTTTGAGTTGTCCAATTCAAACACCGTCATGCGCAACGTTGTTTTGATCCACTTGCCATATGTAGCTTTCATAGGGTTGGATACACTTTGGTTTGCCATTTCCAAAGCCTGTATATAATTGGGGTCTTTGTAATGGGTTTGAATCAGTCGACAATATGCCAAGACATTTTTATGCGTCTTGGAAAAGATCAGCGGATACTCCTCTGTCTCTCCATTGTTATCGATAGACCACTTGATAAACTCATTCATATGGAACAGTAATATGGAACGTACAATAAAATAAGAAAAGGCCGCGGTTTCTTCATGATAAAGCACGGGGGCATTGGGATCGAATGGTTGTGCAAAAGTACTGTAATTCATCATTGCATGGTGCAATACTTTTGCGCACTGAAAACACGCAAACCGTTGTTCATAGATCATATTTTCTTCATACTGTTTGAATAAACGATCCATGGTTTTATTTGCTTCACGCAATGCGGGTGCTGATGATGAATAGACCGTGACAAAGACCATGTGTACAATTTCGGCCCACATTTCCGTATAGGATTCATATAAACGTGTATCTTTTTCTACTCGAAACATGGTTTGAAGGGTCGGGAGCCATTTGCCCTCGTCCATCTTGGAAAAATCAAACCCCATGTTGTGAAATGTCTCGTGAATAAACACCTTCAACCACTCTTCTTCGCGAAACATGTTCATTTCCGTGGATACTTGGCATGTACTTGTAAAGGCAGTATTTGCATGTTTTAAAGAAATATGGGTATTGGTTTCTTTGGGTAAATTCTTTTTATGATTGGTGAAATAAATATACACATTCATGGTTTTCGAACATGCATTGCTCTTTCCAAAGGTATCGGCCAACAATAACCATTGGTATATTTTTTCAATCGCATTTTCAAAGAATCTTGGTTTTGTTGTGCGTTTTTCAAAGCCTATTAAATGAATATTGGCTGTTCGTCCATTGGGTAATGAACAAGTGTATCGTTTTCCAAGACGATGTGGATTGGATTCTTCGATAATGGCTCTAATCTCTTTGGGGATATAGGTATATGATTCTCCCTTGGGCAGGGGGTCGTTGGTTCCAATCGATATTTCTTGAATTCTTTTTTGATAATAGGTGCCCCATGTTGATCTATTTTCCAAGAGTGTTTGAAATATAGGTCGCAATACATTTCTTGAATCTTGGGAAAGAGGGTATTTTGTTTGTCCTTGAAGAAGAGGAAATGGTTTGTGAATATTGCGACGGGTTCTTTTATGTCGGTCTTGTATCCCCTGTTTTCCAAGATTTGGATAAATAGATTTTGATTTTGTCTTTGATTGTTGTAATTGATCGATAAATCTCTTTATTTCGACTGTCGCTTTATTCATATCACAACATATCCTATTCTAAAGTATGTTGTGATTTTATTCTTTTGATGGTGGTCTCGATTCGGCTTCGGCTCTTAATTCGGCGCGAATTTTCATCAAAATATGATCCGTATCTCCATTAGAAGCGTGCACGTGATGGACCAGCTTGGCATTGTCCGTTGCCAAGAGCAATTGTTTTAAATCTTGGTTTTGCGAGAATTTTGCGCGGACCGCCGTTTCGCGTTCTTCCTTGTCATGTTCACCGTAAAAATCGGAATCAATCACTACTTTGATAGGACGCAATTGAATCTCCATCTTTTTCTTTTCTACCGTTTTTTTGTATTTGCCGGTTTTGCTACCCGCGGCGCGTGCATAAAGGACATCTGTTGCCATCTTGTTATCTTTACCTCCTGTATCCAAAGAAAATTGCAAATAGAAGTCGGGGAATCCCTTTTTGAACTTGGATGCTTGGTAATAGTGTTCGACCGATGCCCATAAATGTCCATCAATGCGAAACTGTGTGATCCACGTATCATCCAATTTCTTGCGCCATTCTTTAAATGTGGCCAGTGTGGCAAAATCAGTTGTACGAGTCGGTGACATTTTTTCATGGACCCCTTTTCCTGGCTTGGCCGTTTTTTCGGATCGTTCAAAAAAGACGAGAACCGTCTTGGGATCATATTCACCACGCGCTTCTGCACTTGCATCGATTTCTTCGTCTTTTTCCGTTGGTTTTCCAAGATCCGGATCTAACCCTAGCCGCGTCTTGTAATTGCGAAATTCTTGGATATGATTGAATAAACCCGCTCCGCCCTCCATGCATTTTTTCACTACCAGGGTTTTGATCTGATAGGGTATTTCGGGAAAGACAAAGATTCGTTTGTGTTTATACGTAACAAGTTTGTAGTGATCTCCACTAAATGTGGCCATGATGTAAAATCTTGGTGCAAATGAACTTTGCTGCATTAATTGTGGATCAGGCAAACCACAACTCATGATGGCATCAGGAGCTCCGTCTAAATAGGCGCGTTCGGACAGAATAATAAATTTTACCTGTAAAATACGTTCCATAATGGAAATGGCAAACTCATCTGCCCAAAAATTACTCTTTGTAATAAACACCCTGAATTTTTCTAAAGTATCTATTTCTGCAACATCACTATATCCACCTTGTTCCATCACTTGTTCAATCTGCCCCTTTTCTTTTTGCAATGTTTCATAGTTACTTTTTAACAATTCAGCTTCCTTTACTATTCGTTTCATTTGTTCACGATTGTCTTTGACCGCTGCCGCACGTCTTTTCAAATCATTTTGTCTAATGGTTTTCATTTCGGTTAGTTCCTTTTCCGTGTTTTTAATCGATGAACTCAACATCAAATACATATTTCTACGTTCTTGGAAATGTTCATCACTCACTTCTTTCGCTAAAATGGCGCGCAATTTTTGGACTGTTGTGATAAACCCCGCTTGCTTGAATGCTTCGCGAATCACTGCGAAAAAACAATCTCCATTTGCCTCTACTGGAACTATGCCGAAATGGTTATTGGTCATAAACTTTTCGATCCATGTATTCGATGCTGCGGCTGTATAATCCTTCTTTTTTGGTACATCGCCCTTCATCTCTTCAGGCAAGGTTGCTGGCTGTTTTTTTGTACGATCTACTGAAAATAGACCGTGTTCCAAGAGTTTATTCGCCTTGGAAACTTCTTTAGAAACGGATGCTTTGGGAACCTTTAGATCTTTTGTCATGTCCTCTTCCTCATCTTCCTCTTCCTCTTCTAGATCAATCGCACCAAGATCAATACCAGTTTCATCGACTATACTGGATGGCTTGGATTCTTTCTCTTTTTTGTCCATTTCGCGTAAATATTCGTCCACATCGGAACCGGCACGATCGACAAACGATTCTTTCACAAAGGAATATAATAGGGGTTCTCGCATTTTATCGAGATCCACATCACCATCTTCATCGAGGACCTTGAGCGCGCGATGTTTCGGTATTTCAAAGACACCAATCTGTGATTTGATGGCACCTTGTGCTGAGACCAAATAAATGGGGAAAAAAACAATGTTTTTATCGACAAAGGTATATTTCGGTTTTCCAATGATAACAACGCGTGTTTTTCCAAAGAGTTCTAATTCATAAGGTGATGATGCAAATCCTTTGTCTTCGTCGTCGATTCCACGATTTTCTGTATATTTAACACCCGAATTGATCTTGGATGCCACCATGTCCTTTATATACTATCTATTTTTTATTTTTGTCTCTATAACGTATATACAAAAATATGGCACGAGGCGGTAGTAACGGCGGCAATTCGAATTTCCCTCTTTTTGGCTTTCTCGCAGGTGAAAGTCTAGCTAATTCGGGTGGCAGCACTGTTTCTGTATGTGGACCCAAGGATAGTACGTTTTATTGCGAATTCGTTCGCGATTTCAATATCTTCAAAATGATCCTCTTTATTCTTTTCATCCTTTTTATAATTGGATACGGTATTTATTATTTCACAACTTTTTTCAAGTCATCGTCGTCTAGACGCGGATCACGCAAGAATCGATAAATGAATCACATCATTACAATGTATTATGTCTTTTTCAGGAAATCCATGATATCCATATATTTAAACGCAACACGACTCGACATACTTTTGTGTTCCTTTGCCTTCATCTTTGACATGGTGACGATATTGGGATACACTGCTGCCGTCCACGATTCGTCGATTGTACCTTTTTGTATTTCCGACTTGCACAACGTGACAAAGATAAAGACCGTTTCCGTGATTTCTTCCACCTCGTTCATTCGGTTGTCCTCGTCGATATATTGCAATTGGAGCTGCTGCATTTGGATAATAATATTCATCACTTCTTTACTCGGGAGGACCTCCAATTTCATCAAGTTGATGATAAACGCGGCCGCTGCACGTCGGCGATCATTTGCCTTGGTATAGGCACAGAATCCGTCGTAGTCCTTGTCGCCATCCACATATTGGATATGATTCGTATTTTCAATATAACTTCCGATAAACCCTTGGAGGATGGTCGTAAATATGGTAAAACGTTCGCACAATTCCTTGTACAATTTGGCATACATTTCGGAATAAAACTTGTTTGTCGATGCAATGTCGAAGATGGACTGGCCAATCTTGGCAATGTTTTCACGCTGTTCTTCCGTGAGGGTCTCGTCGCCTTCTGATTGTGTTGCTGCGCCAATATCGTGAATCGTTGCCTCGACCATGGTAATAAAATCTTGTACGGATTTGTCGTATTTTTCCGTGGACAATCGGATCTTTTCGACGATGGTATCGCGCTCCTTTTTCAGATGAGCTATTTTGTCTTGATCTTCTATGCGTTCGCGTCTAGATTTCGATTTGTTGAATGGATTGCCTTCAGTCTCGTCCGACTGGTGGTACGCATCTTGGTATTCCTTTTCGGCGGATTTCAAGAGAGCATCACCTAGTGGCGGCGACAATTTATTCAAAAGTGCCCTCAAATCGTTGATTTGTTTTTCGATTCCCTCTTTGCTGGCCATCTTTGTCACCTTGAAGGATTTTCCGGAATTCCAGTTTTCTTGCATGGAACCGCCTTTTCCGTGTCCAGTGCCGTTGCGGCTACTGGACTGTGGTGGGGGTCGTCGAGACGAGTTTGAAGAGGATGGTGGAGGTCGGCGGTCTGTCGAAGATCGACGTTCTGTGTGATCCGGTGCATCCTGTACGATAAATGGCTGAATCTCTTTTTCCAAATCCGCCAAGATCTTCTTGGTAGCTTCCGATAAAATCGTGATATCGGAATGGTCGAAATAAAAGTCGGCGAAATTGGCGAGAGTATAATGTTGTGCGAGGGTTGTCATCTTGTTTTTATTAAGGCCAAGAATACAATAGTGTATGAAGATGGGTTTATATAAATTACGGGGAAAAATATTACAATAGTATATACAACCTTTAGTGCATTCGATTTTATGACTAGAACTGTTGGAAAGAAAAATCGAGAGGGTATGAAGAAAGGGTATAAAATTTCTAGAAAATTGAAGAATGGTAAACGTGCATCAAGGAAACAAATAAAAAAATATATGGGAGGAGGAGGTAGGTACAAAATTACTGCTCAAGAATTACTAGATGTTTGTTTTTTAGAGGATGAGAAATATAAAGAAACATATAGAAAAGAAAAGGACAAAAAATTTAAATTATATGCTCAACATTTTGTAAATACTACATGTCCGAAATTGTATGCTGGATTATCTCAATATATAAAAAAATTTTATGAAGAATTCAAGGATGCTAATTTTGATGATGTTGATATAGAAAAAAAATGAATAGTTTTGAAATAAAATTAAATAGTGACAGTGAATTTAATAATATAAAAAAAAAACTATACTCGCAATTATTTAGGCAAAATCCCAATGCGAAGGTGTGGCGTGGTGGTGAGCCTTTTGCCAGTTGCGCAACTCTTGTATTATTGACTGCAATACCATGCAAATTAATGAGTAGTAATATTGATAATAAAAATTTTATTATTCAGAGTTTTTCATTTATCGCTGGTATTCCAATTTGTGCTGCATTTGTGGCAAATATGATACCATTTATAGTTGTAGATTTTGTTATTGAAGAAATAGCGTCTTTTGTTATCAACCGGTTTGTCAAGTTTGAACCACCTATGGTAACATTTAGATTCACACGTTATATATTAAGTGTTCCAAATGTTCCAAATGTTCCAAATGACGATGAAGAATCACCTAAAAGTCAACCACAAGTAGATGAAAAATCACCGAAAAACCAATCACAAGTAGATAGTGTAGTAAACAATATTGATTCACAACAATTACAAATGTCGAATATACCATATGAAATCAAATCGCCATTTGATAGTTGACCTTTTTCTTCTATCGATAAAAGTAATACGCAGGGTTAAGTATTACTCTCCATTATATAATTTTTATAAACAACAAAACTATATAAACATTACATCATGAACATAAAGAGCATACATGTCAATCCAAGTTGAAGAATCTGCACCCTCTCAAGAAAAAGAAACTCTCAATGAATCTAGTGATCAACCCATTCAAACGTGGGACGACCTCGATCTAAAATCCGACCTCTTGCGCGGGATTTTTACCTACGGTTTCGAAAAACCCAGTCCCATTCAGCGACGAGCCATTTCTCCCATTATCGCCGGGCGCGATGTCATCGCCCAAGCCCAGTCGGGCACAGGCAAAACGGGTGCCTTTACTGTGAGTTTGTTGCAGCGCATCGATACATCCATGCCTACGACTCAAGTGATTGTGATGGCGCCTACACACGAATTGGTCAATCAGATTGCCAAAGTGGTCGAGTCGATCGGGTCCACCATGCCCGATTTGCGGATTGCCACCTTGGTCGGCGGCACGCCCGTCATGGAAGACTGCAGTCGTTTGAAAAACCAAGTCCCTCATGTCATTGTGGGTACAGCGGGACGTATTTATGACATGATGCACCGCCGTGTGATTCAACCACAGGATATTCGCATGTTTATCTTGGACGAAGCCGACGAAATGTTGTCGCGCGGTTTCAAAGAGCAAGTCTATAACATTTTCCAGTATTTCAACAACTCGATACAGGTTGTCATGTTTAGTGCCACCATGCCTCCCGAAATATTGCAAATGTCTTCGAAATTCATGCGCAATCCCGTCACCATCACGATGCAAGCCGAAGAACTAAATTTGGAAGGAATTGAGCAATACTTTATCGCACTTGAAGATGATACGGCGAAATACAACATGTTAAAACAGCTCTTTGGATTCTTGTCCATTTCGCAATGCATTATTTATGTCAACAGTGTGAAGCGGGTGGCTGATCTCTATGTCTCTATGCAAAAAGAGGGATATTCTGTGGGATGCATCCACAGTTCCATGACAAAGATGGATCGCGATAGTGCATTTACTGCATTTGCTAGGGGCGAATATCGCGTCTTGATTTCGTCCAATGTCACGGCGCGCGGTATTGATATCCAACAAGTCAGTGTTGTCATTAATTTCGATATACCCAACTGTGTTCACTCCTATTTGCATCGTATTGGGCGGTCGGGGCGATGGGGTCGCAAGGGTCAGGCCATTAATTTCATTACACAACGCGACGTTTCCATGCTGCGAACTATTGAGCAGCATTATAAATCGACCATTTCGGAATTTTCTTTGGAAAAGATCAATTGATAAGTGTGTTTTATTTGTATGTTTGTTATTCGTTTATTATAGTCCCTTTTTTTAGTGAACTATAATAATAGTCATAATCATGATGGGTCTTGGCATGGAGTTTGTTAGTACATTGTTTACTGGACACGTTTTACCGGCAAAATCAACCGAGGGTTTAGAAACCGTTGTCGTCCCTGCTTTTTCGTTGCCAATTTCGTATCTCGACCCATCTAGCGTGTTTTCGCTTCATCCAGTTGTCGCAAGTGATTTAGAGTTGGTTGTAGCAGATCCATCGCAACAGGTCATGTATGAACACGTCTTTCAACCCAAAACGGATTTTGCCAAACAAACCATGTACATGTGGTCCAAACAATATACTACCGATGTCTCATTCTTGGAACAAACCCAAGATGTCATTCAATGCATGGGCAAGTATCATTTGAAAACCAATACGGATCCAGGAGTGTTGTCGGATAGCGCTACTGCTGGTGCTAGTAACAGTACAAGTGCATACGATTGTGTAGCCATCAATGCTATATGGAAGGATTTGAAAAAGAACGACTACTTCTTGGAAAAATACGGATATATCGAGTGGGACATGTTCAAGGAGTTTAATAAATCATCTAGTTTCTTACAAACACTTACCCTGGTCAATATTTCGTCGCCCATCATGAGTTTTATCATTCCAATCCTGTTCCTCTTGTTTCCTTTTTTGATCTTGAAATTTCAGGGGATTCCCATTACCTTTAGCGGATATATCGATGTTCTCAAAGAAATCGCCAAGAATCATTTTATTGGAAAGGCGCTGATGAATTTGCAGAGTCTAACCTGGGACAAGGCCGCCTACGTCTTCATGACCTTTGGCTTATATATCTATCAGATTTATCAAAATATGGTCATGTGTCTTCGATTCTACGAAAACATACGAAAAATCAACGAATCATTGATTGTTATGCGCGACTATATTGATCACACCGTCTTGGGAATGAATGCTTTTGTTGAGATGCATCATCAAAAACCGGCATATACCACCTTTTGTCGGATGACAAACTACCAATCGCAACATCTGACTCGTTTGGCAAATGAATTTCGCAATGTTGTTCCCTTTCAAAGATCCATGTATACCAAGATTGTTGAAATAGGATATTTGTTAAAATGCTACTATGAATTGCATTCCAATATGGAGTTTGAAAAGGCTTTGGAATATTCGTTTGGTTTCAACGGATATATTGAAAATATGACGCAACTCTATGATCACAAGGTGGGTGGGTCCATGTCCATGGCCGAATTTTATGTCAAGGATGAGGCTGCTGATGATGATGATGAGGATCAGGATGACGAGGCTAATAAATCAACAGATGCCAGTGATAACTCGGTGCCTACGGCTTATCCTACAAAAATGACGGGACAATATTACCCCCCTCTTTGGGGCGATGATTCCAAGATTAAAAACAATTGTTCATTTGACAAAAACATGATTATTACGGGGCCCAATGCCTCGGGGAAAACGACCCTCTTAAAATCGACGCTTCTCAATATTATCTTTACGCAACAATTTGGTTTTGGATTTTACGGATCCTGTACCATGTTGCCATATACACATATCCATTCGTATTTGAATATACCCGACACATCAGGACGCGATAGTCTATTCCAAGCCGAATCGAGGCGATGTAAAGAAATCATCGACGTCATTCATGATAATAGGGCAGAGGATGGTAACCGACACTTTTGCATCTTTGATGAATTGTATTCGGGAACTAATCCAGTGGAGGCGACCAAAGCCGCGTATGCCTTTTTGCAATATTTAGCGAAATTTGAGCATGTGGATTTTATCTTGACAACCCATTATGTTTCCATATGTTCCAAGATGAAAAAGTCGGCGCGCATCCAAAACTACAAGATGGATGTCCTTGTTCGCGAAGATGGAACTATCAAATATACCTACATGATCAAGGCTGGTGTTTCCAAAGTAGAGGGGGCTATCCGCATTTTACAAGACATGAACTACCCTAGTGAGATTGTTGATTCCATCAAACAAGATGTTAGTGTGTAAATGTTCAAGGGTGTAGATGATCAATAATAAATATAGACTATATTTTTATTATTGGGTAAAATTCGTCATCGATACGTTAATTGCCGTCTCGACGTTGTCCACGACCACCGCGACCACCTCGGCCTTGTCCTTGACCTCGTCCACTACTGGACTGTTGAGGACGTCTCCTTGGAGGCTCGCGATCATCCAATACCTCCCTCTCCTCGTTCAAATCAAATGGTTCACGAGTATTGTACGTACGCGTGGGCTGCATCAATCGGCGCGTTTCGCACATAATGGGTCCATTCATCACACCCGTAATTTCAGTCGCCTGAAACTTGTGCTCTGCATTTTCCGACTCGACAAGCGTAAAATCAACATACTCACCCATGACCAAATACTTGTATTGCATATCGGCGACGTTGATGGAGGAGTAGTGGACAAAAATATCACGCGCTGGCTCGGTATTTTCTCCACAAATGGTGATAAATCCAAATCCTGCCTTGTTGTTGAACCACTTTACCATTCCTGTAATGCGCTTGTCGGTGGTGCTCATGTTATAGATCACGTATACAGCATTATTGCCGCAATCTTTTATATCATTTCCCTATATTTATAATATTGGATAATACTATAGATCACCTCGCCATCATGAAAATGAATTTAGGAATCTCAAATGGAAAAATGTGGTCCATTGTTTTGTTGCTCGCGGTTATTTTTATTTCTCTCATCTTGAGCCACATGCCATTCTTGGTAAATAATCATTATGCATATGAAGGCATGACGGACGTGTCGGGCGGTAAACCTGAGACTGGTGTTGTTGCTGCAAGTACCGATGCTGGTGCAGCTCCTGCTCCAAGTGCTAACGCTGGTCCAAGTGCCGAAGAACCTTCCATCATGGATAAACTAAAATATTGGTTTGGTCTTGGTGCAAGTGGCAGTGCAACGGGCACGGCTGGTGCCGGCGCCAGTGTCGGAACTGGGGGCGTAGATGCGTCTGCCAATGTAGGTGGAAATACCAAGGGTTCTGCAAACATTGGACATTTGAAGGGAACAGTGGGTGCAAGTGGTTCGCTCATGGCAGGCGTTGCTGTCGATGGTTCGGGCAATAAAATCGGATCAGGACCAGCATCCACTTCTACAGATAGCGTCATGCCCGCTACTCCCGCATTGCTAAAGGGCAAACAGGAGAATTTCGAAGCGTTGAAAGAAGGTGCTCACAAAAAAGTATAACAAAATAAACAATACACCATTATGATTCATAGAGATCCTTCATAAACAGTTTTATTTCCATCATTCCTTCGATTGATGAAAATGCCGTTTCCATCCTTTCCCAAGATTTTTCTTTTACATATTCTTGGTGTAGTGGATGCAAAATATGTGTATTCGGATGCGTGCTAGGTTCGAAAGATGTGGATATATTCACATTGGACCACGGCAATTGACCCATGGCCATTTCCAAAACGATATATCCCAAAGAAATCAAATCATCGCGTTTGTGCGGTTCGCTACCTGACTGGACAAAAATACTCATATATTTAGGTGTTCCCAATACGTGTTCTTTCTTTTTGATTTCTTCTTTGGAATTGTCGATAAACGTTGCCAATCCAAAATCGATCAAAAACAATTCGCCGTTTTTTAACATGAAATTCTGCGGTTTTATATCACGATGTATGACACACTCACGATGAATAGAAAAAAGGATGTCCAAACATAATTTCCAAATCTTGGAAATGTGGTCCAAAGAAAACCGTTTAGTTTGCATTGCATCGTACAAGGATTGTTCATAATATGTCATGACTAAGGTAGTGCCGTGGTCCGTCACGCCATACCAATGAACGCGAGGCACGTGTTTGCAGAAGTGGCGGGACAAATAATATAGGATCGTGGTTTCATGCTTTAGCATATTCATGGGTGAATCAAGGGATTCGGTTTTCATGGCAAATGTGTGTTGGGTTTTTCGATGGATCGCCACGTATACTTTTCCAAACTTTCCCTTTCCAAGAAACTTGGTACATTCATATTTATGAGACATGGCAGAACATTTGTTATACAAGTGATACAACATATTCTTTGTTACTTTTCTCACTATAGTATAAATAACACCATGGATCCTATAAACAAGACGGCCATCAAGAAAAAGGTGGTCTCTGTCGCAGGACATGCTGAAGATGGAATGGATACTATTAAAAAACAAGTGTATTGGGGATTGGTTGGATTGATATATCTCTTGTACGGCATCACCTTTTTTCACATCATCAATGTGAATCCTATATGGATCCGACTGTTGAGTACCATATTCCAAACCCTCATTTGTCTCTTTTTACTCATACGATTCAATCCTTTACGTAAACATGAACTACGCGAATTTGATGGACAAATCATCTTTGCTAGTGCTCTTCTTTTGTTGACAAACTTGGTATCGACCGAATTTTCTTTGCATAGCGGAGAAGATGTATATGCAAAATTTGTTGGACTATTTTCCAAGAAATCTTTGGCGTAGTATGCTTTTACACCCTTGAACATTTATAATGGAACGCCTGAAGGCGTTCACCTAGATGTTTCAATTGATTTATCGGTGTAAAAAACAACATATAATAAATACATGTATATACTACAATACATGAATCCAGTGAGCCAACTTTCATCTGTGGTTGATGCAACTACATTGCGCGAATTGTTTCAACAAGCCAAATATGATGTTTCTCTTTCCAATTTTGATGTGGAACAATTGCTGAGTGCCGTTGAAAATGATAAATATGCATACTTGGAAAACAAGACATCGCGCGACATTTCCAAAGACATTGTGGAATCTTTTTCTGAGTTGCCCGTATCTGCCGACGATAAACTTGTTCTTTGTCAAAAGTTGGTCGATTATCGCCATGTAGATGAACTCGATCAACTCCATATCGGAAAATATATCCGTTGGATTCGTAAACGACCGATTGTCTGTCAAGATGGTCAAGTCAGTGAAGCTAGCATAATGCGTGATAGTAATAGCGTGGAAATGAGCAAGTGTTTTGTACCTACACTCACTGCCGGTGGTGTGTTGGTCGATATAAAATTTGAGAAAACGAGCACTCAAATGTTAATCAAAAATAACAATCATAGATTTACACGTTGCAAATTCGACGAATGTATTGTATTCCAAAAATTGGCGCCCGATGAACAAATGTTACTTGGATGCTATGAATTAGTGGCGAATTCATCCTAACCATAGTTCTCCAAAACGTCCTGAATTCAGGACAATTTATATAATGTCGCTTCGCGACATCAACCTGATATTCCACATCGTGGATTATTTTGGTAAACTTGGCATACATGTAAATATGTTTCCTTACCATAAATGATAAGGAAACATATTTACATCTCCGGGTCAAAAATGACATGGAGATTAAAGACTAATATATACGTTTGACCGTCATATTCTTGGCCCGATCGATCATTCTCTTGGAAAAACGTCCGTAAATTTTCTGTGTCTTTTTTTTGTTTGCAGGTCGCATAGTAGTTAATAAGAAAAATTCTTGTAAATGATACATCATCTTTTTCGCCACAATGGCATCTTCGTCCTTCATCCATTGTGGAGACGGCGATTCTGTATGATAAACACCCTCAAACCAGCGGTTCCAAAATGCGGGCTCTTTAAAAACCGTCGCTATTCTACTCATAATCACGGAAACGGACAAACCGTGAAAATAGGCCTTGGGTTGGACAAAATATACCCTCTTGGTTTTCATTCCGGGATAATAAGTATTGTCCATGAATAGTATCTCTGTATCGGTTGTCAACATGGCGCATCGGATCAAGTCGCTGTATAATTTATCATTGCTCGTTCTCATTGTTTCGAGGGGGCGATTCTTTAATGTAAAGGCGAGGATGAGTTTATCAAAGAGTGGATCGACACTATTTGCACGTTTGGACAAATAATTGGCAATCATTTCTGTCCATGAGGGGGGGCACTGATTGTTCGTATAAATAAACACACCGTCACACTTTCCTGACTGTTTTTTGATGGTTAATAGACGCAATATGGAAAGAATACCTGTGCGCAAGAATTCAGGATATAGATCCAATAATCGATCAAAGTATTCTTGTGTCTCTTTAAAAGGTGTGGTCGGTTTTTCGCGTTTGAGTTGAATAAGCCCTCTCCATAGAACGTCTAAACTGCCGAATGAACCTAGGGTTTCATCCAAATCAAATGCCACCACTTTGGAAATCGGTTGGTCGGGTTTTTTTTTGAATCGGAAGGTACTATTATAAATTTGTGTTTGTTGCATTTGTAATCACAATGGGATTCACACTACTTGATAAATAATGACACTATATTATTTCACGAAAATATACGGATTCGTAACGCCTCGTTATATTATACACTTTACTATAATATAACCATGGAAGAAATTTATTATATGAACAAAACAATCAGTTCTTTATCTGAAACCTAGACTCTACCTCCGTGCAATATTTGATCAAGTAAAAAGTAATATACCTAGCCTGATGACCCAAACCCGCCTTCGCCACGTACCGTCTCCTCCAAATCCCCCGCCTGGACAAGTCTGACAAAAATAGGGCACAGGGATGGATGGCATATTTGCAAAAGGCGCGTTTTTGCTTCGACCGTATACTCCATTTCATTCGATTCCATTGGTAACATCGGCAACAATCTGAATGCCCCCAAAATAGATCCCCTATATCCGCAATCAATTATGCCCGTATGATTCGCCAACATGAGCGGCGTCTTGGAAAAACTCGATCTTGGATATAAATAAAAGGGGGACGATTTCGCCGAGACTTGTTGATTTGGCGATGTTGACCGTTCAAAATAGTGCATCTGTGTCTTGATTTGATGATCAATCATTTGCGTTAGCCATGGCTTTGTAAATTTGGTCGTTTTTGGTACGAAAATATCAAACCCTGAATTTGGGAATGGATCATTCATCATGGCATGATTATGCTTTTGAATGTGCGATTCATATAGGTGGACCAACTCGTAATACTCATCTGCAGTTTGACCCATATGTGCGACATAGAGATCGACAACAGCAAACGACCTGTCGTTTGGCAAAAAGGGTTGAATATTCGAGACGAATGAGGACAAATCTGTAAATGTTGACATCTTCTATGTGCTATAGATTGTATATAGGACATATGGTTTATTAGGGTTTGCGATATTATTTATTTTATTGGTTATATTGTTCCTTACTAGTCGTTCCTTACGAGTCGTTCCTTATACCATCATGCCAACCTTGTACTTTTTCCAAGAAATGGACTTGGGTTCTACCTTGGGTTCCGGCTCGACGTCGGGTTCGCGTTGCTGGTTGAGTGCATCTGCATGCTTGACTGCCGAATCCAAATAAAGTTCCTTTAGGATTTTGCCCACCATGACTGACCCTTCGTGCTGATCCACCTTTTCGTCCTCGATCAATTTCAATACAATCAGCAGGCGCGACATGATACGGAAATCAATCTCGTCTTTCAAGACCTTGTTAAAAATATCCGTGTAATTATCGTATAAAAATCGCGCTTTTTCTTTGCATAATTCCTCAAAAGCTTGTGGATTGGCTTCTTTCAAAGCCTTGTGCGATACCTTTAGAGTATCCATGGCGCGGATACTATCGCGAATAGGTACACTGTGTTTTACTTTACGGATATGTTCCGTATTATCGGCTGCATCGGATTCACTAATCAGCTTTTTTAATTGAAGTCGTTCATCATCGGATAAACTCATGGCGATATACCTTGTATCTAGGATGATATATTTATGTATATTTTCTCAAAAGACATTTATGGAATATGGAATACATTGCGAATAGATTTCTCATTGATTTCTATAAGATTGTCTTTGTAATAGATGGATAATAATAATAATACGACAAGTGTAACATCGAATACTAGTCAGGAAATAACCGGACTATATTATTTTGTTCCACCCACTACCTCCATTTACATGTCCACCGGTCGAATGACTCTATTTATCATCTTGTTTTTAGGAATGTTCATCTCCATCTTCTTGGTCTACGTCTATATCAATCGTGAAGACTATAAAACACGTCTGTCCTATATACAAAGCTCGTGGATCTTTGGAAATATTACCAATTCGTCCTTCCAAAATTATATCAATACTGTAATTAATCAACCTGCAGTGAGTGGGTTTACAACCTACGCCGAGGGAAAAGACGATGACGGGTCGACCACAACCACAAAATCGGTCACGTCGACTGCGTGGAATAATATACAAACGTGGTTTGGTAAAACCCTATTGTCTAGTTATTTATCTTCACAAGGTGCCATACAAACATCCAAAAGTTTACACCCAACTACAAACCTAATTGTACAACAAATTACGGGTTCTGCAAAACAAAAGATTTAATCGCCCTACTATATAAAGCAGTGTATCATGCCCGATAACAAAAAACATGTCGAGTTGAATTATTTACAATATAATGGGGGGTCGACCGGAATGTTTGTCGTCGTTTTTACTATATATGTTACTGTTATTTCGATGTTATCAACTATATTAGAAGGTCATATTTACAATAAACGCAATTATTGCGACCCGCGATTTTACTACGATGCACCATGTCAAAATCTAATTGTGGAGGCCAATAAATGCAAAAAGGACAAAAAGGGGAAACTTTTGGCTCCTGAAAATGAAAAGCTTTGCAACAACTCGAAAATATGGAAAGGTGTAACAAATGAACATTTTACAACGGAGGATGCTATTCGCGATGACAGAGATTTAGTCAAAACACAATGGACCGATAAAATACGTGCATTTAGACAAGATGTTATCACATTCTTTGTAGAACCCGCCTTGGTAAAAGTATTGGATCCTTTTGTTCGCAGAATGACGTCGAATACATAATTTGTTTTTGGCGTCGTATTCTTTTTATCTTCGCTCAATATATAAAGAATCCTTTTATTTATATAATGAAGGTTACTATCGGTTACGCCGTACTTATTGTTGTTATTTTACTAGTCATTTTCTTTTCTCTTTCGTCGGCCGCTGCATTTGTTCCTTATTCGCCAAGCACCCTTTTTTCCAAGGAATACAAATATGAAGGATTCAAGGGCGGTGAATATACCACCTACCCTGCAAACGCTTCGATCGATTCGTACAACAGTCGCGACATTACAGATACCACATCGGGTCAGGCGTGCAAACGCGTTTGGGGATTCGATGGTCTTCTGTGCAATCCCTCTTCGTCGGATGCCTCGATCGATACATTTTCCAAAGCCTCATCTAGCAGTACATGTGCGTCATCGGGCTTGACAAACTCGACTGGATTCTTGTGTTTAGATGCAAACCAAACCAAACTCATGTCGAGTCGCGGTGGCAATGCCACTGGACGTGATTCACAAATCGGCAACTGAGGTTCAATAAAATAAGATGTACCATATTATTTTATTTACTTGACTATACTATAAACCATGTCTGATGCAGTGACTCTTGAAATAAAGGTAATTCTTGAAGAGAAAAAAATCATGGATCTAAAACGGTTCTTGGATCGTCGTAAAACATTGAATCTCACCAATTCATATTTGATCTATGTTTTTTATTTTGTTCAGTCTGCGGGGATTTTAACTACATCATTTGCGGCAGGAACACACAGTTTCGGTTGGCTGAGCAATGATCAATTGATATGGTGCGGGATTATGCTGAATATTTTAGCCAGTTTGATCCACGTCTATGAAAAGACAAACAATTCCATCCTGAAAAAAACCATGAAAGATATCAAGGCGATCAAAGACGGTACATATATCGACGAAGGTGAATTAGTTGAACCCGACGAGGATAAAAAAGATTCGGATTCGATTGTTCACTTTAAACAAGCTGCGAACAAAACATTCGAACCATCATTCCATGAAATGAACGATTCCCCAGTAGAAGATAGTAATACACATGTTACAAGGGAAATGTTGTAGAACACTTGATACAATATCGTATCGTTTTAGAAGAATCGGGCGTCAAATCAATCAAATCATACACAATCTTGTGGTTACAGTGCTTCCTTATATATTCTTCGATTTTATTCTTAATCTCTGCCAAATCAATGTCGGGTTTCACTGATGATTCATCGTCATCAAAATTTACATAGCGCAATAAAGATATTGTTTTGTCCAATATTTCGATCACGCGGTCTTGGACGGTTTCATTGTTTTGATTGCTCATGATGCCCTTCAATAAAAATATATATAATTTGTAATATTCGTATTGGTATGATATAGATAAATGTATGACATATGTTTATGTCGTTTTACACATACATGGCCAATAAACTCTGATTTTGCGTTTCATCCGTCTTGATCAAGACATCCACGGCCTTTTTGCTGACCGTATAGGGAAACGTCACTTCCAATTCCATGTTCTTTGAAAACATGATGTTGCCCGGCTTGACCAATCTGAACAAATTCAGTTTCGTATGAATAATCTCCAAACACCGCTTCAGATTGCGGACGCCGTCTTCGCCCATGGTATACGAGGGATGAGTGATGATATAGTTGAGCGTCTCGTCGGGCAAGATAATGTCCTCTTCTGTGAAATTCACCTGTTCACGAATCTTGGGGAGCAAATACTTGCGCGCAATCGTCATCTTTTCCTTGGCATCATATCCCTTGGTCTGAATGCGATACATGCGATCTTTCAAGATGGAATTGACCTTGGATTCGTCATTGTAGCTGAAGATAAACAAACACTTGCTCAAATCAAAGTCGATTTCCGAAAAGAACTTGTCATGAAACTGACTGTTTTGTGTCGTATCCGTCAAGTGTGTCAAGATACCGATGATTTCCTCACCACGAGGCGTGTCGCTAATCTTGTCCAGCTCGTCGAAATAAATCACCGGATTCATACACTTGCTATCAATCAAGATTTGGACGATTTTTCCCCAACTGCTGCCTTCGTACGTATAGGAATGGCCTTCCAGGAAACTGGCATCACCTGCACCACCGAGCGCCATAAAGGCAAACTCGCGGCCCAGGATTTTGCTGATCCCCTCCTTGACCAAGGTAGTCTTGCCCGTGCCCATCGGACCCTTGATGGCAATCGCCGTTCCCATGGCAGACGGGTTGGCAACCCACTGGCCGACCATTTGCAAAATCTGCATCTTGGCATCATCTAAACCATAGACGCAGTCGTCCAGGATGGTCTTGGCATTTTCCATAAAATCGCTGCACTTTTCGAGCCCGTCGGACATGTTCACTGACAAACTCTTGTACATTGAAAAGGGGACGCGCATAAACGTATCAACCCAATTCTTGATCTTGTAATACTCGCTATCGCTGGGATCCATTTGATGCAAGGTATTCAACTTTTGCATGACGGTTGCCTTGTACTTGGGTGGAATGGATGATTCGAGGAGACGGACGCGATAGGGCTTTTCGACATGTAAATGATTGTTGATTTCTTGGAGCTCCTTCATGACGCGGATTTGTTCCTTGTTGGACAAGTTCTTTTTGAAGAAATCGATCTCATTGGTCTCCTCAGGATCAAAGTTGATCAGTTCATAGTATGTCTTGGCATTCTTGGTGCGCGATTTCTTGACCAACTTGTTGATTTGGTCGCGCACGTCCTTCATGGCTCGGTGCAACATCTTACTGTCCGGCTTCTTATGAAGCTTTTCGGCCAAATGTTTGCGCAACTCGTGGAGTTCGACATATTCACCTTCAGCGTCTGTGATTTCGCGCGCCTTCTTTGCCTTTTCCTCCTTTGACTTTTTCTTGTGCTTCTTTTCCTTATTTCGCTTCTTATCGGCTTCTTCCTTCTTATTCGTAGGAAGGACAACGGGCTCATACTTTTCCTTCATAAACATCTGTTCATCCTCACTATCACATTCTTCGTTCTCATCGTCGACGGGTGGTTCATCGACACCGACACCGCCACCGGCTCCGCCAATGGTAAAGACAATGTTGAATTTTTGTTCATCATCGTCACTAGCTTGCGCATCCTCCTCCGCATCTTGGTCCTCCGTTTCCTCTTCCTCGTCACTAGATTGCGCTTCCTGCTTCTTTTTGTTGTTTTTTGGTTTACTTGTGCGCTTTTTCTTTGGCTCTTCATCACTGGATTCCTCATCCTCATCGCTAGCTACTTGTTTCTTTTTGTTGTTTTTTGATTTATGTATACGCCTTTTCTTTGGCTCCTCTTCCTCCTCATCACTGGCTTGCTCTTCTTTGTCCTTTCGGATCTTTTTCTTCATATAATTGGATGGAAAGAGATCGGACAAGAGTTTGCGGAACTTTTTCGGATCGACCTCCTCATCTTCCTCATCCGTCTCTTCTGCCTCATCCTCCTCCTCGCTCTCTTCGCATTTTGATTTCTTCATTTTATTCTTCAAATTCTTTGTCTTTTTTGGTGGAACATAGGTAGAATCGCTTTCAGAAAGCGTTTCATATTCATCATTGTCGTCCTCTGAACCTCCGCTTTCCTCCTCCTCTTCCTCCTCATCAAAGGAGATATAATCCGAATCGGATTCAGAATCGGATTCGGACACTACCTTCTTCTTCATCTGTTTCGTTTCCTTTTCCTTTGATACATTCTTTGATTTGGCGGAAGCGCGGGTAGAAAGTTTGGACTTTTCGTTCATGGATGGCATTGTCGATGATTATGAATACTATACGTGGGTTGTTTTTATGTAATGTTCATACAAACAAATCGAATCAATTTTTTGCCGTTTGGTTGGAAAATCATCTATCAATATAAAAAGTGGTATATTTCCATCTCGTATTATTGAAATGATTTCTGTAACGTATATTGTTTGTTTTTTTACACGTTTTTCCAAGATTCTTTGAAATCCTTGTTTTTCGCATTTTTTACATATTCTTTGAAATCCTTGTTTTTCGCATTTTTTTCCAAGAATATCTATAATCTTCGTTTTTTTACAAATAGTGAAGAAATCTCAAAAACCACGTTTTTCACACGTTTTCCAAGAATCTTTGAAATCCTCATTTTTCGCACGGTTTTTTATGATTTTCATAGTCTTACCATATACAAGTATACTACTAAAAATATCCTCCAATAATTCTCACTCGATAAAAAAACGGGTCTAGGACCCCTGGAAAAATCTTGGGAAAATAGACGGCAGTTTTTTTTTTTTGGACATTTATAAATGTCCAAAAGTAAAAAGTAGGGTCCCGAATCTCAAGAAAAATCTCAGTTTTCTGAAAACACTGCATTATGCTTTAAATTAGCATAATGATTTTTTTGGCATGACTGCATACTTTTTTTCGAAGAAAATTTCGGAGTTTTTTCTGTTCGAAACGAGGAGTTTTTTAAAAACTCCACGTTTTTTTAGCTCGTGTAATTTTCAGAACAGACCAAGAAAACTGACGATTTCGACCCGTGTAATCGATGGTCCTTTTTTCGAAAAGTACCAAAATAATACGTCGATATATGACATCATACATGATGACATGATTATCCAACTTCAACCGTGTTGTGTTACGATAAAAATCTTCGTACAAATCTTCGTACAAACGTGGAGTTTTTCGAACAGAAAACCCGTTTTCTGTTATGACTGATCACCTGTCGCACCAACAGCTCTGCATAATGTTGCCAACCTGCCCAACTTTCAGAATCGCCGTTTTTTGAAAAACGGCCGCCTACATTTTATTTTCGCTAAACAAACGCAAATCCCCATTTTCCAAGGTTTTCCTAAAGGTCCTCGATTTTGTCGTTCCTTTTTTCTCGTCCAACTTTAGGAGTTTTTTTCTGTTCAAAGTGTATAATGGAAAAAAACTCTCAGTTTCGTTGCGAAATATGCAACTTTGTATGCAGTCAAAAATCAGATTTAAAACGCCATTTAACGACTCGTAAACATATAAAAATCGCCAATGAACAGTCGAGCGAAGTGAACGCATTTGTTTGTAATACATGTGACTTTATATGCAGCAAAACGGTTGAATGGAAACGTCATATCCAAACAAAGAAACATGTTACAAACACTCTTCGAACACAAATAACTCCTGGAAGTGAAGAAAGCGCCGAATCCCAAGAATTCGCATGTGAAAAGTGCAACAAGGTGTATAAATCACGTACAGGTTTGTGGTATCATGCTCGCAATTCATGTAGCACTATATCAAATCCGACTGATGACCAAATCGTGGATCCATTTGGTCCAGCTGATTCGATCGACCAAGATTCGGAGGAAGTGGTCATCCAGCCCGCGGCGGAGCCAAAATTGTTGCCGTCGGACGTGATTACCAAAGACATGTTTTTACAATTGATGGAACAAAATCGCGAACTCTTGGACAAAGTCATGGAACTGTCCACCGAACGCAACGTAACAAACAACAACAATACGACCAACAATGCCCAATTCAACCTCAATTTCTTTCTCAATGAAAAGTGTAAAGACGCCATTAATTTCAGCGAATTTATGAATACTCTTACTATGACCCAAGACGATTTACAAACAGTCATCAAACATGGGTTTGTCGAAGGAAACAGCATCATTATTGGCGAATTGTTCAAACAAATGGGAACCTATCGCCGACCGATTCATTGTACCGATCCCAAGCGCGAAACAGTCTATATTAAAGAAAACGACGAGTGGGAGAAAGAAAACATTGATTTACCAAGAATCCAAAAATTGGTTTCCATGGTGGCACACAAGGTGCGACAACAGACCAACATTTGGCACCAGGACAATCCCGACTACAAGAACAGTCGCGAAAAGAAAGACGAAAGTCTCTTGCTGATGTGCCGGACGATGGGAAACGGCGAAGGGACTGCCGAACAAACGCATAAAAAGATTATGAAAAACATTATGATGCAGACGGAGATTAACAAGAGCTTGGAAAAGAATTCGTCTAAGAAATAGAACAATATCAAAAAATAGAACCACCGTTGAAAAATTGATTATGAAAGGATATAAAATGTAGATGACTATATTATAGTACAATGTCGTCATCAACACAGAGGTCCAAAACAAATGAATACAAGGCGCCTGCGAAAATCATCGGAATCCAATTTAGTATCTTATCCCCCGATGAGATTCGAAAAAATTCCGTTGTCGAGGTGACCTCGCGAGATACCTATATCAATAATAAACCCGTCATCGGTGGACTCTTTGATCCCCGCATGGGCGTATTGGAGCCCGGCACGGTCTGTCCAACAGATGGATTTACCTATATCGATACACCGGGGTATTTCGGTCACATTGAATTGGCGCGCCCCGTCTTCTTTATCCAACACTTGAAGGAAATCATGAAGATTTGTCGATGCATCTGTTTCAAGTGCAGCAAACTCTTGATCAACAAGAACCAACATAAACATATTTTATCCATGCCAGCCGATAAGCGCTGGGACTATGTCTCGCGCATGGCCGCCAAAATCAAACGTTGTGGCGAATCGACCGAGGACGGTTGTGGATGCAGACAGCCCGACAAGATCAAACTGGAAGGCATGGCAACCCTATTTGCTATTTGGGAAAATATCGAATCCGACGAGGCTGGCGATGCCAAAAAGATCAGTATCCGTCTCACTGCCGAAATCGTATTGAAGCTATTTAAGCGAATTTCCGATGATGATGTGGGATTTATGGGATTTAGTCCAACATGGTCGCGACCTGACTGGATGATTTGTCAGGTCTTGCCCGTTCCCCCGCCCGCCGTTCGCCCCTCGGTCAAACACGATGCTCAACAGCGAAGCGAAGATGACTTGACACACATATATAGCAACATCATCAAGACGAATACGATCTTGGCAGACAAGATGACCAATGCAGAGACACCCGCAAATGTTCTCGAAAATTGGACCGCCATTTTGCAGCACTCGATTGCCATGGTGGTGAACAATAAAATCAAGGGCGTGGCGCCGATGGCCCAGCGGTCGGGTCGTCCGCTCCAGTGTATCATGGGCCGTCTTAATTCCAAAAACGGCCGTATTCGCGGTAACTTGATGGGAAAACGCGTGGATTTTAGTGCCCGTTCCGTCATTACCGGCGACCCCAATTTGTCCATTAAACAATTGGGCGTTCCCATGAAAATCGCCATGAACATTACCAAGCCCGTCACTGTGAATGCACGCAACCGCGATTTCCTGATGAAACTGTTGGAGAATGGTCCGGAGACATATCCGGGGGCCAAGATTTTGGAGAGGCGCAATGGAGAACACATTTCTCTGCGATATGTGGATCGCGCCTCGATCCGACTCGAGATGGGCGATGTGGTTCATAGACACATGTTGGATGGTGATGCGGTCCTCTTTAACAGACAACCGAGTTTGCACAGAATGAGTATGATGTGTCACATTGCGAAAATCATGCGCGTCGGCGATACCTTTCGCATGAACGTCGGCGATACCAAGCCATACAATGCGGATTTTGATGGTGATGAGATGAATATGCACATGCCCCAAAACGTCCTGGCAGAGACAGAGTTGCGCCACTTGGCCGCGATTCCGTATCAACAAATCAGTCCTTCGAACAATTCGCCCATTATCGGTATTTTCCAAGATTCTCTGCTCGGTTCCTTCCGTCTGACCAGGCCCAACATCACGTTTACACCGCGCGAAGCGATGAATTTGTTGATGATGTATAACAAGGTCGACGCAGCGGCCATTCGAGCCAAGGGCGATCGTCTCTCCTCATTCGACGTCCTTTCGCAAATCATGCCGCCTCTCACCATGGTTTACAAGACCAAACTCTTTGAAGAAGCCGAAGAATACAAGACGTCGAACAATGTACTGGAAATTCGCAATGGACACTATATCCGCGGCCAGCTCGAAAAATCGGTGCTCGGTTCCACGACCAAGGGTATCTTGCACAGAGCGTTTAACGATTTCAGCCCTCTTGCGTGCGCCAATTTTAACGACGATCTCCAAAACATTGTCACGGAATATATGAAATCGAGTTCGTTTAGTGTCGGCATTAGCGATTTAATTGCTGATCGCGCAACCCAGGACAAGATCATCCAGGCAATTTCGACGCAAAAAATGGAGGTGCAATCCGTTATTGACAAGATCCACCTCGGAACCTTTGAGAACAGCACGGCCAATAAAAACATTGCCGAGTTTGAAAACATGGTCAATAACAATTTGAACAAGGCGACGGAAAAGGCCGGCAAAATCGGACGCGAGAGTTTGAGCAAGAGCAACCGTTTCTTGATGATTATCAACTCGGGATCGAAAGGTTCGCTCATCAACATTTCGCAGATGATTTCGTGTGTCGGTCAGCAAAACGTCGACGGAAAGCGCATCCCCTATGGTCTAGAAAACCGCACACTCCCGCATTACAACAAATTCGACGATGGACCGAGTGCACGTGGATTTATCGAAAATTCTTATATTTCGGGCCTCACGGCCTCGGAACTCTTCTTCCATGCCATGTGCGGTCGCATTGGTCTCATTGATACGGCCGTCAAGACATCACAGACAGGATATATCCAACGCAGATTGATCAAGGGTCTCGAAGACTTGAAGGTCGAGTATGACATGACGGTGCGCAACAACAAGGGCAAAATCGTCCAGTTTGCTTATGGCGACGACGGGTTCGATCCCACCCGCGTAGAGAATCAGACCATTCCTCTAGCAGGAATGAGTATTGAGGACATTTATATGCATTATGACATTGTCGGAATCAATGACCAATCAAATGAACTGATTCGTGTTTATACCAAGGGCGCGGGATCGCGTATCAAGAAACAGGCAGCAGCTACCAAACAAAAGTGCGAATATTACATCAACAAGATGGTGGAAGCTCGTGAAACCATTGTCGATGCTGTATTTAAACACAAGAATGAGAATACGGTGCGCCTACCTGTCGCGTTCCAAAACATTATTGCGAATATTCAGGGGCAACTCGGACTAGGATCGACGTCCTCGGTCGATATCACGCCCCTCGAAGCCTTTGAACTGATTGAAGACAATTTCGCCATGATGAACAGCATGGGATTTGTTCCCATTACGCCCCTGTTTGAGATCATGTACTATTATTATTTATCTCCAAAGGAACTCCTGGTGACGAAACGATTCCATCGAAAGGCACTCGTCATCTTGCTCGAAACGATTACGCTCAAACACAAAGAGGCCATTGTACACCCGGGAGAAATGGTGGGCGTGGTGGCGGGTCAGGGGTTGGGTGAACCGACTACACAATTGACGCTGAACACGTTTCACTTGAGTGGTGTGTCGAGCAAATCCAATGTGACGCGTGGTGTGCCGCGAATTGAGGAAATTCTGCGTTTGACGAAAAACCCAAAGAATCCTTCACTCACAATTCACCTGAAACCGATGGATGAGACGGAACAGGAAAAAGCGGCGGCCTATGCGACCATGTTGAATCACACCAAATTGATCGATGTGGTGAAAAATATTCAGATTTGTTTCGATCCCAACGAAGGCCAAACGTTGATGGAAGAGGACAGACTCTTGGTCGAGCAATACAAACAGTTTGAAACCATGCTGCAAGATTGTGCCGATCAAGGCGGAAGCCTTGCGAATGAAGCGACCAAATCCAAGTGGATTGTGCGTATGGAAATGGATAGTGAGGCCCTCCTCGATAAAAACATTACCATGGACGACATACACTTTGCCATTTCGAATAGTCATGGTGGAAATGATATTTCGTGCGTCTATTCGGATTACAATGCAGACAAACTCGTTTTCCGTATTCGCATCAACAGTTCGGTCTTTAACAAGGGCAAGCGAAAGGGTATAGCCGATACACTGGACCAATCGGATGAAATCTATCTCTTGAAGAATTTCCAAGATTCACTCTTGAACAATATCATTTTGCGCGGTATCAACGGTTTGGCAAATGTATTGGCACGCAAAGTGCAAAATATGGTGTCAAAAGAGGATGGCAAGTATGTCAAAAAGGATACATGGGTTCTCGATACAACCGGTACAAATCTACTAGAAACCCTCGGATTGGACTTTATTGATTCGACGCGTACCTTTAGCAATGATATCAAAGAGGTGTTTCATGTATTGGGGATCGAAGCCGCGAGACAAGTGATATACAATGAATTTGTTGAAGTGATGGAGTTTAGCGATGTCTATATCAACTACCACCACTTGAGTTTATTGTGTGATCGCATGACATGCACGCGGGATATGGTCGCCATTTTCCGATCGGGTCTTTTGAATGACGACACGGGCCCAATTGCCAAAGGCACATTTGAAGTCCATACAGAGGTGTTTTTAGACGCAGCGCGTCATGGCGACTTTGACCATTGTCGAGGTGTTTCGGCCAATGTCATGTGTGGACAGTATGGCTATTACGGAACGGGCGCATTTGGCATAGTACTCGATATGAAAGAGATGCAGACATTGGACGAGGCGACGGTTGGGATCAATACGAAACAGGCGGACATTGAGCGCGCGTTTGGACTGGTCGACGATGCATCGGATCCCTGCTCGAAACAAAGCATTTCCATCGAGAATCATATTTCGACACAGATGAATCATGTCAAGGGCGACCATTGCGACGATGACTACGATGCGGGATTTTAGACAAAATAATAGATGATCCTATTTATATTTATTTAGCAAATTCAGTAATTTCAAAACCCATTTTTATCTATTTAGTGTATATAACACAAACATGCACTGGATTATGTTTCTCTACGCCTTTGTGCTCTTCTTTGTCCTCACACCCGGAGTTCTCCTCTCCCTCCCCCCCAGTGGCTCCAAGTTGGTGGTTGCCGCCACCCACGCCTTGGTATTTGCCATCGTGTGGCACTTTACTCACAAGATTGTGTGGCAGGCCACAAGTGGTATGGCGAAGATGTAGTTTGACCAGTCCATTGACAAGTTAGTATTTTAGTAATATAGGATGTGTTCCAAAAACATTCTATATTGCATCGCGTTGCATGGAATCAAATCATGTGTCCGATCGAAATGCCCTCGCCGCATCCTTCTTCACATCCTTGGTACATTTTGTAAATAAATCCACCGTTGGTTGTAGGTCCATCCTCACAACCTATACAACAACCAATGACAAGACCTTCTGCCCAGCCAAAAAACCATGCCAATGCATCTAGTATTGTATCGCACGCACAAGTATGAGGTTTATTATTATGCGTTTGATTGGATGGTCGCCTATTTATCGGCGTTTTTTTCATTCTATATACATCTATGCTATCCGTTTTTTTACGAAAAGAATCCTCGAACGTTTGACCACTTGACCACTTTACCAATCGATCCTTTACCCTTTCCTCAAAATAAATACCTGTTTTGTCAAGAATTCCTCTAAAGATTGTACATGTTGTAAGTACTGTGCATCGCCTGTGATTGCAGTTTGAAAAACTGCCGTAAATTCTTTGAGATCAGAGATCGCATAGGCGTGGTCGATTAAATGATACGCGGGGGGCGTATCCACCTTGACTTCGGGAGGACTGCGAACAAAAAAGAATCGTTCCGCAGCAGAACCATCGCCCGATAATTGTAGCCAATCCACAGTGGGCGACAAATTCTTCAATTTGGTCGAAGAGAATAAAATAATGGGGCTGCGCGTTTGTTTTGCCAAGACCCACCAATCCAAATCGGTCATGTAATATTCATCACTAAATACCACATTTTCCAAGGTGGTCTTTTTTTGTCGAATACGATCCATCATGTCGCGCTTCCCCTGTTTTCTCAGTAAACCAATAATTTTCATTTCATGCACACCCATGAGCGATGCATATCCATTCCACAAAGAAGTTTTTACATTTTGTACAGTAATATTTTGCCCCAAACGTCTCTGTAAAATGGAAAGAATGGGATAAAAACTGCATGCGACCTGGGGTTTGTAAATGACTTCTTTGGCCGTCTTTGGAAAGATGCGTTTCCACATGCTCTGTTTGTTTCCAATAATATCGCGCGACGATTCGATACACTCTTTTGCATATTCATCCATGTCATCTACAGCGGCGTCTTTTCCAAGATTCATCAATAGACCTTGTTCTTCCAACGAAATATCCGAAGTGTATCGCTGCGTCATGGCTGGACGCGCAGTCTCGTAGTTTACATTTTGTATATAGGGGTTGGTATTGAACGCTTCGAGATCACGGAAATAGTCGGGTGTCAAGAGCGACTGCAATATAAAGAGTTCATCGGGATATACGCTGAATTGAGCATTGGTAATATTCAAATAGGTCGACGGTTGAAAGAGGAAATTGCGAATACGCGGATATCGCAACATTTCGTCGGAAATGCGTGCAAAATAGGCCGTTTCATTATTTGACCCGCTCACCAAATGAACCATGGGCAAAATCATTTGACATTTTTTATCTGCAGTCATGAGACAAAATCGTTTGTCGTTTCCTACGTCACATTGCAGAGAACCGTCGGTTTGATTCGGAACCGGTTTTTCACTACATTCGCTGACTCGGTCCATGGTCATGATCAATTCCCTAGTAAAGGGTTGAAAAACAACAGCATTCGCCATCAAGGTGCGAAGCAGTTTAACAAGACGCCCGAGTTTATCACGATACATAAATGTCCTATTTGCAATGACGGCCAATATGGAGTGTTTGACGCCATTGTTTTCATAGCGATTTAGGGCCATGCGGACATAACTGCGAAATGTGGCATAAAACTGACTTTCCAAAGAAATCCGGCGCGTCGTTTCCACACGAACTTGGTCTTCGGGCAAATTCCTTGTGAGCGCCTTGTCTGCAATCAAATAATTCGAGCTTTGTAATAGGGGAATCGTATCCGTCAATTCAGCCGATTCAATGGCAACGGGTGGGTCGATTTGAACAAACTGATTGGTTTCGGTCAAGATTCCGACGACGACTTTTTCTTCCACCACTTTAAAGGCGGCTCGACAAGGAATGGTTTCGTTGCTTTCTCCGTGGATGGCGGCAAGTCGATCGCGCGTTGCCGTGTAGTCTAGCCATAGATCATCTTCGTCCATCCACTGTGTTTTCAAGTCCATCATCATACTCGAGGGGTAGGTGGGTACGAACAGTGGCGGTAATGTCTCGTCTACTGGTTGAACCATGAGTCCAATGACTTTGCCTTGGAAATTGACGACTTGAGAAACAATGGTATGATCCATCGCTTTGATCGTGCGCGCAATTTCATTCGCCAAGAGATTCTTTTTCATGGTGTAGACTTTTGGCAAACTGGCCATGGGCGAACAGTATTTGCGCGTACTATTTTGTATCAAGATCAACATGTTGCGTATATTCTGAATCGACGTTTGCGAAATAAACGTCTTTTTCACATTGATTTTATTATCACGGTCTTCGTATAAATAAACGGGTTCGTAGTAATCGCCGCGTTTTAATAAAATCGCCGTTTCCTTTTTCGGATTGTATATCGAACTGGCATAGGAATTGGTTGGACAAAGGAGTTCAATATGATCCGTTATATCATTGTCCACCATTTCGCAAATGACCAGGTTCAGACCGTCTTTCATGAGACGCGGATTGGCATCGACCATCATGTCCCATAAATACGTATGATCAATGGTGGATGTGCGATCCAACAAATATCGTTGGAAATGTTCATACGAGGCAATGACTTCTTCGACGTAATCTTGTTCAGTTTCGGTTTGTGCATTGACGGATCGGACAAATTGACTGCCTTCGTATTGCGCAATATTGATATCGGCTTGTTGGATAAGGGGTGGGCGAAATACCGAAATAAGAGATCCGTTGTGATATCGCAAAAAGGTATCTAGATCAATGGCTTGTACCATGATTTGTCGGAATTCGTCTACGGTGGGAACAGCGAGTCCCTGTTTATACGCATACAAATCGGCGGCGCATCCCAAAAAAGACTGACCTGCCAGCTGTTCAACGCCGTATCGCAAGAGGGTAGGTGTATTGGGTTTGATCATGGTAAGATTGTCTTTGGAAACTGCGTCCATATTATTGATTTGTAAGAACAATTGCATGGCCATCGGTAAAAACCCCCATCGGTTTTGAGGAATGGGCATAATAGCAAAACTAATGATATAGGTAATGTTTGTCTTTTTCCCCGGTGGACCAAGAGGTGCTAGTTTTGCGGCGGATTTTTTGGGCGAATCTTCCGCCAATCCTAGCGGTTGTGCTTGCGCTGCCATGTTATCGGGTTGTGCACATTTATCGCGCATGGCTTTTTGTGACGGCGAATCCCAGCGTTTAAAACAACATGGGATGCAGAGTTTATTATTGGGATGTGTCATTTTATCGGAAAATCCGGGAGAATGGTCAACATAGTCTCCCTTGGCATCCACATGTTCGACTTGATTGCGAAACTCGTATACATAGGCACCTTTTGGTACCTTTTTAGCGCCATCGGGAATAATGGTGCCACATTTGCCGGAATCGACTTCTTCTTGAGTAATGCTCGAATTGGTCAATAAACACCAATATCTTGGACAAATATACCAATACTGTTGTTTTGGATCCGAACCATACTTTAAAGCATGGGTATAGGATCCTGGATGTTCTTTATCTATCTTGGCTTTTTCTGCATCGGTTAAAATAATCGGCTGGCGTTTGCGGTTGGATTGACACGATGTTGAATACGCTTTGTAATTTCCTTCTTTTTTGGTCAAGAAAAGAACTGGATCCATTTCTTTGAGTCGTTTGAAAAAAGGCGTAGGATCGTTGAGGGGCATGCCATCAATATTGGCCTTGTACTCTTTGCCCTCTTCCTCTTCCTGTTCTTCGCCTTTGGGTGGACTTACCCCTCCCTTTTTATTGGAAACGCCACCAAATTCTTCTTCGACTTGTTCGCCGGTATCGACAAGCTCGTCAGCACCAGTATCTTCTTCTTCTTCTTCTTCCTCCTCATCATCTTCGTAAAACAATCCGCCATCATCATCATCATCATCATCTTCCTCTAATCGGTATTCGTCTGCATCCAACTCTGTTTCTTTTTCTGATAAAAACACTAGCGGTTTTGCTTTATGCAACGTCATTTCAGAAAGATCGGTTATTGCGGCCACTACATTTTCAACATGTCCAACATCCATTCCCATACCCCTTTTGATTTTCTTGGAAGCAATCGAACACATTTCTTGGTACCCAACAAACTGAGTCATTCTCATCATGGTATCAAGATACATTTCGATATATGGAATATAGGTCAAGGATGATATATTCGCCACATCGATTTTTACTTCGGTTTTTAAAGGAACCATTTTGATAAGAACAGAAAATCCGGGATGTTCCAAGATTTCGCCGCCGAGTTCTTGATGATTGGTCATGTATTGACTGATACGCATGAGAGCCTCTTCGTTGGTCATTTGATAATTTTCCATCAACGAGGTCAGTGCATTTCCGAAATTTCCCGTTAATCGATACACCTCTGTAATGAGAGAGTCCTGTGCATCCATGACTTGGAAATTTTCGACGCGTTTGAATCGCAGTTGGGCGCCCGCGGCCACATCCGATGTCTGAACATCAAAGATGCACGAAACACACCCCATGTATTTATTCAGCGCAATTTCTTTGGTAATCGAGAGTGTAGATGTATATTGAACCATGGACTTTATCACCGCTTCTTTGGAAAATGGGCGCATTTTGTATCCGGACGAATGTAAAAACAAATTGATGGTTTGTAAAATAGGATTGATGGAACTGCTGAGCCATGCATACAATTCGTCGACGGAAATTGGCGATTTCAACGGACTTTGCGAAACGGCGCTCATAGTTCCGTTTGGATATACATTGAGGACGATGGCGAGGACAGGATTGTCGGATTTCGGCAAAAACATGGAAATTTGTCGTTTGCCTTTTCCAATGTCTCTCGACAATTTGAGCGCCGCTGTTTCGGAAAGGGTCGGTATCTTTTTCCCATTTTTCGAAATGGTCTTGGAAAAAAGGCGATACATGTTCTCACGACGATTACCTGGATTGAATTTGATAAATGGAACGGCGGCATTGGAATGGAGATTTTTGAAGATATCTTCCAAGGGAAGAGGAGCGGTAAAATCGCCGGCACGTATCAATAGGTCAAACGCCTGAATCCCCCTGGCGACATAGGGCATTGGTTCGGTCGATTTTTTATAAAAAATGGTCTGCAATTCACTAATGGTATCTTGCAATTGGCGAGCTGATGGCGACAAGAGGGCGGTCGTTTCTCTAGCCAATGTGGGCTTCTGTTCCTCCAAAGCACCTTTGGAATGAATGCCGCGTCTGTATAAAAGGGGGAAATAGAGTTCGGCAACATACTCTTCTTCGATGCTCTTGCTGACTGCATAATCAAAGACATTGTCGGCTAAACATAGATAGATGACATTGGATTCCAAGTCGCCATAGTGAAACAAGAGCTGATTTTCGAAAGATAGCAATACATTGTCTTTATCAGGTACATAATACTGACCCATGGCCCTAAACGGATTGACTGGAAAAAGAAAATCTTGGGATTCGGAGAATTTGGGACCCAATGGACATTCGACTTGGAATCCTTCCGACATGGCTTGCAACCAATCCGTGTAGGAATAGTCGGCCTTGGGTTCCATGGCTTCCAGGACGGCTTCTGAAAAATGCAAATTGATGGCATATTGACCGAATGTTTCAGCATCCATACCGTCACCTTGGTTGGATTCTTTTTGATAAATCTTGGTAATTGTATCACGACGTTCTTCCAAAGCCAATTCGGAAATGTCTTTGGAAAGGCCAAATAAATACATCTCATCGTAGCAGACGGCGGGCATTTCGCGCATGATTTTCTTTTTCAATGTACAAATGGAATCGTCCGGCAAAATCCATTGGCTCGATTGAACAACCGGTATATTTTCTGCAAGAATCGTGGCTTTATCAATTTCGCTAAATAAATCGGTCAATACTTGGTCCGTATCGGCATCGGTTGTACCTTGGAAGATATGGATACTCGCCAATGTTCCGGCAGGATTCAATAAATAAACCTTGTATGGTTTTCGTCCAGCCATGATCCTATTCTTTGGACTATATATCTATATGTATATATAGGCCAAAACCAAATCGCAATGTCAGCCCCATCTATTTTGCCAAAACGCGCGTTATTAATAGGAATTGATTATTTAGATAGCTCAGCAAATCGCCTCAAAGGATGTATTGATGACGTGGTGAATATGCGAGAAATTCTTGTTTCGCAATACCAATATGCGCCGAATAATATTACTACACTGCGCGACGATTCTACTGATCCGACACTCATGCCCACAGGAGCGAATATGGTGGCGCAATTAAAACGTATCTTTGAAAACTCGGCCAATTTTTCCGAAATATGGATTCATTATAGCGGACATGGGTCACAAACACAAGATGCAAATAGTGTAAATCAATCAGGATATGACGAATTCTTGGTGCCATGCGATTATGCAATGGGTGGAACGTTTATCTTTGATCGCGATTTGTATGCATTGGTAAAGACGGCCAAGTGTCGCGTTTTTTTATTGTTTGATTGTTGTTATAGTGGGACACTATGTGATTTACAATGGAGTTTTGATTACCAATATGGTAATTATTTTGCACGTACTATGAACAATGAACATGTCATTGATAATCAACAAATATACATGTTTAGCGGATGCAAAGCTCGTGAAACGAGTGCAGACATATTTGATGCATCGGCAAACGAATGGGTGGGTGCATTTACAGAAGCATTTTTACTCTCTTTGAAAAACTGCTATTATATTACAAATATGTTTCGGCTCTATCATGATATTTGCGTAAATATGAAGAATCTCGGATTTGCGCAAAAACCCATGTTTTCATCGTCGTTTGCCAATCCCATGTTTACCTTGTCGGGACAGGGTGCGAATCCGACTCCGAGTCCGGTCGCCCCCTCAGCAAACATATTGGCTACAAAACCAGCTCTGCAAACCAAGACATCGGTAAATACACCGAATCAGTCATTTGTCACTGCAAAAAGAAACCCGCGAAAAAACTTTGCTCCTGTTCAGCCAATCCAAAACAACATGGCTTTCCATATGAGTCCGAACAAAGTAGTGCCGTCGATCGGTCTCACCTTCAAATGATAGGACCAAAGAAGATGAATGTTTATGCATCATAATAGGGATTATCGGCCAGTTTCATTCCACAATATTCGGTGGGTTCCTTTTTGTAATCGGTGGGAACATGAATGCCCGCCTCTTTGGCGTTTTCCAAGAGAAACTTGAAATTCTCCCAAAATTCGGATTTGTGTCCGATCGATTTCGTAGCAATATGGGACAATTCGTGAATGGCGACAAACATGAGGGTATGTTCATCAATCATGTTTGTTTCACCCTTGCGCGTTTTATTCAGACAAAACGCAATTTTCTCGCCCTTGTTTTCACTATAGGCGGTATATTCACTCGTGGGCAATGTCTCCATGATTTTATTGGGATGAAACCCATCGACCAAGCGTTTTACATTGTCCTGGTCGGGATATTTTTTACCGACATAATCGACCAATTCTTTGCATTTTTTGGTCACTGTTGCTAAAAGGTCGGCGGCTTCTTGGATTTTGGCGCGTTCACGGACACAATATTTATTGCCGTCCACCGTGGAGACGATGCATTTTAACTGAAAACTGTCGGAATCGAAATACATGTAGGCGCATATTCCAAGAAAGACGATAATGACGAGATATCCCAAGATTTCGAGTTGGGTCATGGTACGTCAAACACTTTAAAATCTAAAACAAACAGGACTTCTATCATATGACTAGAAAAAATGATATGATATGTATATGGATATGTCAAAGATGAACAAACTCGTTTTTTTTGGTAGGATGGTTTTTGGTCGCGGGTATAGCCGCAGCTTTGCCCATACCATTCATCAAAGAATATACAAAAACCCATGAAAATATATGGCTAGTTTTATCTGCGTTTTCTTATGCAACACTCATCTATGCCTATATACACATCTTGGAGGATGAAAATATAGCAATCATATATCCGTTGCTCAAAGTATTTTCAGTGCTCATTGTTGTTGCATTTGGAATCCTATTTTTCCAAGCTCAATTGAATACAAAATCCTACATTGGTATATTGTCGGGGATGGCATCGATCTATTTGTTATCTGCCGGATTGTCCACAAACAAGATGAAACCTGTATCTAAACCAGTTGGACCATTATAACTATGGTTAGGCAAATGCCCCCGCACAAATCCGTTTTATAGTGGCGAGTGGCGGCAACGTGGAGCCACCTACGATGGAAACGCACATATGTTCCGGGCGAAAATATCGCGCGATGACAGCTTTTATATCAGCCACGGTAATGGGTTCATAATAGGTTTCAAAGATGCGCGATCTTGGGACTATTGAGCCAGCATCCCGATAATTATGAACTAAACATTCAATGCCATTATGTTGAGCTGTTTGATCAATGTTTTCCAAAGAAATGGTCATCTTTCCAAGAAGTGTCTGTTTTACAAAAGCCAATTCTTTCTTGGAAATACCATCGCGAATGAGACTGCGGATGATGCGTATTAATAGTGGCAATACGCCGAAAGAATTGGCTCCACCATTGCGAATGACTTTTTTCGGGTCGGATTCGGCAGAAAAGACAAATTCGCCGCCGATTTCACAATAATGCGTGGATGCATCGGAACTGTAGGTTAGACCATGTTCTTCACGCAATACAGTAAACATGCGGGAACTAAAAGACCCACTCATGACGTGTTTGATCAAATTCAACACATATTTATCTTGGGAATTGTGATTGCATGTGCGAAATCCAATGTCAATAAAAGTCGAATGTCCACTTTTCATAATATCTATTTTATATTGAATATCTCTCGGTTGCAGAGGAATTCCAAAGATGCGATTCAATCGCAATGTTGAGGTTGTCGATGAACCCGATCCAAAAGCGCTCTTTCCCAAGATGGCAATGATGTTGGAAAAAGGAATGTGTGAAACGATACTAATGACCATAGTACATGGTTGATAATGGCGTCGATAGACATCTACAATGGTTTTTCTTTGGAACGGGCGATCCGGGTGATGATATGCAATAGTATCTACTGGTTTGGCAAACTGCGACCCACCGTATAACATGGAGTCCATCATATCGCTCGATAAAATTTCGCCACTATTGCTATTGCTAATGCTTTCTTCAATGACCACTTGTTCTTCTTTTTTCAATTCGCGTGCGGGAAAAATGGAATGAAACAACATATCGGACATGCGTTTGACGCAGTGATCCACGTGTTCATCACGACATTTGATTGTATAATTCGTATATCGTTTAGTCGTACTGGCATTATAGAGAGCACCGACCTTGTCGTATTCCATGTACAATTCTTTGGACTTTGGCATTTTTTGCGTTCCCTTGAATACACAATGCTCTATAAAATGCGCAGCGCCACGATGATGATCGAGTTCATCGATCGATCCAAAATCACAACATATATAGACGGAAGAAATGGCTAAAACCGTTGGCGGACGTTCATAGACAAGACGGCATCCATTTGTAAAGACGTGCGTTTGTATCATTGTTTGTCCGTTCACTAATAATAAATAATATAAATTCAACTACTTATTATACAGGTATGTTTTTTGATACTGCGGTTTATCTCGATGCGCAACCAATCTCGAGGGGGACGCGTCCATAGTCGGCATCATACGTACTCTGATTCCAGGGTCCAACGTCCTTCTTGGCAATGATGGGGTCGGAACGCAACTGGTAGTTGGCATTCTTGAGGGTTTGGCCGATGGTATCGAGACCAATGTGGTAACCGGCTTGGAGCAAATCGGGCATGGCGGCATTGCCACCATTGACGGGGTTCAACGCAGCCCATTGGCTGTTTTGGTCCTGGGGCAAAAGATCGCTGGGCTGGGCAACGGGCTGGAGAGCATAGCCGCTTCCTCCCTTGACAGCAGTGTTGGCAGGGGCAGTTGTTGATGCCGCAATGGTAGACGAGGTTGTTGAAGGAGCCGCGTTATTGGGCATGGAACCAACACTGCTTCCAGTGTCCATGCTATCCTTTTTCATCATCTTACTATTGGAATAAGACATGATAGCCCAAAGAATGAAAAGAACCACAATAATCAGAAGTATCCATTTTCCATTTCCGGACTTGGCAAAGTTGGTAATATCTTTAAACATTGCTTTATATAAACGACGGATAAAATTATTCGTAGCAATCCATATAAAATTCGTTGGCTAAAAGGAAAAAGAAGAGACAAAGGCGATGAACCAATCGCCATTGATTATTATGTATCCTCCTCCTCTTCCTCTTCCTCATCTTCTAAATCACTATCCTCGTCATCATTGATATCGTCGAGTAAATAGGTGTTTTTGATCTGTTTTGCTTCTAAATAAGCTCGCAGGGCAAGATCGCGCGCTTCTTTGGCCTTTTTGCGGGCTTCACGATACATTTCATAATAGACTTCATTGGGTCGTTTTAGTTGCATGGAATCTTCATGAGGAAGTATGTCTAAATCAATATTCACTTCCGATAATTCAGTAGACCTAGAGAGGACTATGGAATCGGTCTCTGTCTCTGTCTCTGTCTCTGTCTCTGTCTCTTGTTGTACGTTTTCTTCTTCTTTGATGGGAACATCATTTGGTCCATCCTCATCCTGATCCCTATCTTCATTCTCGTCTTTTCCTAAAGTTATATTCTCTTCTAGATTGGTAATAATAGTCACTGCACTGGCATCTCCTGGATTTGTTTCGCCAGGTTTTGCTCGAATAATGCATTTGTCAAATAGATTACTAGGTTTTACAACCATCATCTGTTTCAATTCCAACTCGATTTGGAAACTACGGAGGGAACACTTGATGCCCTGCACTTCCATAATGCTAATGACTTGTGTATTTTCACGAATGGTTTCTGCGTCCACGTCTTGCTCCGTTTCGTCGTATATTTTCAGCGTTATTTTGCCTAAACGTGATGGGATATTGGTTCGAACAAGGTAGTTTTTCCCCGACTTGTAGACCTTTAACGGCGAGGTGAGATAATTTTCGATATCGTGCATCTCCATGGATGTTTCGAACCATTGTTCGCGATTTTCGAAAATTCGTTTGCATGTATGGCTTTCCAACTGTTCAAGCCATTGGATAAAATCGGCATGATCATTGGTAAACATGAGATCCGTAAAGAATCGTTTGCCGCCCTTTGTAATCCCCTGTTTTGTGGAACATTTAGGCGGTTGAATATAAAGCGGTGCGCCGTCAATCAGATATTTGATAAAATAATTTCCACCAGCAAGGACCGTCGGTGGCATGAGTCGCAATTGTTCAAATGGAAAATTCGCATTGGTTTCATATATTTGTTCCATGTCTTCTTGTCCGCACTCTAATACGATGAAATCACATTTTTGTTATGCTAAAAATACGCGCGTTTGTAACAGATGAAATAAATCGAACGAAAAAGTAGTGGTATTGATCGGTCTATGAAAAACATTCGCGATTCATGTATTGACTTTTTTCAAAGCGAAGATATACGTCGTGAAGTGAAGGAGATTATTCGCCCCCTGTTTCAATCGATTTACAATGAAACCTATGTCTATCTTTGGTTTATTTGTTTTTATCACGTCTTTTTGATTTTTATCATTTTGGCCAATTTGATTTTGTTGTTGCGATTGATGCCAAGTCATAGTATGGTCGGTGCAACATTGTCTAATAAATTCCATGCAAAAATGGATTAGGAAAAAGAAATATCTAAGGATAGGATATAGTTTAGTCTATTCATTTATCCATCTATCTATCCATTATGGCAAAACAACAACATCAAAATAAAAGACGACGAAGCATGCGCGGAGGAAATTGCGAAGGTGCCGGTGGTGCAGCACACGCACTAGCGGTGTACGGTGATGCTGCTTCTCAACATGCCGCAAGTGGTAATGTCATTGCTATGAACCCTGTTGTGGGCGGTGGAAAACGATCAAAAAAGGGCGGTATTGGATTTGTCGACGCCATTGTTCCTGGATTTTTGATGGCCGCCAACCACTTTTACAAACGCGGCAAACCCGCCTTTTCGCGCAAAACGAGCAAACGCGCTGGTCGTCGCGCTCGTTTGACAAGACGACGATAAACGCACGACTTCATAATATCCTCTTACGGGGTTTAGGTGAAGATTTCTTGTGCGTTTTCGGTAAAACATATTATGTATCAAGGTAAGATAAATACTATGGCAAGCGTAACCGTAGCAGCAACCGTGGACACAGACCGAGCCAAATTTATCGAAAATATTCAAAATTGGACCGTAGTGGATACGCAACTAAAACGAATCGGTGAAAAAACACGCGAACTCCGCGAAAAACGCGCCACTCTCAATGCCGAGGTGTGTGGATATATCAAAGACCGAGGCTTGGAACATACCAAGATTACAATTTCCGACGGTGAGTTGAAAGTGTACGAAAAACGCGATTATGCGCCTCTTACATTTACCTATATTGAAGAATGTTTAGGAAAAATGGTGGAGAATCAGGAACATGTGGCTTACATGATGCAATATTTGAAAGAACACCGCACTATCAAGACGTCGTCCGACATTCGACGAACATATTCTAGTACTACTGTATAAGTTTTGTTTTTACAGCGTTATTGTTTCTGTTCATTATCATGATCTTCCAAGAATCCGATATTGAATCGTATCAATTTCACGAAAACGGGATGAGTGGTGGAAAACCCGTATATTCCATGTTTCGGGGTACTAGTGAGAATATGATTGGTGGAGGTAGTGGTAGTGGTGGCACTGTCAAAAAAAACCTCGTTGTACCAATAGGTGTCATCGTGGAACAATCTGCTTCGGAAGAATGTATGCGTTCGTCAAAAACGGGAAACAAATGGATTTGCAAAAAAGAAGCCGGATATCTTGGAAATGACGCGTTTGACAAATTTTTGGAACAAATAAATCACGGAATTATACCATCATCCAAAAAGCATAAAACACGAAAACAAAAACGAAATATCGTTATAAAGAAATAATATATGTGAATATATTATAAATCAACTAATAATGGATGATTCTTTACCAAATCGTGATGTTTTTTCGGCGCACATGCGGGGTTTTTTCGATGAAGGACCATCTCCCTTAACAGTATTTGTAAGATCAGTTTTACATATTAATTTGGAAGAACTTCGTGAACTTGTCAAAAACGATGAAATAATTTCATTAATTAATCATTACAACGTATTAATTTACTTAGTAAATCCTCCTCAAGCTCGTCTGATAAATGTGACGCCTTTAGAAAAATCTCAAAAGAGGACAGCAATTCTAGAAATCCTATTAAAAGCCGGTGCAAATCCCAATATTACATTTGGAACGCAAAATTCTACTCCTTTACACTTTTGTTGCAATCCATACTACATGGACTCAGATTGTGTTAATGTACTTTTAGGACATGATGCAATTGTAACTCTAAAAAATGCTAATGGCAATACTGCATTGCATGATTTAGTAAAATATCCAGTGACAAGTACATCATTAGCTATTGCAAAAGCACTTTTAAAAAAAGATGTGTCAGTAAAATCTATTATGAATAATGAAGGAGAAACCCCATTTGCATGTAAATTTACTCATTATGGTGGAGAGGAAAATGAATTATCTGATAAAATGGAAAAACTACTATCTACTGATGTTTTTGATGAAAAAGCTTTAGATAATGCAATTAGATATGGATATAGTAATTCAGTTATTGAAATGTGCGATCGTTTTCAAATTAATAATAAAAAATATGTTAAAACTGCATTATCTGCTCCTGTCCCAAACTATAGAACAGCACTTTTATTACAAGAACGATTGCCTGATGAGGATAAAATTATAATGACAGAACCTGACATAAATCATTTATTTGAAAGAGTAAGCATGTTTACACTAAGTCCAATGACAGCATTTAGTAAAGATATAAAATTTTTTAAAGAATCTTTTATGAAAAAATCGTCAAAAGCAAGAAAATCAATAACTTCAAATAGCAGACAAAGCCGAAGAGAAACCCCATATGGAGGTGTTGGTCGCAGAAAACGCACAAGTAAAACACAAAAACGCAAAAGCAGACGCTAAGTATGTCGATGATATGTAAAATCATAGACATAGGAAAATGTTACGCTACACTACACTAGACTCTCAATATTCGTTCCATTTATCGTGACTAAATGAATTGATCGTAATCATATTACCGGAATTGTCCATAAATTTCTTTATTTTGGCCTCCAAAGCCAAATCCGCCGCGCTTTTCGGAAACGGCCGCAATTTATTCGCATTCATCATTGCTAAATCATTTGCTTTTGCAGCCGGCTTTTTCCCCATACAATTTGCACCAAAGGTGACATTCGGATTCGCAATATATCCACCATTGACACCGGGTCTACCGCAATCATTCTTATGTTCTTTCGACTGTTGAAGCGTCTTCCATGTTGATTTCTGTGTGGGAAACAAAATCATCTGATTGGCCGACCATCCATAGTTGCACCATTCGCCGCCCTTGTTATAAGAATCTTCGACTTCATCATATGTGGCTAATCGCGCGCCATAGGCCGCACACACTGCCTGAGCATCGTCGTAACTATATAAATTGTTTCCAATGTTAAAGACTTCATCGGCACCAGTCTCAGCCGTTTGATTGATCAAATTACCTGAAAGATCCAAATGTAGATTGCCGGATGCATCTCCCTTGGGTATGTCATTCCACAATTTGGTGGTTGATCCCATGACCATATCCACTAAATTGATCTTCAAGACATATCTGAAGAAATTGACAATCACAATCGTTGCCAACAAGATCCACAATTTATTCTCCAAAAAATAAATGGACGCAGGCTTGGTCTCTTCCGTCATGGGAATACGGAACAAATAAATGACTACATAGAATGCTATAATCATTAGAATCAGGCTGAATCCACTGGAAGGAGTATTCAAGTAATCGTGTGTCCATTGCCATCCATATCCCAACAAATCTTGTTTATCTTTCTCGGACAAGGAGAAATAGGACCATACGACGAGAATCAAAAATAGACCCACTAAAATAAAATCGATGGATTTGCTTAAAAACATTTCCGCCGGATTTGCACCCCCGGGCCCTTTAAAAAACGTTCCCATGATGAAATATAAAACAAAATAAATGGCTAAAAACCAAAAAAGAATAGTAATGTTGGTTTGATTGAATATGTCTGACAATATATTCTTTGTAGTTGTAATGGCAGGGGTAGTATTTCCACTAGCATCGGTCATGTTAAATAGGTTCTCTATACTATATACTATACTACACTACACTATTATATTATACGGCGGTATTTTTTCGACGGTAAAACAAACAATACGCATTGGTTGTTTGAAGTTGTTCTTGGCGGTTGATAACACGGACCTTTTCATCATTATATTGAACCCATTCGTTCATCGAATTTTTAACATGTGCCGTATAATGCCCGCCCATGACATCCCCTATATGGTTACAAATACCAAACAAATCGTAGGTATATTGCTTTGGATTATATCCACTTACATAGGGCGAAAGATCCAAGTCTGTTAGGGGAAAGGATACCATGTCTGAGCGTTTGTTGGACCCATCCATAGAAAACCGCTTCAGTGTAATGACCAAAATCTTGGGAAAATTCCAAAAGGTGATGCGCTTTTGAATATCCTCTTTTTGTTGCGTGACTTCGTTAAACCATGCATTTTCACCCGTCATAGGTTCACTCTTGGAAAATTCGTTGAAACAGTCGTATATGCTAATGCTATCATTTTGCCCAGGGTTGGGCAGAGGCAAATCCAGCATGAAAAAGCTTTCGGGTTTGATCGAATGTCTCACCGTACCATCGAGCGAAACAATTTCCGAAACATAAATACCGTAATATAGATCCATGATTTCGGAATATTCTTTGGAATAGACGGTTTTTAACATGCCATAACACTCCGTCGCCAATTTGTCGACCCCATTTTCCACATTGCCCATGATGCGCATATTCACACTGCGCGAAATACTATTGTGCATACACTCAATCATAAAGAGCAAAAATTCGGGCATGTCATTTTGTGCCCAACCCGTGAAAATGTCGCGATTCTTCGCCTTGGCCAACTTGTGCACATTAAAGACGAATTTATTTGGCGATACAATGCCATTGCTACTCCACATGACCTGGCGCAAATCATTCCATTCAATGACAATGGTTGCATCTTCCGTGTCTTTCTTGATATGATCTTCAAACTTTTTCGTATCCAAAAGTTCATTGAGTTCATATGTATGATTCATCACTTGCATACAAGCATTTAAAAAACATGTATTCCCCAAGTTGGAAAGACCAGTATATCCTTTTCCGTGATATTTTGACAAACTCATTCGTTAAAAATGGATATAAATATGTGGATTAAATATGTACTATACAAAAGAAATCTTTATATTACTTTATACGGGGTACTATAATGAATCGATCAAATCAATCCTCATCGAATGGCGGTTCGCGTTATCCTGCAGAATGGATGAATATTATATCGAGAGAATTGGGCGAAGTTGCTCGCGAATTTGCAGATGGCATGAGTCAAGGTGCAAGTGCTGGTACGGTGAATACTCCCGGTCAAGAAAATGAGCCACTTCCTTACCCATTGGGACCAGCAGTCGCACCTGGGACAGCGTCAGCACCTGGGACAGCGTCAGCACCTGGACCATTTACTGGACCATTTACAACATCGACAGTGCCTCAGCCTGCGCCAACTACTGGTCAAGTACCGGAGCCTACTATGTTGACACCACCTACGCGAGTTCAATATGCTGTCGATTTGGACGAAATGATTTTTCGATATAACCAAAACATTCGCGAATATAATCAAACTATGCGTGACATGGTTCAACTTGTATCACAGCTAACAATGACAAATCGCTTAATTGAACAGCCATCGCAACCGCCAGCGCAGCAGCAGCAGCAGCAGCCCTTTCAAAATGATACTGCTGCTGATTACACCACTATTTTCTCCTATCTGTTATATCCAGCCATACCGCCGTCCAATACTGGCGCGAATTTGCGAAATAACGATATATCTCCTCGTGCACTGACGCGCGACCAAATTATTGCGGCAACAAGGACGTATGGATATCTAGGTCCCGATAATTCAGTCAACACTGTTGTCGATGTTAGCGATAACGTCTTACCTGAATCTTTGCCACGATGTCCCATCACACTAGAAGTGTTTCAGCCGGGCGACGTCTTGTGCGAGATTCGCGGATGTCGACACGTATTTAAACGCCCCGGACTTATGAATTGGTTTAGACACAATTCGCATTGCCCCGTATGTCGATATAATCTATTTGATTATCCAGTGAACGAACGAAACAACATGTCACTATAAATGTGATGAATAATACTATCATCAGACTGGTTGTTTTGGAGCAAAGAATCCAGCGATGGACTGAAGCCCCGCCTGCTGATTGCGGATCTTCGTCAGGAACTTTTCAAACAACAAGAGTTTCACCTTGGCACTGCTCAATTTTTCCTTTTTCTTCATAAACGTCTCGATATCGGGAAATTCTCTTTGTAAATCGACCAATTCGCGACGATAGGTCTTGACCGCGCTCCCCTTTCCCTGATTTTCCCATATGAGTTCAACCGCTAGACCAAAGAGTTGTTGGAGCGGTTTCATCAGTTGGTTTGTAATATAATAACTATAATCCAACACGAGTCCTTGTTCTTGAATGAACTCCGGTGTCTCAATCTTTTCGCCCTGCAAGGCACGCTTGTTTGGATTTACGATAAACGCAAATTGCATACGATCACCCGGTTTCGGTTTGTTACCCGGATCGCGTTTTCCGATACGTTCTGCCAAGACACTATGCGCAATCTGTTGCGGATTCTTATAGTAACCACGCAACGCCTTGGTCAACATGAGTTTATGGATGGGTACGACACCATCGACCAATTGCTGAATCGAGACGTTTAAGAAATCGACTGCGCGCTGAATGATGCCACTGTTGCTATTTTCATGTCCAGGCACGGGTTTCATCAATATATTCAAAATTCCACCATAGACGTCTTTCAAATAATCGCACGAATCGCGTCGCTTGAGCGACAGGCCCATGTATTTCATTTTCCCCTTGTTTGGATCGTCCTCATAAAGAATACCTACGTAACGCTTTTTCGAGAGGAGAATAAACGGCATCAGGGTTTTTTCATAGGCCAAGTCCATGGGTGGTTTGAGAAACTGGCTGCATAATTTCGCCGCATCTTGGGCAATCTCAATGGTGATTTTGAGCGCGCGCTGGCCACGGATCTTCTCTTTGGTCACGGGGTCCTCCAAATTGAACGTGAAGAAGACCGAATCCGTATCGCCATAAATGTACTCGGCTCGGCAACGGACATGACCTTCGTCCTCGGTATCATAGACCAAATCGCCATAGACCTCTTCAATCATACGGCGGGCATAGGTGATCATTTGTCTACCCGTCGCCGTAGTGCACGCGGCCACATCTTTTTCATAAAAGGTCGAGGTTCGCGCACCGCATTGTCCATAAAGCGAATTGGCCGTTACCTTGTAACCGAGCTGGCGTTTGTCCAAGATATTTTGCATAAAGGGATCGCTCTCCGATTTGATCATTTTTCGTGTCGATTTACGCGCTTCCAATAGTTCGACCAAGATGGACGGCATGATGGATTTTTCGTCCTTGGGCAATTGGGCCCATCGACATACCATTTTGCCCACCTTGGTTTTGGTCGCTTTCGCAGCTGGCCTCGCCTGATTGCGCAGATATTTATAGGTATCGAATTCGATATCGATATATTTGTATCCGGGCAAATTGTCATAGATAAACAGGCCAGTTTTGACATCTTTTTCACCGGTTTCTTTGATGAGTCGACCTGACAAGTCGAATTCTTGGGTCCACACCTTGCTATCGTGCGAATAATTTTGACTAATCATGGAAGACGGATAAAGGGACGAATAATCGACACATGCAATGGGATTGTCCATATACATCGAACATTTGGGCGGCAAGACGAGCGCGCCCTCGTACCCTTCGCCTTCGGCCGTTTTTTCCAGGTCGGGCATGAGTGTATTTTTCTCGCGACACTTTTTCGCAACATAACTGGTGAGTTTGATGCCCTGGCCGCGAAAGACCAAGAAACTGATGGGGACACTGCAAATCCTCGACATTTCGATATATCCTGTCAGCACGTCGATCTTGTTCATGAGGTGGTGGACAAGGTTGCAATCCTGAATACAGTATTTTGCAACGACCGCGCGATCGGTGGCGGACCCCTTGGCCAAACGGAAAATGTCTTGGGGTGTCACATCATCCTTGGCCATGCCCCATTTGGTGTTTTTATGCTGGCCAATGGGCTCGTGGCCTTCAATCACTATAATGGTGGGTTTTGCAGCGTCGGGCGTCTTTTTCTTGAGGTCGAGAATACGGAATTTTTTCCCGTGCTCGTAATAGTCCGACGTGAATCCGCCGATTTCAATATGGATATAGTCGCCAATGTGGAGGCCGGTGAGATTGCCACTGTGCAACTCTGTCACTAAACCTGCACTGCTTGCACTGCTTGCACTGACTGAATGAACCACCTGTTTGATGTCGTCGCTGATATACTGACCAGCCACGTCGTCCAGTTTGTACGAGGATAAATTGAAATCGCGGCGCAAATAGGTGTACATGTCGATTTGGAGCCGACCGCGCATATTGTAGTATTTCAAGTCATACTCGCCCGATGCCAGGACAATTTTTGTACTGGCAATCGAGAGTTCACCGTCATCCTCATCCGGATCGGGTCCCCCGCCTTTGCCATAGCTCATTGGCTTTTTTGCACATAATTCATCCGTTTTTCTAGACAATTTCAAAAACTCGTTTTCGCAATGGTTTTCTTGGGCACGGCGAAACATAAACTCATAATCAAACCCAAAGATGTTATATCCGATGATAATGTCGGGATCCTCCTTTTGAATCAATTCGGCCCATTTAAGCAAGAGGTTGCATTCTGTATCAACCGATTCAATCGTGGCGCCTTCGACCGGGTCACATGAACCGTGGACGAGACAGTGGTTTAAATAGGGTTCGGCGTCGCCATATCGCATAAAGGTGGATCCGATAAATGTCACTGTATCACCCTCCAACCTGGGAAAGAGTATGGTGAGGGTTTCATTCAAGAGCTGGACTTTTTCATCGCGTTGATATTTATCGTTGAGCAAGATATCCATGATGGTAGCCTTTTTTTCGACCTTGATGATCGTTTTGTTGCCACGCCTCGGTCCACCTCCTTCTACCATATCAGCGACGGGTCGCGCATCATCATCGTCATCATCATCATCATCGTCTTGTCCTTGCGCATCATCTCCATTTTGCGCAGCACCACTTTTTCCGGCTCTCGTAGCGCCCTCGTTATAATCCTTGATCCGGTCAAAGATGATATCAATGGCCAAAATGTGCGAATTGTCTTCTTCCGTATTCATTGCTTTGGCATTTTTCACCGGCGTTTTTTTCAATAGCTCGATCAGATGCAGCAACAAATTTTTCGAAGACGGTTGTTTTGGATAAACTGTATCGATATCGTCAAAGGTATCGTAACCAAACGCAGTCAGAATGCTTCGTTTTAAAAGAAGTGCAAGGCGCGCAGCATCGTCGACCCCCTGTCGGATACAGGCATCGACCGTATTGGCAGCCAAACGCTTATAAGTCTTGATGGGAATGGGAAAATCGCCGTGACTACTGCTGGCCTCTATATCAAAACTGCAGATTTTATAGGGGACACGCGTCTCCTTTTGGGGCATGGGCTTGACATATTTTTGAGAACAGCAATATTCGTAGGTACACGTCGTCGAACGTGTCGCGGGTTCGGAAACGCGTCCCGTGGGAACAAACACCCATCCCGATGGACTCACGCTTTGTATATGGAAATATCGGAGTAGGGGTGGGATATTGCTCTCATAAAGTTCGAGTGATACGCCGCAAAATTCCCATGGACGGAATGTTTTGTAATCGCCAGTGGCCATGCGTTCACCCTGTTTGGCGAATTCATACCACAGATTTTTTGTCTTTGCAAACGCGGCCGTGTTTTTAAACGTCACCTTGACAAACTGGTGCGTCTTGCCACCACTGAATCCGTACAGTTTATGATGGTTGACTAGCTCGGCAGAGACAATGGCGGTTTTGTGGAAATTGCCCACGCGCTTGCGCAATTCTTGTAACAAAAGCGCGACCTCTTGTTGTTTCCACGAGTCGCCAACGCGGATATAGAAGAAGGGTTGGTAATCGTTGATGAAAATGGAACAGGTTTCACCGCGCTCATTGAGGCCAAACATTTGGATCGCAAACCGGGCGTCTTCACGCACTACGAATTTCTTTTTATAATCGGTGGATCCGTCACTCGATCCATCGTCATCGGAGGACGGCGTTTGTTCAACGGTTTCATCATAGACATGGAAATCAAAGAGGCGGAAACATTTTCCCACAGTGGGCTTTTTTTCGCCTACCTTTTTTTGTACTTGGCTCATGTCTTGTATAGTATATTATTATCGTTTTAGATTGTTTCTTTGCCATCGAACAAAGGAACAATGTTTGTATCAATTTTTTGCGAAAATAGATGTTTTGTTTTCATCATTAGAATAATGACAGGGACCACGGTCTTTGTTTTCTAGTATGACGGCCTGATTGCACACGTCGCCCCCGTTTGCCTGTTTTATTCGCGGCACCACCTCTCCATGGTAACCAATGCATTTTATTTTTCTTGTTTTGCTTGTTCAGTGGCGCAGCCACTCCCTTGCCGCTTTCCCCACACCCTTGCATATACCATTTGTACATGGCCTCGGCTACGCGTGGTCCATTATAATATTCAATCATACCATCGCACACTTTAAACAAGGTCGGGTATCCACCCTGTACGCCAATCTTTTTCCCCATTTTTTGCAACTCTTCGCGACCATTCAATTGGTTCAATTTGGCCTCTTCCTGTTGTTGTTCTATTTCAATAAACTCGATGCGAACATTCTTTAGCATACGTCCCATGTTCAATTTCACGAAACGTTTCATTTTTGCCCACTCGGGTTTCAAAGATTGACAATGTCCGCACCAATCCGCATAGATTTTTCCGACTAAAACTTGTTTGGTTGGTCGGCGATTCATGGATGACTCAATGAGAAACAACTATAGAGTATCGAGATATATTTTTGTATCCATATACTATAAATATCATTCATTTCCAAGATTTATTTTTAATTCAAGAGTATGATGAAAAAAATGCAAACCTTCTTCCTTTTTCTCCTCCTCATTATTTTCCTGTCGGGCATGTATGTCTATATGACAAAGGGTCTTTCCTATGAAGCCTTTGAGTCAGCGGACAATGTAGATAATCTATTAAAAACCGGTCTTGGAACATCGGCTGCGAGCTCGTGTCCGGATCTCTTGATTCGCCGAGGAAACATTTTGCTGCTTTATAATTCGGGTGCACCGGAAAAGGAGGGCGTCAATCCACTACCTTTTTATAGTATGGATGAATATATCAATTATGTCAGGATTAAACGTGAACAAGGCACTCAGTGCCCCGTACTCTATATGCAAGAGGAAAATGATACACAGGGCCGTGATGTGTATAGATTGCGTCCCGGTCCTTTTGAACAGGGTGCCGGTTTGCCTATCGTGATGCCTTATTTGGATGCCTCGCGCGAAAATGGCCGATATAATCAGGGTAATTATCCAGGGTTTGACCCCTATGGACAGTTTGTCGGAAAATATACCACAGTAGACCGTGTCCACGATAAAACCAAGACGGCCGATGGACACCGCAGCGACAATCCTATGGATCACAACTGGGGCGGCGTCTTATATACACAATATAAAGTGGATTCAGGCAAATATGACGAAAATGCGATTGTGAAACCTATTTATGCAAACGCGCCGAATGTGACTGCTGTTTTCAACAATACATTGCCCTTTACACAAGTGTCAGAGAAGGAGACGGCGATGCCTGGTCAGGCGCGACGCTAACTGCAATATCTATTACCGTATTATCCAATAAAAAAGCGCGAATATTGTCACAGAGTGATTTGGCCAATTTCCGTTTCTTGGCAGAACCGTCGGATTTAGTCGTACTACAAGAAATAGTGTCGATGCATGTGGGATCTTGTTTCAAGTTTTCCAAGAATCTTGGAAAAGAGTTGTCAAACTCTTTCATAATCGCAATCGCACTCACTGAACTAATCCCGGGGATTTGACATAGCAATATTTCGCCAATATTTTGGGGCGTAATATTTTCCTTTTTCGATTTTTTAACGACGGAACAGTAATTAGCTGGCTCTTTTTCCAAGATTGTGTTTGTAACTTCGTGATCCGCCTCTATTTCCGGATCTTTTTCTTCTTGATTTCCAAGATTGGGGGAATTAGTAAAACGCAATGTCTTATTCTTGGAAAAATCGCGCGATAATTTGTCTGCCGCTGCACAAATCCATTCCGCCGTTTCTTGGAGACTATTGGTTCGGATCACGCTAAATCCTTTGATAAGAGACAATGAAATCATGGCGGATAGCGCAATCTTCTTTTCGATGGCGGGATTACGCAGTGTGGAGAATTGTCCTTCAATGATATAAACAATATTATGCGTATGGTACCCACTCGAATGATGCAGTCGGTAGGATTGTTCATCGTAACGTCCGTCTTTGATACTGGCCAATAAATCTTGGAGGGATTTGCGCTCGATTAAGACGACATCTTGGGAATCATCCGTCTGAATCGCGATATCTCCTAGAAGAAGGACGCGTTTTTCCAAGAAAGTGGTACATGTTTTTGAAGTTAGTATAGTTGTGCACTTGTCATATAGAGCAGTTTCGCGTTCATCTAACACGAGTTTGAGTTTCATCATGCGGATCTTTTATCCATATCTTGGAAAAACATTATATCCTTGTTGATATAATATTTATTGTTGAACCAATACTTTATCGGCCAACGCCGGGAATGTGCCAGTACGTGTTGTTTACAGCCGTCGAGCCAATGGGGCGCGACTGACTAGTATTCTTCTGCGTGAATGTCATTTGCTGTGTCTTCTTCAACGAGCAGCACTTGCCTGTGACGATGGCAGCAGAATCAAAGGCAATGGACGACCACGAACTGCGTCCAACCTGGTAGGGGAAACCGGCCTTTTTGTTTCCTCCACCCTGGTTTTGGTTTGTGATACTAGAAGCATAGCGAGCTCTTTTCGATGCGTTACTCAATACCATGATTGTTGAATATACATTACCGAAATATATTTTTTCAAATCGACTTAAATGGATCGGTCTATAATATAGTACCACTGCGTTCATTTTATTTGACGAATAAAATGAAATCAAGCAACCGATCCTTTGTGCGCGAAGAAGCCCCTGTTGTACAGAATCATCCCGTCATGGAAGACGATGTTCGCATAGAAAAGGGCTCCAACGGATCCGATGTCTATATTTTCGATCCATACAATCCGCTAAATAAACTCATTAGTCAATCGGAACTAGAAACGATCCTGAAAAATTACGGCATTCATGTACCGATTCACAACTTTGAACTGTATAAACGCGCGTTTATTCACCGATCGTATATGAAACGCCCGCTCTTGGAGAATCAGCATAACAATATTACGATTGCTGAAAAGCCGGACAACTGTCTGCCGCTTTTTTCTAAATCAAACGAACGCCTGGAATTTATCGGCGATGGTGCCCTCGAATGTATTACTAAATATTATCTATATCGCCGTTTTCCCAAAGAAAATGAAGGATTCATGACGGAAAAGAAAATCGCGCTTGTGAAAAACGAATCGATCGGGCGCATGGCGATGGAAATGGGACTGCATAAATGGCTCGTGTTGTCGAATCATGCGGAACAAAAACAGACGCGAAACAATTTGAAAAAGTTGGGTTGTCTCTTTGAGGCGCTACTAGGTGCCATCTTTTTGGATTTCAATCGCATGTCTATTCACGATGAAGGGGGCTGGTTCGACAATGTATTTTCGACGGGTCCGGGGTTCCAAATGGTCCAGGTATTTGTCGAGCAGGTCTTTGAAAAACACGTGGATTGGATCAACTTGATCCGGAATGATGATAACTATAAGAACATTTTGCAGGTGCGGATTCAGAAGGAGTTCAAGGTGACGCCGGACTATATGGAAATGGCGGAACACAATATGGATAGTGGCTATCACATGGGCGTCTATTTATGTTTAGGTCAACCCGTCTTTGGTATGCGGCATCGCGATGCTCTACCCTTGTCGAAATTCTCGTCGTTTGAAGAAATACATCAATACATGTCTGTGCATGGCAAGATTTTTCTGTTTTTAGCGGGAGGTGTACACAAAATCAAGAAAAAGGCGGAACAGATTGCATGTGACGATGCAATCCGTATTTTGCAGCATTTTTGATGCGTTTGTATAATATTTAGCCTTTTTGTAAATAATTATCATGTGATATACTATATTGTAAAATGTCCAAAAAACGAAAGACTTCTCCTACTATGGAAGAACAACATGTGCAACAATTGAGAGACGTAGATGATGACGTAGACCGTGAAAAACGAGAATATGCAGGACACAAATTTTTGGTCATCTTGGTGGGCCTAATGTAGGTGTTAGCAGAAAAATGCAATTGGTAGATTCTACCGTAGCAGAAATAGAAGATGCGTTAAACAATCCGCCTCCTCCTCTTCCTCTGCAAAATAAGAAAAGAAAATCGAGAAAATCAACAGGCGGAAAATCGAAAAAGAACAAATCCAAGAATACAAAAAGTAGGAAATACTGCAGAAACTAAGATTCTACGCTAAATGATCCAAAAAATTGATTAACTTATTCGTTGTCGATATCATGTAAAAAGCTCTCTACATTATATCAACAGAATGACCAAAACGTATACCTTTGCAGAATTGACGCAGTGCGACTGGTCGACGGTGTCAAAGAAACACTTTCGCCGTGTGGATACGGGCGAATTGGTAGGCGAGATTTTTGCGAAATATCCGGTGTATTGCGGCAAATTGTCCGCCGCGATGAACAATGGACGTCTCGAATTCATCCTTCGATCACTGTGCTCAGAAGGCCGCGATAAATATACGGTTTTGTTTGGTACGCAATTTGCAGAAGACGAGGCATGCTTTGTGGAGGTATCAAATCCATCTTTGGCCAAGGGCGGATGAACCGATGTGTATGATCTGTCTCTCATATATCCAAATGCAAATAGATCGGCTAAATTTAGTCTATAGATAGTATATTAGTACATACGGATTATTGTGTGTGTAAAATGAGTATCGAAAACCCCATGAATGTTCAATTACATTTAGATCAACTCTATCGTAAACCTATGCCAAATAAAAAACAAAAACTGGGGGTAGAAGTACATTTTTTTGGTCAACACGACCCTCTTACAAAAGCGAAAGAGGTTGAGGTCGCGGTCGAATTGGAAGAAGAACAATCCGCAAAAAAGAGGCCGTTACCTGCTGTATTGATTCGCGACAGTCGCGCCGTAAAAAAGATTGATCGAAAGGCCATCATGGCGAAATTGTCAGTCATGGATATAGTAAAACCCAAAGAAGTTCCTAAAAAAGTGGTAGATTTGAAAGAAACGTTTGCAGAAGAAGGGGAAGAAGAGATGGGCAAACCCGCCAAAAAATTACCGGGCGTCTTGGTGATTCAAGAAGAAGGCGAAGCCGATGTCTCTGAAAAAGAAGTTGTTGAAGCCAAAGTGGCGGAAGCTGCGGAGGCTGGGGAAGAGGAGGATTCACCTGTTTCACCAGTTGAGCAAGATGAACGAGAAGACTGGGAAATTGAATTGGAAAAAGAAAAAGAACGCGAATTGGCTGCCGCTGTCGCAGTAAAACCAGCTACAGGTGGTCCGACGAAGAAAAAACGAATCATCGTCAAAACTGGACAAGCTCCCATTATTATTGGCGGGCCTATTGATAATGCAGGTGAACTCCGATTAGCAGAGCGTCTTCCACCCCCGGAAAAACTCGTCGTCAAAACGTCGCCGTATTACATGAACAATCGCAAGTTGTTTATCCAAAAATTGGCCGACTTGTTTGCGCCATATAAACGCGAATTGGCCGACGAAGCATCTGCCGAAGTTTCGTGTGAAACACGTGATAGTGGTCCTGATTTTGAACTCTTGATGCATCAACGTGTGGTACGCGATTATTTGAATCTCTATTCGCCATATCGCGGCCTGTTATTATATCACGGCCTAGGCTCGGGAAAGACGTGTACATCGATTGCATTAGCCGAAGGTATGAAATCGCACAAACGCGTCTTTATCATGACACCGGCATCGCTGAAATCCAACTTTTTTGGCGAATTGAAAAAGTGCGGCGATCATCTCTATAAACGCAACCAGTTTTGGGAATTTGTTTCGACCGATGGCCGTCCCGATTTGGTACCCCTATTGTCTCGCGCACTTTCGATTCCGGTGGACTTTATCAAAGACAAAAAGGGCGCATGGCTCGTCGACGTGACAAAAGAGGCCAATTTTTCCGAATTGGAATCCGCCGAACAACGCGACGTGGACAACCAGTTGAATCAAATGATTCGCGCCAAATATACGGATATCAACTACAATGGTTTGAACAAACGAAAAATGGATTTATTGACAGGCGGGTTTACGCGAAACCCATTTGATAATGCCACTGTCATTATTGATGAGGCGCACAACTTTGTCAGTCGGATTGTCAACAAGATTAAAAAACCCGACACGATCTCGTATAAATTGTACGACTATTTGATGAGCGCGAGCAATGCACGAGTTGTCTTGTTAACAGGCACGCCTATTATCAATTACCCCAATGAAATCGGAATCTTGTTTAACATTTTGCGCGGATATATCCGTACATGGACGTTTCCTACGCGATTACAGGAGAAAGAGGGGGTCAAGTTGAATCGTGACTCTGTTTTGGAATGGTTTGATCAAGCCAAGTTTAAGACGTTTGATTATGTGGATTTTAGCGGAGATAAACTCATTATTACGCGCAATCCTTTTGGATTTATCAATATGAAAAAACCGGGTACAGCCAAAGGGCTGGCCAAAGGAACGGAACGTGAGAAAAAAGGCGGGGACGTGGAGGAGGAGGATAAGGATAAAATCCGAGATGAAATCGGTGTTACCGGCATGGTAGCCGCAATGTTTGATGGTGGTAAGGCGACAAAGAAACGTTCCATGAAAATCGATAAAAACAAGCAAAAGTTAAACCAAACAAAGAAGGTTCCACGAGGGTTGGTACGCATAGAACATGAAGTCGAAGAAAATTTGCCGGAAGACTCGGAATTGTCCGAGATACATCGTGATCATATAGGATTCAATGGCGAAAATTTCGGTACACACACCGGTGGTGCGGGCGAATTTGAAAAATACAATGGTGTCAAACTTGACAATACGGGAAATATGACGGACCAAGACTTTGTTGATACAGTGGTCCGGATTTTGGCGGACCACGGCGTAGATGTTCCTGTCCAGCGAATTACGGTGGAAAATAACAAATCGTTGCCTGATGATTCCAAGGTATTCTTGGAAATGTTTATGGATTCGGATAAGAACACGATTAAAAATGCAAACCTGTTTAAACGTCGCATTTTGGGTCTGACCTCTTATTTCCGTAGTGCCCAAGAACAATTGTTACCTCGATACATAAAAAATGCGGAAGACGGGGTGTTTCACATTGTTCCATGCGAAATGAGCGAATATCAGTTTGGCATGTACGAGAAAATTCGCAAGGAAGAAAATGATAAAGAAAAAACGGCCAAAAAGAATCAGCGCAAACAGGCGCAAAAGGCGGCGGCCAAGGGTCCTGGTGGCGGCGATGATCTCTTTACTATTTCGTCGACCTATCGCATTTTTTCGCGTGCTTGTTGCAATTTTGCATTTCCCACGCCACCTGGGCGACCCATGCCCGAAAAGGGCGAACGTACTAGCGATAGCGCAGGCGCTGATGCTTCAGATGACACTAGTGCCGATGCTAAAGCCCTTACTAGTTCCGAAGAACTCGATGAAACTGAATTCGATGCCGTCCCCATTGAACATCGCACACTCGTGAATGAATATTTATCAGAAGAAGACATCGAAGAAATGAAATCGTCCGAAAAAGGGCCCATCGATTACAATAAACGTATTTTCAAAGCCTTGCAATTATTGAAATTCAACCCTGCCAAACCAAGAGAAGAAGAATATTTGACAAAAGAAGCCCTCCGCACATATAGTCCTAAATTCTTGGAAATCTTGGAGCGAGTTTCGGACAAAGGCAATGTGGGACTTCATTTAATCTACAGTCAATTCCGTACCTTGGAAGGTGTCGGCATTATGAAATTGATCTTGGAAGCCAATGGATGGGCCGAGTTCAAACTGAGAAAATCGGGCGGCGGCGATGCGGCATCTTGGTCCGTCGAAAACAAAGAGGGCGATGAAGGTAAGCCGAGATTTGTCCTTTATACTGGCACAGAGACCATCGAAGAAAAGGAGATTATCCTAAATATTTACAATGGCAAATGGTCGAGTGTTCCTACCACCATTACAGACCAATTGCGCGAACGGGGCATGGAAACCAATTTGCATGGCGAAACCATCAAGGCTCTTATGATTACGGCATCGGGAGCCGAAGGTATCAACTTGAAAAACACACGATTTGTCCATATAGTCGAACCCTATTGGCACATGGTCCGTTTGGAACAAGTCATTGGTCGCGCGCGCCGTATTTGCAGTCACGAAGATTTGCCCGAGGACGAGCGAACGATTCAAGTGTTTTTATATTTGTCCGTCCTAACCGAAGGTCAGAAGACGGATGAAAAACACAAGGAACTGCGATTGCGCGATGTGAGCAAATTGGACGGCAAAACGCCTGTGACGACGGACGAATCCTTGTACGAGACCTCGACTATCAAGGACGGGATCAATCAACAATTGCTAAAGGCTGTCAAAGAAACATCGATTGATTGTTCTCTCTATGCCAAGGGGAACAAGGATGAAACGTTGGTCTGTTATGGCTTTGGAAAAGTAGAGTCGAATCGGTTTTCGTCCTATCCAACACTAGAGGTCGATGCAGCTGAAAAAGATGAGATCAATGAGCGCAAAGTGGTGGTGAAAATGGCCAAGATGGATATCAAGGGGCAGGCCTATGCTCGTGATAAAGCAACGGATTATATTTATGATTATGCTGATTATGAACGGGCGAAGAAAACGGGCGAGGATTTGGTTCCTGTGGGAAAATTGGTAAAAGAAGGTCGGGCTTTGAAAGTGGTGGCGGTTTAATAGACCGTTGTGTATGTAGAAATAGACAATGATTTATTTCTACATAATAATTAGTGTGACTGGTTATAGAGAATTTTATTTGTTTGACGCCGCAATCGACTTCTTCTATACTTTCCTGGTATGCTATTTTTACGACTGTCTTTACTTTTGAAATTACCTTTTTTATAACTACGAATATATTTCGATCCCATTTTACGAAAATGTTTTTCAGGGTTTGTTGCTAGAAAAAAAGAAGTATATTGTGTTATATCCGCAGGTAATTGTATATTTTTAGCATCTGCAAACGTTTTTAAACTTTTTATATCGTTATCTTCTTGGAATTTTAGAATCTTATTTGGCGAAATCATTGTGGTAAGTGCTTTATCTATCTGTTTCTGATATTTATGATTTTTACCAAGAGTATAAATATTCATTTTGTAACTATTTGATGGTTGACTATTCGTAAAAAATAAAATATCACGATAACACGCTTTACCTTTAGTTTTTTCCCATATAAGTGGTTCTTTTAGACATTTCCATAATTTTACGAAATAAAATACATTTTCTTTCACGCGAGATGTACTTCTATCGTATTCTCCATCATATTTGCATACATAAAAATCAGCAGTATTGTTTCCACCCATCATTGAACAACCCGGAATACATTTACCATTTGTGCAGCATTCATTGTGTACAGTTGGTACATGATGTGTTATATTTTCTATATGCATGGTTGGCGATCTATCTTTGCAAATCATATAAAATTGGTCTTTCACTAATTCATCTTTGCTAGTAACTAGAGAAAAATCTTCTACATATTGAAACAATGGAATTTGATTGTTTGTTGTCATAATGATTCCTTACACTATACTATCTATGGAATAAAATCAGCGATATATATATTTTTTATGAAACACGATATAGAAACAATGGCCTACATACAAAATACAAACGCACGCATCGTGATTTTTGATTAGATATGGACGAATCACAAAATGTCATGACCATTCGAACTGTGCAGATTCAGCCGATTCGAAACATGATTACGGCCATCAAAGATATTCTGACGGATGCGACGATTACCTATACAAAAGAGGGCCTAAAGATCATCAATTTCGACAAGACGCATACCATTTTGGTGAATGTCGTTCTCTATGCACACAAATTCGAACAATATACGTGTATTCCTGACAAAATCATTGTTTGTGCCAATACACTACATTTGTTCAAGGTGATTTCGACGATGTCGAATGATGATACCTTGTCCATGTATATAGAAAATGCGGATTATCACGAGGGAATTGTTTCGCATCTTGGCTTGCAATACGATAATGGCGATATCAAACAGTGCTATAGCCAAAAGTTGCGGTTGATTGAACCCGACGCGGAAGAGTTGGTGGTGCCCGATGTGGAATATTCGACGGTGATTCATTTGCCTACGGCGGATTTTCAGAAAATCATTCGCGATTTGAATGGTATTTCGGACAGAATTGAGATCAAGTCGGTCGGGAATGATTTGATTTTTTCGTGCGAGGGCAATTTCGCGACGTCGCGCATTTATCGTTCCGAGTCGGATGGATATATGGAGTTTATTCAAAAACCCAATGCGTCGGTCATTATTCAGGGTGAATTTTCGCTAAAGAGTTTGAGCCATTTCATTAAATGCACCCCCTTGTGTAGTCATTTGGAGATGTATTTGGGGAACGATTTGCCGCTCATTGTCAAGTATGATGTGGCGTCTTTAGGGGAGATTAAATTGTGCTTGGCGCCTTTGCCGCCGTCTTAAAACACTGGCAATCAAAACAATAACAATATGTTTGTGAAAGATATTGTTATTATAGTTGGTTCTATCATTTCCCGAAACCGAATAATAAACATTGTGTTATTATATAATGTTTATTATTTCAGGCGCGAGCTGCTATCTTATTGCCATCTCGTTTTTTGTCTATTTATTCGTCAACCTGTTTGAGAATCTGATTCACTATAACATTGGTAAATTTAGTAATAAAGAAACAAAACTCGATCTGCCCAGTCAAAAAGATTGGATAAAAATAGTGGTAGTGATGTGCGTATTCGCCTTGCTACAAGGATTGTTGACATATTATTTTACATCTTTGCATCGAAAACACCTCATCTAAGGTAGAGAGGTCTTTAGATTAGGGAAGCATCGTTCCTAAAAGTCACGATTTGCGTGGTCCATCAGCACACACACATTGTGCCAAAGAACCTTCAAATCGTCCTTTCTATCCTTGTCGCGCGTATCGGCCAACTTTTGCTCAATCGCCTGTTTCAAACGCGCGATGCTATTCTTATACACCATGACTTTGTCTGACATACCGCGCTCTTTCGCCAATACCATCCAGCCCAACTCCTCAAACATGCGCTTATGCCAACAGATGATGCCATCAAATGTGGAATCGCAACATGTTCCTGGGCCGTGGTACATTTTCATGGTTTTTCCCTTGTTCATCTTGTTCATTCGTTTTCTTTGCATTCGTGTTTTTCCACCCATAGATTGCATAGTTGTAGGCATAGGCTCATTGCGCTCATCCTTATCTTGTTGTTGTTGATAGTCCATCGTATTCATCGTTTATATAATAAACGCAGATTTTGCTAAAACCTATTCAACCACGATCCATTGTACATTATTGTAATTAAAATTCGGGCTCGTGTTTCTTGAACAAACACCCCTGTTTCGACAAATTCAATATAGGAATAATCATATTGGGATCTTGCATCGTACAATTATCGAGCCAAATTTTGATGATACAAAAGTTTTTTTTCGGCGAAATCGTAATCCCATTGAGCGACGAACTTTTGCTCTTGTCCACACACAACGTCTCTCCACAGAGAGCATAAAACAAGCATTTCCATACGGCGGGCACTTGTTTATTGATGACCTTGAACGAAAAACACCCCCCATTGCGGTTTTTCGGGTCTTCCCACATGGGAGTAATACCATCGCGCATGACAAATAACATGCAGAATTTGACAATGTTTTCCGACATGTGTTCATTGATAGCGACTAATGATTCCACCGTATCAATATTTGATAGGATGGATTTGTAACTCTTCAAATCCCACTGCTTGTCGTGTGGTAAATGGTAATATAGATTCCATTTACCAATCAAATTGCGTGGGGGGGATGGGATGGATGGGCTATCCATGGTTGTGTTTCTTTGATTATATATTTCAAATACCCTTGCAATAGTAAATGGCGCAATCTTTAAATCATTTTTTCAACATCATAAACCACTCTTTGATGGGGTAACATGGGTATTTTGCATTGATCAATGATTTGACAACACAGTTGTGTCAATTTTGGGATTGGCCGTCTCAACAAATAGAGTTTCATGGAGCGATGGCTCGTATCGATATAGTGTTGCGAATATAGTTCACCAGGTCTTCTTGGATTTGGGATAACATTGTATTGCATGATACGAACAACTCGATCTTTGATGTCTATGATGGAAAAATGCGGTATGGTAATTTCGCCAACTTTTGCAATACAAATATCTCCCGGTCTGAAATCTTGGATCTGCATCGGAATTGTATTGTAATTTGTTTCAGTTTTCCGATAAACCAAATCGGTTTCCATTTTACTATAGATATAGGTACATTGTTTATTTTTACCGTCATGGAAGACCTAGACATTTGCACATTTACAATGCGCGAAGACCTAAAAGCTGTTCAGCAATTTCTCTATCATTCATGGGCGGAAGATTTCGGTTCAGTGGCTCGTTTGGTCTCAGGTAAGGTGGGGGTGGTGGTAATAATAACGGTTGTTCTTCTTCTCTCATATACTCTAGTTCTCTCATGGGGGACGATCCATCGTCGCGAATTGCACGTCTCGTTCGGCCGTTTGCATTTTCAATCGCTAATGGAGGGGTTCCGCGTTGAACACGGCGCGTGGTACTGCCGCGCATGAGATTAAATACATATATAAAATATACAATGCTATGAATCAAAAATTCCCATTCCATAGCTCGCAACCATGCATTCCATCGATAAGCGGCAATCGATTGCGCAATCAAGTTACTCACTTCAACGCTAAACGTTTGAAATAAGACTTTTACGTCAATGGTTGATTTTTCCATTTCGCCCATTTGCTTGGTAATCCAATTCTGCAACAATGTATTGATCGATTTTGCCATATCATAACTGAAAAATACGCGCTTGATTGCGGGGGTGGGTGCATTATACATATTAGTAGCAACTGCACCGGCGAGCTCCAAGATTCTCCACATACTACTCGATTCTTGTTTTACTTCCACCTTTACTTCTGCAGGTTTGGTTGTTTTTGGCAAGAGTGTATTCAAGTCAACTTCCACTTCATCCATACCGGGTTGATTGGTGGCTGGCTCTTCGCCATTGTAGCGTTTCTCCAACTCCATTAGAGCATCGCGGATTTTTTTTTCAATCTCTGCTGGACTGGTTCTATGCAATTGCTCGAGTGTTTCGCGTTGTTTGATGACATCGGCTGCATCTAAAAAGGGTCCCAGTAATCCTTTCAATGTTTCTTGGACAGCTGCATCGATTTCTTCCAATTGTTGCGGAACCAATTGGTTTTGGACTTCCTGTGGGATCATGCCTGGAGGTAATCTTATCATGGAAACTTCGCCACTATTTGCAACGACTAAAGCATTGGATGGTTCAGCTGTTCCTTCCTCCGTTCCTTCCGTCGTACCCTTTTCCGTTCCTTCTGCAGTCGTTTCTTCTTCTGTACCCTTTTCCGTTTCTTCCGTCGTACCTTGTTCCGTTCCTTTCACTTTGGACCCCATTTTAATAAATTCATTCATCATTTGGTCGACGCTTTCGGGATTACTTAAACAAGAATGCAAAGAGGCAATCTCTTTATAGGTTTCAATATTGCTACCACCCATCAATTTATTGAGTTCGTCCAACAATTGGACTTCCGGTTCATATTGCAAGCCGCCGCGGCACATTTGTAATCGTTCATACGCCGTAGTGCCAGCACTGAATGCTCTTCCTACAACGGATTCTTCCAAGGTTTCCTTCATAGTTTGAGACGCTTGTGTATCCCATGAACGCAACATCTGCATAAATGCAAATGAAGCAAATAGAGCAAACGTTGCCTTTACAAATTTAAAGTCGATTTTCATGCCACCATGCATGGTTAATTTCAACGTGGCCGGTTTTTTATCACTCAATAAATGATGTATAACAGATTTTACGATTGCATCAACCGTGTCATGGATTCCCGTAAAAGTATATTTATTCATTCCGACAGTGTCTTCATCTTTGCGACCCTTTTTCTCTAGATATTTGGCAATGATAAAGGCGGTGGCTTCGTTCAATACACGCGTATTTTTATACGCCATTGCGCAAAATGCAGGAATTGTTAATAGATCCATTTGATTCAATCCCGGGAATTCTTTTTTGCAAAACTTTACTATTTTTACTAACGCGGAACGACCTTCTGTATGGCTTGACAGTTTTGCCATTTTTCGGATTAATTCCAAATTTTGTTTTTTCATTTCTCCAAAATAAATGTGTCGTTGATTTCCTCCGAATTTGTTCAACATGGGCATCTCCTCATTGCCGGATTGTATAGTTTTCATGATGAGTTCTACGACCTTATTTTTTCCCTTTTTTGATAATATAATTGGTTTTGAGACCATTTTGCTGCGTCTGCGATTTGTTTTTCCACGCATCGTTCGTCGTCCCTTACCATTCTTTTTTTGCGTTTTACCGCGATTCGTTTTTGTTCGCCTGCGTTTCTTTGTGTCATTAACTGCCGGAATCATCTCTTTCGGCATTTCCTCAATTTGTGCTGGTACGGGTGCTGGTACGGGTGCTGGTACGGGTGCTGGTACAGCAGGTGCAGGTGGTGATCCTGGCACAATAGTTTCGACAGGTGCTTGTACAGGTGCTTGTGCCATGGGTTCATTCTCTTCTGACATTGTAATCGGTGATGTTACGGTTTCAGTTGGGGCAGCCGGTTGCCCGATGGGTCCATTTGCGTTAGTAGCCTGTGGTACTGGCATCATTTGATTAACAGCCTCCATTATATAGTATATTTACATATATTATACACCGATGAACATTTGAATTGGAACAAACCTCTACGAGGTTTGTTCTTTTCAATTGATTATCGGCAACGTTTCCCTTGAAACATCTAGTTGAACACCTTCAGGCGTTCCATTATAAATGTTCAAGGGTGTATATTATATTTCAACTACACATATTCTTATACTTGAACTGTGCAGACCGCGAATCGGTCTTTTTCGACACATATATACTGCTGCGATGTGAGTTGAGACTCGTTGACATCCTGATCCATGAGATGTAATGTATATTGAGTATCAAAGACATAATCCGCCGATTGGTATTGAAGAAGGCGGAATACGTGTGCTGCCGATAAAATATGATTCCCGCAATAGTACATGCCCCTAGGAATATTGAAAAAGAGCGGCTCTTTCATCGATGGATGACTATATTGAATACTCAAGAAACGTACATTTGCTAAACTTGGTTCGCTAGCTAAATCATTCTTTATGGATGCCTTATTACCCTTGATAAAGGTTCTCAACATATATCCATCTTCCGCAAATTTGTAGAGTATCAAATTTTCCATTACATTGTAATGCAAATATGAAAAATGGTCTACCACATCTTGCATTCCACTACACATGTTTTCAAATTTTTGAATGTATTTGTCTTTATAGTATTTTTCGATGAGTTCTAACCGAACTGTGCATTGATCAATGACTAAACTAGATTCGCAAATCCATTCAACACTAGTAGGTTCTGTTTTGCAGAATGTAAATAGATTGGCTGCAGAATCATATACATTTTTTGAAAACGTGTACAATGTGTTTGTCCACATCTTTATCCACGAGTTATTTTCATAAACTTGCATCCTCCATACTTGGAATTTTGATGTAATCCAATGGTAGTTTACCAATACATTGATGGCAGCTATTTGATAGATGGATGGGATATCTTTTTCCTTACTACTTTGCTCATCACCAGCTTGCTCATCCTCTTGCTCACTCGGCTCATAATCCTCATCATTTGGATCGTCACAATCATAGTCCTCATCCTGGTCCTCATCCTGGTCCTCATCCTGGTCCTCATCCTCGTCCTCGTCCTCATCCTGGTCCTCGTCCTCGTCCTCGTCCTCATCCTGGTCCTCGTCCTCGTCCTCGTCCTCATCCTGGTCCTCGTCCTCGTCCTCATCCTGGTCATTGTCGCAAACTTCTTCTTCTTCCGAGTCATTGTTTACTTCTTCATCACCGTCGATAGTACTCCGATATAAAAATTGTTCTAAAACGGGTAACATCGTAAACATGATAAATCGTATAAACAGTATCCCCTAAAGTATTTATGTTCTTTTTCACATTTATTTTTTCGCTCATTAGTATAAACTAGTATCATGTCAGTCTCAGTTTCTCACACGAAAAACGCCCTTTTTTTATTTCATCGCGATTTGCGCATAGATGATAACGTCGGGTTGGTGCAAGCGTTACGACAATACGATGCCGTATATACTGCATTTATCTTTACACCCGAACAGGTGAGTCGCGCGAATCCATACAAGTCGACAAATTCCATTCAATTCATGATTGAATCTTTAGAGGAATTGGCCCAAGATATTTCCCATCGCGGTCACGGCCAACTCATATTTCTATATGGAAATACCTCGAAACTATTGGTTTCGCTCTTTCAAGAACTGAAAATCGATGCCCTCTTTTTTAATCGCGATTATACGCCTTATGCTCGGAAACGCGATGCCTCCATCATGGCACTTTGTCTGCGAGCCGGTATAAAATGTTTCACCTATGCGGATTATTATTTACAAGAACCCGGGACCGTACTCAACGGGTCGGGTGAAATGTACCACAAATTTACGTCTTTTTATACAGACATGTTGGCGAGACCAGTATTGAAACCAGCGGTCATCACGCCATCGATGCTGTCTCATTTCGCAAAACCGCGGACTAAAGTACCGGGTGCATTTGATCTCGATATGACCATGTTTGTCAAGAACCCCAATCCTGATCTCTTGGTACATGGGGGGCGCACATTGGCGAAAAAGCGCCTCCAATTGGCCGTTCGCACATTGGCCGCCCATTTCGACCAATCGCGAAATCATATGGAAAAAGACACGACGCTTTTATCGGCCTATCTCAAATATGGGTGTATTTCGATTCGCGAGGCCTTTTATGCATTTGCCAAAAATCATGGTTTGAAAAACAATGGGATCATTCGCGAGTTGATTTGGCGCGATTTTTTCGCACATTTGCTCTATATGTTTCCCGATACACTGCATCAATCCTATTATCGTCAATATGACCGGATCACGTGGTCAGCCAATCGCGGATTGCTAGAAGATTGGAAACGCGGTGCGACCGGATTTCCTTTAGTGGATGCCTCTATGCGCCAACTGAATACCACGGGATATATGCATAATCGGGGGCGTATGGTGGTTGCCAGTTTTCTCATGAAAACTCTGTTGATCGATTGGCGCGAAGGGGAACGCTATTTTGCGCAACAATTGGTGGATTATGATGTGGCGTCGAATCGCGGAAATTGGGCGTCTATTTTGGGCGGGGGCGCTTACTCGATGCCGTGGTTTCGCGTCATGAATCCGTGGATCCAATCTGCCAAATATGATAAAGAAGCTGTATATGTGAAACGGTGGGTACCGGAGCTGGCCGATGTGGATGCGCGCGATATACATCGATGGTCCAGTGCATGTCACTTGGACAAATACAAGGCCGTTCGCTATCCGGAACCGGTAGTTGATTATACGGAACAAAAGGCGAAATATATGAAAATGATGCATGCAGTCATGTAATGTAATGTTGTGTGCAACAAAATTGATTGAAATATGCGGGGATCAAGATATAGTATAGAGTACAACGAGCATGACAACCAGTCTTTCCGTCGCCATTATGAATGAGTTGCCTCACCGGCTTCCCATTGAAATGGTGAATCGCATCTTAGAATATACAGAGTGTAATGGAAAAATCTGTATATTGAATATAAATACTCCACAAGTAAAATATATTGGCCGTATTGCAGGTTGGGCACCGTATAGTGCAGTGTCGGCGCTGTATGGTGATGTGAAAGTCCGCGGGACTCGACCCAACAATCGCGAAACTGATGTTGAACACTGGTATGAAGTATCGGTTTTGGGGCGATGGTGCAATCGCGGTGTTTATTATAAAACTATGGGCAGAGATCCCTATCGATGTTTTGCTCGTATACGCCATTGATAATTTGGAAGTGGTTCTCGAATACTTACATATTAGATGTCCAATGAAATAGTGTTTCTCTCAGATTTGGGTTTGCGACGATTGGTGCGTTTGGGCATGGATCCGCTTTGCATATCTTTCAAAGAAGATACACTAATCATGGAATCGTTCTCATCCATGGTCAATTGAATAGGGTCCGCTTGTTGTTGTTGTTGAGAATACATTTGTGATGGTGGTTGAAATGTCGACGGTTGCATCATGGGTGGGGGGTTCTCGTGAATATTAATTTCTCTTGTTTTTAATCCGGATAAGATATTGTTAATGTCCAAATTTTGTGGTCCCTTCATCTCGGGTCTTTGCTGTGATTGCTGTGATTGCTGTTGCATCTGAGGCATCGGTGGAGCCAAAGGTCTTTGAGAACGCTCTTGTTGTTGCTGTTGCTGTTGCTGCAATTGAATTGGCGGAGCCCGCACACTCTCATATGGCGACGTTACATCAATACCACCCTCACGGAACATGGTTCCTCGGCCCATCGAAATATCCGGTCTACTGCCAGGTGCCTGGGTAAACTGCATTGATGGTCTCGAAGGCGGTGGCTGCATTTTTGTCTCCATCGGTGCAGGTGGGGGACCAAACGACGTATTCACTTTCTCATCGGGGTTCAACATATTGCTCATAAAGGCCATACCAGGACTCTGTTGTCCCATGGACTGTACCGTTGCATTTGTAAACATCTTCATCAGCTCGGGACTTTGTTTAATGACATCGTTAAATCCAGGTGTCGCCGTCGAAAGTGCCTTGTTGGTAATATTCACAACGGCGGCACTGAACCCGAGACGTAGAAGGAGCGAGATCTCGGGCGACAATTTTCCACCCTTGTATTTTTCGTGGAGTTCCGAAAAAATCTCTTCATAACTATCAATATCCTCGCTGATTTGCTCACCCCATCCATCCAAATTCAAGTCAAATGGGTTAAACACTGTATTGGCATATTCAATGGAATTGATGGCAGTCATAAACCACCATCCTTGCAACTTGACACTGTCTTTCTTGCGCTTGTCTTCCAAACACGTCTCATATTCATCTTCCACCTCTTCATAGACCGATTCCATATTGAAATGTGTAATGTTCTTCACATGACCCTTTTCATACCATTCCTCCAATTTCTTAATCATGGCGCGCTTCTTCCTGCGTTTTTCGCGATCCGTCATTTTAGCACCCGATGACGCCGATGCTGGAATATCATTCATTTTACTGAATCCGTCCCATGTCTTGGTCGTACCCATACTATCAAACGTGGCCGAGCCCAATTTGGAGTCCGTTTCCATGATGGGATCGGTTGAGACATGCTCATTCTTTGGTGTTGCGCCGCCAAAATTGAACAAATTGCTCGCAAAATTGGTAAATGTTTTGGTAGTGGAATCTGTCGATTTATTGGCACTACTTTCGCCCGAAAGCTCGTTGAGCTCGTTTTCGAGTTTGTCCAATTCGCCTAAATCAAAGTTCATATTTCCACTACCACTATTACTACGTTTTCGATCATTCATCAACAATTCAATACCAGGACCAAAGTTAACTGTGGGTTTGGGTCCTTCAGAAAAACTCATAGAGACGGGTTCCAAATCGCTTAAACCAATATCAATGACTTCCATAATGTCGACCTTTGTTCAACAATCGTGTTATGTTATTTATACAATTTTTATCTCTAAATCATCCGCATAAGTAATTTTTCTTTCGCGTTTCAAAAACCAAAGACCCTGCAAAAAACAATCGGCTAAATCGTCCTTTTTCTTACTTTCTTCCACCACCGTTTTCCAAGAATGGAGACTCGGCGTTTTTTCAATGAGACGGTGGGTGATAGCAACGGCATCTGTTTTGTGCTGTCTATATACATTTTCCAAGACGGCGCCATCATTTCTTGGAAAAGCATCGTTTGTCTTCTCAAAATCTTTGAGTTTGTTGGCTGATGAGATACATTCAATCTCAATCTCTGATCCAGGATCTATCATAATAAAATATTGGGCCAACATTCCCTGAATGGTCTTCATTCGCGTCGCCAAGGTTGAAATTTGATTCTCCATGATGACATGCGTAATCGGTCCGGGTCGGTTTTGAAGAAAAAGGTCCAGGTGGGATTTCATATTTCTTCCGATGGTAATTAAATCTATCTCTCCTGCATTCTTTTTCGCGTCTTTTCCAAGAATATTGAAAAATCGGTTTTCATAATACGCCATAATCTCGTCAAATAGCATCTTCTTGGTAACTAGGCCAAGATGTTCGGTTGTTACTATATCCAATGTCTCGGCCACCGCTTTGAGTTCAGCCAATTTCTTCTTTTTCAAAGAAGATTCGGAATTGGTTTTGGTAGGGATGATCCATTCATCGCTCGCTTTGGCATGGGCTTCGCAAAAATACGTTCCATCTCTTTCATACTTTGCTGAACGGTTACAAAGAGTGACGTTTTCCAAGATTTCGGTAATTGTATTGTCCCTTTTCTTTTTTGATTCCTTCTTCTTCGGCTTGGTTTTTGGACATGTACACGGTCTTGTTGGGAGCGGTGTAAACTCGGCGGATTCCGATATATTCAACACTTGCCAGTCTTCCACGGCAAATGTATTGGTGGTTTCGTCAATGTGCAACATACAAACGGCCATATTTTTAATACCAATATCGAAACTGACAAGGCGCATAGTTGATTTTAATTTTACGATTTACTATAAATATACTAGATGATAGACGAGTATATTTATTAGGTTTTCTTGGAAAAAGATGTTATTGATTGTTCAATGAGTTAATTGTTTCTTGGAATGGTGGCAACAAACTTGCGCGAGTTTAATTCTTCGCGCGATAAATAGAGTTGTTTTAGATCGCTCGTCTGATATCCAATCGGCTTGGAAGTATCGCTAAATGAAGTGTAGATGTAGGGTTTGCTGGTTGATTTTGGTGCGGCTTGGCCATTGTTATCTTGGTAGGGCTCGTAATATCCAACGTCCGTATAGGCTTCGCGAGCATTGTACTCGCGAATGGCGTCGGCATTGTCCATCATATACTTGCGATATTGCCAATTGGATTTCAAGTTGTTTTCTTGGATAATACGTCCATTGATTTCGGATTGGGGTTGCCAAGAAGCAATGAGAGCGCGGCTATCGCTCATCATGGGCGGGACGCCCTGATATTGATTGTTGGTCGTATATCCTTTGGAAGATGTGTATCTCGACACGTCGGGGAGGGGATACACATTCGTAATACTCATTCTATGTATTTATCTATTACCGTATATAGTTAGGTTATACTATTCCGGTATTTTATTATATGCTTTCATTACATTCCCAATAATTGCAATAGCTGATTCTTTTTCATTTTGCTTACATCTTGAGCCAATGATTTTGACAAGACGGCGGTTTTTAATTCGGAGAGCGACATCTTGCGATAGTCAGGTACTATTCCTAAATCCACCGTTTTCTTGGATGCATCCTCATGGTCCACGGATGGCATATTTTGTTCTTCCATTTTGATCTCATGCTCGGGTTCTTGTGGTACTTCAGCCTCTTCTTCTAGTGCTACTTCAGCATCAAGTTCGAGTTCTTGTGCGTCATTGTCTTCGTCGATCATATCCTCTTGCAATTCGAGTTCTTCGAGGTTTAATTCACCAACTTCTTCTTCTTGTTCTTCATTGTTTTTCATGTCAGATAAAAACTCGGTCATTTCTTTAATGTTCATCTCAATATTGGATCCATACTCGTCGTCAGAAACAACAATTTTTGGATTAGGCTCCTCGTCGTCTTCTTCGTCTTCCTCTTCCTCTTCGTATTCCTCTTCCTCTTCGTATTCCTCTTCCTCTTCGTCGTCGTCGATTATTGGATCATGCTGATGCATGATCATTGTATTTTGCGGTTCCACGGATCCTCTATTGAAAAACATGGGCAATGATCGAACATATTGTTTGAGTGAACTCGTTTCCATGATCAAATTATTGATAATCTCAAATAATGTATCTCCCTTTTGTTCAACGGTCAAAATACGCTGTTTAAAGTGATATACCAACAATAAAATCAAAATAAAAGTGATGCCTAAACTAATAAAGAAAAACGTTTCCATAAAGTTAAACATGTTCATTGCAACAAAGTATGTTGGTATTGTTATACTTTTATACATTTTTATTCATTCTTGAACGAAATACGCAAACATTTTCAAACCGACTAGATAAATTTCTGAGGATATCGTATTACAGAAGAGGACGTAATTCAAATATGAATGCATACCAAGAAAATACAAATACCGGCGGTCCAACTATCCCTAAACTTCCGCAAATGAACATGGGCTTTGGTAACAGTGCCGAATCGGGTCCTTCTATGTTTACCAATCAAAATGCTATTATTGTTGTGTTGGTCGTATTACTCGTTTTATCGTTTTTAGGAATAAATCTTATCTTGATTGCCGGAAATACTGTACAAGGGATTACTTCTATCTTCGGTCCTATTGTTGGACAAATCTTGGGTTTGTTTGGATACACTTTTGGAGGTCTCTTGAACCGTTCTGCAGATGTCGTAACAAACACCGCAAAGGTTGGTTTAGATATTGCCAATGGAACCGTCCATGATGTTGGAAATCTGATTGGCGGAGCCGGAGCTGGAGCGATCGGTGGTCCAATCAAACAAAATTTAGACGCTGCTCTAAATCGT
>Ga0136642_1000031_pt1 | contig 93695 bp, 80 predicted proteins | sample LowCatLa1302831Y_FD_115313 | JGI IMG/M metagenome (GOLD analysis project Ga0136642, IMG submission 115313) | Freshwater microbial communities from Lower Cathedral Lake, Yosemite National Park, California, USA - 13028-31Y | ecosystem: Environmental > Aquatic > Freshwater > Lake ... | reverse complement strand
TCTGCCTTAACTAAGAGCCTTGAAGAAGACGCCAGCGCCTAGATGAAAACCCCGTAAATTTAAAATTTTCGGCGCTTATTCACTCGAAAATGAGAGGATTTAGGAAATAAAGCCCCTTTTTTTCAATTATCGCCAGCCTCGCGCCCAAGGCGGCCGCAAACTCCGCGGAGGGATTCGCGCAAACCGAGGCAGCTTCAGAGCGTGACCGTGCGGCCTTCGCGAAACGAGAGATCAGCGGCTAAGACGATGCGCAGGCTATCGATGGCGCTTTGCCAGTGGGCGGACAGATCCCGGTTTTCGCGGATCGAGCGGAGAAACACGTCCTGTTCGCGGCGACACAGTTCATCGTGACTGGGTTCGTCATTCACGTCGATCGACTCATCTTTTTTGATAAACGCTCCGTCGGCGCCGATCGCGGCGTGATGGAGGAGCAATGATTCCGTTTTGCTGTGAGAGTCCACGTCAGCAGATTTGCCCGCGCTGGCGGCCGATTTAGCGACGATGCTAACACAGCCCTTGGGGCCGATCACATCTTTTACGAAAAACGCGGTCTCGCTCATCATGGGGCCCCATCCCGCTTCGTACCAACCGATCGATCCATCGGCGAAAACAACCTGAAGATGCCCGTAATTGATTTGGCCGGGCACGATTTCATCCGAAAGCCGGGCTCCGATGCCATTTACCCTGACGGGGCGGGAGCCGGTCATGCGGCACATGACATCGACGTAATGTACGCCGCAATCAACGATCGGCGAAGTCGTACGCAATAAGTTCTTATGGGTCGCCCAGTTGGGGCCGGAGCTTTGCTGATTAAGGTTCATGCGCATCACCAAGGGTTTACCCAAGGTCTGCGCCAACTCCGTGAATTTTTGCCACGAGGGATGCACGTGCAAGATATAGCCGACGATCAATTTTTTACCGAGGGCGCGCGCGACCGCGATCACGCGTTCACAGTCCACCAGGGTATCGGCCACGGGCTTTTCTAAAAACACATGGGCTCCGGCCTCCATTGCGGCGATGGCGTAGTCGGCGTGCGTCTCGGAATAGGTGCTGATGCACACCGCGTCGGGTCGGGTCTTAGCCAAGGCCTCGCTGTAATCGGCAAACTGGGGGTAGCGTCCGCCGAATTCCGCGCCGAGCTTCTGCCGCGAGGTCTCGCCCCGGCTCACGAGTCCGACGATCTCAAAATCGGCCGACATCTGATGATAAGCTCGGGCATGCGAAGTGCCCATGTGCCCGCAACCGACCACCAACACGCGAAGTTTATTGGCCATAAAAGAGGGAGAAAACCGATGAAATCACAACGGAAAGGAAGATTGGAGAGGAGCGAGACGTTAGACTCAGTGCCCGCCCGGAGCGCCGAGCTCCGTGGCGCCCGGCCCTGCGGTCGGGGGACGGAAGAAAAGCGCCAGAGCGACAGCGGCGAGGGACGCGGTTGCGAGCGGCACCATGAACAGCCCCTTAAAATCGACGAGTGCTCCATTGGTGTAGAGCTTTTGAATCAGCCAAGGGCAGATCGAATTAGCGAGCAACGCGCCCACCCCCAAGATTTGCAGGTTAAACAGACCTTGCGCGCTCGAGCGGATGTCCTTCGGGCAGTAGGCATCCACGAAGATATAAACGGTGGCGAAGAAGAAGGCGTAGCACACCCCGTGCAGCACTTGCACGAGGATGATCATGGCCGCGCTATCGGGGAAAAAAGCATACACGGCAAACCGAGCTGCGTGTCCTAAGATGCCGACGATCATGGTCGAGCGCCAGCCAAAGCGGCGTAACGTCGCTCCGAGCACAAACATCGTCAGGATTTCCGCGATTTGGCCAAGGCTCATCACGGGGGTGATCCAATTCGAAGCGATCCCAACGCCGCCGGCTTGCTTCGCCGTACCGAGAAACACTCCGGTCCAATTAAAATAACAATTATGGACAAACGAGTCCACGAGCGTGACTAGCCATAAGACGAGCAGGAAGGGGTGTTTAAGAAGCTTAAGTGATTCCAACCAAGCCGATTGCTGCACCGCGCCAGTCGCCGCCGCCGGTTTGGGCGCCGTGCGCGGCAACACCAGGCTAAAAGCGGCCAACGCCAACGAGGCCAGACCGGCCACGATAAAGGTCCACTTCGTGGCCACCTTGGCTGCATCGCCGGTGAGGGGGTTAGCCAGCGCCTTGCCCAACCAATCCACCAAGCCGGCCGGATGCGCCGCATCCACCGCGGCCCAATTCACAAAAATAAATGTAAACGGCCATGCGGCCAAAATCCACCCAATGGTACCGCCCATGCGCACGATCCCGAATTCCTTTTCAGGATTCTTCATATTGGCGAAGGCGATCGAGTTGGTGATCGAGATGGTCGGCACATAAAGCAGGCAATGCACGAGCATCAGCAGGAAAAATGGCCAGAAATCCTTCGTGAACCCGCAACCTAATATGGCGAGACCGCCGATTAGGTGGGAGAAGGCCAAAAATTTCTCCGGCGCGAATTTTTGATCTGCCCACTGGTTACTAAAAAACATCCCGATGATTGAGGCCACGGGGAAGGCATTTAAAATCAATGACTGCTGACCCGGGGTGAAACCCAGACTCGGCAAATAACCGAAAATTAGCGGCAGCCATGCCCCCCAGATAAAGAACTCGAGCACCATCATGAAGAACAAACGGCCTTTGGGAGACGACGTAGGAGAAGACATAGTGGATGGAGATAATCTGACGCGGCAAGCAATTGAACGATCAGGGAATCCAATCGTAGGGTACGACCCAGCATTGCGCATGGACGTTTCACGCCAAGCCGGAAAAGCTCTGGAGCCAAAGAATCCCTTTTCCTTTGGGGCAATTCTTGTTTCCACTGTGCGCAACCCCACCTCTTATGATGCAACGCTTTGCTCTGGTCCTCATCTTCGCCCTTGCGATCACCCGCAGTTTTGCGGCCGCCCCCGCCGGTTTTAGCGCCTTGTTCAACGGTCACGACTTGGCCGGTTGGCGCGGTGGCGACACCTACGACCACCGCAAACTGCTCAGCCTGCCGCCCGCCGAGCGCGAAGCCCAGATTGCCCAATGGACCGCCAGTCTCACGGCCCTAAAAGAGGGCCGGCCCCACTGGTCGGTCGACGCCGGTGAGCTCCTCAACGATGGCCTGGGTGGCTACGCCACCACCGAACGCGACTACGGTGATTTCGAACTTCTAGTGGATTGGAAAATCACCGCTGGTACCGACTCAGGCATCTACTTGCGCGGCGTGCCTCAGATCCAAATCTGGGACCCAGCCCAACCCGACCCCAATAACTACAGCTCGGCCCGCGGCTCGGGCGGCCTCTGGAACAACGATAAAAAATCTCCTGGCCGCGACCCGCTGGTGCGCGCCGATCAACCCATCGGCCAATGGAATCATTTCCGCGTCCTGATGGTCGGGGCCCGGGTCAGTGTCTGGCTCAACGAACAACTCGTGGTCGACCACGCCCTGCTTGAAAATTACTACGACAAGAAACTCCCGCGAGACCAACAGCGCCCGATTCCGGTACGTGGCCCGATTGAGCTTCAGACGCACGGGGGTAAAACCCGCTGGCGCAATCTATACATCCGCGAGATCGGCAGTGAAGAAGCCTGTCGCCTGCTCGCCAGCCACGGGGTCAACGGCTACCGCCCCATCTTCAACGGCAAAGATCTCGCGGGTTGGGCTGGGCCGCTCGATGTCGTAGCCATTCAGGACCGCACGCTCATCTGGCAAAAAAACAAAGGGGGCACAATTTATTGGAATTCCGCGCTCACTGATTTTCAAGCGCGCGTCCAATTCAAGCTCCCGCCCGGCGGCAACAATGGCTTAGCCATCCGTTATCCCGGCACCGGTGACACCGCCTATGTCGGCATGTGCGAGTTGCAGATTTTGGACGACAATTACGAAAAGGTGAAGGGCACTATCGACGCCCGCCAAGCTCACGGCTCCGCCTACGGCATGGTCGCCGCCGCCCGCGGTTATCAGCATCCGATCGGTGAATGGAATTTCCAAGAGATCACCATTCAAGGCTCGCGCGCCCAAGTGGAGCTCAACGGCACCGTGATACTCGACGCCGACCTAGCCAAGGTCGACCTCACAAGCGTCCTAGCTAAAAAAGCCCATCCCGGCAAAGACCGCCCCAGCGGTTTCTTCGGCTTCGCCGGTCACAACGATCCAGTCGAATTTCGCGACGTGCTCTTGAAAACTTTATAAGCTAAAACTCTTACCTTTCCCCGCGTTTAAAACCTCAATCCCCGCACCACTATGATCTCACGCCGTGACTTCCTCAAAGACTCCACCACCGCCACGGTCGGCGGCCTTATCGCCACCTCAGCCCTGGGCCACGCCGCCGAAAACGCTGCGGCCAACAACCGCATTCTGAAGGTCGGCCTCATTGGCTGCGGCGGCCGCGGCACCGGCGCTGCTTCTCAGGCCTTGAAGTCTGATCCGAATGTCCGCCTGACCGCGATGGGTGATGTCTTCTCCGATCGCCTCCAGTCCAGCCTGGCCACACTCAAAAAATCCGCCGCCGCCAAAATTGATGTCACGGACGCTACCTGCTTTGTGGGTCTCGATGCCTACCAAAAAGTTATCGATAGCGGCGTCGACGTCGTGTTGCTGACTTCGACCCCCGCCTTCCGACCCCAACACTTTAAAGCCGCAATCGCCGCCGGCAAACACGTGTTCTGCGAAAAACCTGTGGCCGTCGACGGTGCGGGGGTGCGCTCCGTGCTCGAATCGGCCGCCGAAGCAAAACGCAAACATCTTTCTGTAATGTCCGGCTTTTGCTGGCGCTACGACCTGCGCATGCGTGAAACCGTAGCGAAAGTTCACGCCGGTGCGATCGGCGACATCCGAGCCATCATCGCCACCTACCACACCGGTTCGCTCACCACCAAGTTCCCGGGGACGCGCAACCCAGGCCAGACCGACCTGGAGTGGCAGCTGCGCAATTGGTACAATTTCACGTGGCTTTCCGGCGACCATTTGGTCGAGCAAGCGATTCACAACGTCGACAAGATCGCTTGGCTGATGAAACAAGAAATGCCCACGCAGGTCGTCGGCGTCGGCGGTCGCTCCGTCCCCGCTTACGGCAACACCTTTGACAACTTCAGTGTCGCCTACGAATACGCCAGCGGCGTGCGCGCCACCCTCTCCTGCCGCCAACACGACGGAGCCTACAACGAGGTCACCGATTACGTGACTGGCACCAAGGGTATTTTCTCCAACGGCCGCCTCGCCACCCAAGGCATCTCCGGCGAAACCAACTGGAAATACACCGGCCCACAACGCGACATGTATCAGGTTGAGCACGACGAACTTTTCGCGGCCATTCGCGCCGACAAACCCGTCAATGACGGAGTCAACATGGCCCACAGCACCCTGATGGCCATCATGGGCCGCATGGCCGCCTATACCGGCCAAGTGGTCACGTGGAACCAAGCACTCAACTCCAAGGAGTCGCTGATGCCCGCCGCGCTCGACTGGAAAGCTCCGCTCGCGGTCGCCCCGCGCGCCATCCCCGGCCAGACCAAACTAATTTAAATAACTACACTATGAATCGCCGCGATTTCCTCCGCGCCACCGCCGCCGTCGCGGCGATTGCACCCTTTGCCCGGGCTCAGCCCGGTGACTCCGCGCCCGCCGCCAAAACTAACGTCGTGACTAAAAAACGCGGCATGAAAAAGGGTTTCATGCTCGGGACTCTCGGCGGCCCAACGGCGCAGAAACTGACGTTGCTAGAAAAATTTCAGATGCTGCGCGCCGCGGGCTTCGATGGGGTCGAAGTCGGCAGCGGTCTGAACCAAACCGAAGTCCTCGCCGCGCGCGACCAGACCGGTCTGGCCATTCCGAGCGTGGTCATTTCCACGCACTGGTTGAAGCCGCTCTCCGATCCCAACCCCACCGCCCGCGAGGTCGGGCTGGAAGGCCTTAAACAGGGCCTGCGTGACGCCAAGGCCTATGGGGCCAGTTCCGTGTTACTCGTGCCTGCCGTCGTCAAAAAAGACGTGTCCTACGCCGACGCCTACGCCCGCTCGGTGGCAGAGATCACCAAGGCTCTTCCGCTCGCCGAATCTCTCGGGGTTGTGATCGCGATTGAAAACGTGTGGAATCAATTCCTGATGAGCCCGCTCGAGGCGGCCGCCTATGTGGATGGATTCAAGAGCCCGTGGGTGCGCTGGCACTTCGACGCCGGCAACATCGTCAACACCGGCTGGCCCGAGCACTGGATCCACACGCTGGGCACACGCATCGTCAAAGTGCACATCAAAGAATTCAGCCGTAAAGTCCGCGACGAAAAAGGCCCGTACGCCGGGTTCCGCGTCGATCTTTTCGAAGGTGATTGTGATTGGCCCAAAGTCCTCGCCGCCTTCGATGACGTCGGTTACTCCGGCTGGCTGATCGCCGAGCAATATCGTCCCCCGAGCTTTACCGACGACGCGGCTTGGCTGGTGCATCTGGCGCAGAAGATGGATGCGGTGATCGGCAGCTGAAGTTAGTCATATGAGCTGGAAAAATGCAGCCGCTGGGCTGCTGGGCTTCATCGTGGCGGCGACGCCTACTTTTGCCGCACCCGAGCGACTCGAATTCATTGAGCCGCACATGGGCACGTTGTTTCGAATCGTAATTTATCCGCCCGATTCAGCCGCCGCCAAGACCGCCGCGCGCGCTGCGTTTGAACGCATCGCGGAACTCAATCGCATCATGTCGGACTACGATCCCAACAGCGAACTTATGCGCCTGTGTGCCCAAGCGCCAGGCACGCCCGTGCCGGTAAGCGCAGAGTTATTCGACATTTTGGAACGTAGCCAAGAGGTCGCGGAAAAAACGCACGGGGCCTTCGACGTCACGCTTGGGCCGGTGATTCGACTTTGGCGTGAAACCCGCCGCACGCACGCGCTGCCGAGCGCAGCGGCTCGCATCGCCGCTCAAAAGGCCACCGGCTTCAAGCACCTGCGACTCGACCCACGGGGTCGCACCGCGACTCTGCTTTACCCCCACATGTCACTGGACCTTGGCGGTATCGCCAAGGGCTACGCCGCCGAGGCCGCACTCACGGTGCTCAAGCACTATGGCATACCCTGCGCGATGGTCGCGGCCAGTGGCGATCTCGCCGTAGGGGATCCGCCGCCGGGCAAACCGGGCTGGCAGATCGAGCTAAACCCTTTCGGCTCGAATCCGGGTGCGCCGCTCACGCTCATCATCGCGCACGCCGGTATTTCGACCTCGGGCGATACTGAGCAATTCGTCACAATCGGCGGGGTGCGTTATTCGCACATCATCGACCCCTCGACCGGACTTGGGCTTACGCGACCGACCGCCGTCACCGTCGTGACGGCTCACGCCACACTCGCCGATGCGCTGGCCACGGCATGCAGCATCTTAGACCCAGCATCGGCCCAATTGCTTGCTGATAACCTCGACGAATCGGTTCGCGTCATCGTGCATGAACGCAACGCTGATGGTTCGACTCATCACACCTCTTTCGGCCGCGCTCCCGCCGGTCTCATTTCCACGCCATGATTACTCGCTCATTTTTCAACACCACCCTCGCCGGCCTTGCGCTTGGCCTGAGCCCCGCATCGCTTCACGCTTTGCCCGAGATCGACGCCAAGGAACTCGCACTTGTTAGCCAGATTCGCGACAGCATTATTGCCGCCAAAAAAGTTTCGGCCACGCCGCTCGCCGCTTACACTGAAAAAATTTCCGGCACCGACGTGTCGTTTACGCTTCAGCCCATTCCTGCCGGCGCATTTACCATCGGCAGTCCCGCCGCAGAAAAAAACCGCAACGCCGATGAAGGCCCGCAAGCCAAGGTTTCCGTTGGCGCCTTTTGGATGGGTCAAAAAGAAGTCACCTGGAACGAATACGAAATTTTCATGTTTGCGACCGATGCCGCCGGCAATGCCGGAAAAAGTGAAGCGGACGCCGTTTCGCACCCAACCAAGCCCTACGTCGAAATGAGCTTCGGCATGGGCCGCGAGGGCTTCCCCGCGATTAGCATGACGCACCACGCCGCCTCGAAATATTGCCAATGGCTGAGCGCTAAAACGGGACACTTTTACCGTCTGCCCACCGAGATCGAGTGGGAATACGCCGCGCGCGCCGGCTCAACTACCGCCTATTGCTTCGGGGACGATCCCGCACAACTTTCCGCCTACGCTGTGTTCAGCGCTGACAAATACGCGCTGGTCGGCACCAAGAAACCCAATGCGTGGGGTCTCTACGACATGCACGGCAACGTCTCAGAGTGGACCCTCGATCAGTACGAAGCCGACGTCTACACGCGCCTCCAAGGTAATCCCGCCGCCGCTTCGTGGGTTAAGTCTACGCAGCCTTACCCGCACGCCGTGCGCGGGGGCAACTGGACGGACACGCCCGAACTGCTCCGCAGCGCGGCCCGACGCGGTTCAGCGCCGGAGTGGAAAATTCTCGATCCGCAGCTACCGAAAAGCATTTGGTACCACACGAGCGTGCCGTGGATCGGCTTCCGCATTGTGCGCCAAATCGATGTCCCTTCCGCCGAGGAAATGTATCGCATTTGGAATAACGGCGTGGAACTCGACAACTAGAGCGAGTTTGGTACGGGGTCCATGCGGGGAGCGCTAGCGATTAAATTAATACACCGATGGCTTGATTGTGGATCCGGGGAACTGGGTCTGAACCAGATGCGAGTTTAAGCTAGTTCTTAGATGCGATTAAAGCGTGTCCAGCTCACCCAATCGCGCTGACCCAGACCAAATTCGATTTGGCTGGGGTAAGCCCAAGGCGTAGAAGAACGGCCACTGGCAACGCCTTCGAGTAGGCGGCAAGAAGGCCGGGTCTTACCGCGACTGGCTCAAGTGCGCAATCACCGCTGGGAGCAATGCGTGCTCGGCCGCATGAACTCTAGCCGCGAGGGTTGTCAGGGTTTCACCTGGCACCACATGCACCGCGGCCTGATCGAGAATCGGGCCGCCATCGACTTCCGCCGTCACCCCGTGAACGGTGCAACCAGTCACCTTAACGCCCCGCCGGAAGGCCTGACCAATGCCGTCGAGTCCGGGAAAACTAGGCAACAGACTGGGGTGTAGATTGATAATTTTGCCTGCAAACGCCGCGAGAAACCCCGGCTTAATCACGCGCATAAAACCGGCGAGCACGACTAGATCAGGCTGTGCGGCTTGCACCGCGGTAATGAAGCGCATTTCGCCTTCGCCCTCGAGCTTGGTCTTAAACGGCGCCGGATCGATGTACCTCGCCGGCACGCCGAAGCGAGGGCCCAGGGCCAGGATACCCGCTTCGGCTTTGTCTGAAAATACTGCGACCACTCGGGCGTGACCAAGTTGACCCGCTTGCTGAGCCAATAAAATCGCCTCGGCATTAGAGCCAAGACCGGAGCCAAGGATGACGACGCGCATAACGATCAAATCTGCCCAGCGGCTTTAATGCGCTCAATCAACGCGGTCGTACTAAAGCCGGGCAAAAACGGCATGAACTCGATCCGGGCCCCCACGCTTTCCAGCGCGGCGCGTTCGCTAGGATCGAGTTTCTCAAGCGTGTAATCGCCGGCCTTGCAGTAAACATCCGGGGCGAGCGCGCGGATTTCCGCATCTAGGCGGGGCGTGTCGAAAATAAATACCGCATCAACGCAGAAGAGCGCGCCGAGGGCGTAGGCGCGTTGGGTTTCACTTTGCACGGGCCGCAGTGGACCTTTGAGAGCGCGCACACTGGCATCCGCGTTGAGTGCGATGCAGAGGGCGTCCCCTTGGGCGCGCGCCTGTTGCAGGTAATAGAGATGACCGGTGTGCAACAGGTCGAAGACGCCGTTAGTCAGGACCAGTTTTTGGCCTGCGGAGCGCAGCGCGGCGCGACGGGCCATGACGGCGGCGAGCGTCAGTAGTTTAGGATTGGGCAGCGCGAGGTTCGTCACGACTTAGACGGATAAACTGGCCGCCGCGCCGAAGGAAGACTTTATCGCCTAGGGAAATTGCCCTAGGCGAGAGGCTTGAGCTCAAAAAAACTTTTTTGCTTTTTCGAAAAAGCTCTTCGAGGTGGGCTCGGCGGCATCGCCGCTAACGCGGGCGAATTCTTCGAGCAACTTACGTTGATCGGAGCTGAGCGTGATCGGAACTTCGACTTGCACGCGCACTAGTTGGTCGCCTTGGCGGCCACCACGAAGCGAGGGCATGCCTTTTTCGCGGAGGCGGAACGTAGTGCCACTGGCGGTGCCGGCAGGGATTTTCAGCGAGCCTTTACCAAAGAGCGTGGGCACTTCGATACTGCCGCCGAGGGTGGCGAGAGTGAACTTGATCGGAATTTCACAGAAGAGCGCATCGCCCTGCCGCTCGAAAAGTTCGTGTTCCTTGACGCTGAGCACGATGTAGAGGTCACCGGCGGAGCCGCCGGCCGTGCCGGCTTCACCGTTGCCGGTGGAACGCAGGCGTGAGCCCGTCTCAACGCCGGCGGGAATGCGAACATTGATCTTGGTGGTCTGCGGGGTGCGGCCTTCGCCACGGCACGCCGTGCACGGTTTTTCGATTTTCTGACCAGTACCGCCGCAAGTTGGACAGGCTTGCGTAAAGGTGATGATGCCGCCGGAGCGACGAATTTGACCGGCGCCGCGACAGGTGGTGCACGTCACGCGTTTGGAGCCCGGTTCGGCGCCGGTGCCTGTGCAGCGTTCGCACGCCATGGCTTTACGAAAGGAGATTTCTTTCTCCACGCCGCGGGCGGCTTCTTCTAGAGTGATTTCAAGATCATAGCGCAGGTCGGAGCCGTCGCGATCGGCACCGCCGCCGCCGCCGCCGCCACCGCCACCGAACATCTCATCAAAAATTCCGCCGCCGCCGCCGCCAGCGCTGCGGCCGCCTTGTTGGCCAAAGACCTCACGGAAGATATCGAAAGGATCATGGAAGCCACCCCCACCGGGTTGACCGCGGCCGCCGCCGCCGCCCGGACCCTGGAAAGCAGCGTGGCCGTAGCGATCGTAGGCCGCGCGTTTTTCGGGATCTTTCAACACTTCGTACGCTTCAGAAACATTTTTAAAGGTTTCTTCGGCGGCCTTGTTGCCCGGATTTTTATCCGGGTGAAATTGCACGGCCTTCTTGCGGTAAGCCTTTTTGAGTTCTTCTTCGGTGGCGCCTTTTTGCGCACCCAAGAGTTCGTAATAATCTTCCTTCGCCATAGGGATCGTAGGTGCCGCTCGCCGGTGGGGCGAAATCGGCGGATGGGTTAGATGACGGTTTCTTTGGCTGCGGCGGTGGGACCGCTGGAAACAATGACGGAGGCGGGCCGGAGCAGCCGAGCGTTGAGCGAGTAACCCGTACGGATGACGTTTAAAACGTGCTCTTCTTTTACCTCAGCACTTGGCGCGTGGGACAGGGCTTCGTGTTGGTGCGGGTCGAAGGGTTGGCCGGCAGGGTGAATTTCCTTCAGGCCGTGGTTACCGAGGGCGCTTTTGAACTGCGTGAGCACCATGTCGACGCCGCCGATGAGGGTTTTGAGGTCGGCATTGGGTTGCTTCGCCGCGCTCAGACCGAGGGCGAGGTTATCCATAACCGGCAAAAGGTCTTCGAGCACGCGTGAGGTGGAGAAGAGACGGAGTTCTTCTTTCTCGCGCAGGGTGCGCTTACGGAGATTTTCGAGATCGGCGGCCGTGCGCATGAACCGGTCGTAGTTGTCGGAGGCTTCCTTTTTGGCGGTGGCCAATTGGGTCGCGAGATCGGCGGCAGGGGCCGGTGCGGCGGGCTCGGGAGTGGGTGTAGCGGTAGATTCGGCAGTCGGATTCATAGCAAAAGAAAGAAAGATAACTACGGCTTCCTTGTTTCTTCAAGCTTGTCGCGCAAACCGCGGAAAAAATTGAGGGACTTCTGCTCGGCCCCATTGAGCCAGTTTTCAGGGGTTTTGGGCGTTATGGGAGCGAGCCCGCCCGTTTCCTGCGGCAGGAAATCGGCCAAGCCTACGGCCGCATTTTTTTCTTCGAGGATGCGACGAACCGCCGGCACGAAAAGTTGCTTTAGGCTGGAGAGCTCAGTGTAGGTCTGATCAAGCCCGAGTCGATACGTGCGGAGGCGGGGGGGAGGCTCGGTCGGGGCCGCGAGCACCAAGGTGTCAAAACGCAGATGGACGCGGTGGATCAGTACCGCGGTGGGGAGCATTACAGAGGCTGCAAGGGCCGCCCGAAAGGCGGCTAAGTTGGTGTCCCCGAGGCGACGGGAGACGAGCGTGAGCTGACGCACATCAAGCTCAAGGGAGTCCAACACGATGCGATGATCCCAGAGCGCCCAAACATCGATCTTAGCTTCCAAGTTGCGGAGTTGCAAAAAATCAGGGGCGGGGAACGCCGTGGGGTTAAGCATGACCAACCCACGTACCGTCACGCGCCCGGTGAAGGGGTTCGCGGATAGACTGGCGACTTCCGTGCCGAAGCCCGTGCGTTCCTGCAGCGCATGGGTAAAAAGCAGCGGCAACAACGTCATCCAGGCAAGTGCCAGCATGGCTCCGGCGATCCCCATCAGCATGATCAAACGCAAGAGACAGCCGCCGCGAGTTTTAGCGCGCCTGGGTGCACGCGGCGCCGCGCTCAACGCACTCATCCCGCGAAATTTTCTGTCACAAGCACAATCGAGGTCGTATCGGCCGTAAAGGCGAACGCCGCCCCATAGGGGACCAGGGCGTTAGCGCCGGGCTCAAGGTGATTTCCACCGACGCTCACGCGCCCGCTAACCACGCTGAGTAAACGCGGTTGTTCGCCGCCGGAAAGATGGAGGCGCTCGCCGGCGCCGAGCACTGTGCGCTTGATGCTGAATTCAGGACAATCTGCGATCACGCCCGAGGTCGGTGCGGCGCGCACAGGCTTCGGCTCAAAATCTTGCCAGTCGATAGAGCGCAGGGATTGCGCGAGGTGCATTTGCCGGGGCTGACCATCGAGTCCCATGCGGCCCCAGTCGTAGACACGGTAGGTGGTGTCGGAATTTTGCTGGATCTCGAGGATGAGATTACCTGCATCGATCGCGTGAATCTGTCCGCTGTGAACTAAAATGGAGTCACCCGCGGCTACAGGGAAATGGTGCACGCAGTCTTCGACCTTATGCGTGGTGATCGCCGCTTCGAACTGCGGGCGGGTCACCCCGTTTTTGAGCCCAACGATCAACTGAGCCCCAAGGCTAGAGGCGGCGATATACCAGTTCTCTGTTTTGGGCTCGCCCTTGAGTTCACTCGCGACGGTGGCCGGCGGGTGGACTTGGAGGCTCAAGCGTTCGCGGCAATCGAGCCACTTTACTAAAATAGGAAACGTTTTTTCTTTAGGCCACTTCGGCCCCATGACCGCCGCGCCGTGGCGCTCGATCACCTCGCGCAAGGTGAGACCGGCCCATTTGCCATGAGCGACAACCGACTGCGCCTCAGGCCGATCTACGATTTCCCAGCTTTCGCCAATCGGCCGATCCGGAGGCAATGACCGCCCGAGGGTGGTTTCAAGGACACGACCTCCCCAAACGCGTTCTTGGTAAAGCGGGTTAAAAAGAAGAACTTCGGGCATGTTGATGGAAACGTGATTTTTGTGAAAATGCCCCGAGGGGATTTACATTTGACCGTCCTGAAAGTTAGCGTGCAATCCGCAGACTCAGAGTCCGCTCACACAAATGCCCAAGCCCGAGACTTCAAACTCAAACGACGGACCCTCAGCCAAAGCCCCGCGGTACCAGCCAAATTGGGCGATTGCCTTAAGCTGCCTGTTGGTCGGGGTGTTTATAGCGGTGGCGCTGGTGGCGTACGATCCGCTGCAGAGCGCCCATATTGGGACGCTCCCGCGCCCGCCTAATCCGATGGGCTGGATCGGAGCCGAAACCATTTGGATCCTGCTGTTTAGTATTGGCGCCAGCACCTGGTTAATTCCGGTGTTTTTCGGTTGGGTGGTCTATCTAGCGATCAAAGCCGGCCGCCATCTTAGCGGCATGCGCATCGTTACTATGGTCATTGCCATTACGGCTTTCTGCGGGCTGTGGGCGATGATCGATTTTTTCAAAGACAGTAATTACTTCCCTGGCGGCCCCGGAGGAGTCATTGGCAAAACAATCTATAAAACGATCCTAGCCGATGCCGCGGGCCCGATTGGCTCGGCCCTGATCCTGGGCACGATTTACACGGCCGCGATGCTGTACATCTTCACGCGCGACATCGGCACCGAGATCGACCGGATCTATGCGGGTTTCGCCGCATGGCGCGAGCTGCGAGCTAAACAAAAAGCGGCCCTCGCCGCCGAACTCGCAAAAGAACGCGAGGTCCGCGCCAAACAAAAAGCGGCCGCCAACCTCGCCGTCGCCACCGTAGCGCCGGTGGCGGCCAACACCCCCGTCGGCCCAGTCGGCCCGAGCGGCGGCAAAAAGACCTTCGCGACCAAATCGGGCGAAGAGCCCCTCGCTAAAGTCGCCGCGCGCGGGGCAGGAACCGAGCCCCCAGAACCTGTCGCCGCCCCTAAATCTGCCCCGGCTGCAGCGCTAACCAAAGCGGCCCCCAAGCCTACGCCGCCGCCCACGGCCGCCGGAACCGCGACTGACCTCAAAGCTCTGACGGTCGCGACCACCGGTAAATTTGAACTGAACATCGTCAAACCCGAGGAGCCCAAGAAAGCAGCCAAGATTACCCTCCCGCAAAGTGACGATAAAACCTACGAATTCCCTCCGCTTTCCCTGCTTAAAGAGCAGGTCAAACCCGCTTCCAGTAACAGCGAGGAAGAACACCGCGCCAACGCCGAAAATCTCCTCCGCATTCTGAGCGAATTCGGCGTCGACGTAACCTTAGGCGAGATTCACGTCGGGCCGGTGATCACCCGCTATGAGGTCGTACCCGCGGCCGGCGTTCGCGTCGAAAAAATTGCCGGTCTGGATAAAAATATTGCGCTCGGCATGCGCGCCCAATCCGTGCGTATCCTCGCACCCATTCCCGGCAAAGCCGCCGTCGGCGTCGAAGTGCCTAACCAACACCCCACCCCCGTTGGTATGCGCGAGCTACTCGAGAGCGAAGACTGGGCCGGCGCCAAAGCCGAAATCCCCATTGCCCTCGGCAAAGACGTATCGGGCGCCCCGCTCATTTCCGACCTCGCGAAAATGCCGCACTTGCTGATCGCCGGCGCAACCGGCTCGGGCAAATCGGTTTGTATTAATTCCATCGTCGCCTCGATTCTTTACTCGAAGAGCCCCAAAGATCTCCGGCTGATCATGGTGGACCCCAAGGTCGTCGAACTGAAGATTTTCAACAGTCTGCCTCACATGCTTATTCCGGTGGTGACGGAGCCGAAAAAAGTCCCCGCCGCCCTCAAGTGGTTGCTCGGCGAAATGGAGCAACGCTACCAGCTCTTCGCCAAGGTCAACGTGCGCAATATCGTCGGCTTCAACACTCGTAAAAAAGCCGGAAAAGTCGACCTTCCGCCCCCGCCTGACCCGCAGGCTACTTTGACTGGGGTTGACCCGCTGCTGGATGACGGCCTCGAGGTTCCCGAGCGCCTCCCGTACATTGTAGCCATCATCGACGAGCTCGCTGACCTTATGATGGTCGCCCCCGCCGAGATTGAGACGAGCATTGCCCGCCTCGCCCAACTCGCCCGCGCCGCCGGCATTCACCTGATTATCGCCACCCAGCGCCCTTCGGTGAACGTCATCACGGGCGTCATTAAAGCCAACTTACCCTCTCGTATCGCCTTCCAAGTCGCCTCCCAAGTCGACTCCCGGACCATTCTCGACACCAAAGGCGCCGACACCCTCATTGGCCGCGGTGACATGCTCTTCTCGCCCCCTGGAAGCTCGCGCTTGGTCCGTTCCCAAGGGGCGTTTGTCTCTGATGAAGAGGTGATGGCGATGGTCGAATTCCTCAAGAAGAACGGCCCGCCCCAATACGCCCAATCCGTCCAAGCCCAAATTGATCGCGCCGCCCGCGAAGATGCCGAAGAAAACGGCGAAGGGGGTGATAGCGACCTGGGCGACGATGAAGAGCTCTACAACCAGGCTCTGGACGTGCTCAAATCCACCAAACGCGCGAGCACCTCCATGATCCAGCGCCGCCTGCGTATCGGCTACAACCGAGCTGCCCGCATTATGGACCTAATGGAAGACAAAGGCATCGTCGGCCCTGAAAACGGTTCCAGCCCCCGCGAAATCCTCGTCGATCTGGACTCACTCTGATTTGATTGTAAACCGCTCCTTCCCTTCCCCTCAATTTTGTATTTCGTGGTGACTTCCCCCGCCATCAATACTAACTACCCCCATCATGCAGACCATCGGTGAACGCCTCGAAGACGCCCGCAAACAGAAAGGCATCTCCATTCGCGAGTCCGCCGAAGCGACCAAGATTCGCGGCGAGTATCTTCAAAAATTTGAGAGCAACAATTTCGACCTCGGTTTGACCGAGATCTACGTTCGCGGCTTCCTGCGTACTTACTCGCAGTTCCTCAAAATCCCGGCGGATCGTATCCTCAACGACTACGCCGCTCTAGGGCGCGGCGAACCCCGCCCCCGCCAACCCAGCCGGGAAGTCTACGGCCGCATGGATGTCTCGGTTGCCTCTGCCGGTGAGCGCGCCGCCGCGCCCGCCGAAAATGCGCCAGAACACACCAAAGCCCGCGCCCAAGCCAAACCCTCACGCACCCACACCAATTTACCCGCCGAACCAATGCTCGATCCGGCCCTCGTGCTGAAGATTGGGAAGATCTCGGCCAGTGTCCTTGTGCTGGGGCTCGTACTCTGGGGCGCGAAAGCCATTTTTATCGGTCTGACGAGCGGCCCGGCCGAGCCGACCAAGCCTGCCGCCGCGCAGCCCCCCGTGAGCGCGGCAGTCCAACCGGCGGCCGATCCCGTGATCACTCTAATCGCGCTGGAGACCGTGCGCGTTAAAGTGGTTATTGCGGCGGACGGCCGCGTGCTGCTGCCTGACACCACCCTCGCCCGCGGTCAGACGCAGATCGTCTCCAAACCCAGCGCCATCTACATTACCGCCTCGGCGCTTGAAAATCTCGCCATCGAAGAAAACGGCCGGCGGACCCAACTACGCGACCAAGGCTTCAAAGGCTACGACCGCGTGAAGCTCGGCAAGTAATCGGCCCGTCTCAGCGCAGCGCGACGGGAGTGCCCAGAATTTCGCGCAGTACCATCGCCCGCCGCAAGCTACGCGCATCGCGTAGATCGTGGCGGAGCTCATTGCCCGCGAGCGCACGTTGCGCTACCGCCGCATCGGTCACCGCGACCGCCGCCGCCTTGCGCGCCACCAGAGCGCGCTGCTCGGTTAATTCGCGTATTTTAGTGGCCAATTGCCCCTGGCGCTCGAGCGAGGCCGCGTACGTTTCAGGCGCTAAGGTCGTGGCCGCAGGCGCAGGTGCCGGCGCCGGCGCCATCGGCCGCGGCGTTTCCGTACGCCGCACCAAAGGCCGGCTCGGTCCGCCAAACGTATCCGTCGGAGTTAGGGGGCGCCCGAGTGGCGGCAGCTGAAATCCCTTTTCTGCCTCCACGAGCGGAGGTTCCGCGCGCACGGTCTCCGGCAACGGCGCACCGCCGCGGCGCGCCGCGATTTTACGCCGAATTTCTTCACGTACTTTTTCCGCACGAAACGGATCATTGGCCTCCGCCTCAGCCAGCGAAGCCGGGGGCGGATTTTTTTCGGCCTCGCGCGCGGCCTGAGCCTCGCGCCGTTGATTCAGCAAATAGGCCAACGCGCCCGCGATCGCGAAGAGCAGCTTGGAATGTTCAGAGAGCCAGTTCATCAAGAAAAAGTATTGCGGCGCTTGATCACTCGCGCGCCGCGGGGATGCTCTTACTTTTTACCCTCGGGTTGAGCGATGCTTTGGCGCATCGCGGAATCGGCCTGCACGTTTTCCATTTTGTAATAATCCATTACCCCAAGCCGGCCTTGGCGAAACGCTTCCGCCATCGCGAGCGGCACCTGGGCCTGGGCTTCGACGACTTTCGCCTGCATCTCTTGCACGCGTGCCTTCATTTCTTGTTCGACGGCGACGGCCGCGGCGCGACGGATTTCCGCCTGCGCTTGGGCAATACTCTTGTTGGCCTCGGCCTGAGCTTCTTGGAGTTTGGCGCCGACATTTTCGCCGACATCCACGTCCGCGATATCTATAGAAAGAATTTCAAATGCCGTGCCGACATCCAGGCCGCGTGCGAGCACGGTTTTCGAAATGCTATCCGGCGACTCGAGTACGTGTTTGTAACTATCGGAAGTACCGATCGTGGAAACAATACCTTCGCCGACGCGGGCGATGATCGTCTCTTCCTTCGCGCCCCCGACAAAGCGATCGAGGTGCGTGCGCACGGTGACACGCGCTTTTACCTTCACCTGAATGCCATCCTTCGCCACGCCGTCGATGGTGGTACGCCCGCTTTCAGGGTTGGGGCAATCGATCACCTTGGGGTCGACCGATGTGCGCACCGCTTCGAGCACCGATTTACCCGAGCCTTTAGTCGCCAGATCGATGGCACACGCGCGGTCCCAGCCTAGTTCGATGCCGGCTTTTTGGGCCGCGATGATTGCCTGAACGGTCGGGACAACGTTACCGCCCGCGAGGAAGTGCGCGGAAATTTTATCGGTAGAAACTTCGATGCCGGCCTTCACCGCGGTGATGCGCGCATCCACAACCAGATCCACCGGAACGCCGCCGAGTCGCATCCCAAGTAAGTTAGCAAAACCTACGGGGGCGCCGTTAAGCTTGGCCTTGAGCCAGGTGTTGAAAAACGAGAGCACGATAAAAACAATGATCAGAACCGGTACAACGATCAGCGCGGTAAGGAATAGAGGAGGCATGGAGTTTTAGGTTTTGTTTACGATGAGACGAAAATTATCCTGACTGGTAACGCGCAGTAGAGCGCCCTTCGTTACATGCCCCTCGGGGCAAAAGGCTTCATAGCGCCGGCCTGCGATGCGCACATATCCTGTCGGCACGAGGGGGGTTTCGGCTTCGGCTATCTTACCCACAATGTCGGAGCTAGCCAAGGCGGGCTGACTGGTCGCTTTTAGGGTGGATTGCACCACTAGGCCGCGCCCAAGCCGGGACTGCGGCAGCCACACCAGTTCGAGGTAAAGCGTGAGGCCCAAAAGGACGAGTGCACTCAGAGTCGCAATTACGCCCCCGAAGGGGCCCCACTGGAAAAATGCCACGCCGCAACCCACCGCCATCGCCAGTCCGCCTAAGAGGCCGAGGACCACGCCTGGCATGAACACTTCAGCGGCGAGCAACATGACGCCGAGGACAAAGAGTAAAACGACCGCGTTCATACGTCCGCCTTTTCGACCAGTAGTCCAAAATCGGTACGCCCGCACACTACGACCGCCGCGCCCGCATCGATGGCTCCCAAAGCGACCGCAGCCTCGTAGCGCCGCCCCGCGATTTCGACCTGCCCGCCCGGCCGCAACGCCGTCGCCGCCACGCCACGCTGGCCGATCAAGGCCGCTACGCCACCGGCCGCCTCAGGCGCGCCGCCCGCGACTTGCGCGGATCCCCCCACGACAGAAGCGACCACCAGTCGGTCCCACACCCAGCCACGGGGCAAAAATTTGGCCAACGCCAACCCGAGGGCGAGGGCGAGCAGCAATCCGAACCCAAGATTTTGGAGTGGACCAGAAAATACATCGCTCGACCACTCCACGCCGAGCGGCACACCCGGCCACAGATCTGCCATCGCCCACACCAGCGAACCGAGCATTAAGATTAGCCCGGCAACCGCCACGATCGCCACGCCGGGAAAGAAAAAAAGTTCCACTGCGACTAGTAGGAGCCCGAGGCTAAACACTAGAACGGGTTCATGCCCCGAAAAACCGGCCACGTAGCTGCCCATGAAGACCACTCCCAGACACACGATTGCGGTGACGCCGAACACCCCAAAGCCGGGCGTCTTAAATTCAATGAAAAGCGCGAGCAAACCGAGCCCCAACAACATAGGCGACCAGCGGTTCAAAACTACGGCCAGCCGTTCCGACCAGGTGATTTCGAGTCGTTTTACCGTGAAGCCTCCTGCGCCAAATTTTTTCTCCAACAACGCATCGACGCTCTTGGCCATGCCTGCTGCAAGCAACACCTGGGCGGGCTCACCGTACGTTTTACCTGCCTCGCTCGCGGTGAGCGACAGCAGTTCACCTTTCGCCTTTAAAACGGTGTCGTCGATTTTTAATTCATAGTCGGCATCGACCATCGCTGAAATCACCTGTCCGCGGTAACCCTTGCCTTCTGAAATCGAGCGTAGCCGCGCCTTCAAGTAGCTCGTGATTTTCAACTTCATGGTCGCGTCCACATCTTGACCCGTAGAGGAAACCGGGGCCGCCGCACCGATGATCCCATCGGGTGCGAACCAGATCTCGCCCGTCATCGCGGAAATAAAGGCCCCCGCTGACATCGCCTCGTTATTCACAAAGGTGACCGTCTCACCAGGGAATTTTGCGAGCGCCTCCATGATATCGAAGGTCACGTCAAGCGCACCCCCGGGCGTCTTCATATCGAGCACAACGATATCGGCTTTTTGTTCGATCGCTTCCTTCAGCCCGCGGCGTAAAATATAAAGTACGGGCGAAGCGATCTCATCGCGCACTGGAATCACCACGACGCGCTTTGGCGCCACGGGCGCTAGCGAGGGTGCGGGGAGCGATCCGGCCGGGCGCGAGGCCTCTGCCTGAGCCATTAAAGGCCAGATCCACAGTGCCCCGAGTAATGTAAACCAACGCAAGCGCATGATTTCGCCTTTATTCATAGCGACCGAAGTCGACCACGCAAGCATCCCGGCTTGGACAAAACGCCCCTTGTTTCCAAAGCCACCCCTAGAAATCCACCCCTTAGCCCCCAGAAAATCCTTTTCGCCCCGCCCCGCACCGTACTTCCTGCGCTGCATGGAAAAGCTTTCTCACCTCGGTCACACTCTGACGCGATGGCGCGTCGGTTCGTCCACGTTTTTAGCTTATCCCGAAAAAGGGGCGCGGCTCATGAATTGGCACCTCACACTTGGCGACGGCTCGGTGCGCGATATCGTTTATTGGCCTGAGCTCACCACTTTCGAAGATTTTTTCAAAACGCGCGGAGGCAATCCGATCCTTTTCCCGTTCAACGCGCGGACTTTTGACCGGGGCGACATCCATTTTTGGCGCGGGGCTGATGGCGTGCGACGCCCGATGCCGATGCATGGCTTCGCGCGTCATTCGGATTTCAAGGTTACACGCCTGGATGCGGCCGGTTTCACCGCTCAACTCACCCCCAACGCCGAATCGCGGGCGATTTATCCCTACGAGTTCGAATTTAACGTCAGCTACCGCTTCGCCCCGCTCGGTCTCACCTGCGAATTTGCGCTCACTAATCACGGTCACGAACCCATTCCGTGGAGCGCGGGCCACCATTTTTATTTCACCCTACCCTGGGCCGAAGGCACGACCCGGGCCGATTACCGTATCCGCATCCCGGCGAGGCGGCGCTACAAACATGATTTCACCACCGGCCAGCTCACGCCGGGGCCCGAGCTCAAGCTTGAGGAGCCCTTCTCCAACCCGGCCCTGGTCGATACGTTGCATACCAATCTAAGCGAAAACGAAGTCCTCTTCGGCGAACGCGGTCGCCCCGGCGCCCTCCGGATTTGCCTGGGCGATACGGCGGTCCCGCCGCCCGAGGCCACGTTTGTCACCTGGACGCGCGATGAGACCGAGCCCTATTATTGCGTCGAACCTTGGATGGGCCCGCCCAACGCCCCCGAAACCAAGCTCGGCCTGCACTGCGTCGCGCCCGGCAAAACCGAGAAGTTCACCATAAAGGTCGCCGTAAAATAAGTCCACGCTTGTAGCGCTCGATTGACTTCACGCTTGCGCGCCGCCCCGCACTTTGCGGCATTGGCCCCCTGCATATATGGTCTCCACCGAAAACTTAAACCAAATCGAAACCATCAAGAAGCGCGCCGGGCATCTATGGAGGTTTCTTTGACTGCGATCAAAAGCAGCGTGAAATCGAGGCGATGGACGCGGAAATGGGCGCGCCCGATTTCTGGAACAGTAACGACCGCGCCCAGAAACACATCGCCAAGCTGAACGCCCTCAAACGGGCCATTTTGCCTGTCGTCGCCTACCAAAAAAAGATCGATGAGATCGCGGTGATGATCGAGCTCATGGCCAGCGAAGAGGCCGCGGCGCAGGAAGCCTACGATAAGGAACTGACCGGCACCTTGGTCGAGCTCACCACAGAGCTCGATGAGCTCGAAATTGCCTCCTTCCTCACCGGGCAGTTCGACCGCAATAACGCCATCTTCTCCATTCAAGCCGGTGCCGGCGGCACCGAGTCCAATGACTGGGCTGATATCATGTTTCGCATGTATTCACGTTGGGCCGAGCGGCGCAACTATACGGTTGAGCTGATGGATGTGCAGCCCGGCGACACCGCCGGTATCAGCAAAGCGACAATCCTGATCAAAGGTGAAAACGCCTACGGTTACGCCAAGGCTGAGCGTGGCGTCCACCGGCTCGTGCGCATCAGTCCCTTCGATTCCAATAAGCGCCGCCACACCTCATTTTGCGCCGTGGACGTAGTCGCCGAAATCACTGAGGACATCAACGTCGAGGTGAAAGAAGACGACCTGCGGATCGACGTTTACCGCTCCTCCGGCAAAGGCGGCCAAGGCGTCAACACGACCGACTCCGCGGTCCGCATTACGCACATACCTACCGGTATTGTCGTGGTCTGCCAAAACGAGCGATCCCAGATTAAGAACAAGGCGACCGCCATGAATGTGCTCAAGGCCCGCATTTACGAGCGCAAGCAAGATGAGCAACGCGCCGAGATGGATAAGTTCTACGGCGAGAAAGGTGAAATCGGTTTTGGCGCCCAGATCCGCAGCTACGTCCTCCAGCCCTACCAGATGGTCAAAGACCTACGCACCGGCATCAGCACCAGCGACACCCAAGGGGTCTTGGACGGCGACCTCGACCGTTTCGTCAACGCCTGGCTTCGGGCCGGCTGTCCGCGACACCGCAACAAAGACATTCAGATGGACGAATAAATCGCGCGCCCGCGGCGCCCGGCAACCTTGCTTGCCTGCTCGTGCCGCGCGATTTTTAGCCTTCCTTGTCTTCGCTCCATGTCTGACCTGTCCTACGAACACCTCCGCTCGAGTTTCGCGGCGCAGTCGCTGTTTGAAGACAAGACGTGGCAACTCGCCCCTGAGGCCTGGGCTCTCACGCCCGAGCAGCTGAGCCAACTCGAAGCGATCGGCAGTGCCTGCCTCGAGTTTCATCATGCCCTCGAGACGCTTTATCTGCGCTCGGTTGCCGGCAAAAACCTGCTACGCAACAAACCCCTCCTCGCGCCCTGGGTCGCCGACTACCTCGACCGCGGTAAGCCGGCCCACCTGATCGCCCACGCCCGCGACCCCAAAAACCGCGGCGCCTTCCCCACCGTCCTGCGGCCCGACCTCTTACTCACCGACGAGGGTTTCGTCATGACCGAGCTCGACTCGGTCCCTGGCGGCATCGGCCTCACCGCTTTCCTTAATCGCCTCTACGCCGCCGGGGAGTCGACCCCACCGATCCTCGGCGCGGGCGATGCGATGATTCGCAATTTCTACGCCTCGCTCACCGCGCTTCGGCCCAGCGAGCGCAACCCCCTGATCGCCCTAGTCGTCAGCGACGAAGCCGCCACTTACCGCCCCGAGATGCAGTGGCTCGCCCACCAGCTTCAGCTGCTTGGCCACCGAGTATTTTGCATTCGCCCGGAAGATATTTTCCCACTCGAGAACTCCTTGTTTTTCTCCTCCGACGGTAACCCCGAGAAAATCGATATTATTTACCGCTTTTTCGAGCTCTTCGACCTCGCCAACCTCCGCACCCAAAACTTCATCTTTGAAGCTTGGGCTGCCGGTGAAGTCGCGCTCGCCCCGCCGGTGCGGCCCTTTCAGGAGGAGAAACTCTCGCTCGCACTCTTCCACCATCACCTGCTCGCTGAATTTTGGGCAGAAGCCCTCAGTGGGCGCGCCCTGAAACTGCTCCGCGAGCTCATTCCGCCCTCTTGGATCATGGACCCCGCGCCGCTGCCCCCAGGCGCCATGCTCGATGCACCCCGCGCCGCGGGCCGGGCCCTCAGCACTTGGCTCGACCTCGCCCATGCCACGCAAAAAGAGCGCGATCTGATTATTAAAATCTCCGGCTATCACGAGACTGCGTGGGGGGCCCGCAGCGTGATCCTCGGCAGCGATTGCTCGCGCGAAGAGTGGCAACACGGCCTAGCCCGCGCCCTCGAACTTGCGCCGACGCACCTGCACGTGCTTCAAGCCTTCAAAAAACCCCGCCGCGCGCGTCACCGCATCTACCGCAGCGATCCTGCCGAAGTGGGCGGGAAGCCCTCACTGCGGGAGCCCCATTCGCCCACGATGTCCGCGGTCGAAGTCGACGGCCGCCTGCGCCTGTGTCCGTATTATTTCGTGGTGGCAGGCCAGACTCGACTCTCTGGGGCGCTGGCGACCTTCTGCCCGCCCGACAAAAAAATCATCCACGGCATGCAAGACGCCGCTCTCCTGCCGTGTAGGGTGGTTTAGGGCCAGCTTGGCCCGGTCCTTATTTTTTCTTAGCGGCCGTCCCGCTTAGGCCAAGCTGGAAGAGCTCATCCTGAAGTTGCCCCCAGCGCATAAATTGGCTTCAAATAATGGGGTCTAAATTTTTCAACCCCGATTACCCCTCATCCGCCCCATGACCTCGCTCTCTCGCCGCCACTTCCTTGCTGCTTCTTCCGCCGTGGTCGCGGCCGCCCTCCTACCGCGCACCCTCCTCGCCGCCTCCGTCGGGTCGACCTGGCCGGTCGGCTGTTTTAACCGCCCGTGGACTAAATGGTCTTACGACGAAACGCTCGATGCCATCAAAGCTGCGGGCTATACGTACACGGGCTTACTCACCCCCACCGCGACCGACCCGTTCACTGGTTCCAGCGCGAGCGCGGAATACCTCGCAGCGATCAAACAGAAAATAGCCGCTCGAGGCCTGAAGGTTAATATGACCGCCCTGCGGGTGAACGCGGCCTTGGAGCTACCCGCCGCAATCGCCGATACTCGTAAGCAGATCGAAAACGGCCACACCGTGGGCATCGAATTTGCCCTCACCTTTGGCGAAGACAAACCGGAGCGTTACGAAAAATACTTCAAGATCATGGCCGACGCAGCAGCCTTTGCCGCGGAGCGCGGTATTAAGTTGGTCATGAAACCCCACGGCGGCGGCAGCGGGGCATCGGCAGAAATCCTCAGTGCGATCAAAACGGTCGGGCACAAAAATTTCAAAATTTGGTACGATGCCGGCAACATCATCTACTACACGGGTAAAGACCCGGTCGAAGAATTGAAGCCCATTGTCCAACATGTCACCGGTTTCTGCGCCAAGGATTGCTCCGTCGAGATCGACGCCGCGGGCAAGCGCAAGCCCGAGGTCATGATCCAATTCGGTGCCGGCAAGGTCGACTTCGCCGCCGTGTTCCAAGGCCTGAAGGCCGGTGGCTTCAACGGCCCGGTGATGGTTGAATGCTGCAAGATCGGTGCGACGGCCGCCGAGACCACGGCGCACGCGAAGGCCAACCGCGACTATCTCACTCGGGTGCTCGCCGGGGTCTGATCGCGCCGCTTTTAACTGGCGACGGGCCAATGCGCGAGGGGATCCGCTGGATCGCCGCGGTAGAAGCGTATGATCTGGCGCTCGAGATCGGCGCGCGAGTGAGTGCTACGCAGCAGCGGGACGCCGGACAGGCCAAGGCCGGCGGGCGCGGGCGCGGGCGCAGCGTAGTGCCAGCCGGCTGACGTGCGCACGATTGCGCCTGCCGGCGAGGGGATCGATTCACCCAGCTCCACGCCCGCTACGATTTGCTCGGCGTCACCAGCGCGGGCGCTGGAATGCCCAGCGGCCCAGCCAGCGACCCGCGCGAAGTGAATCACGCGTACGGGCGAATTCATGCGGCGACTTGATGGCGCCGCTCGCCTTCGCGGCTTGACGCAATTGATTCTGAACGAGCAAGTTGCTCAAAAAAACGGTCGCGACGTTGGCGGGCTTCGACGAGGTCTTTAGTGCCCAAGGTCCGCCGGATTCGGTCTTTAGTAAACGGCGTGGGATGTACGGTGTAATGCAAAAACCAGGTGCCGTGGTTATTCCACAGGTGGTGATTGGGGTTGGCCGCGGAGAGGCGAAGTCCCGGTATAGAATTAATTGTGATCATGTTGCGTGATTTCTTGGGTGAGGAGGATCGCGCAGCAGGGGGGAAAACAAAAAACCGATCTGAGGCATCAGATCGGTTTCGTCTTCGGGAGCGTGCTTGGTTCGTCGCCCTTGCGGGAAACGCACATCCGAGCTTGCGCTCGATCCACCGTGGCCGCTCCCGGCCCGGTTGGCGGAACTGACTTTTTAAAGGTCAGTTCATTCCTGATGCGTCAGCCAAAGTGCCCAACGCTACGTCAGGGTCGAGATTTTTTTTAACATAGCGTGTCATAAACCTGGAGGCAGTTCAGCACGGGCACACATAATATTTTGGACTACAATGAGTTATTTTAAAGCAGCCCGGACGAGGCGATCGTCACCGTCGTTAGGCGCAGGCTGAAGCCCTAGGGCGGCGCAGAGCAGGTTGTACACGTGGACATTTTCCACGGGCTCGACGACCACGCCGGCTTTGAAGGACGGACCGCTGGCGATAAACAGACCGCGCATCGCGGGGTGAGAAGGGTCATAACCGTGATCACCTTTAAGGAAGGCGAGGCGGATGCGTTCAAAGCGCAGACGGCGCTCCACGTGCCAGCCGAGCTCAGGCACGATCCAGACAGGCGGGATACGTGGGTTGTCCGTCAAGCGAAACGAGGCCGGCAGGTCGGCGGCGAGATACGCGCGGGCATGCGGCAGCGTGGCCAAACGACGCACTAGCGCGGCCGCATCGCCGTCATGCGGACGCAGTCCGACGGTCGAGCCCTCGAAATCGACCTGCACGGTGGTAAGGTCGATAAAATCGTCGAGGAGCATGACTTTATCCGCGCTCACCGGCGTCATGCCATGATCGGAAACAATCACGAAGTTGGGCGTGACTCCGACTTCAGTCAGGCGCGTTCGGAGGGCGCCGATCTGCGCATCGAGAAGGTGAACGGCGGCGGCGAGTTCAGGGGAGTCGGGGCCGTATTTGTGGCCGGCGGCATTGGTTTCTTCGAAGTAGAATGCGACCACCGCAGGGCGTTTTTCGACGGGGAGCGTCAGCCAGCAGACGAGTTCTTCGAGGCGTTTTTTAAAGGGGACGGAGTAGTCGTACTTTTTCCAATACGTGGGGCGCACCCCGTGGTTTTCGGCCTCGGAGCCAACCCAGAAATAGCTAGCGCTGGGGCGGCCTTGGCGAACGGCGCTCGTCCAGATTGGTTCGCCGCCCCACCATTTCGCGGCGCCGACCGCGGCGGGGTTTTTGTAGTTAAAAAATTCGCCTAGGGCCGGGTCGAAATGGTCGTTATTAATCATCCCGTGGTGCGCGGGATAAAGGCCAGTCACAATGGAGTAGTGATTAGGAAAGGTGTTGGTGGGGTACACCGGGATGAGAGCGCGCGCCGTAGTGCCCTCGCGGATCAAAGTGCGCAGATGAGGCGTTTCGGCGGGATGCAGCTCGCAGTAATCCCAGCGAAACCCATCCATCGAAATCAAAATGAGGGGTGGCGGGAGCGGTGGTATTGCGGCGGCGAGGCCGACGACGCACGCCGTGAGCGCGAGTATGAGCCCGAGCCGAGGCAGCGACAATTTCATCTAGAGCAAGCAGCGCGCTCAAACGTCGGCGCGGCCGCGGTTGGGTGCGACGGGCTTGATCGGTGCGGGCGAGGAGATGGCCACCACAGGCGGAACGATCGGCGCAGGCGATACTTCGGTGCTCAGGGGCGCGGTGGCATCAGCCGAAACGGCCCGCTCGCTCGGGTCAGGGGACACGGACACATCGGTGGCCACGGGCGAGGCGTGGATCAGGTCGGCTGAAGTTGTTTCCGGGGCCGAGCCTTCCGTGAGCGCGGCGACGGGCTGCGCGGAAGTGATGGTGGGCGTGTATTTGGCCTGGTTTTGCTGGTATTCGTTTTCCTGCAGCGCGCGTTTAAATTCTTCTTCGACGTTACTCGTGGCCTTTTTCAATTCGCGCATCGTCTTACCCAAGCCGCGGGCAAGTTCGGGCAGTTTGTCCTTACCGAACATAACCAAAATGAGCACAAGGATCAGCAGCATTTCGGGGCCACCCACGCCCTCGATGAAAGCGAGCGTCAATAAAGAGAAATTCATGTGATCAGCATGACGCGAGGCGGAGGAATTTGTAACGGGAAAAAATTGTGCTCAAGTGAGCGCCCCTGCGGGCACGGAGGCCCGGACGGGGGCCTTAGGCGCGCAGCGTACCGGCGGCCTGTTCAGCCAGAAACGAGGCATAGGTTTTGGCGACGCCGTCTGAGAGTGCAATGCGGGAGCGCCAACCCAGGGAGGCGAGCCGGGAGACATCCATAAGTTTGCGTGGAGTGCCGTCGGGCTTGGTGGCGTCCCAGAGGATTTTGCCCTTGAAGCCGGTGACGGTGGCAACGGTTTCGGTGAGTTCGCGGATGGTGACGTCGGTGCCGGTGCCGACATTGATCCAGTCGGGCGGGTTTTCAAGAGTGAGCAGAAAGGCGCAGGCGTCAGCGAGGTCATCGACGTGCAAAAATTCGCGTTTCGGTGAGCCCGTGCCCCAAGCGAGGACGTCGGCGCGACCGGCGGTTTTAGCTTCGTGAAATTTGCGCAGGAGAGCGGGCAACACGTGCGAGTTCTGCAAGTGGTAGTTGTCGCCCGGGCCGTACAGATTGGTCGGCATCGCGGAGTGGTAGAGCACGCCGTATTGCTTGCGGTAAGACTGGGCGAGCTTAAGGCCGGTAATTTTGGCGATAGCGTAGGCTTCGTTAGTGGGCTCGAGCGGACCGGTGAGCAGGCAATCCTCGGGCATAGGCTGCGGCGCGTGCTTGGGGTAAATGCACGAGCTACCCAGGAAAAGCAGACGTTTCACCCCGGCGCGATAGGCGCCGTTGATCGTGTTGGCCGCGATGGCGAGATTATCGAAAAGAAACTCCGCCGGGTAGGTGTTATTAGCGTGGATGCCGCCGACTTTTGCCGCGGCGATGATTGCGACATCAGGCTTCTCAGCGGCGTAAAAGGCATCGACGGCAGTGGGCGAAGTGAGATCGAGCTCACGGCGCGTACGCAGCAGCAGCGTGACGCCCGATTCGCGTTGAAACCGGCGCACGAGCGCACCGCCGACCATACCATGGTGGCCCGCGATAAACAGCTTCATGCGATCGTCGTGTGCGCTGGCTGGGGCAGGCTAGCGATCTGGGCCTCGCGTTTGGCGAGTTCGAGGTCGGCCTCGGTCATGATTTTGACGAGTTCTTTGAACTTCGTCTTGGGCTCCCAACCGAGTTGGCGCTTGGCCTTGGCGGGGTCGCCGATGAGGAGTTCGACCTCGGCGGGACGCTCGTAGCGGGCGTCGTAGCTGACGTATTTTTCCCAATCGAGATTCAGGAGGCCGAAGGTTTCCTGAATGAATTCGCGGACCGTGTGGGTCTCGTTGGTGGCGACCACGTAGTCGTCGGCCTGGTCTTGCTGGAGCATGACCCACATCATCTCGACGTATTCTTTGGCGTAACCCCAGTCGCGGCGGGCATCGAGGTTGCCCATGTAGAGGCGGTCTTGGAGGCCGAGTTTGATGCGGGTAGCGGCGCGGGTGATCTTGCGGGTGACGAAGGTCTCGCCGCGACGCGGGCTCTCGTGATTGAAGAGAATGCCGTTGGAGGCGTGGAGGTTATAGCTTTCGCGGTAGTTCACCGTGAGCCAGTAAGCGTACATTTTTGCGCAGCCGTAGGGTGAACGGGGCCAGAACGGCGTTTTCTCGGTCTGCGGCACTTCCTGGACTTTACCGAACATCTCGGAGGATGAGGCTTGGTAGAAGCGGCATTTTTTAACCAGGCCCGCTTCGCGGATCGCTTCAAGAATGCGCACTGAGCCTAGGCCGACGACATCTCCCGTGTATTCGGGAATATCGAAGGAAACGCGCACGTGAGACTGGGCGCCGAGGTTGTAGATTTCCTCCGGCTGGAGCTCGTAAAGCAGCTTCACCATCTGCACGGAATCGGCGAGGTCGCCGTAGTGGAGGTGGAGTTTGACCCCGTTGACGTGCGGGTCGCGATAAAGGTGATCGATTCGGCTGGTGTTAAAGGTGGAAGCGCGACGAATCACCCCGTGAACCTCGTAGCCTTTAGCAAGCAGGAGCTCAGCGAGATAAGAACCGTCCTGCCCGGTGATGCCGGTGATAAGTGCTTTTTTCATGCGGTAAACAACCACGCTAGCGAGGGAGCTTTCGTCGGGGCAAGTCTCCTTATACAGGGGGGAGCACCCGCGAGGACCTGACGGGATAGACCTTGTGGAAGGTTAAGTTGCTTGAAACGCGGCGATAAAGAGGGTGGGCGAAATTTCATTCTTAAAATCGCTTAGATTTCGCTTTGGATTATGCGGCGCCCCCATCTCGGGCATTGACGCCGATTTTGCACAATTGTTTCCTCGCAGCCATGCATGCCAACAAACGAGTCGCGCTCGGCGTTAAATATAAACGCATCATCCTAAAACTTTCGGGCGAAGTTCTCCGTGGTGGCAAAGGCGGGGATCCGATCGACGCCGCCACCCTAGAAAAAACCTGTGGTCAGGTTAAAGAAATCGCCGATCTCGGCGTTGAGGTCTGTGTGGTCATCGGCGGCGGCAACATCTTCCGCGGCCTCCAAGGTTCCCAACGTGGCGTCGACCGCACCACGGGAGACTACATGGGCATGCTCGCCACCGTCATCAACGCGCTCGCGCTCATGGATTGCCTCGAAAAAATGGGGGTCACCACTCGTATTCAAAGCGCTATTCCGATGAACCAGATTGCCGAGCCGTTCATTCTGCGCCGCGCCATGCGACATCTTGAAAAAGGTCGGGTTGTGATTTTCGCCGCCGGCACCGGCAATCCCTACTTCTCGACCGACACTACCGCCGCCCTGCGCGCCTCGGAGATGCATGCCGATATCATCATGAAGGCCACCAAGGTCGACGGTATCTACGACAAGGATCCGAAAAAATTTCCCGACGCGGTCAAATACGATCAGATCACCTTCATCGACGCGCTCAAACAGCGCCTCAATGTGATGGATTCCACTGCATTTTCCCTTTGTCTGGATAACGATGTACCGATTCTCGTGTTCGACTTGAACGACGAGCACGCCATCCGCAAAGCCGTCCTAGGCGAAAAAATTGGCACCTTGGTGAAAAACTGATCCGAGGTTTCTGCATCTGTTCCACCTGTAAAAAATCCCACTATGTCTTCCCCGTTTCTCACCGAAGCCCAAGCCAAAATGAAAAAAACCGTGGACCACACGCTCCACGAATTTAGCTCGATTCACACCGGTAAAGCCACCCCGCAGATGGTCGAGACGGTCATGGTCGAAGCCTACGGCACCATGACCCCGCTCAAGCAATGTGCGGCCATCAGTACCCCCGACGCTCGCCTGATTCAGGTCCAGCCTTGGGACACGAGCATCATTAAAGACATCATCCGCGGCATCCAGGAAGCCAACCTGGGCTTCAACCCCATTCCCGACGGCAAAGTCATCCGCATCCCGCTGCCTGATATGAGCAAGGAGCGCCGCCTCGAATTCGTTAAGAACGCCCACCGCATCGCCGAGGAAGGCCGCGTTCACGTCCGCAACGTGCGCCGCGACGTCATGGAGTCGGTCAAAAAAGCTAAACTACCCGAAGACGAAGCCAAGCGCGTTGAAAAGGACATTCAGGCTGCCACCGATGCAGCCATCAAGAGCATCGGGGAACACCTCGCGCATAAAGAAAAGGACCTGCTCACCGTGTGAGTCCCTTTGGACGGAATTTACTCTTCTGCTAAATCCTTCCCGCGCACGGCCCGCCGTGCGCCTCTTTGCGTTGAAAAAAGAATCCTCCGCTGCTCCAAAACGCGTGGTCGTGAAACTTGGCACCGGGGTGCTCACGACCGGCATCGGTCAATTGGATACGGTCCGCATCGCCGATCTCGCGGCCCAACTAGCCGCCCTGCGGGCGGCCGGCACCGAGGTGATCGTCGTTTCCTCTGGCGCAGTCGGCCTCGGCATGGGGGCCCTTGCTCTCACCAAAAAACCGAAAGACGTTTCCAAAAAACAGGCCTGCGCCGCCATTGGCCAATCGCGCCTCATGCAGGTTTGGCAAACGGCTTTCGCGCCCCACGCGCTCACCGTGGCCCAAGTGCTTCTCACCCACGATGACCTGCGCGTGCGCACGCGTTACCTCGGTGTCCGCGAAACGCTCCGCCAGATCATCAGTTATGGCGCGATACCCATCATCAACGAAAACGACACCGTCAGCGCCGCCGAGATTAAGTTTGGCGACAACGACACGCTCTCCGCCCTCGTGGCCAGCCTCGTCGAAGCCGAGCACCTCATTATTCTTTCCACCGCGCCCGGTCTGATCGACCTGAAAGGCACCGGCGAGATCGTACCGGTCGTCGAAAAAATTACGCCCGCCATCGAAGCCATGGCTGGCGGCACCACGAGCGAGACGGCCACCGGCGGGATGATCTCTAAAATCACTGCCGCCAAACTCGCCACGCGCGCCGGTTGTGGCGTCTTCATCGCCAGCGGCGCCGCTCCCGCTATCATTGCACGACTGCTCGGCGGCACGGGGTCCGGCACGTTTTTTGTCCCAAGCGGTCTGCCCCTAGACGCCAAAAAACACTGGCTCGCCTATTTCCAACGCCCCGAGGGCACTCTTTTCCTCAACGCTCTGGCCGTACCCGTTCTGCGTGACCGCGGGAGTAGCCTGCTCGCCGTCGGTGTCACGCACGCGCGCGGGGAATTTAGCGCAGGAGACATCGTCAACATCGCCGGCCCCGACGCGAGCGTGCTCGCCCGCGGCAAAACCAATTTCTCCAGCAAGGAAATCCCCGCGCTCGCCGGCCTCCAAGCCGTGGCTCTGCGCGCCCTGCACCCATCACGCAAGCGCCTCGAAGTCGTGCACCGCAACGACCTAGTGCTATTGTAAAAAACGTTTCCGCTTCCCCCCGCCCTTGGGAAGGTTCATATTATCTCGGACACCTGTCCCAACTTTGGGGCAACCGCCCGCCTCCACCCCATGAAGCTTCTCTCCGTTTTCGCCTTTAGTTTACTCACCTGCGTGAGCTCCGGTCTTACCGCTCTGGCCGCGCCAGCGGGTGCAACTGAGCGCAGTGCCGGGCCCGTCACCTGGGCCAGCGCCGAAGAGATCCTCGCGCGGGTCAAAGCCCCGAGCTTTCCTGCTCGGGATTTCCCGATCACCGCTTATGGTGCCATCGCGGGGGGCACCTCCGACGCTACCGCCGCCATCACCCAAGCTATCGCCGCCTGTCACGCCGCCGGCGGTGGCCGTGTCGTCGTTCCCGCGGGCGAATTTAGCACCGGCGCCATCTACCTCAAAAGTAACGTCAACCTCCACCTCGCCGCCGACGCCACACTGCGTTTTAACCCCGATCCGGCGCTTTATCCGCTAGTGTTCACGCGCTGGGAAGGCGTCGAATGCATGAACCACTCACCGCTCATCTACGCATTTGAAGAGGAAAACATCGCGGTCACCGGTAGCGGCACCCTCGACGGCAGCGCCACCGTCGACACCTGGTGGAGCTGGAATCTCAAGCGCGGTGCGACCCCGGCCAAACAACGCATCGCCCGAGATGCCCTTAACGCCATGGGGGAGCGCGACGTTCCCATCGCTGAGCGCGTCTTCGGGTCCGGTCATTTTCTGCGGCCTAATTTCATTCAACCGTACCGCTGCAAAAATATCCTGATCGAAGGGGTCAGGATCATCCGCTCGCCCATGTGGGAAGTGAACCCAGTGCTTTCCACTAACGTCACCGTCCGGGGCCTTACGATTAATTCCCACGGCCCCAACAATGACGGCTGCGATCCTGAATCCTGCCGCGATGTCCTGATTGAAAATTGCATCTTCGATACCGGCGACGATTGCATTGCCATCAAATCGGGCCGCAACCGCGATGGCCGCCGCGTTAATGTGCCCTCGGAGAACATCATCGTGCGCGGCTGCACAATGAAAGACGGGCACGGGGGGGTCGTGATTGGCAGCGAAATCGCCGGCGGCTGCCGCAACGTTTTCGTGGAAAACTGCTCCATGGATAGTCCCAACCTCGAGCGTGCACTCCGCTTCAAGAGCAACGCCGTGCGCGGCGGCACTATCGAGAACATCTTTATGCGTAACGTGCAGGTCGGCCGTGTCGCGGAAGCAATTATCACCGTGGATTTTCTCTACGAAGAAGGCGCCAAGGGCACATTCATGCCGACCGTACGTCACGTATCACTCGAAAATATCACCAGTAAATCTAGCCCGCGCGTCCTGTTCATGGTCGGCTTTCCCGGCGCGATCATTGATGACATTAAAATCGCCCACTCCACGTTTGCGGGGGTCACCTCCAGCGACGTGATGCATCACGCCGGCCGGATTTTCCTGGAGGATGTGACGGTCGAGCCCGCCCAAAAAATCCGTAGCCTAAACTCTATGACGGTGCCGGCAGCCCCTGCCGCGCACTAAGTTCGAGCAAGGCTTAGTTTTTTCGAGCTATTACGCGGGGTTGCAAAACTTTCGCTTTGCTCCTGCCCGCTGAGCCGTGAGCCTTGGCGTGTCCATGGATTTCGAACTCGATGCTCCTTCAGGCCCGCCCGGCTTTCCGCCGATCGATTTTCGCGCGCTCCTCAACGACGAGCAATTTGCCGCCGTCACTGCACCGCCCGGCCCGATCCTGGTGCTCGCCGGCGCCGGTTCCGGCAAGACCCGCACCCTCACCTACCGCGTCGCCTACCTCATTTCCCAAGGCGTCCAGCCCTGGGAAATCTTGCTGCTCACCTTCACCAATAAAGCGGCCAAGGAAATGCTCCACCGCGTGCAAGAACTTACCGGCCTCGAGCCCGGTCGCTTCTGGGGCGGCACCTTTCACGGCATCGGCCACCGCGCGCTGCGCATGCACGGCGAGGCGATCGGTTTACCGAAAAATTTCACTATCCTCGACGCCGACGAATCTGAGACGCTGCTCAAGCAGACGGTCGAGGCGGAGGACAAAATGTTTTTTAAAGACAAGACTAACCCGCGCCCCGGCCCGCTCTTCAGCGTTCTCTCCCTCGCGCGCAACACCCAGCTCTCACTCGCCGAAACAGTCTCGGATCATTTCCCCCAGTACGCCGAGATCTCTCACCGCTTCCCCGCATTTGCGGCCGCTTATGAGAAGAAAAAGCGCGAGCAAAACGTCGTTGATTATGACGACCTCCTTGAGCTCTGGCTGAAGCTCCTTACCGACGCGCCTGAAGTAGCTCAGCACTTCGCCAATCGTTTCCGGCACGTTCTGGTCGACGAGTACCAGGACACCAACACCCTGCAGGCCCAGATCGTCGACCGACTCGCCGCACACCACCGCGTCATGGCCGTCGGCGACGACGCCCAATGCATCTATTCGTGGCGCGGGGCCGATTTTGAAAACATCATGACGTTCCCAGAGCGTCACCCGGGTACTGTCATTCACCGCATCGAGACTAACTACCGCTCGACACCGCAGATTCTCGCCCTCGCCAACGGTGTCCTCGAAGCCCAGCCCAAGGGCCGCCACTTCGAAAAAGAACTCCGCGCCCACCGCGCCAACGCTCAAAAACCCTATGTCGTCCAAGCTATGGACGACCGCGAACAGGCTGATTTCATTCTCAAGCGTATCCGTTCCTTGGTCGACGACGAAGGGGTCTCGCTCAACGAAATCGCAATTCTGTACCGCTCGCATTTTCTCGCGCTCGAAATCCAGCTTGCGCTTTCCCGCGCTGGCATGCCCTACCAGATCACCAGTGGGGTGAAATTCTTCGAGCGCCAACACATCCGCGACCTGATCGCGCTCCTGCGCTTTGTCTACAATCCGGCGGATGAGCAGGCCTGGCAACGCATCGCCATTTTATTACCTAAGATCGGTGAAAAGGGCGCGCAAAAAATCTACGTCGTCGCGCGTGAAAACGCCCAACTGCTCCGCAAAAATTTCATCGACGTGCTCCCCTCGGACGACGTGCTCAGTAAAGTCGCCAAGGACGCCCGCGAAGACTGGCCGAACTTCTGTGCCTCGCTCCAGCAGGTCGCGGAGGCCATGCAGAATCGCAAACCCGCTGAGACAGTCGAAATTGCCATCGATGGCTGGTACGGCGATTACCTCAAAGGCGCCTACGCCGACTACGCAGATCGCCTCGAGGAATTAAAAGCACTCATTGGCTTCGCCCAACGCTTCGACGAAACGCAGGATTTTCTCGCGCAGATCGTCCTACTTAATGGCGAGACCAGTGAGCGCCGCGTTGAGCCCGAGGCCGACGCCATCAAGCTTACCACCATTCACCAAGCCAAAGGCCTCGAGTACGACGTTGTCTTCCTCATCGGTCTCGCCGATGGACAGTTCCCCGGCCGCCGCGCCATCGAAAACGGTGACGTCGAAGAAGAGCGCCGCCTGTTCTACGTCGCGGTTACTCGCGCCCGCAACGAGCTGTACTTGAGTTATCCGAAGATCGCCTCCCGCGCCGGTCCCGGCGGCATGATGCTGACGCCAAGTCGTTTCATTCTCGAGCTTCCCACCGATCTTTACGAAGCGCTTCGCATCAAACGCAACTACGGTTGGTGATGCTTCCAAGCCGAAAATAAGCGATTAGTCCCGATACTAAGAGCGCACCTGCGCCACCCAAAGCTGCTCGTCCACGACTTTTTAAACCAGGCGATGCTCGCTATCGATTCGCCGCGACCAATAACCCTGAAATGCGTGCCGCAAGGGCTCGGGCTTGCCGATCCCGCTGAACGGTTCGCGCATCACCTCTTTGCTGAGAGACAACCCTACCCCGCGAAGCCCCGCCGCTTGCAATCCCCCGCCACCCACGCATCGTTTCAACATCGAAGCATATCATTAGTGAACCCTTCTGCCCCCTCCTCCACGATCGCTCTCACCGGTCTCCACCACGTCACCGCCATTGCCGGCGATCCCCGCCGCAACGTCGATTTTTACACGCGCGTGCTCGGCCTGCGCCTCATCAAGCGTACCGTCAATTTTGACGACCCGTCCACCTATCATCTTTACTACGGGGACAGCGTCGGCACGCCGGGCTCCGTGCTTACGTTTTTTCCGTGGGCCGGCATACGCCGCGGCCGTCCCGGCACTGGCCAAGCCTACGCCACTGCGTTTTCTGCACCCGCAGGCAGTTTAGCATTTTGGCGCGCTCGCCTTATCGCCCACGGCGTCTCACCCGGCGCTGACACGACGCGCTTCGGCGACGAAGTCATCTCGTTCACCGATCCCGACGGCCTCGCCCTCGAACTCATCGCCAGCGCCGAGCCCGATTCCCGCGCCGCGCACTCGCACTCAGAAATCTCCGCCGCGCACGGCATCCGTGGGTTTCATAGCGTCACGCTCGCCTTGTCCGAAGCCACGCCCACCGCCTCGCTGCTCACCCACGCGATGGGTTATCGCGTCAAGGTCACCACTGATAACCGCACTCGCTTCAGCGTCGCCGGCGCCGGGCCTGGAACCTACGTTGATCTTCTCGTAGACCCCAAGCTGCCGCGTGGAGTTTCCGGTGCGGGCACGGTTCATCACATCGCTTTTCGCACTCCCGATGACGCCACCCAAGCGCTCGCGCTCGAAGCTCTGCAGGCCCTTGATCTGGGCGTGAGTCCGGTGATGGATCGAAATTATTTTCACTCGATCTACTACCGCGAACCCGCCGGTATTCTCTTCGAAATTGCGACTGATAACCCTGGTTTCATGATCGACGAACCACTCGCCACTCTCGGTACCGCGCTCAAACTTCCCGCTCAATATGAGAGCCAGCGGGTCGCGATCGAAGCGCACCTACCGCCGCTTTTGTGATCCCCCTGTATGTCGCTTTCCTACCACCACATTTTCCAACCCGGCACTGATCTCGCCGCTGCGCCCTTGCTGTTGCTCCACGGCACTGGCGGCGATGAAAACGATCTGCTGCCGCTTGCGCGCAAACTCGCTCCTGGCGCCGCTGTACTCAGCCCGCGCGGCGATGTCTCCGAACACGGTGCCCGCCGCTTTTTCGCCCGCCTCGCCGAGGGGGTCTTCGATCCCGCCGAGGTCACTCGCCGCACCCACGCACTCGCCGATTTTGTACAGGCCGCCGCCACGTATTACGGTTTAGACACCAGTCGACTCACCGCGCTCGGCTTTTCCAACGGCGCTAACATTGCCACCAGCCTTCTTCAGCTGCGACCTGGAAGCCTCGGCGCAGCCCTATTGCTGCGTGCCATGGTGGTAATCGATGCCCCGGCCGCGCCCGGCTCGCTCTCCGGCAAACGCGTGCTCATGCTCAACGGTAGCGCAGATCCCATTGTACCGCTTGACCACCCTGCCCGCCTAGCCGCGCTGCTTAAGGCCGGCGGAGCCGAGGTCACGCAAACCTTGGTCCAGGCCAGCCACGGGCTCATCGGAGCCGATCTTACTGCTGCGACCGCTTGGCTCGCCGAAACTTCACTTTAAGGCAGCTGGGGCGCTCGCACTTGGTGCAAGCAACCATGCGCGCGTGACGTCCGTGAAATCCGAAAACACGCCGTCAATGCCCGCTTCGGTGAACAGCGCCGAGTGTAACGCCGCCACCGAGGGACAACGTTTCGGCAGTTCATCGACGCGAATCGTGTAAGGGTGCACCACTAGTCCTGCCCTATGGGCGTTTTGCACTAGATTAGAAATCCTCGCCTCGCCCTGGTCCGTCCAAGAAACGATGCGACCGATCGCCGGTCCAATGCCATCGGCGACTTGAGCAATCTGCTGCAGTCCCTCCGTCGTGCAGAGTTTATCATGATCTACGCCGTCTAATTCCCTGCCTTGCGTGTTAATCAAAAAAACGATCCGTCCCTTCCAGCCTAATTCGTTACGGATACGCTGAACTTCAGTGAGTTCAAAGCATTGTAAAAAACACGCGTCGGTTTTCGTGGCATAGCCGTAACGAGCGAGCAAGGGGAGCACGATTTTACTGATATCGTGACCCTGCGCGCGGTGCCACTGCGGCTGCTTAATTTCGGGATAAATTCCGACCGTGCGACCCGTGCTATGGTTGAGCCCTAGGATGAGCTGTAGTTCTTCCTCGAGCGTCGAAATATGGAACTCTGCCTGCCCCGCCGGAAACCGCCCGGCAAACACGGGCGCGCCGGTCTTGGCATTAAAACGCTCGGTTACGCGCAGCTGCTTCAACTCCGCCAAAGTGAGATCGAGCGCATAGAAACGTCCATTGGCCCGTTTCCGGGTCGGGAACCGGGTCGCCACGTCGGTTACGGTATCTAGGTAAATATCGTGCAGTACGACGGGCACATCGTCTTTTGTGAGCACCAGGTCTTGCTCGAGAAAATCTGCGCCGAGCGCGTAAGCGTACGCTTTTGCCGCGAGCGTGTGCTCCGGTAAATAACCGCTCGCACCGCGATGCGCGATGATAAGCGGCCGGGTTTCCGCCGCCACGGCGACTCCAGCCGCCAATAAAATCCCGCCGAGAATAAATTTGAGATTTATCATGAAAGTGCTCCTGGCGCGGGTCGGCGTCCGAGTGTTATCGCGCTAAAACCGATCGCGAAAAGACAGCATGCAATCATGGTTATAAATACGCCACTCCAGCCAAATTTCTCTGCAATCCAACCGACCCCTGCGCCTGATGGGGCTGAACCAAAAAAATAGCCAAAAAATCCGGTAAATCCAGCCGCGGTACCCGCCGCTTTTTTGGGCACGAGATCTAGTGCATGTAGCCCGATCATCATAATCGGCCCGTAAATAAAAAAGCCGATAGCGATCAACGCCGCCACATCAATCCAGTAGGACCCACGACCATTGAGGCCGTAGACTACTAGGCCGGCGAGCGTCAGCCCCATGAACAAAATTGTGGCGGGCGCGCGCCGAGCCTTAAACCAGCGATCCGAAATCCAGCCGCACAAAATCGTGCCCGGGATTCCCGCCAGCTCAAAGGCCGTCCACGCCATTCCGGATTCTTTGAAATTAAACCCTTTGGCCGTCTGCAAATACGTGGGAATCCAGTTCACCACGCCGTAACCCACAAAGTAGATGAACGCATTTGCGAGCGCGATGGCCCAGAGAAATTTGTTGTTTAGTACATGCCGAAAAAAAATCTCCCGAAAACTGAGAGGTTGTTCGTGGGCCGCGGAATAATCGGCCGGGAAATCATTCTTAAATGTCTCCACCGCTGGCAGTCCGCAGCTTTGCGGGGTGTCGCGCACCAGTAATAGAATCAACCCAGCTACGGCGACGGCAATCGCGGCGTTCACATAAAATATCGCCTGCCAATCGCCGAAGTACGCCACGCCCCAGGCGGCGAACACCGCGATGAGCGCGCCGCCAACGTTGTGCGCGACATTCCACGTGGCGACGATGCGCCCACGCTCCGTGGTGCTCCACCAATGCACCATCGTCTTGCCGCACGGCGGCCAGCCCATGCCGTTGCACCAACCGTTGAGCGTCTGCAGTCCGACGATCAACGCGAGCGAGCCGTAGATTCCCGGCATCGTGCCAAAGGCAAACGTCACCGCGCTTGTGAGCAACAACCCTAGCGCCATGAATCCGCGCGGGTTGCTGCGATCCGACACAGCCCCCATGATAAATTTCGCCACTCCATACGCCGTGAGTAGAGCGGTCATGGCCCAGCCGAGCTGAACTTTGGAATACTCCGGATGCGCCTTTAGAATGGCGGGTAGCGCGAGCGCGAAATTATTTCGCACCAGATAGAACGCCGCGTAGCCAATGAAGATACCGGCAAACATCTGCCAGCGCAAACGGCGGTAAGTCGGGCCGATACGATCAGCCGACAAGGGCGCGAGGGCTGAAGCGGATTTTAGAAAGGAAAACACGTTGAGCGGAGGGGGTCCAAGCACACCAACAAAGGTTTCGCGCGATGCCTAGGCAATTACCTTAGCCTCTAGCCAATGTAACGCTAACCCAGAAGCTTGCCCCCCTGAGCGCAATCAGCCCAAGTTAGTTACAAAGTTCATGTCGTTTCCCTTACCTCCCGCGCTCCTCGGCTCTCGCGAGCTTCGTCCGGCCGATTTTGCCCGTGATCCTGCCCCAGCTTTGCTCCGCCTTTATGCGTGGATGCACGTTGCCCGTACCAGCGATAACCGCATCCTCGATCTTTTCCGCCAGGGTCTAATTAAAGGCACTGTTACCGGGGGCCAAGGTAACGAAGGCCTCGTCGTCCCGCTCGCCCTGCTCGCGGACAAGTCTACCGACGTCATCTCGTTTTCGCATCGCGGTTACGGCGGCCACTTGGTCTGGAGCGGCCACCTCTGCGATCATCTTAACCAATATTTCGCTAATGCCGGCAGTCCCACCCTCGCGCGCGAGGGCAACATCCACCACGGCGACCCCGCCGCGCGCTCGCTACCCATGATCAGCCACCTTGGCGCCATGCTTAGCAACGTTGTCGGCGCGACCGATTCCCAGCGCCGCCTAGGCCACCCCGCGGTGGGCTTCGCTTTCTTTGGCGACGGTAGCTCCAGCACCGGTGATGTCCACGAGACGCTCAACCTCGCCTCGCTTCTTTCACTGCCCATTCTGTTTGTGGTCGAAAACAACCGCTACGCGTACTCTACACCCGTCGCCGAGCAATTCGCCGGCAACGCTGAGCTCTGGCAACGCGCCGCCGGCTACGGGATTGAGGGCTTCGCGCTCGATACCACCCTCGACGTAGCTGCCACCACGCGCACCTTTGCTGCCGCCATCGAAAAGGTCCGCGCCACCTCGCGACCGCTCCTGATTGAGGCCCACACGCTGCGCCTCCGCGGCCACGCCGCCTACGACACCGGCGACTACCTAAAACCGGGTGAAGCCGAGGGTTTCTTCGCGCGCGATCCGCTACCCAAACTCCGCGCGCAACTGGTCGCCACTCAGGGCGTTGCCGCGCTCGATGCCCTCGATGCCGAGCTCAACGCTTTCATTGAATCGTCCATCAACGTTTCCCTCGCCATCCCGCGTCCCGCCGCCAACGCCGCGGCGATGCTCGCCGATGTTTTTGCGCCATCGATCGAGCCCTTTCCGTGGCAACCCACGCCCTCGGCCCCTGCAAGCCTCAACGCCGCCCAAGCCCTCAACCTCGGCCTACGAAAAATCCTGACCGAGCGCCCCGAATCACTTGTCCTCGGCCAAGACATCGGCACCTACGGCGGCGCCTTCAAAGTAACCGAGGGCCTTTTGGCCGATTTTGGACGCCCTCGCGTGTTCAATACACCTCTAGCTGAGAGCGCCTGCACCGGCTACGCCATCGGCCTAGCGCTCAATGGGCACCGCCCGATCGAGGAATTTCAGTTTTCCGACTTTGTCACCGAAGCCGCCACCCAGATCACGCTCAACGCGGCCACCTATCGCTTCCGCTCTGGCGCCGCCGTGCCCATGGTGTTGCGCCTTCCCACCGGCGGCGGCCTCACGTTTGGCTCCTTCCACTCGCAGGAGCTTGATTCGTTTCTGCTCGCGATGCCCGGCCTCAAAGCCCTTTACCCGAGCACACCGCAAGACGCCTTCAACGCCCTGCTTGCCGCCTACGAGGACAACAACCCGGTGATCCTATTCGAGCATAAGGCGCTATACCGCCGCGGCAAAGCCCCGGTTGCATGGGACGCCAACTACCGCGAGGTTTGGTCGCCGAAAAAACTCCGCGCCGGCGACTACGCCACGCTCGTCACCTACGGCGACATGGTCCACCTGGCCGAGGAGGCCGCCGCCTATCTCGCCGCCGAATACGAAATCACCCTCGACGTCTTCGACCTCCGCGCCCTCGCCCCGCTCCGCTTGGGCGCCATCGAAGCCTCCCTCCAACGCACGGGCCGCCTCATCGTTCTGCACGAAGGCCGGCGCACCCACGGATTCGGCGCCGAACTGGTGGCCCGCCTCACTGAGAGCCATTTCTCAGCCTTCAAAGCCGCCCCTCTGCGCATCGCCTCACTTGATATGCCGGTGCCGTTCGCACCCGAACTCGAGCACACCTTTCGCCCCACCAAAGACAAAATCATTGAACGCATCACGGAGTGGATGGGGTAACTTTTTGCCCAACAAAATCCAGGGTTTTACCATGTCCCAATCGAAAGCCGGCCCCCGAAAATCATCCCGCCCAAGCGGCGCCCGCTGGGCCCGCATCCGCCTCTTCGCCATGGATGTGGACGGCATCCTAACTGACGGCACGGTCCTCATCTCCTCCGATGGCTCCGAGGCCAAACGCTTCTCTATCCTCGACGGCCTCGGCCTGGCCCGTCTCCGCGACGACGGCATCCCGCTCGCCTGGATCTCTGGGCGTGCGTCGGGCGCCACCACCGCCCGCGCGACCGAACTCAAAATCCCCCACCTGATCCAGGGCCGATCCGACAAACTTGCCGCTCTCACCGAACTCGCCGGGCAACTCAACATTCCTCTCTCCGCTTGCGCGTATATGGGTGACGATGTAATCGACGTGCCCGCGCTGCGCGCCGTCGGCCTCGGTATCAGCGTACCCGGCGCCATCGCTGAAGCCCAAGCCGCCGCCGCCTACGTCACGAAACGCGCAGCCGGTCTGGGGGCCGTCCGCGAAATCTGCGATCACCTGCTTACGGCCCGCGGGAACAAATCTCGCCGCTAGCGTATCTTTGCGCTTCCATCTCTTTGTGTCCCGGCCCGCCTCATATTTCTGGTTTCTTTTGCTCCTCGCGAGCGTCACCCGCGGCGCCGAACCCGCTCGGAACGCGCAACCGGTCATCGCGAAAAATTGGAGCATGCCCCTCTTCACCAAAGAAGGCTACCGCAGCATGACCCTGCGCGGCAGCGAAGCGCGGACCTTCAGCGCGGAGCGCATCGACATCATCGATCTGAATATCACGACTTTCAACGGCGACGCCGCCGCCAAAGTCGACTCGATCCTGCTCTGCCGCGAACTCGCCCGTTTCTTTCCCGCCGAAAAAATCGTCCGCGGCGAATCCATGGTGCGGCTCGTGCGCGACGACCTAGAAATCACTGGTGAACAATGGACCTACGACCACGTCGCCAAAAAAGTTTCCCTCGCCCGTCATGCTCGCATAACCTTCAAGACGCAGTTGCCCGACATCCTCAAATGACGCTTCGCTCTCTTCTTATTCTCAGCACCGCGCTCGCCGGTGCGCCCGGGGCTCTCCGCGCCCAAACCGCCCTATCCGATGCCGCCAAAGAAACCGTGATCGAATGCGCCGGGCTGGCCGAGACTACTAGCACCGAAAATGAAAGCATCGCTACCTTCCGCGACCACGTCGTTGTCACCGCCAGCAACCTCAAACTTACCTGCGATTTTCTGAAGGTGGTCACCGCGCGCAAAGGCGATCCCAAAGCCATTATCGGCAAACAAAGTTATTTCAAATCCCTCATCGCCACCGGACATGTCCGCCTCGTGCAGAGCGACCGCATCGCCACTTGCGGCCGGGCGGAGATTTTTCCAGACGAAGACCGCGTGGTCCTCAGCCGTGAATCCAAGAGCGAACCCTATCCGTCAGTCGCCTTCGATAAAACCGTCATGACCGGTCCACGCATGATTCTGTACCGCGGCCAACGTCGCGCCGTGGTCGAACCCGAAGATGGTGTCGGCATACGTCTCACCGGCCCCACCATTAAAGATCTCGGCTTCGACCAACTCAAATCCCCCGCGCCCGGCGCCATCCCCGCGGCCAAATCCGCCGCTCCTACCACTCCGGCCGATTCGCCCAAACTCGCCCCATGAGCGCACCCGACACCGCTACCGCACGCTCCGAGATCGTAACTAAGGGTCTGGTTAAAACGTTTGGCGCCCGCACCGTCGTCGACGGCGTAAGCCTCCGCGTGAGCGCCGGGGAGATTGTCGGCCTACTCGGCCGTAATGGTGCCGGTAAGACCACTGCGTTTTACATGGTCGTGGGCCTGGTCCCCGCCACCGCTGGGACAGTTTGCTTGGACGGCCACGACCTCACGCGCCTGCCCATGCATGAGCGAGCGCGCCACGGCATCGGCTACCTTCCGCAGGAAGCCTCCGTATTTCGCAAACTCACCGTCGAGGAAAATATTCTCGCCATCGTTGAAGTCATTAACGTGCCTCGGGCCGAGCGGGCCGCGCGCGTCGCCCACCACCTCGCCGAGCTCTCGCTGACGCACCTCGCTAAACAAAAAGCTTTCACGCTCTCCGGGGGTGAACGTCGTCGCCTCGAGATCGCCCGCGCTCTGGTCACCCGGCCCAAATTCTTGTTAATGGACGAGCCTTTCGCCGCCATTGATCCGATCTCGGTCGCAGAGGTGCAAAAAATTATTCTCGATTTAAAAACGCGCGGCATCGGCATCATCATCACCGATCACAACGTCCGCGAGACCCTCCGCATCGTCGACCGCGCTTACCTGCTGGAGAAAGGCAAGGTTCACTTTGAAGGCACCGGTGAAGCGCTGATCCAAGACGAACAGGCGCGCAAATTTTACCTCGGCGAAAACTTTAATATGTGAGGGCCCGGCCGTCACCCGCGGACCGAGCCCGAATTTCAGCACCCCATTTTTTAGCGGCTCCGTAGGATCAAGCGTAAAACCCATTCCCCATGCAAAAAGCTATCCAAGGCATCACCGTAGCGCATTTTTTCGAAACCTACCGCGAAAAACTTAAGATGGAGCTGGTCACCGGTGAAGCCGGGCTGCACCGGCTGATCCGCGAAGGCAGCATTAACCGCCCCGCCCTCGCCCTCACCGGATTTTTCAAATATTTCGCGCATCGGCGCGTCCAGGTTCTCGGCGCCGCCGAGATGAACTACCTGAAGACCCGCTCGCAGAAAAACCAGACCGAGACCTTCCGTAAAATGATCAAGGCTGGGGCTCCCTGCTTGATCCTCACGCGCAATTTTAATCCGACCGAACCGATGTTACTCGTCGCGCAAGAGATGGATCTGCCGCTCATCCGCACGACGATGATTACGATGAACTACATCAATCTGGCGACCCTGTGTATCGACAACGAATTTGCTCCCTCTTCCACCGAACACGCCACCACGCTCGACATTAAAGGGGTCGGGGTGATGCTCCGCGGCGACTCCGGTGTCGGCAAAAGTGAATGCGCCCTCGCCCTGATTGAGCGCGGCCACTCCTTGGTCGCCGATGATCTAACCCTGATCAAGCTCCTAGATGAACGCGAGCTGATGGCCTCTAGCCGTCTACTTAATCGTGGCTACATGGAGTGCCGTGGCATTGGCATTATAAATATTGCCGAGATGTTCGGCATCAAATCGATCCGCTTGGAAAAACGCATCGACCTAGTCGTATCCCTGCGCGAGTGGACGCCTGAGGTCATCGAAGAGCGCACCGGCCTGGAAGAAAACCACTACGAAATTCTCGGCATGAGTGTCCCTCACGTAGAACTTTACGTGCGCCCCGGCCGCGACATAGCTCGCCTGGTAGAGGTGGCTGCCCTCACGCAAGCGCTCAAAAAGATGGGGCACGATCCCGCCCGCGATTTCAACGACCGGCTGATCGCCTTCATGTCAAAACAGACCGCCGCACCGGTCACCAAGATTAAGCCCACGGAACGTGAAGAGCGCGCGCCCGGTTCTTAAAATCGTACGCGCAGCGCGCGCGCGCTCGACACCGCCCGCTTGCGCCGTTGCGCTTCTTTCTATGTCCACTCCACGCATCGACGGCCGTAGTCCTAGCCAACTGCGCCCGATCACCTTTGAAGCCGGTATAGCGCCCCACGCGACCGGCTCGGTCCTTGTCAGCTTCGGGGCCACGCGCGTCATCTGTGCGGCCACCATCGAGCCTGGCGTACCGACCTGGATGAAACAGCAAAAAGTCCCAGGAGGATGGCTCACGGCTGAGTATTCGATGCTTCCGTATTCAACGCTCGAACGCAAATCTCGCGATATCTCGCGCGGCAAGATCGACGGGCGCACCGTCGAGATTCAGCGCCTCATTGGCCGGTCCCTGCGCGCGGTGATTGACCTCAAAAAACTCGGCCAAAACACCCTTTGGCTTGATTGCGACGTGCTCCAAGCCGACGGCGGTACCCGCACCGCCTCGATCACCGGCGCCTACTTAGCCGCCCGCCTCGCCGTCCAAAAACTCCTGGATGCGAAGAAAATTACGGAGAACCCATTGGTTGATTCGGTCGCGGCCATCAGCAGTGGTATTTTTAAAGGTCAGGCGCTTCTGGACCTTAACTACTTCGAAGATAAAGACGCCGAGGTCGACGCCAACATTGTCATGACTGGCCGCGGCCAATTCGTCGAAGTCCAAGGTAGCGGCGAGGAAACCACCTTTTCGGGCGAGCAGCTCCAAGCCTTGCTCGCCCTGGCGCAAATCGGTCTAAAAGAACTTTCCGCGCTTCAAACCGCGTTTCTTACGCAACAGCTGCTTAAATTTTGAGTAAGAACGAGGTGGCGGCTCGAGCCGTTTCGCCTTAGCCAAAGCCATTCCGGCGCAGAACAGGGCGTTTATTTTTTCGCGCCCTCTTTAGCAGCGGGCTTAGCCTCGACTTTCACGGCGCCAAAAGTCCCCGCCTCTGAAGCCCGCACAAAGCCCTCGGTCACGCTTTTTAGTTCCTCCCAGCGAGCGCGAATTTTTTTCGCTTCGGCTTGGGTGATCACGCTGTCGGCCGAGGAGATCGCGATTGTCGCCAGCATGTCGGCAAATTCTTGCACGATCCCATTGGTCATCGGGATCAAAGGTTGATTCGGCGCGAGTTGATCCGGGTTACGAATATAAAAACCATCCGCCTGCTCCGCCACCCACTGCGCGATGCGCACATCGCGCGTACTGCGGATCAACTGCCCGACCCGATCGAGTGGATTATTCGCCCCACTGCTCGCGTCGGCTTCGGGCAGCTCCGCCCATTTATAGATCAGCGAAAGGGAGAGTTGAAGGTCGGCCGCAACCTGCTTCGCGCTGGTTTTTTTGAGGACCTCCCGAATGACTTCGTGCGATTCCATGACTTTTCAGGAAGCTGCGGATGCATTAGCTAAACGCAATCCTAGGCGTGTTCCGCCTTACAAGGCATGCTAACAGCGGCCCCCGCCATTTTTATGCGTGCCAGGCCCCGCCTGGCTCTGCCAGACCTTCCGACCAACTTCCCCGCATGAACATCCACGAGTATCAGGCCAAAGCCCTCTTTGAGAAATTCGGTGTCGCGGTGCCCAAAGGCACCACCGCCACCACCCCCGAGGCCTTCGTCACCGCCCTGGCCGCCCTCCCCGAGGGCCCGACGATGGTGAAATCCCAGATTCACGCCGGCGGCCGCGGTAAAGGCACCTTCACCAACGGCTTCAAAGGGGGCGTCAAATTCTGTAAAACCAAAGCGGATGCCCTCGTGATGGCGGGCAACATGCTCGGCCAGACTCTTGTCACCGCTCAGACCGGCCCGGCCGGCCGCAAGGTTCAGACGATCTACTTCACCGTCGCGAGCGACATTAAGAAAGAGTACTACCTGGCTATCCTGCTAGACCGAGCCACCTCGCGCCCGGTGATCGTCGCCTCGACCGAAGGCGGCATGGATATTGAAACCGTCGCCCACGACACCCCTGAGAAACTCTTTAAAGTCCTTGTGGACCCCGCCTACGGCCTAGCCGACTTCCAGGTCCGTGAGCTCATCAGCAAGCTCGGTCTAGCCGGCGCAGAAGCTAAAAACGCCGCCAAGCTGATCCGTAACCTGTACACGATGTTTTGGGAAACCGACGCGGCCATGGTCGAGGTTAACCCCCTTATTACGACCCCCACCGGTGAGGTCCTGGCCCTAGACGCGAAGGTCTCCTTCGACTCGAACGCCCTTTACCGCCACCCCGCGATTGTCGCCCTACGCGACTTAAACGAGGAAGACCCTAAGGAAATTGAGGCCTCCAAATATTCGCTCAGCTACATCGCGCTCGATGGTAACATCGCCTGCTTAGTTAACGGTGCTGGCCTAGCCATGAGCACGATGGATATCATCCAGCACTACGGCGGCACCCCGGCCAACTTCCTGGATGTGGGCGGTGGCGCCTCCAAAGACCAGGTGATCGCAGCTTTCAAAATTATCCTCGGCGACCCCAACGTTAAGGGCATTCTTGTTAACATCTTCGGTGGTATCATGGACTGCAACGTCATCGCCACAGGCATCGTCGAAGCGGTCAAAGAAGTCGGCCTCAAATTGCCCTTAGTGGTACGCTTAGAAGGCAACAATGTCGTGGCCGGTAAGGCCACCCTCGCCGCCTCTGGCCTCGCCTTGGTCTCCGGCGATACCATGGCCGACGCCGCTCAGAAAATCGTCAAACTCGTCGCTTAAACTTCCGCGCCCCTACTTCCATGGCCATTCTCATCACTCCCGAAACGAAGATCATCGTGCAAGGCATTACCGGCGACTTCGGCGGTCGCCACGCCAAGCTCTCCCTGGACTACGGCACGCACGTGGTTGCCGGCGTCACGCCCGGCAAAGGCGGCCAATTCTTTGAATACGGGGCGCATAAAGTGCCCATCTACAATTCCGTGGCTGACGCCGCTAAAGCGACAGGAGCCACCGTCTCGGTAATCTTCGTGCCGCCGCCGTTCGCGGCCGACGCCATCCTTGAATGCGTGGACGCCGGTCTCGAGCTCGCAGTCGCCATCACCGAGGGCATCCCGATCAAGGACATGATTCGCGTGAAACGCGCCATGGCCGGAGCCAAGACCCGCTTGGTCGGGCCCAACTGCCCTGGGATCGTGACCCCCGGCACCGGCAAAGACTCCTTCGGTGGCTGCCGTATCGGCATCGCCCCTGGCTACATTCACAAAAAAGGCCACGTCGGCGTGGTGTCCCGCTCCGGCACGCTCACTTACGAAGCGGTTTTCCAACTCACTTCCAAAAACATCGGCCAGACCACGTGTGTCGGCATCGGGGGTGATCCGGTTAACGGCACCAACCACCTCGACGTCATCAAGCTGTTCAACGCCGACCCAGAGACGCACGGCATTATCTTGATCGGTGAAATTGGGGGCAATGCCGAGGTGGAAGCAGCGCGCTGGATCAAAGCGAACTGCAAAAAACCCGTCGCCGGCTTTATTGCAGGAGCGACCGCGCCCGCCGGGCGGCGCATGGGCCACGCTGGCGCGATTGTCGGCGGAGCCGAAGACACCGCGGCCGCCAAAATTGCCGTGTTTAAAGAATGCGGGATCGAAGTGGCTGCGACGCCCTCTGACATGGCCGATGCCCTCCTGCGTGCCGCCAAAGCCAAAGGTGTGACCCTCACCTAAAGGAAAATCTAAACTCCCCTTTATTCCTTCAGGGCCGCGTTACGACGCGGCCCTTTTTATTTTTTAAGCGAGCGAAGACTCCGTCGCAGCGGCCGCCGGCTTACGCTGAAATTTGAGGCGCACCCGGTCCAGCCACAGGTAGACGACTGGAACGGTGTAAAGCGTCAGCAACTGACTTACCGCCAACCCCCCTACGATCGCCAGCCCGAGTGGGCGGCGCAGTTCGACGCCTTCACCCGCAGCGAGCACGAGCGGCAAGGCCCCGAGAAGCGCGGCAAAATTCGTCATCAAAATCGGGCGCAAGCGCATCTGGGCGGCTTCAAAAATCGCGGCGCGTGGGGAAAGCGCGTTGCGTCGTTCGGTATCAATCGCAAAATCGATCATCAGGATCGCATTTTTCATCACGATACCGATGAGCAGAAAAAGCCCAAGCAGGGCGATCAGGGTAAATTCGGTCTCGGTCAACCGGAGCGCCAGCAACGCTCCGAGCCCGGCGGAGGGCAGCGTCGAGAGAATCGTCAATGGATGGATCAAGCTTTCGTACAGAATGCCCAAAACTAGATACACGGCGACGAGCACACCTAGGATCAACAAGGGTTGGGCTTGTACACTTTTTTGAAAGCCCTGCGCTGAGCCTGAAAGTTGGGTTTGAATATCCGTCGGCAACAGAATCTTGCCCATCGCCTTATCAATGGCCGCGAGTCCTTGTTCGAGTGAAACATCCGGGGCGAGCGCGAAGCCGATATTTTCCGCCGCGAACTGGCTACGATGCCTCACCCGATCATCGACCAGCGAGTAATCGTAGCGGGTAAACGCCGAGAGTGGGATTTGTTCGCCGTTGGCCCCGATCACTTGGACCTGCTTGAGCACCGCGGGGTCAGAGGTGTATTGCGGCGCCAGTTCCATGATCACGCGGTATTGATTAAGTCGGTCGTAAAGCGTCGCGATCTGGCGTTGGCTAAACGAGCTATTGAGCACGGAAGTGACCATCTGCATGTCGACGCCCAACCGGCGCGCCGCTTCGCGATCGATCGTCAACATCACCAGGGTCGTACCGCCCTCCGAGGGCGCATCGATGTCGGTGAGCTCCGGCAGGTCGCGCATCGCCGCGGCGATCTTCGGCGTCCACTCGCGCAACAGCGGCATTTCGGCCGACATCAAACTTAGGCTGTAAGAGGTGGAGTCCGACATGCGCGGTGAATCGATATCCTGCGCCCCGAACAGATAAAGTTGCGCGCCAGCGACGATGGGCGCCGTAGCGCGGATGCGATTAACCACGTCGTTGGCCGAGATTTTTCGCTCCGCCAAAGGTTTGAGCCGGATCGTCAGACGAGCGTTGCCCAAACCAGTCGCACCGCCCGAGGAACCGATCACATCCGAGATCGCTGGATCGGCCAAAAGATGACGCCGAAAAATCTCGACCTTCGGCTGCATGACTTGGAAAGAAAATGCATCATCACCGCGCACAAAACCCTGCAGCGTGCCGGTATCTTGTTGCGGCAAAAATCCTTTGGGAATGGCGATGTAGAGCGAGACGTTGAGCGCAATCGTGCCCAGTAAAATAATCAACGTGAGCGTGGCATGCTCCAATACCCAAGTGAGCGTGCGCGCGTAAGCGTGCTTAAGCGCTTCAAAAGCGGCCTCGGTCCGCCGGCGGAATTTGCCGATGGGCTGCGAGCCGTGGCGCACTAAGATGCGGGCGCACAGGCTTGGGGTGAGAGTGAGTGAAACCACCAGCGAGACCAGCATCGCAGCGGCCAGCGTAATGGAGAATTCGCGGAAGAGTTTTTCCACCAGACCACCCATGAACAGGATCGAAACAAATACCGCTACCAGCGAGAGGTTCATCGCTAGTAGCGTAAACCCGACCTCGCTCGAGCCTTTGAGCGCCGCACGAAACGGCGATAGCCCACGCTCAATGTGCCGCGAAATATTTTCCAGAACGACAATGGCGTCGTCCACCACAAGCCCTGCCGCTACAATCAGCGCCATGAGCGAGAGGTTATTAAGCGAAAATCCATACAAGTACATGATCGCCAGCGTACCGATCAAGGATACCGGAATCGCCAGACAAGGAATCAATGCGGCGCGGGCGCTACCGAGAAACAAAAACACCACCAGCATCACCAAGCCGGAAGCGATCGCCAAAGTCTTCTGGGATTCACGCAATGTACCGCGAATGCCAGGCGAGCGATCCATCACAACATCGAGTCCCGCATCCACGGGGACCAGGGCGCGCAAGGCCGGCAACTGCGCGTTGATGGCATCGATGGTGGCAATGATATTGGCGCCGGGCTGGCGACTAATGAGTAGAGTCACCGCTGGGCGACTGTTGTGAAACCCGCTGCTGTAGCGATCTTCAATGGAATCGGTAATCTTCGCCACATCACCGAGGCGCACCGGCGCGCCATCGCGGTATCGGATAACCAGATCGTGATACTCCGCTGCATGGCGCAACTGGCCACTGAGTTGCACTTCCCATTGGCGCGCTCCGGACTCGACTACGCCGCGTGGGCGCACCGAGTTGGTTGCACTGATCGCGCGTCGCACTTCGTCGAGGGCGATGCCATAATGAGATAAGGCGTTGGGATTAAGTTGCACGCGCACCGCCGGTAACGAGCTACCGCCCACCGAGACTTCGCCTACGCCGTTAATCTGCGCGATTTTTTGCGCCAGCACAGTGACGGCGAGATCGTAGAGATCGCCCGGGGCCAGGTTAGGTGAACTCAGAGCCAAGGCCATGATGGGCGCCTGAGAGGGATTAGATTTTTTAAACGTCGGGTTACCCGGCATGCCTGAGGGCAGTTGCCCGCGCGCCGCGTTGATGGCCGCCTGCACATCGCGCGCGGCGCCGTTGATATCGCGTCCGAGTGCAAATTCCAACGTGATGCTCGTCGAGCCCTGACGGCTATCGGAATAGATTGCGCTCACACCGGCAATGCCGCCGAGCGCGCGCTCGAGTGGAGCAGAGACGCTCGCCGCCATCGTGTCCGGACTCGCGCCCGGCAAGGAAGCACTGACCCGAATCGTCGGGAAATCCACTTGCGGCAAGGGTGAGACCGGCAGCAAGCCGTACGCGAGGACACCCACCAGCACGAGCGCGACCGCGATGAGTCCACTGGCCACGGGTCGCCGGATAAAGGGGCGCGAAAGGTTCATGGCGAATTATCCGCCGCGGTGCGCGAATTGACCAAGCGAGCCCGGAGTCGGTCAAAATACAGATAGACCACGGGGGTGGTGAACAAGGTGAGCACTTGGCTGACGAGGAGTCCGCCGACCATCACTAAGCCCAAGGGTTGGCGTAATTCGGCGCCGGAGCCCGATGAGAACATCAAGGGCAGCGCACCAAAAAGTGCGGCGAGCGTGGTCATTAAAATCGGCCGAAACCGCAGTAGCGCCGCTTGGTGAATCGCCTTCTCGGGCGACAAACCTTGGCGTCGCGTCGCCTCAAGGGCGAAGTCCACCATCATGATGCCGTTTTTCTTCACCAACCCGATGAGCAAAATAATGCCGATGATCGCGATCATGTCCAAGGGCCGACCCGTGATCCATAAAGCCAGCAAAGCCCCGACGGCCGCCGAGGGTAACGTGGAGAGAATCGTAATGGGATGAATCAGGCTCTCGTACAACACCCCGAGCACGATATACATCGTCACCACTGCGGCCAAAATCAGCCACAGCGTACTGGAAAGTGAGGAGCGAAACGCCCGGGCTGCGCCTTCGAAACGCATCTCAATGGCCGCAGGCAACTCGAGGGTGCGCACGGTGCGCTCAATGGCTGCGACGGCATCACCCAGCGACGCACGTGGCCCGAGATTGAAGGAAACACTGACCGAGGGAAATTGACCCACGTGATTGATGAGGAGGGTCGTGGGTCGCTCGCTCACGCGAGCGATACTCGACAATGGCACGGGTTGTCCGTTGCGCGTGCGCACAAACAGAGTCGTAAGCGCCTCAGGTCCACCCGAAAGGCGCGGGTCTATTTCCATCACGACGCGGTACTGACTTGCCTGAGTGAAGAGCGTCGAAATCTGCCGCTGCCCGAACGCGCTGTAGAGCGCGTCATCGACATCCGACATCGTCACACCGAGACGACTCGCCGCATCGCGGTCGATTTCCAGAAACGCCTGTAGCCCGCGGTTCTGCAGGTCACTAGCGACATCCGAAAGTGCGGGCGAGTCTTCTAGCGCGGCGATCAATTGCGGCACCCACTCCTGTAGCAACTGCTCGTCCGGACAGGTGAGGGTGAACTGGAACTGCGTGCGACTCACCCGATCTTCGATCGTGAGTTCTTGCACCGGTTGAAAATAAGCCGCAATGCCCGCAACCTCACGAACCGAAACGCGTAAACGCTCGATGACTTGGCTCGCCGATTCACTACGCTCTTCGTGTGGGTTTAAATTGATCAGCATTCGGCCGCTATTGAGCGTCGAATTAGTGCCATCCACTCCGATGAAAGAGGAAAGGCCGCGCACCGCGGGATCTTCGAGGATTTTCGCCGCGAGCGCTTGTTGCCGCTCGGCCATAGCGGCAAAGGACACGGTTTGAGGAGCGTCCGTCACGACTTGAATAGCGGCGTTGTCCTGCAACGGGAAAAAGCCTTTGGGCACAATGAGGTAAAGCCCCGCCGTCACGAGTACGGTGCCAATGGTGACCCCGAGCGTGAGCCGCTGATGTTGTAACACCCAGTCGAGCCAGCGGCCATAGCGCGCGATCACTACATCGAGAAATCCCGGCGTCGCGTGAGCGTGGGCGTCGGGCTTGGGCAACATGCGCGCGCACATCATCGGAGTGAGCGTGAGCGAAACGACTAACGAGATCAAAATGGAAACCGCCAAAGTGATCGCGAATTCATGAAACAACCGACCCACTACATCGCCCATGAAGAGCAAGGGGATCAGTACGGCGATGAGCGAGATCGTGAGCGAGACGAGCGTGAAGCCGATTTGCGCCGCACCTTTGAGCGCGGCTTCCATCGGTCCCATGCCTTCCTCGCGATAGCGGGCGATATTTTCTAGCATCACGATCGCATCGTCGACGACGAAGCCCGTCGCGACGGTCAGCGCCATGAGGGTGAGAATATTGAGCGAGTAACCCGCTAAATACATTACGCCAAACGTACCAATCAAAGACAGCGGCACCGCGATGCTGGGGATGATGGTCGCCGCGACGTTACGCAGAAAAACAAAGGTCACTAGCACGACTAGCAACACGGCGAAAACGAGCTCATGTTCCACCGAACGGACGGAGGCGCGAATGCTCTGCGTGCGATCCGAGAGTACGACCAGCTCCGCTGCCGCCGGTAAGCTCGCTGCAAGTTGCGGCAAGAGCGCCCGCACCCGGTTCACCACTTCGATCACGTTGGCGCCGGGTTGGCGCTGGATGTTGATCAACACCGCCGGGAGTTTATCGGCCCAGGCGGCAAGGCGACGGTCCTCGGAGGCGTTTTCAATCCTCGCCACATCGCCGAGCCGCAGCGGGGCGCCGTCACGCCAAGTGATGATGAGATTACGGAATTCTTCGACCGAGCGGAGCTGGTCGTTAGCATCCATCAAAATGGTGCGGATCGGGCCGTCGAAACTACCCTTAGGTTGGTTGACGCTTGCGGCCGTGATCGCACTGCGCACATCAGACAGGTTTAGGCCGCGCGCAGCCAACGCTCCAGGATTGATCTGCACGCGGATCGCGGGTCGTTGTCCGCCGGCGAGGCTCACCATGCCGACCCCAGGAATTTGCGCCAGTTTCTGCGCGATGCGAGTGTCCACCAAGTTGTGCACCTGAGGTAACGGCAAGGTCGCTGAGGTCACCGCGAGGGTGAGTATCGGGGTGTCGGCGGGATTAACCTTTCGATAGATCGGCGGCGCCGGCAGATCGTTGGGCAGGAGATTACTCGCGGCGTTGATAGCGGCCTGCACTTCTTGTTCCGCGACGGCCAGGGAGACTTCGAGGGAGAACTGCAAGGTGATGACCGAGGAGCCGCCTGAACTCGAGGACGACATCTGGTTCACCCCGGGGATTTGGCCTAAGCGGCGCTCAAGGGGCGCGGTGACCGAGCTCGCGATGACCGTCGGGCTGGCTCCGGGATAAAATGTGAAGATCTGGATCGTCGGAAAATCGACCTGCGGGAGTGCCGAGACGGGCAACAACCGGTAGGCCATGATGCCCGACAACAAGAGCGCGACCATGAGGAGGCTCGTCGCCACCGGTCGCAGAATAAACGGACGAGAGGGATTCATTATTACTTGGGGGCCCCGCCCTTACCGTTCTTTCCGCCTTTACCGCCCTTACCCGAATTTTTCGTCGCGTCTGCGGGCCCAGGAGGGGGTGCATTTTGTCCATCTTTCTCGACCAGGATAACGAGTCGGCCTTCGCGCAGTCGATCCACGCCTTCGATTACCACCCGCTCGCCGCCCTCGAGGCCTTTCGTGATGGATTGCATCGAACCGTCCGAGGGCCCGATGACGATGTCACGCACCGTAGCCTCGTTTTTCTCGTTCACTAAAAACACATAGGTACCACGAGAGCCGAACTGTACGGCCGCACTGGGGATTACGACGGCTTTGGCCAACGTGCGCACCCGGAGGCGGACGTTGACGAATTGATTAGGGAAGAGTCGCTCGTCCGCGTTGTTGAACTCGGCTTTCAATCGCAGGGTACCGGTGGTCAGGTCGATCTGGTTGTCCACGGTGCGCAAAACGCCGGAGGCGAGCAGCGTCTGCTCATTGCGATCCCAAGCTTCGACGGGCATCTGTTCACCGGCGCGGAGCGGTTCCACGACTTGACGCAGGTCCATCTCTGGAATCGTGAAGGTTACCGCCATGGGCCGAGTCTGGGTAATCACAACGAGTCCTTTGGTGTCGGCCGCGCGTATAAAATTGCCTGCATCAACTTGCCGCAGGCCGAGGCGGCCGGCGATCGGAGCTTCGATCTTAGTGTAGGCGAGCTGGCGGCGGGCATCGTCCACCTGCGCTTGATAAGCGGCTTGCGCGCCTTCGCGATCTGCGACGAGGGCTTGTTGCGCCTCGAGCTGTTGCGAAGAGATCAAGGCTTGTCCGCTGAGTTGTTGAAAACGCTCAAGATCAGCGCGCACGGTACGAAGTTGCGCGGCGTTTTGTCGGAGCTGGGCCTCCATCTGGGCGAGGCGGATTTTGTAGGGCGCCGGGTCGATCTCGGCGAGTAACTGCCCTTGTTCGACGGCTTGGCCCTCGGTGAATGCCACTCGAAGCAGCTCGCCGTCCACGCGGCTGCGCACGGTTACGATATTGAGGGGTTGCACAGTGCCGATCGCACGCAACTGCACGGTGAGGTCGCGGCGCTGCACGATTTCAGCGCGCACGGGCGTGGGCTGGTTGCTGTTGCGTTGGCGCCAGGGGTTGCCGGCCACAGGCGGCGGAGTGCGCAGGGCAAAATACCAGACCCCTCCGGCAAAAAGGAGAGCGACAACAGCATACAATAACCAGGGGCGGCGACGTTGAGGAGCTTTGGACATGGAAAAAGAGGTGGAGGCTGAAAGGCTTCGGTCCTGCAAAGGGCCGAGTACCCGGCCAGACGACCAACGTTAGCGGTGAGTTGCTAGAAGTTTTCTTAAAAATCGTATGTTTAGCGTTTCCAGCTCGTTTTCAACCCTTGCTGCGTGGGCTGGTTTCCTAAAAGCTATGGAATGCGCTTCACCCCACGCCGAATCCTTGCCGTGGTCGCCACCTTGCTCGCGACCGCGCCCTTCATCGCCCGCGCCTCAACCGTCGAAATGACGGGCGCGGCCCAAAAACTCTTAGCCGCCCTCGATCCGGCCCAACGCACTCGCGCAGTCTTCAGTCTGAGCGCGCCTGAACGCGAAAAATGGTTCTTCGTCCCGATCAAACGCGACGGCCTGACGCTCAAAGACATGACGCCCGCGCAACAGGATCTTGCCCGAGCCCTCCTTCGCTCCGGCCTGAGCCAACGCGGTGCCGCCCGCGCTGAAACGATTATTACCCTCGAAAATGTCTTGCGGGAAATCGAAAAAGATCCCGTCCGCCGCGATCCCACGATGTATTACGTGACGATTTTTGGCGATCCCTCGGGCGCGGCGCCATGGGGTTGGCGCTTCGAAGGCCACCATCTCTCGCTGAACTTCACGATTTTTGACGCGGAGCACGTCGCTGTGACCCCGTCTTTTTTTGGGACCAACCCCGCCGAGGTCCGGAGCGGTCCACAAAAAGGCACGCGGGTGCTCGCGGACGAAGAAGATCTCGGCCTAGCCTTCGTAAACACCCTCGATGCCTCTCAGCGCGCCGCGGCCGTCATCGCCGCCAAAGCCCCCAACGAAATTGCCACCAGCAACAAAGCTCGAGTCGATCCCCTCGCCCCCGTTGGCCTCGCCGCCACCGCCCTCAGCACCGCCCAACGCGACCAACTTAGCGCCTTACTGCAGCTGTATTTCACGCGTTACCGCGCCGAAATCGCCGATCCGGCCCTGGCTGAAGCAACCGGCAAAAACCTCGATAGCCTGCACTTCGCCTGGGCGGGGGTCCTCGACCGGAGCGCGGGGCATTATTATCGCATTCAGGGCAAAACCTTCGTCGTCGAATTCGACAACACCCAAAACGAGGCGAACCACATTCACACCGTCTGGCGTAACTTCGAGGGCGACTTCGGTCACGACCTCCTCGCGGAGCACTATGCTCGCGACCACGCCAAAAATTAAACCTCCCAGCCGCCCTGAGCCCGCCCGCCATGCTCTCAAAAGGGATTAGCGGGGACCGGTTAGCTGCATCCCTATTGCACTGACGGGCCTTGCTCCCTATTAAGCCTAGCACAATGAAAACTTACCTCACCTACGGTTTTTACATGGCTTTTGGCAGTGCGCTCATCGTCTTCGCACTCTATTTCCTAGGCTTCCACAGCGAAGCCGCCAAAATCGACCTCGCCGGAAAAATCCAGATGGGGGTCGGTCTAGCCGTCAGTATCACGTGTATCGTTGTTGGCACCAAGGAACGCCGCGCTGAGCTCTCAGCCGCCGAAAACTTCAGTTACAGCAGTGCCCTCGCGGCCGGTTTCATGATTGTGCTCTTCGCGTCGCTTTTTAGCGCGGTCTTCAACTATCTATATAGTACGGTGATCAACCCCGGCTTCATCGAGATCATGCTCCAAGCCCAATCAGGTAAACTGGAAGCGCAGGGTCTGAGTGCCGAGAAGGTAGAGCAGATTAATGGTTTCACCCGCAAGATGATGCAGCCTGCGATTCAAGCGGGCTTGGGTTTATTGGGCGGACTTTTTTTTGGCACCCTACTCTCACTGATCACCGCCGTGTTCCTGAAACGCACGGCGCACGAGGAGCTAGTCGCCTCCTAAGGCGCTCTAGCCCATGCTGAGTTAGGGCTGACCTGGAATTAAAAGTTTCGCATGTCCGGGCAGCGTAGGAATTTCGCGCTCGCACGCGATTGCCCACATATCCCAGTGGCCGTCGATGTAGTTGCCGTTACCCGGCAACGGACAGGCTTGGACATAAAGATACCACTTATCCTCGAATTGATAAAATGCCGGCGTCGCCACGTGATACATGGTATCGTCGCGGTAAAGCCCGCTCCATTTTGTCTGCAACACCGTGTCCACCTCGAGCTGTTTCCAGCCGCGGTCCGGGTGTTGGCTTACCGCAATCACGGGGCGCCAGCGCTTGCCTTTTTCGATGCCGACTTCGATCGCGAGCACGTAGGTGGCGCCGATTTTTGAGATTTGGTGCCACTCGTAATAGGCCCCAGGGGTGGAATCAAAAATATGCCCCATCCCGCGCGGATCGTGTGCGTCGTAGTGACGTTGCCAGATTTTACCGTCGTTTGAGGTCGCGAGTCGGATGCCGGGCAAGGTACCATTTTTACCCCGATAAGAGTAATACATAAACCACCGCCATTGCTGGGTGGTAGCGTCTTTTTCGCGCCATACCGCTGCCTGCGAGGCCATGGTTTCCGCAAACGGTTCCGCCGGCTCCGGCGCGAGGACCGGCGTCGGGCCCACGCGCTGGATTACGGCTGGCGCAATCCCCGAATAGCCGTCGGCTCCCGCCGGACAAATCGCTAGACCAATCTGGTCCTGCACCGTGGCTTTCGTGCCCGAATAATAAATATAGTACGCGTCCTCTTCCGCAATATAGAGCACTGCATCGAGTCGGATGCTGCCAGAATCCCAACCTTGCTTAGCGGGTGCAAACACGGGATTCGCCTTGTCCTGATGCCAGGTAAACGGATCCGATTTTAACGCCCAGGCTTTACCAATATAGCAAAGTTTTCGATCCGTGGCCGGTACGCCCGAATAAAACATGACGAGCCTCTTTGGGTCCTTCGGGTTGATTAAAATACACGGCTCCTGCACCTGCTGCGATTCCCACGGCGCGGTCTGGCGATTAATGATCACCTCGCCACGAATCGAGGTCGCAACCGGCGAAGCCAGGGACACACAGGGGGTGAAAAAGCAGCCGAACACTCCAACCAAAAACAAGGGGGATTTCATAGGGGTGAAGAAAACACCCGTCATCACGCGCAGCGCGCGCGCCGATTCAACGGCAAACCCGCTGAATAATATTCGGTTTTAACGGCCGTAGATCGTCGCCAGCGACTTCAGATAGGCCGCGGAGCCACCGCGGAGCAGTTGCTCAAGTTGCCCGCTACGATAGCGCCATTGCCAATTACCCTGTGGCTTGCCGGGCGAATTGAAACGCGCCGTGCTACCGAGGCTCATCACATCTTGGAGGGGCACCACCGCGAGCCGGCTCACGGCCGCATAGCTCGTACGAATAAAATCCCAGCCAATTTCTCGGCCATCCACGCGCAAATAACGACGTGCATGATCACGCTCTTTCTCGGCGGCGCTTGCATACCAACCAAGCGAGGTGTCGTTGTCATGTGTACCGGGATAAATCGCCGCATTGGCCGCGAGATTATGCGGCAGGTAAAGATTTTTGGCGTCGTCCCCGCCAAAAGCGAATTGCAGGATCGCCATGCCCGGCAGCCCCGTCGCCTCGCGTAACGCTACGACACTCGGCGTAAGTTCACCGAGATCCTCGGCGATGATTTTAGCCTGAGGAAAGGCGGCGCGCACCGAGTGAAAAAAATCGAGTCCCGGCGCCTTCACCCACTCGCCGGTACGCGCCGTCGGGGCATCGGCCGGAATCCGCCAATACGCATCAAATCCTCGGAAATGGTCGATTCGCACCACGTCGCACAACGCAAACGAGGCCCGCAACCGCGCGTGCCACCACGCATAGCCATCGGTTGCGTGTCGCGACCACAGGTAAAGTGGATTACCCCATAATTGTCCGTCGGCCGAAAAATAATCCGGCGGTACACCGGCCACCGCCAAGGGCCGCGCGGTTTGGGGATCGAGTTCAAACAACTCGGGGTTGGCCCACACATCAGCCGAATCCGCCGCGACGAAAATTGGAATGTCCCCAATGATCTCGATTCCGCGCGCCGCCGCCGCTCCGCGCAATGCCCTCCACTGGGCAAAGAAAAGATATTGATAAAACGCGTGTGCCTCGGTCGTCGTCGCGAGCAGCGAGCGAAGCGGCGATTTTTTTGCCGCCGCGTACGAACGCACCGCCGCCGGCCATTCCCACCAGGCAACGCCGCGGTGGTGATCCTTGAGCGCCCGAAAAAACGCGTAACCATCGAGCCATGCTGCCTGTTTGGTTTGAAACTGCGCAAAGGTTTCCCCGTCTAAGGCGAGCGCGGGCGAGCCCAGCGCTTTGAACCGCGTGTGAGCCTGCGCAAGGAGCGGCCATTTTTTTTCGTAGAGTGCGCCGTAGTCTACGCGATCGGCAGCTAGTGAGGCGAGGGGTGCGATTTCAGACGGCGTGAGGAGTTTCGCGGCGACCAGGGCCTTGAGGTCGATCAGATAAGGATTACCGGCAAACGCCGAGAAACACTGATAAGGCGAATCGCCGTAGCCTGTCGGCCCAAGCGGACAGAGTTGCCAGTATTTAAGTCCGGCCGCCTGCAAAAAATCGAGAAATCGCACCGCGTGTTCGTCGAAGGTGCCGATGCCTTGATCACCGGGTAACGCCGTAGGATGCAGCAGCACGCCCGCCGCCCGAGCATCGAGCCAATTAAATAATGGAGGGATTGGAGAAACAGCAGTGGCGGCGGAAGACATGGCGAAGTTTCAAAAGCATGAGCGAGGCCAGCGCGCAGCGCACCCTGTTTTTTCCGCGATACACCGTTTTTAGGCGAGTCGGTTCAAAATAGGCTCAATCGACAACTTTTAGGTGACCTTCACCTAGGACTCGCCCTTCGCGTGATTTCCGCTTCGCTTCATCCCGTGCAACTCCGCGATCAACATGTGCTCATCACAGGCGGCTCGAGCGGCATCGGCCTCGCGATCGCCCAGCGGGCCGTGGCGGCCGGCGCCCGCGTCAGTCTCATCGCCCGCGATCCAGCCAAACTCGCCGCGGCTGCCACTTCCCTACGCGCCGCGACTTCTGGGGCCTCGTTATTTACCGCTTCGGCTGATGTTGCCCACGAGAACGAGGTCAACACCGCCTTCGCGGCCGCGGCGCTCGCTCTTGGACCTGTCGATGTGCTCATCGCCTCAGCCGGCATCGCACTACCCGGCTATTTTGAAACTATTCCCGTCAATATCTTCGAGCGCACCATGGCCGTGAATTATTTCGGCGCCGTTTATGCCTTAAAGGCCGTCATCCCCGAGATGCGCCAGCGCCGACACGGCGCCGTGGTGCTCGTATCTTCAGGCGCAGGCTTACACGGTTTTTTTGGCTACACCGCGTACGCGCCGTCGAAATTTGCGTTGCGCGGCCTCGCGGAGTCACTGCGCGCGGAACTCGCTGACACCGGTGTGCACGTGAGCATCGTTTACCCGCCCGATACCGACACCCCACAACTCGCCGAAGAAAACCGCACCAAGCCCGCCGAGACGAAAGCCGTGACCGCGGGCGGCGGACTCTGGACCGCGGATGCAGTCGCGCGCGTGACACTCGACGGAGTCGCACGCGGATGTTTTTCGATCACACCTGGCTTACCCGTGACAGCCTTAGCGTGGTTCGGCGGCATCCTAGCGCCGTGCCTACGCTGGGGTTTTGACCGCGCGGCCCGTCGAGCCCGATCTCGCTAAATCACCCCTTCGCCCGCGACGCAGCTCGACACTGCCGCCCGTCACGCTTTGCCTCGCGCTCACTCTACGCATGTCCGCCTCTGTTCAACGCCCTTCCCTCATCGTCGCCGACCGCTGGCGCGACTATCAACTGCTCGACTGCGGCGACGGTCTCAAACACGAGCGTTGGGGCGCCTACAACTTAGTCCGTCCCGATCCCCAGATCATCTGGCCCCGCCACGGTACGACCCCAGGCGCAAAATGGGAAAACTGGGATGGCTTCTACCACCGCAGCGAACAAGGCGGCGGCAAATGGGAATACCGCAAATCCCTACCCGATCATTGGAAACTCGCCTACGATTCACTTGGGCTAACATTTAAGATCCACCCGACCTCGTTTAAACATACCGGGCTTTTCCCAGAGCAAGCCGTCAACTGGGAGTGGTTTTCCGCCAAAATCAAAACCGCCCGCGCCGCCGGCCGCCCCGTCAACGTACTCAATTTGTTCGGCTACACTGGGGCCGCCACTTGCGCCGCGGCCAAAGCCGGCGCGAGCGTCACCCATATCGACGCCGCCGAGGGCATGGTCAAGTGGTGCAAAGAAAACGCCGTTCTTAGCGGTCTGGTCGACGCACCCATCCGCTACATCGCCGACGACTGCCTCAAATTTGTCCGCCGCGAACAAAAGCGCGGCAAATTCTACGACGCCATCATCATGGACCCGCCTACCTACGGTCGCGGCGCCACGGGCGAAATGTGGAAACTCGAAGAACACCTCTGGCCACTCCTCAGCGAGTGCCGCGCGTTGCTTACGCCCTCGCCGCTTTTTTTCCTGATCAACGCGTATACCGCGCGTCTGTCGCCGACCGTGGTAGCTAACCTCCTCACCGAACTCATGTCCGGCCGCGGCGGCAATATAGCCGCCGGCGAAGTCGGCCTGCCGATCCAGCGCGACAACAAAGTCTTGCCCTGCGGCATTTACGGGCGCTGGGAAGCCTAAGCCCAAGTTCCCCGCCTGCGTTGTAGGGAGGGGTCGCCGCACCTCGCTTCCGAAGCCGCCGCCAGAGCCCTAAACTTATCACCATGAAATTCCCGCATTTACTGCGGGATTTTCATGGTAGTTGTCTCTGCCATGCTCGTCTGCGCCACCGACCGCTCGGACACCCTCAAAAAAATAGGGCTGCCGATATTTTGGATGCAGCACCCACTTTGGAACGGCCCATGAAGATCAAAAATTCAGGATGCCGGGGCAATGGCGAAGAGCGACCAAGTGCTTCAAGTGCGAGATCAACTCATCGCCAGGTTTTCTTCCACGCCGCAAATTCCGCCGGCCGCAGCCGGTAGCGGGCGAAGTTGCCCTCGTGCAGGCTCGTGAGTTCAGTCTCGGCCATTTCGGCGAAACGTTTCCGGTCGTTCGCGTCCGGCAGTTTCTGTGCCTCACGCCGGACGAAGGCCGCTGCGTCCTTCTTGTCCAGGCCGTCGCGGACGACCGCGGCGACGAGCTCCTTCAAGCGCTCGCGATGCCGCAACCCGAACGCGTCCGCTTCGCCCAGCGACTGGCGGACCGCTGAGTAGCGGGCGCAGGAGCGTTCGTAGGCCCATTCGAAAACGTCGCGCAGGTAGTCAACGCGCTTCAGCTCATAGACGCCGAGGATGGCGCGCATGTAGTCGGACTGCGGCACGTCGACAAAGGACAACGGTCCGAGATTGCGCTGCACCAGAGGGATGTTGGCGGCGAGCCGCGACACGCGCTTGTTCACATCTTCGAACGGTTGGAGATACGGGAGCTGGACCATCGCGAAGAACGACTGCTCAAACGCATCCTCGATGGCGGAGGCGGTGGCGAGGATTTGATCGAAGCATTCCTCGATCGCCACTGGGACTTCCAGCGGATGAAAGACCGAGCCAGCGATGGCGACCGAGCGCGTGCGCAGCCGCCCGCCCGCCGTTGGATCAGGTAGCAAATTTTCCTCGAGCAACGCGTGCAGGTTGCAGAGCGTATAGCGATTGAAACCGATTTCGGTGGCAGGATCGGCCAGCAGCTCGATGGCCGCCTTGTGGTTGAGGATCATCTGGGTCTCCTGGGCTCCCTTGCCCTCGGCATTTTCGCCCTGCTCCAGGAGCCGCTGGGTTTCCAGCAGCGAGTAGGTGTTGCCCTCGAGCCGGCTCGAATTCCATGAGAGGTCGATGAGCAGCCGGTCCATCACCTTGCGCAGGTGCGTCCCGGCTGGCAGCGCCTCGCCCGTGGTCCTGCCGAGCGCTGCCAACTTGCGCCGCAACGCCGGCGAAAGATAGGCGGACACATTGGGCCGGTAGCCGTCGAGAAACGAAAGATCGTAACCGACTGGCTTGCGCCGCGCAGAGGGCCGGCTGACGAGCCGCTGGATTTCCTTGGCCGCGGCGGAAAGCCGGACGCGTATGTCGGGATCGGTGGCGGCTAGGGACGACAGCTTCGTGACCGCCGTGGCGCCGGCAGAGCGATAGCGCTGGCCGGCCCGGGAACTCAACGCCACGAGCTGCTTTTCGGTGACTAGCCGCGCGAGCCGCCGCTGCAGTGTGCGTCGCGCCAGCGACCGCGACAGCTTGCCGGCGATTTCCACCAGCGAAGCCGGCTGCGGAAAACCCGCCACGGCTTTAAGGATGTCGGCCAGCTCGGCCTCTGGAACCTGCTTTGGCATGGCGCAAGATGTGGCGCAAAGTGGCGGCTTGCGCCACAAAAAAATGGAAAGTGGCGCGATTTCACGAATCGCGCCGTAATTATTAATTAACAAAGAGCATTTTGTGTAATTGCGCCACTTCCTGCCCGTTGTGGCGCAAATCCAAGGCTTGCGCCACTTCCTCCGCCTCTCCCCGAGGCTAACAACGAGCACGTGGGTGGCTGGCGCTGAAACCATCATGCACAGCGACGGTGCGTAAAGTTTGCAGAATCTAACCGACTGTCCCTGGCCGGCTAAAGACCATGCTCGCCTACAAATGCGAGCGGGCAGGCATCCCTTCTTGCTAGTTAACCCCCTCAACGATACTCCGCTAGTTCCACAATCACTCCGTCGGGATCGACGAAGTAGACCAGGGTTTTGCCGCCTGCGCCCGTGTCGAATTTCACTACGCCGCCCAGCACCGCCGTCGGCTCGCCCCATACTGCGATGCCGGTAGAACGCAGCTTTGCGGTCACGGCGGCAATATCGGTGACGCGCAACGCAAAGTGGCGTAGGCCGCGGGTGTTGGCCCGCGAATTTTCCGGGAGCGCCACGCCTTGCGGCGAATGGTAATGGAGCAGCTCAATGCGAGGCTCACCGCCGGGCGAAACGATAAACACCGCGTGGGCCTTCACACCGCGCAGGCCCACGATTTTTTCAATCCACTCGCCTTCGAGGTGCGCTTCCTTAGTTTGGGTGAAACCCAGCACGTCACAATAAAACGCTAACGAGCGCGCCATATCGGCGACGACGATGTTGAGGTGATCAATGCCGAGAATCATGCGTGGAATGCAGGCTGAACAGCGCGTCGAGGTGATTGCATTGAAGCAGCCTGCACCGCCGTTTCCGGCGCGGACAACTGGATTCGGTAAATCGCACTGGTCGTTGGCTTCGAATAAATATTTCCCCGCGGCCGCTTCCGTGTATTGCTTCAAACGCTGTGGGTAACCCCTCTTTTCAAATCGGCGTCGATGGCGGCGCGACCAAGACCGAGTGCATCCTCCTCGATGCCGCCGGCACGATCGTCGCCCGCCACCTCGCCCCAGGCTGCAACGCCAACATCACCGGCACCGAAGTCGCCGCCGCCACGCTCACCACCGCCCTTGCCGCGCTCCACGCCCAACTCCCGTCGGCCAACCTCACCGCCACGCATTTATTCATGTCGGGCGTGCCCGCATTCTGGACCGAGTTCGCCGCGACGCTCACCGGCTACGGCCACGTGACCGCCGCGCCCGATTCCCTTCCGACGCTCGAACTCGCCACCGACGGCGCGCCTGGGCTCGTGATTCACGCTGGCACGGGGTCATTTGTCGCCGCCCGCGCGCCCGATGGCAGCGTTCACTACGCCGGCGGCACGGGCTGGCGCTTCGGCGATTCGGGCAGTGGCTACGAACTCGGCCGCCGCGCCATCGCCCGCGCGTTGTTGGAACTTCAGGGCTGGCTCCCCGCCTCCCAGCTCGGCCCCGCCGTGCGCGCGCACACGCAACTCGGCGACGACGCCGATGCCCGCGCGATCACGCGCTACTTTTACGCCCACGCCGAACCCAATCGCGTCATCGCCGCCCTCGCCCCCGCGATCTTGCGTTTAGCCGAGGAGGGCGACGCGACCGCGCATCAAGTGTTGATCGAATCCGCGACTGAACTTCTCGAGCTCGCCACGCAAGTCGCCGCGAAACTTTTCCTAGAAACCCCACCGGCCTCGATTACGACTGGCCTCAGTGGCGCTTTGCTCACCCATCCCGCCGTACTCGCCGCGCTCAAAGCCCGCACCTCGCTTCCGCTCGCGCCGATCACGGCCGCGCCGATCGAAGGGGTGCGCCGCTTGCTCGCGCGATCCACTTGAGTTCAGTGGGTCTCGCTTTCCCGCTTTTTTCATGCTCGTTCGTTTCACCAAAAACACCCCGTCTGATTCCGCCGACGCCCTCACGTGCCTCCGCGTGGACGACACTCGCACAAAGGGTGAGATGCCTAAGCAGGCGATTCTCCCGCACGTGGCGTTTCATTTCGTAATCGAAACCACGCTCGGTTGGCGCGAGGGATTTTTTGGCCAGATCGCTGATGGAGCCGACTTGGCTAGCGTGACGAAAAAATTTCAGGCGGCGAAAAAATCGCCCGCGAAAATTCCGCGACTTCGCCAAAGCGAAGCGCTGGTCGCCTGTCTCGCTGCCGAGCAGTGGGGTGGCGCCAGCGAACCCGCCGACTTCAGCGTGAAACTCTCCGCCGCCTGCAAGAAAGAACGCGTGCCGACCCTCGCACTTACGCCCGACGAACTCACCCGCGTGCGCGCCGCGCTGCGAGAGTTCGGCGCCGCATGGCGTCCGCTCACTCCGGGGCAAACACTCGAGCGCACGTTTTAATCTTTATTAGCCACGGGCGAACGGGGCGAGGCTTTAACCTTTCGCGGGCGGCAACGTGATTTCACCCGCCGCGACGCGGTGCAAAAACAGGGCTACAATCTGGGCGCGCGGCGCGATGGTCTCAATACGACAAAACTCGCGGTTACTATGAAGATTATCGCCGATGGGGCCAACGCCATCGAGATTGGGCAGGCCACCCGCGGTAAGGAAATTACCATCGGAGGCGCCGCCGCCGTGAACCCACGTAAACGCAGCCACCCCGACATCGGCTGCAGCGCGTTGCCATTCGGGGAATGCGGCTTCTTCGGCCGGGAGACATTCTTTAGGGGGACGGTTGAAGCCCCCCTTAAGCGTGAGCTTGATACCGTCGCGGGTGTTGAAGCGTTCAGCGATGGCGTGGAAACGCGCGAGCAGCGGCGCACCGTCAGAGACTTTAGTGATGCGGATATCGATCTCGGATTCAGCGAAGTGCGGGACGACGTTGGTCGCAGCGGTGCCGCCGCGGACGTTGCCGACGTTAACCATCACGTCAGCCATCTCGGAAGGGATTTTTGCCACCTCGAGAAGAAACTCGGCGAGAGTGAGAATGGCGCTGCGGCCGTCGTTGGGGACTTTGGCGGCGTGCGCGGCGCGGCCGTGACAGGTAGCAACGATGCCGCCAGTGCCTTTGCGAGAATGGATGATATTGCCGTTGGGGCGACCGGGTTCGAAAACAAAGCCGAATTGGTGACGACGCGAGGCGTGACGGAAAAGATCTACGGTGCCGTGTGAACCGGTTTCTTCGTCAGGGGTGAGCAACACTTCCCACCCTAGCTGCGCGGCGTGCGGGGTGGCCTCAAAGGCTTGGAGCGCGGCGAAAAGCGTGACGAGGCCGCCTTTCATGTCGGCGGTGCCGGGTCCGTTGAGCGTGGTGGCGTCGAGCCAGCGGCAAGTTTGAAAGGCGTCATCGGGTTCGTAGACGGTGTCGTAGTGGCCGCAGAGGATGACTTGCGTGGGCGCGGTGGGGCGCAGGCTGATACTGAGGGCGCGCGAGCCCGGAGGGTTAAAGCCAGGGGCATCCGTCACGAGCTCGGTAATGGTCGCGGCCGGGAAGGCGTGAGCGAAATCAGCGCGGAGCATTTCACGCATCCGCGCGAGACCGGCGGCGTGACCGGAGCCAGAATTAATATTGGCCCAGCGCTCTAGAAGCGCACCGAGTTCAAGGGTGCGGGCAGGAAGCGCGGCGATGGAAGAAGGGACTAAAGCCATGAAACCAAGATGAAATCAGAAGCCCGCGCCGTTGGGCAAGGTCACGCGTGGAGCGTCGGGGCCGTCGAGTTGTCGGAGTTGGGCGAGCGGGTCGTCGGTGAGGCGGAGGAATTTGAACCCGACGAGACGTTGTTTGGCTCCTGGCGCGGCGGCTTTTTCGCGGGAGCGGGCGATAAATTCAGCGATGGGTTCTTCACGCACGGCGGGTTCAGAGGAGTGGATCAGGTGGACGCTGCCGTCGGGGCCGTGCGCGATGAGACCGGTGTGGCCGACCCAGGCGTTACCGCCATAGATCTCAGCGTTAGGGTGACTGCCAGGGGTGATTGAAGTACGGACGACGTTAACAAAATCGCCATCGCGCAGGTGTGATAGCACCGCTTCAAGTGCATCTAGCGGAATATAAGTATCGCGGAAATTTTCGACCGGCAGATTGGTCGTGAGGCCATAGCGGCCGAGCAAAAACTTGGAGCGGTCGATTTTTTCCTCAAATGCGACGGCTTTGGCGCCAACGAGTGTGGTGGTCAGATCACGCACAAGCCAGCGATTAGAGTAATTCCAATCGGCTTCCGTGAAATGATTTCTGGTGGCGACCCCGAGGTGGCCATCGCGGTAACGAATGCGCTGGAGCAGGCGCATAAAGCCGGTCCAATCGCGCGTAAGCGCCATGGCGTAAATGTGCTCGGTGAAGACGAGACAGTCGCTTTTTCCGAGGCAGTAAATCGGCTGGGGGTCGTAGGTCTCAAATGGCATCTCGCCGAGCAGATAAATCTCGTAGGGTTGGCCAATATTTTTGCGGGCGAGGTGGACGATGCGTTTACGCAAATCAGGCTCGGTGGCCTGAAGATGCGCGAGGTAGCGACCGGTTTCAGCCTCGGTAAATTGATAAAGAGGCTTGGCGAGAAGCGGAGCGAGCGGATCGGTCGCAGCAGCGGGAGCCGAGGGTTCAGCCGTGGCGGGCAAACCGCCGGCAGCGAACGCGCAGGTGACAAGAAGGCGAAGAAAGCGAAGCGTCATGGGAGGGAAATAAAAAGGGGCGATCCGCTTGGGATCGCCCCCGGAAAGCGAAAGCCGTTTTTAGAAGCGGCCGGTCACGCCAAACTTGAGCGAGCGTGGGGTGTTATAGCCGCGGTAGTTGCGCGTCGGAATATAACGGTATTCCGAGATGCCTTCTTCGTTGATGTTGGCAACGTTAAGGAAGAGCGTCGCCTCGGGCCGGACTTGGTAGGTGATACCAGCGGCCATGAGGGTGCGGGTCTCGCGGTAGATGTTGTTCTGCGGCGCCGTAAGGCTGTAGGCGATGGGGAACTGGCTGGTGTAGTTCATATCCCACGAAGCGCCGAATTTTTTATAAACGTAGTTGAGACCGACGTTGTAGGTGCGCGGGATATACCATTGGCCGGCCGAGCCAACGACTTGGCCGGGGGCGTAGGCTAAGCCATTGAACACCGCTCGGGTCTGCACGTTGGTGTAATTGGCACGCACGGTGAGGCCCTTCAAGGCTCCGGGGAGGAACGTCAGTTGCTGACGAAAATCCACTTCGACGCCTTTGGACTTGGTGGTGCCGATGTTGTTCGGGAGGACCAACTCGTAGCCCGCATACTGACCACTGAAGCCGTTGTCTGGGCTGTCGGGAATAAGGAAACCCGAGCGCACGGAAGTGCCGATATAATCCTTGATCGCCTTATCGAAGTAGCGGATCGAGAAGAAGCCCCTCTTGGAGAACGCGTAGTCGATGCGCACGTCGTAGTTCGTCGCAAGCGCGGGCTTAAGGTCGGGATTGCCGATCGTAATCAAGCCCGGGGTGGTGCCCGTCGGATCAACCGCGGTGGGGCTGGCAACCAAGTCCTGCAGGCGGGGACGGCCGTAGCTCTTGGACCAGCTGGAGCGGAGCTTCAGGTTGGCTGTGAGGTCGTAGGCGAGATGCAGGCTCGGGAAATATTTCACGTAATTACCATCTTTGGACGACGGCGTGTAGTCACGGATGGCGCGCTTAAGGGGATCGGATTCGACGGCGATGGGCGTGCGTTTTGCGGCCGCCGCGGCGACGTAGTAAAAAGCCTCAGTCTTAACCGACTCGCCACGAACACCGCCTAGGAGGGTGAAGCGGCCGATCTTCGAGCTGGCCTGGATGTAGGCTGCGTCCACGCCTTCCTCCAGAATACGGGTACTGCGGTATTTCTCGATGGCGTTGTAGTTCACATCCTCGGTCCAAAGCGCGGTGTTGCCGAGCGTAGTGCTGATCGCGGCCGGATCGAGCACAGGGAGACGGGCCCCGACGTAGTTTTGACGTTCAAACTCGGTCAACGGCACGAGGCCCGTGGTAGGCAAGACCGAGCCGATCACGCCATACCAGCGGCGGGCATTCGGCACGAAGGCATTGACGCGACGGTTCACGGTATCGAGACCGGACTTCAGTGTGATCGGGATCTGCGTGGGCAAAAGATAAGAGGCATTCACCATCGCGGAGACCTCGTTGGTGTTGGTCACGTTGTCGCGCTTGATGAAGACGGTAGAGGTCTGGTCGGTTGGCTGGGTGGTCGTATTTCGAGCCGTGACCAGAAACGGGGTATAGCTGGCGGCATCGAAGAGATTGACGGCGGCGGCGTTGGTCTGGGTGAAGACTTTGCCGTCGGGATTCGAGTAATCGAGGATGAAGCCGAGCGGGTCCTTAGTGCGCATCTGGATTTCGCCCGCTTCGCGGCTTCGGCCGGCCCCGGAGTCCCAGTGCGTGTGGCTCCAGCGGTATGCGTGATCCACTTTGAGACGGCCCCAGGTATGATCGAGGGCCACCGTGCCCGTGGGATTCTTGCTGGTGAAGGAGACCTTCCACATATTCAACCGCAGGCGCGCAGCCCCGACGGTCGTACCGGCGGAGGTCGTGGTCGTGGGACGGATCTCGGTGCGGTCGGCCGTGAAGCCGGGCATAATACTACCGTTCGGATTGGTCGTCGCGTCGTAAACCGAAAGGTTAGCGCTGCCGAAAGGATTCACGTGGGTGTATTGGAAGAACGGCTCCGAGCCGGCATTGTAGAGGAAGCGCACCGAGATCTTTGTCGAGGCCGAGAGCCGGTAGTCGACGCGGCCGCTGAACGCGGAGATGAAGCGGTCATTGAGGCCGCTGCTGCGCTGGTAATCCTGCAACCAGCCGACTGGGTTGGTGGTGGCCTGCCAAAACTTCACATTAAAGTCCATCGGGTTCACAATCTCTTGGTAACCGGTATTGAACATGATGCCGAGGTTGCGCGAACCGCCGCGGACATCGAAAACCTCTTTGTAGGTGGCGCTAAGGTCCGGACGGAGCGCATGGTCCGAGAGCATGTCGTTGCGCTTTGAGAAGGACGGGAAGTAGCGGGCGCTGGTGGTGAAATCGACCCGCCGGCGGTCCGTCATGTTGAGCGGTGACGCGGTGACGAGGTTCAACTGGCCGCCGAGACCGTCGGCGCGTTTGTCGGGCGTCTGACCGGCGATGATTTCGACCTGCTCATACATAGAGGCGGAGAAGGAATGCATGGTGGCGGTGCGTCCGTCGCCACCAACGCCGGTCGAGGCCATGCCGTCGATATTCATGCGGGTGTATCCGGCATTACCGCCGGGTTGTCCGCCGATGCTGACGCTCATGCTAAGACCGTCTTCATCCTGCTGCGCCACCGAGATCCCGGGCAGGCGGGTCAGGAGTTCGGCGACGTTCTGGGTGGGCAGAACGCCCCACTCGTCGAAAGCGGTGACGTTTTTGATATTCGCCGCGTTGCGCTGTTGGGTGAGAGCTAGAGCTTGGCCTTCGCTCACCGACTCAACGGTGAAAGGAGCCATCGCCACGACATCGGAGGATTTGAGACTAGCGTCCAACCGTGCCGTTTGACCCGCGGAAACAATTACGCGTTCGCGCACTTCCGTAAATCCACTGTAATTGATCACTAGCTCCTGAACGCCGGCCGGCAAACCTTGAAAAATGAAAGCGCCGGCGTTGTCGGTGAGCTCCGTGCGATTGAGCGCTGGGATGCTCACGCTGGCACCTTGGAGCGCGTTTTTGGAGCCGGCGCTGGAGATCGAGCCGGTGATATTGCCAGTGGCCCTCACCTCAGCGGCAAAACCGACTGTGCCCGCAAGGCATAACATGACAAATAAACTAACAACGCCCCGCCAAAAGTGGGCGGAAGAACAACGAGTAGAGCCGACGGTTTGATGATTCATCGTAGAATAAATTAAGGTCATCCGCCCGCTTGGAAAATTCCATACGGTAGCGGTGGTAGTGGGTGCTAACAGAATGGAAGCAGATTAATCTTTATGGCCTTACGTCCAAGACGAAAACAGCCACGTTCTTTTAATTGGCGCAGCTTAGAATGAAACGAGTCGTTAATTTAACATTTTCGTTAAAAAATCCATCATTTCTGTTCATTTAATAGGGCCCCATTTTAGGCCTATCCTACCGTACCCTACCCCCGGGTGTGATCACCCGCGTGGCATGGTGAGCGACCGGGCGCGGCGGCCCACGGGCGCGGCCCGGCCGCTGTGTCGATAGGCCAACGGCGACACGCCATAGGCCAAGCGAAAGGCCCGGCTAAAACTGTAGATCGAGGCGAAGCCGCATTGCTCCGCAATCTCCGAAACCCGCTGGGGTCCCAGCCGCAAAAGCCCACAGGCCCGCTCCAACCGCAACTGCCGTAAGTGCCGGCCGATGCTGACCCCGCAGGAAGCCCGAAACCGCGCCCGCAAATGGCTTGGGCTGATCCCAAGAGAGCGCGCGATCTCGCCGATCCCAGGCGACTCGCCGGTGCGCTGCGCAAGCTGGTTGACGCGCAACTTCAGGCCGGCCTGGGGCGCGGCCGTGATTTGCTCCGGGGGCGTGCTCGATTTTAAACGCCGCAGGCGCTCCAATAACACTGCGAGCAACAACACCGGCAGATCAGCCGCGCGATCGGTTTCATAAGTCGCGACCAAATCAGCCACGAGTGTGAGCAGCGGCGGGGTGAGTCGCAACGGCCGGAAGCGCAACGCCGCCAACGCCTCAGGGGCCTCTAACTCAAAGGTCACAAACAACCATGAGAGCGAGGCCTGCTGCGCCTCGGCGTAATGGTGAAACTGGAACGGGAACACGAGCAAAGCCTCGCCCGATCGCAGGCGGATCGAGCGTTCGTCTACGCACACGGTCACCGCTGTTTTCAATGCGCAGATCAATACGAAGCGGTGATGCAGCGCGCGCCCGCGCCGCGGTTTATTTAAGTCAATCGCGGTGCGGCGCTGGAAACACACGATGTTGTCGGGCAACATGAGCGCCTTGGCTGAACGCCCCTGCATTGGGTGCAGAGGCTGCGGCAGACGCTCGACTAATTGCGTGAGATCTGGGGCGGCGGGCTTTGGCATAATCGTTAAAAACATCGTCATTTTTGCCATTTGTCCCAACGCCTACGAGCCCTATTATAGACCACGCCTCTTATCCGCGCATAACTCTGTTTCCTTTTTCCCATGCTCTCGTCGCACCTCATCCCTCGCAGCCGCTACGAACAAGCCTCGATCGCCGTCTATTCCAGCAGCCTAGATGCCTCCTGCGCCGTTGCCGCCGAGATTGCCGCGCTCATCCGCCAGCGTCAGGCCGAGAAAAAACCCGTTGTGCTTGGCCTCGCCACCGGCTCCACACCGGTGAGCGTCTACGCTGAATTGGTCCGACTCCACCGCGAGGAAGGTCTGAGTTTCGCCAACGTTACCACCTTTAACCTCGACGAGTACTACCCGCTAGCGCCTGAGCACCCCCAGAGTTACCGCGCGTTCATGCGCCGTCACTTGTTTGATCACATTGATATCGACCCTAAGCGTACGCACCTGCCGTCTGGCACCGTCGCAAAAGCGGAGGTGGACACCCACTGCGTCGAGTACGAAGCGGCGATCCGCGCCGCTGGCGGCATCGATTTCCAGCTTCTGGGTATCGGTCGCACCGGCCACATTGGCTTCAACGAACCCGGCAGCCCGCGCCACTCCCTCACCCGCTTGGTGACGCTGGATCCCCTCACCCGACGCGATGCGGCGGGCGACTTCGGGGGTAACGATGCCACCCCGCGCCACGCCCTCACCATGGGCGTGCGCTCCATCCTTGATGCCCGCCGCGTTGTCCTCATGGCCTGGGGCCAACACAAAGCTGAGATTGTCCGCACCGCCATCGAAGGCGAGGTCAACTCCCAGGTCTCCGCCTCCTTTCTCCAAGAACACCCCGCCGCCCTCTTTGTGCTCGATACCGCCGCGGCCGACGCGCTCACGCGCAACCGCACGCCGTGGCTGATCGGTGCCTTGGAAGAACAGGGCCTGGCTTGGGACAACCGCATGATCCGCCGGGCTATCCTCTGGCTGTCGCAGCTGCGCGGTAAACCCATCCTCAAGCTGACCGACGACGACTACAACGAAGCGAGCCTCCAAGACCTCATCCGGCTGCACGGCTCCGCCTACGAGACCAATCTCATCGGCTTCTATGAACTCCAGCACACGATCACCGGGTGGCCCGGTGGCCGAGACCCTAAAAAATCTAAGCCCGGCGACGCCCCTGTGCGTCCCCTACGCGGCACCGGTGCCGCTGTTTTCCCCAAGCGCATCCTGATCCTCTCGCCGCACCCCGACGACGATGTCATCTCGATGGGCGGCACGCTTTGCCGCTTGGTCGATCAAGGCCATGAGGTCCATATCGCCTATGGCGTCTCGGGTGCGAGCGCCGTGTCCGATGAAGCGGTGTGGCGGCTGCTCGCCTTTGTGCGCGACAGCGGCCTAGCCGACTCGGCCCAAGCCGCCCACCTCAGTACGCTCACGGGGCAACTCAGCCACGGCACCGCCTTGCCCCAAACGCCCGAACTGCTCCGCTGGAAAGCGCTGGTTCGTCGCCATGAAGCCACGGCGGCGGCCCGCGTCTGCGGTGTACCTGAAACTCGCCTGCATTTTCTCAACCTTCCATTTTACAACGAAGCCCCGCGTAGCCGCGCCTACGGTGCGGCCGACGTCTGCTTGGTCGGTGATTTACTCGATCAACTCCAACCGCACTTGATCTACGCGGCCGGCGATCTCAACGATCCCCATGGCACGCACCGTCTGTGTCTACGCATCCTACGCGACGCCTTCGCCCAAGCCGCCAACGCCCGCGCGCCCTGGCTCGCTCAGGCCGAACTCTGGCTATACCGCGGAGCCTGGAACGACTGGCCCGTCGATGAAATTGACCTCGCCGTCCCGCTCAGCCCGCAAGAAGTCCTGCGCCGGCGCCGCGCGATTTTCCGCCACGAGACCCAGAAAGACCAAGCGCTGTTTCTGGGCGAGGACCGCCGCGAATTCTGGCAACGTACGGAGGACCGTAGCCGCAGACTCGCCGAAGCTTACAACACCTTAGGCCTGGCCGAATACGAAGCCATCGAAGCGTTCAAGCGCTACGCACCCACTGATTTCCTGCAATCGGCGGCCTTCTAAGCGCCGTTCGCTCACTCAGATTTTCACGATCCAGCGCTTCCGCCACATAAGCCAAGCCGCGCCGAGAAACACCGCGACAAACGCCACGGCAAAACCGAGTGAAGCGTTGAGCGGGCTCAAGTACGGGGTAAACGCCCGGGCGTAGATCCATGTTTTGAGGGTCACTTTGGCGCCCGCTGGATCGCTCCAAGCGATTAAGCCCAACAACCGCGCCACCACCCCAGCGCCGACAAAAATCACGATCGCATTCACGCCCAGCACCACGAGCGGCGCGGCCCAACGCCGCCACGCACGCACATCGATCACCCAATAAAATACCGCCAGCCCCACGCTCGAGGCGCCCGCCATAAACAAAGCAAACGAGCTGGTCCAAAGATTTTTATTAATCGGCAACCCGCAGCCACGCTCCAGCATCAGCCCCCCGACCCCCAAAGCTAAGCCCGCACCCAACAAGCGAGCGGCGCGCACATTCCCCGACACCGGGGCGCGCAAGATGCGCCCGGCCCAAGCCCCGAGCACCACGGTCGCGATCGCCGCGAAGGTCGAAAAAATGCCTTCCGGATCAAATCCCGGGGCCGGGGCCCCGCTCCAGGTGTGCCCCGCTAGCACGTGGGCATCGATCCACCAGGCGAGATTGCCCACTGCCTCGTCGATGTGTCCTGCGCCGTAACCCGGCACGGGGAAAAACTTCAAGAGTGCGGCCGAGCCCACCAGTAACCCTAGAACCCAAGCCACCTGCCCGCGCCCGCGCAGCCACAGACAGATCGCGCCCGCCGCGGCGTAACACACCCCAATGCGCTGGAGCACCCCGGGAATGCGCATTTTTTCAAGTACGAGCGTGTGGGTCGGCAACCACCCAAAAGGAAATGCGCCCAGCAACAACCCGAGTCCAAAAATAATCGCCGCTCTCCGCCCCACGTGCCGAAACAGCGCCAGGGGCGCTTCCCCTGCCTCAACGCGCCGCGCCCAGGACAAGGTCATCGCAACACCCATGATCCACAAAAAACCAGGAAAGATCATATCGGTGGGCGTCCACCCATGCCACGCCGCATGCCGCAACGCAGGATACACCTGCCCCCACGAGCCTGGATTATTAGCGAGTAACATGCCTGCAATGGTGGCGCCGCGAAAGGCGTCGAGTGAGGCTAAGCGATTCGCGGGGTAAGGGTTCATGCAATTAAAAAAGGGGAAGCAGGTGCAGCCCGAGTTCAATTTCTTGGGCCAGCATAACGGGCGAGGAGGGCAGCGATTTCGTCCAGTTCGCGGCTTGCGGATTGACCGGGGGCCGCTGGGTAGCGGTTGAGCATTAAACTGAACGCGAGGTGCTCACCCGAGAGCGAGGTCACGTAGCCTGAGAGCGCCGTCGCCCAGCGCAACGTGCCGGTCTTCGCCTGAATTCGGCCCTCAGCGGGGGTGCCTTTCAGGCGGCGCCGCAAGGTCCCATCCACGCCTGCGATCGGCAACGATGACGCAAACGCAGTCGCCTCAGGGTGCTTCGCCATAAATTCTAATAGCGCTAAGGTCGCCGTCGCCGTCGTGAGGTTATTGCGCGACAAACCCGAGCCTTCGTCAAAAAGCACGTCACTCGCCGGGAGTGCGTGGCGGTTCAAAAATTCTCGCAAACCCGCCAAGGCGAGGTCTTCCGAGCGCGTCGTGGCGGGCGTTGTGGCCGTGCGCCGCAACTCGCCTAGGTGCGCAAAAATCAGATCGGCCTGCAAATTTTGCGACTGTTTCATCATCACGGCCAAATACTCGCGCAGCGGCGGGGAAACGACTTCGCCAAGCCGCACCTCACCGGCCCCCAGGGCGGAAATTTCCGGCCAACGCACGCCGCGCGCTTTTCCGCTGACGCTTATGCCCGCCTGATTAAGTGCGGCCTTCAACCCTGCGGCAAACCACCCCGCGGGTCGCGGTACGGTTGCTTCGGTCAGCGTCGGTTTATCGCCCAGTGGCAGTTCGCCAAAAATCTGCACGGTGGTCTCACCCGGCACGCGCAACACATTGATTGAACGCGCGCTACCGACTGCCGTGGTCACGGTGCGATTGTCAAAGGTGAGTCCAGCGAGCGGCTGCAACCACTCAAGCGTGCAAGGCGCTCCTAGCGTTGCCCCAGGCGTGACACGTACATCCACGTAGTTGTCGTTCACCGATACGGCGGAAATCTCCGCGCCGTAATAATCGTTGATGTCATCCAGCGTCCAACTAGCGCCGAAAGGAGTCGCTCGAAAATACGTCGCATCGGCGACCACATCGCCCTCGATCCGGCGTACGCCCGCGTTTTTAAGCACGGCAACATACGGATCAAATGCCGCCAAGAAATCCTGCTTTAAGCGCCGCGGATCGCAGCTTGGGTCACCGCGCCCACTTACGATTAGGTTGCCCTGAATCTGGCCGGCCGCATCGACCGGAGCCGAGGCAAAGATCGGTGTACGCACGCGGTAATCACCACCGAGGGTATCGAGCGCGAGGGCCGCGACGTAGAGTTTGGCGTTCGAGCCGGGACTTAGGCGTCGGTCCGCTGCGTGAGCGTAAAGGGTGCGGCCGGTGTCCAGGGAGATAATTTTTACGCCCCAGGCCGCGGCCGCGAAACGGGGATCGCTCACGTGCGCATCGAGCCGAGACTGCAATTCGGGGAGAGAGGCTAGCGGTGGCAACGGCGTACTCGTTGCAGCCGAGAGCGCTGCGGCGCGGAGTGGGCAAATCAGCCCCAAGATGATCACCGCAAAAATTAAAACCGGCGCGCGTGACGTTTTCATCGCTGAAGAACTTGGCGAAGTACGCCCACGGGTACAACTGCGGAACTACCGATCCCACCACAGACCTGCTGCGTCTACGACCAACCGCGCACGCGAAGCTTGTTTTTGTACGCGGACCACGCCTCTGTGGTGGAGCAAAATCCATGCACTTCTCTGCCCTCGCCGCCGCGCTACCGCCCCAGGCCGTCACCCGTTTCGATGGTGTGCCGTTTCCGTTACTCGCCTCGGGCAAGGTCCGCGAAATTTTCGACCTCGGCGACGCGCTCCTGCTGGTCGCGAGCGACCGCCTCTCGGCGTTCGACGTGATTCTACCCGATGGCATTCCGGGCAAGGGCATCGTGCTCACCCAAATGAGCAATTGGTGGTTCGCCCAGACGGAAAAAATCATCTCTAACCACCTCTTGCCTGATCAGGCCGGTGAGTTTGCCCGGCGCGGCCTACATGACCGCGACCTACAATTGCGCAGCATGATCGTGCGCAAACTCACGCCGCTCAGCATTGAGTGCGTCACACGCGGCTACCTCATCGGTAGCGGCTGGAGTAGCTACCAGAAAACCGGTGAGGTCTGCGGCATCCGACTCCCCGCCGGCCTGCGCCAAGCCGAGCGCCTGCCTGCGCCGATTTTCACGCCGACGACTAAAGCCCCGAAAGGCGAACACGACGCGCCAATCAACGACGCCCAAGCCTCCGCGCGTATCGGCGCCGCGCTTTACGCGAAGGTGAAAGCCACGAGCCTAGCGCTCTACCAATTTGGTCACGACCGGGCGCGAGCCGCCGGCATGATTTTGGCCGACACGAAATTTGAATTCGGCACCGACGCGGCCGGCAACCTGGTCTTGATCGACGAAGTACTTACGCCGGATTCTTCACGCTACTGGCCGGCCGAGAGCTACGTGCCGGGTGGCTCACCCCCGAGCTACGACAAACAATTCGTGCGCGACCACTTGCTCGCGCTCCAGTGGAACCAGCACCCCCCCGCGCCGCATTTGCCGGCCGAGGTGATTACTCGTACACAGGAGAAATACCTCGCGGCGTTAAAAAATCTGCTGGGCTGAAAGCGTTTTAAACCGGATCAGGAAAACCCGCCTATTGCATCGAGTCGCCGCGCGGTGAGATTGCGCTCGAACCATTTGCTGCTCGCAGGAGTTCACGGCGCAACCAGTCCAGGGCCGCATTCACCGCGCGGACTTTCACCGTCGTGCGCGGACCAGGATAACTGAGTTTTTTCGACCAAATGCCGTGCGGCGCATGCAAGGCTAGGAAAAAAGTTCCGACCGGGTTTTCCTGAGTACCGCCGCAAGGACCCGCAAAGCCGGTGATCGCGACCGCGTAGTCCGCCCCGAGTTTCTCCGCTGCGCCCGTCGCCATCGCGACGGCGTTCTCCGCACTCACTGCGCCGTGTTGCGCGAGCAAACACTCCGGCACGTCGAGGAGCTGCATTTTGGATTCGTTAGAATAACATACCGCACCGCCTGCAAAAAACTTCGAAGCCCCTGAGATATCCGTAAACGAATTCGCGAGTAACCCTCCGCTCGCAGTCTCGGCGCACGCGAGCGTCTTCTCCTGGGCGCGCAACATATCCGCGCACACCTTCGCCAGCGAATCGTGGCCGTAGCAGACAAAATCTTCACCGAGCAGTTTCGCACACTCCGCCGCGATAGCTTGCAACTGCGCCTCATCTAGCAACCCGCCGGGCGAGCTTACGCGACAATCGACGTGGCCGGAGTGCGCGCAAAATGCGATACTCAGCGCTGCGCCAAAACGATCAAAAATTGGCTGTAAGCGTGTCTCCAAAGCGCTCTCACCCACCCCCGAAGTGCGCAACTGCACATAGGCTTCCCGCTCGGTGAGTAGGCCGCGCGCGGCGAGCCGGGGCACGATTTGCTCGATAAACATCGGCTGTAACTCGTTCGGCGGACCCGGTAACATCACGAGAATTTTGCCATCCTGCTCGACCCAAAGGCCGGGCGCGGTGCCGTTGGCATTCACGAGTACTTCGCCGCGCTCGAAGACCAGCGCCTGCTTAAGATTATTGGGCGTCATGGTACGACCGAGCCGCGCAAAACGCGCCGCGATGCTTGCCTCTACGCTCGCGTCGTGGATCAATTTTTGGCCGAGGACTTCTGCAAGGCATTCCCGGGTACGGTCGTCACACGTCGGCCCGAGTCCACCGGTGGTGATCACGACATCGGCCCGCGCCCAACTCTCGCGGAACTGGGCGACGATCGCATCGGCCTCATCCGTGATCGTGATATTGCGACGCAACGTAACGCCTCGGCGGCCGAGTTGCGCGCCGACAAACGTGAGGTGGCCGTTGGCGGTGAGCCCGAGCAACAATTCATCACCGAGCGTGAGCAGTTCGTAATAAAGTTGTGCGACCGGTTTACGGGCGACGGAGGTGTTGCTGGAAGAAACCATACTTGCGAGAAACGATCTTAGGAGGATTCTGCTAAAATGCCAACTGGCGAAACCGTAAATTTAAAAGAGAAGGTCCGCCGCCTCTCTGATCAACCCGGCGTGTACCTGATGAAGGACCGTCTCGGGCGCATTATTTACGTGGGTAAGGCCAAGAATCTCAAAAAGCGCGTTTCGACGTATTTCACGCCGTCTCGGGCGATGACGTGGCACCCCAAAATACGCGCCCTGATCGAGATGATTGCCGACTTTGACGTGCACGAGGTGAAATCTGAACCCGAAGCGCTGCTGCTCGAAGGCAAGCTGATCAAGCAGTGGAAACCGAAGTACAACACCGACTTCACCGACGACAAACGCTTCCTGCTGGTTCGCGTCGATGTGACCGAGGAGCTCCCGCGGGTTCGCCTGACTCGCTTCAAAAAAGAAGATCGCTCGCGCTACTTCGGCCCTTTCGCCCATAGTGGACTCCTGCGTAAAACCCTGGCCCAGATGCGCCGCCAGTTCGGGGTGCTACTGGGCGACGCCACGCCCAAAAAACTGCCCGACGGCACTTGGCAGCTCTACGATGACATCCGCCAAGAGCTCTATGGATTCGAAAACACGGTTACCCCCGCCGCCTACCGTCATCGCGTCGAGGAGGCCTGCGCGTTTCTCGAGGGTAAATCTCGTGAATGGCTCGAATCACTGCGCGCCGCAATGCTCACGGCGGCTGAAAAACAACAATTCGAGAAAGCCGCCGAGCTACGTGACATCGTTTTTGCCCTTGAGAAAACCTTGGCTAAGACGCGCAATTTTGAGCGCACTGATCCCACTCTCACACTCCCTAATGCGAGTGAGGAAGCGGTCCGCCAGCTTGGGGAAGCACTCACGCTCGACCCCCCGCCGCGCACGATGGAGTGCTTCGATATTTCCCACATTTCCGGCACCTTTGTTGTAGCCTCAATGGTGCGTTTCGTCGACGGTCGGCCCGACAAAGATAACTACCGGCGCTTTCAAATCAAAAGCTTCATGGGTAACGACGATTTTCGCGCCATGGAAGAAGTCGTCGGCCGCCGCTACCGCCGCCTGCGCGATGAACAAAAACCGATGCCCGACCTCGTCGTGATCGACGGTGGCCGTGGCCAGATCGGCGCCGCGCTCAAAGCCTTTGTTGCCCTGGATCTCACGCCGCCGCCGCTGATCGGCCTGGCGAAGAAACACGAGACGATCATTTTTCCCGACGAGCGCCCGCCGCTCAACCTCTCGCTCAATTCTCCGGCGCTAAATCTCCTTCAGCGCCTACGCGACGAAGCCCACCGCTTCGCCAACACTTATAACGCCGATCTACGCTCGCGCAAAATCCGTGAAAGCGTGCTCGACGATTTTCCCGGCCTCGGTGCCCTCCGCCGCACGAGGTTGCTCGAACACTTCGGCGACATCGAAAAACTCCGCGCCGCCACCGCCGCAGAAATCTCCGATGTTGCCGGCTTCGGCGGCAAGATGGCCGCCGAACTCCACGCCTTCCTTCACGGCCCTTCGCCAGCTGAGGGCGCACCGGCGCCGAATTCAGACCGACAGGGAATGTGATTGAAGCTGCACAGATTTGCCCGGCTTCTCGCAGCCACGATCTGGCGGCACGGTTTTAATCACACCCACCAGCAGGAGCCCACCGCCAGCCTGACCACTCCCTGCTCTTGGGTATGCCTTTTTGAATGAAATCGGCCTACACCATCAAAGAGGCGCAAGAAAATCTGTCGGCCGTCATCCGCCAAGCCGAACGCGGCAGCCTCGCCACTATCACGCGCCATCATAAACCCGTGGTCCACATCATCAGCGCCGCGCGCCTATCCGCCATTGCGGAGACGATGGAAATTCTCGCCGATCCCGCCGCGATGAAAGCGATCCGCGACGCCGAGAGTGGCAAAGCCAAGACTTCACCTCTCATCGCAGCCACTGCCGGTCCGCGAAGTTCAAGTACTGCGCCCAATCGTAAGCAGTCATGTCGTGTTTACCCGTGCGGTTGTGGTAACGAATCGTATCACCGACGGGCGTATCGAGTGGCGGCATCGCGGTGACGCCGAGACCTTTTTTACCGAACAACGCATAAACCGGTTCCGCAGCTTGCGCGCTGAGAAATTCCCCGCGCGGGTCGCTCCATTGATCGCCTTCCGCGCTGGCCACGTAAAGCGGGCGCGGGGCAATGAGCGCGAGTAGCTCGTGTTGATCCACGGGCAGCGCAGCTTCGTTGTCGTCGTAACGCCGGAAGTTTTTCGCAAACCAGTGCGGAAATTTATTGTTAATGATGCCGACGGTTTCGCCGTAGATGCGTTTACTCAATGCGGCACCACCGCAGCCGCTCTCGTTGGAGATGAGCATCGCGAAACGCTCGTCTTGCGCGGCCGCCCAATCGGCGGCTTTGCCGAGACGTGAAAATCCGTGGACCGCCACGCGCTGCGCATCGAGCTCCGGGTCGGTCTCGAGGTAATCGAGCGCGCGGCTGAGCCCCCACGCCCACACGCCCATCGCGCCCCAAGCATCGCCTGCGCGCGGCTCGGCGCCACCGGTGCCCAACATTTCCGATACGCTACCCGGTGCGGCGAGACCGTCGGGGCGGTCGGGCGCGAGGTCGTTGCACCACGCGGTGGCGGTGGCGTAACCGCGCGCGAGCACCGTCTCGACCTGCCATTTGTCGGCGTGCGCACCGCGTTGCGCTGGTTTTTTCTGTGGCTGCGGATCGGCGGGACGATAACGGGCCGCGTCGTAGACAACATGGGGCTGCGCGAGCGTGATTGCGGGATCGGCGTGAACGGTGTGATTGCCGAAAAAATTGAGCCCCAGAAAAACCGGCGGCGGAGATTTCAGGCCGTTGGGTTGATATATGAGCAGGTGCATCCGCGGGCCGTCGGTTTTGCCGGTGAACCACAGCGTGATTTCTTTACGCGTGGCCTTGCCGTCGAGGGCGTGACGATCGACCGATGTGACCTCGGCACGCAGCGCAACGGGCCGGCCCGAGGGCGTGCGACCGTAAACTTCACGGGCAAACAATTCGAGCAACTCGGGTCGACGTTGCGCGCGCCACGCGGCCGCATCACGCACGGGCGAGCCGGCGCTGTTAACGAGCGGATCGGGCAAGGCGTAAGGCGGGACTTTGCTTTCATCGGTGATGGCGGGAGCGGGCGCAGCCGACGCAGCAACCGCGGCCAACCAACCCGCCAACAGGGGTAAATACAGGCGTGGGGTCATAGGGCTTTATGTCCGCTGATTCTTGGAGCGGCGCAAGCCGGTTTCCCGTTGCGCAGTCATTTTTAACAAAAGATCGGAGACTTTTCCCGCGTGCCACTACTTGGCGGAGCCAAGCGCAGTAATACCTATGCCTACCCTGACCTTCAAAGTCTCCGCAGCTGAAGCGCGTACCATCCGCGCCCGCGCCCGCGCCCGCGCGGCCAAGGCCAACGTCTCAACGTATCTGCGCACCAGCGCACTCGGGGGCACCCACACCCGCAAGTTAGCCCTGCGCAAACACCCTGTTTCTGGCCTGCCTTACGATGCCTCCGGGGCAAAATTACCCGTCGTGACGAACGAGACCGCGCGCCTTATTGGCCGATTTCCCGTGAAATATCTCTTGAACGTCACCGCCCTCATCGCATGGGCCCACGTCAATGCGGCTTCGCATACCGCGTTGCATCACTGGGCCAAATCTCGTGGGTTCAAAACTCTCACGACCTGCGCCCAAGTCGAACTCGGCTTCATCCGCGTTTCGATGCAAGGCTTCGGCTACTCTCGCGAGATGGCAGAAACCGCGCTCGCCGAAATGAAGCGCGACACCGGCGGTTTCATCTTAGTCGCCCTCTCGCCTCAGCTGCCTGCTTGGGCTAAGTCTACTGCGCACACTTCGGACGCCTACCTCGCCCAACTTGCCGCGACCGCCGGCCTCACCTTGGCCACCTTCGATCTCAGCATTCCCGCTCCCGCAGAACGCAGCGCGTGAACGGTCAGGCCGGCCGCCCCCGACCTAGGCGCGAGGGAGTCAGACGTTAAAGATCTTTCCCCGTTGCGCCGTTCCTGCCGCGCCTCCTCAGTGGCGCGGTGTCGCCTTCCCTCTTCACGCTTTCTACGCCCGCTTTGCTGCTCGAGCGTCGCATCCTCGGCGCCAATCTCGACCGGCTCGCGGCGCGCGCGAGCGCCCTTGGTGTTTTGCTGCGGCCGCACTTGAAAACCGCCAAATGCGGTGAAATCGCCGCGCTCACCAAAGATCGCGGTCCACTCGCCGGATTGACCGTATCGACACTGCACGAGGCGGAATATTTTTACGCGCGCGGGCATCGCGATCTGTTTTACGCGGTCACGATCGAGCCGGGTAAATTTGCGCGGGCCGCGGCTTTGGTGCGCGCAGGGGCGCGGCTCACCCTCGCCTGTGACGATGTGAAGATGGGGGCAGCGCTCGCCGCCGCGGGCTTGGAGCTTGGCGTGCGTTTCGCGGTGTTGATCGAGATTGATTGTGGCGACCATCGCAGCGGGCTCATGCCGGAGGACCCGGCCCTGCTCTCACTTGCCCAGATTCTTCAGGCGGGTCCCGGCACCGAACTGCGCGGCGTGTGCACCCACGGCGGCCACTCTTACGCCGGTCGTAGCGCGGCCGAGCATGGGGCGACCGCCGAGATCGAGCGCGCGGCAGCCGTGGGCGTGGCCGAGCGCCTGCGCGCCGCCGCCCTTCCGTGTCCGGTGGTGAGCGTGGGCTCAACCCCGACGGCGATGTATGCGGCGCACTTGCGGGGTGTCACCGAACTGCGCTGCGGAGTCTACATGTTTGGCGATCTATTTCAGGCCGCCATTGGTTCATGCACCGAGGCGGATATCGCGATTAGCGTGCTCGCCGCCGTGATTGGGCACCGCCGCGAGCGCAATCAACTGCTGATCGACGCGGGGGCGCTCGCGCTCTCCAAAGACCTCAATACACTCTCACTGCCGCCTGCGCAACGCACGGGCTACGGCGCCGTCGCCACGCTCGATGGCGTGCGCCTGCCGGGACTCACCGTCGCGGGCGTCAGCCAAGAACACGGCCAGATCGCCAGCGTTACGCCCATCGATTTCGCGCAGTTCCCGATGGGTACGCGGCTACGGATTTTACCCAACCACTCCTGTCTCACCGCCGCCGCTTACGATCGCTATCATGTGCTCGACGGCGGGCCTGAGGTCGTTGCAACGTGGACGCGCACGAACGGCTGGTAAGGCCGGGCGTTTTTCGTTTCCCTAACCACGCATTCCCTATGCCCCTCACCCGCCGATTACTCTTTGTTGGGTTAGTCATCGTCGCAACCGCAGTCCATGCCGAAGTCGTACTTGCGCCGCTGTTCACCGATCACGCCGTGTTGCAGCGCGACAAGCCCGTGCCGATCTGGGGCCGCGCCGATGCGAGCGAGAAAATCACCGTGGTATTTGCGGGACAAACCCACACCACCACGGCCGCTAAAGATGGTCGTTGGATCGTGATGCTCGATGCGCTTGCGGCGCAAGTCGCGGGCGCCGATCTCGTCGTCACCGGAAAAAACACGGTGACAATTTCCGATGTGCTCGTGGGCGAAGTGTGGCTGTGCTCCGGCCAGTCCAACATGGAATTCACGGTCGATGCGCGGGCGGGCACCTGGCAGGCTAACGCCCGCGTGGACCGCGCGGCGATTGAGATCGCCGGCGCGCGCTTTCCCCTGATTCGCCACGTCCGCATCGCACACACCGTCGCCGCCACTCCAGCGGAGGCCGTAAAAACTTCCGGCTGGGAACTCACTACGCCTGAGACGGTCGGCGGATTCACCGCGGTCGGCTATTTTTTCGCGCGTGATTTGTTTCAAAAACTCGGCGTACCGATCGGTGTAATCAACAGTTCGGTCGGGGGTACGCCAGTGGAATCCTGGCTTAGTCCGGCAGCGCTCACGAGTGCACCGGCTTTGGCCGAGGTGAGCGAGCGCTGGACCAAAAATCTCGCTGAGTATCCCGCGAAAAAAGCCCAATATGAGGCCGACCGCGCGGCATGGCTTGCCGCCGAGGCCACCGCCAAAGCTGCGCCTGCGACCGCGCCGCTCGGCAAAACTAAGATCAAGACGCCGCCGCTTTCCCCGCACGCGGCCTTCCTTAAGGCCAACCCGCGCCCGCGCGCGCCGCGCGGACCGGGCGATACGTGGACGCCCACCGGTCTTTTTAACGGCATGATCAACCCGCTTTTGCCGTACGCGCTGCGGGGTGCGCTTTGGTACCAAGGCGAAAGCAACACCGAGCGCCCCCGCGAGTACCGCGCGTTGTTCTCGGCGATGATCACCGCGTGGCGTGGGCATTTCGGACAGGGTGATTTCCCGTTTTATTTCGTCCAACTCGCCAACTTCAAAGCCACCTACGAGCCCACGCCCCAGCAATGGCCGCTGCTGCGCGAAGCCCAAAGCGATATCCTCGATCTCCCGCAGACCGGTCAGGCTGTCACAATCGATATCGGTAACCCTGATGACATTCACCCCACCAACAAACAAGAGGTCGGCCGCCGTCTAGCGCTGCTCGCGCGCAACCGGATTTATGGTATCACGGGCAACGATACGGGCCCGAGCTTCGCCGGCCTCACTCGTGAGGGCTCAGCGCTGCGCGTGAAATTCACCCACGCTAGCGATGGCCTTGTCGCTCACGACCAACCGGCGCAATCGCTCGAAATCGCCGGCGCTGACCGCGTGTTTCACCCCGCCCAGGCCCGCATCGTGCGCGACACCTTGCGGGTCTCTGCGCCGGAGGTGCCGGAGCCAGTCGCGGTGCGCTATGCGTGGACGAACTCGCCCCTGGCCAATCTTTTTAACGGCTCGGGCTTACCCGCCGCCCCGTTTCGTTCGGATCGTTGGTAAGCTCGCCGGGTGAGAAACTTAGCGCGTCACAACTCTGTCACGAAAATGCTTCGCAGTGCGGCCTTGCACCGTGGCGCCGAATTGGCACGGTCGCGCTGAGTTTATGTCGCTTTCTTCCTCTCCTACTCCGACTCGAGCGCCGCACGTTAAGGCCGGCACTGAGCTGATTCTTGCCACCAAGCCCTTCGCTCACGACCACCCTATGACGAGTTGGTGGGTCATTCTGTCGACGCTCACCTTGCTTGCGGCCACGCTCGCGGCGACGCGGTTCGTCCTACCCCTGCCCCTGAAGCTGAGTTGTAGCGTGCTCGCCGGTTTATTTCTGGTGCGGTTTTTTGTAATTTATCACGACCAGCAGCATCACGCGCTCTTGCCGCATTCGAAACTCGCCGAAGGGCTCATGCGTTTTATGGGGATTTTAATGCTCAGTCCGAGCAGTGTATGGCGCAGCTCGCACAACCATCACCACAATCACAATTCCAAGCTCCGCGGCTCCCACATCGGTTCCTATCCGATTATGACCGCCGAGCAATTCCGCCAGAGCTCAGCGCGCAAACGCTTCAACTACCTGTTTGTTCGTCACCCGCTCACGATTCTTTTCGGTTACGTGTTCATGTTTCTGCACGGGATGTGCATCTATCCGTTTTTTAACCATCCGCGTGAGCACATTGATTGTCTGGTTGCGGTGCTGGTGCACCTCGCCATCAGCTACGCTCTTTACGCCTTTGGCGGCTGGACGGCGGTCATTTGCACGCAGTTGCTCCCGCATTTTATTATGGACGCAGTGGGCTCGTATTTTTTCTACGTGCAGCATAATTTTCCCGACGTCTCTTTTAGCGACAAGGATGGTTGGACCTACGAGAAGGCGGCGCTGGAATCTTCCAGTTACATGCGCACCGGCCCGATTATGGCGTGGTTCACGGCCAACATCGGCTACCACCACATTCATCACCTTAACTCGCGCGTACCGTTCTACCGCCTGCCTGAGGTGATGGCGGCGCTGCCGGAATTGCAGTCGCCCAAAATCGTCCGGTTATGGCCCTTAGATATCTGGCGCTCGCTGCAGCTCAAGGTTTGGGACGTATCCACGCAACGCATGGTCGGGGTCCGCGGCCTATAAGCTAGGTTTTGTTCCCGCCCGGTTTTTCCCACCCATGCCTATCTCCTACACGGCGGCTGAAATTGCGGCGCTCCTGAAGGGTGAGGTAATCGGCGATGGTACGGTGAGGCTTACAGGATTCGCGGCAGCGGACCGCGCACGGGCCGGCGATCTCACGTTTGCCGAAAAAGATACGTACTTTGCCGCCGCGGACGCGAGTGCAGCCGCGGCGATTTTGGTTTCCGGTCCGTTCACCTCGGCGACGAAGGTCGTGATCTGCGTGGCTAATGCCCGAGTAGCGGCAGCGCGAGTATTGCCCTGGTTTTTTCCGCCCGAGGAATTCGAGGCGGGCGTTCATCCGAGCGCGACGGTGGCGCGGAGCGCGCAGATTGATCCCACGGCTCACATCGGGCCACACTGTGTGATTGGTGCAGGGGTTAAGATCGGCGCGCGCGCGGCACTGCTCGGCGGCAACTATGTGGCGCACGATAGCCAACTCGGAGATGACGTGCGGCTGTTTCCCCACGTGGTCGTTTATGCGCACACGCAGATCGGGCATCGCACCGCGATCCACGCCGGGAGCGTGATTGGCTCCGATGGCTACGGTTACGTCTTCGATCAAGGCCGGCACGTGAAAATCCTCCAAGTGGGGAACGTCGTGATCGGCGATGATGTGGAAATCGGTTCCAACACTTCGATCGACCGCGCCGCACTGGGCTCCACGGTGATCGGCTCGGGCACCAAAATTGATAACCTCGTGCACGTGGCGCACAACGTCGTCTTCGGCCAGCATTGCTTGATCATGGGCCAATGCGGCTTCGCGGGCAGCACCCAATTTGGTGATTATTGCGTGATCGCCTCGCAATCCGGCGTGGCCGGACACCTTAAAATTGGTCGTCAAGTGACCGTCGGGGCCAAATCCGGCGTAATGCGCGATGTCGGCGACAAAGAAACCGTGCTCGGTTTCCCTGCGGTACCGGACAAACAGGCGAAGCGTCAATGGATCGGCATCCAGCGCTTGCCGGAGATAATTGTGCAGTTGCGTGACCTCGAAAAACAAGTGGCGGCACTCACCGCCGCCGCGGCCCAAAGCCAAAGTTGAGCGGCAGTATTTTGTCCGCTGGAAAGAAGGATCGTCAGATCCAAGGCCAGATTAGGCAGAAGGGGCTAAAACCCTGATTTTGACCCAAAAATTGATGATTTTGGGCCGATTTTAGCCATTTTTGCCTTAAAATTGTAAATTTCTGCCTTTGGCGCGTAGGTCGTAGGCCCTCGTTCACGAACGGATCGCTTTGGCTAGCATTAGCGCGGCACTCACGGCGTCCTGTTGTACCTGAAGTCGGCGCGTCCTAAAATCGGCCGAATCCGAGGGGCTAGGTGGGCCAAAGACAAAATGCGCCGCCTTCACCGGGCCTGGGCTATGCTCCGCGCTGAAGAGCGTTTTTAACGCACGCTTTGCGTCTGGGAAGGCGGGGTTGCCCGCTTTGGCCTCGGCGGCAAAAGCGTCCACGGCAGCGGGAGTGCCTGCGTCGGAGTACGATAAAGTGTAGAGTAGATCGAAAGCATCCTTGCCCTGTTGACGGTGTAAAAAGGCCCGCAGTTTAAGCACGAGGAAGGGGCCGACTTCGCATACACGTGAGCTAATCTTCTGCTGGGCACCGAAGAGATCTATGCCCTCAATTATCATCACGCGTGACGTTTCCAGGGCGCGGACGACGCCGGGCATGAAGCTCGCACGCACATCATCCACCATCCTTGTGCCACGCGGCTGAGCACCATCTTCGACCAGAAAGTCTCTATAGAGGGTGAGGTCACCGATGCCCTTCTCGAAGCGACCAGGTTCCTTTTCACTGGGCTTAAAGCCCTGAGCATGGGGATCTCTCGCTAAGGTTCCGTACTGGCCGGCAGATGCGCCCAGCGCAATGCCGAGGTCCACGTCCAACGTCGGGGGGCGCGGCAAGGCTGTGCTTCCCGAAGGGTGGCGGCAGATATAAAGTGGCACTAGCCCACCAAGCAAGACGAGGTCCTGATGGTAACTGCCCAGGCCTGACCACACCGTGAGAAAATCGGGTGCGTCTGAAACACAGCCCTTGGGTCATACTCGGCGTAGGTTTCGTATTTCATGGACGGCAGAATCCGGCCCAATCGCGGAGCGCCTGGGCCTGTTCAGGGCCCCGCAGGCCGCAGTTTTGTAAGTCCAGATAAATTTGGGCGTCACTGGCGAGGAGCAATCCTTGAACCGACTGTGTCTCCATGAAGACACCTTCATCCTCTGGAACAAGCAGACTCACATTGCCGGCATCACTGACGGGGCGGAAACCGAGTTGCTCCAGCGCCGAAGCTTCAGGCAGATGGGCGACATAGGCGCTCGTGACGACCGGTTCGGTGTAGGGATGGCGCAACCAACCCGCAATCCACTGCGTGAAGGCAATTGGCACCGACTGGTCCGCGGCCCAAGAGGTCAATTGCTCGGCAATTTCGCGCGGACTTTTTCCAAAGACGGTGTAACGAGTGATCGTTGAGCGGCGGGTGTAATCGTCCGCTTTAACCCAGGAGTCGATGAGTCCAAGCGTATCGCAGAGCCGAAACGCACGCGGGCCCTTTTTTTCTATAAAATTCTGTCTTATAATGTGTTGAGTTATTCTTGATACTAGGCCTGAACTGGCGTTGGTCCGCTTCAGCAGTTCGTTTTGAGTCCAAAGACGGTCTCGGTCTGTTAGCAGACTACGGACGATGCGCGCGCTTTTCCCAACGAAGATATTACGGGGCTCCAGCTCAAATCGGATGTAGCGGCCAGGTAGCGCGCGGCGGTCTACGAACAGCCCCTCCAACCGGAGGTGGACCTGGCCATTCAAGTCAATCGTAGCGAGCCGTTTAAGGCGACAGAACGCCAGAAGGCGTGTGCTCAGCTCGGGGACAACTAGCAGCGGCGGGCTTTGGCCTGTCCAAGCTGCCAATATAGACTCCAGCTGAGGAATGCTGGGTTTGAGGAAGTAGAGTGCGATAAACCGGTAAGTATTTCCGTCGAGTTGCAGCTCGACGTTATTCTCACGCCGACCCGCAGTAAGAACCTCCCCCAAGGCATGCCATTTCAAGTCTGGATCGACCTCAATCAATTCCCTAAAATGTTGTTTTATATCGCTTTCGTATCGAACAACCGCATTATTACTGATTTCAATTATTTTCACAACCCAGTAAGAATAGCTGTTTTCAGTAATTAGTCAATTTTTCTTATTGAAAATACTCTTTCTTACTGAACAGTAAGAAATAGTAATTCCAGTAATGAATAGTGTTTTCTGGGTTACATTACGACCTGATGAGTTAAGGCTTCCCGCAAGCCTCGTTTCACCTCGATTACGACGCGGTCATATTGATAAAAACACGTTTTTGTAGGTGTATGGGCCTCTTGCTCATGTAAATGCAGTATGCCTGGATCGGGCGGGAAGCAGCGGGATGCGATGAATCCACCCACGCGCAAAAAAGGCCGGTCCCAGAAGG
>Ga0136642_1000030_pt1 | contig 94082 bp, 124 predicted proteins | sample LowCatLa1302831Y_FD_115313 | JGI IMG/M metagenome (GOLD analysis project Ga0136642, IMG submission 115313) | Freshwater microbial communities from Lower Cathedral Lake, Yosemite National Park, California, USA - 13028-31Y | ecosystem: Environmental > Aquatic > Freshwater > Lake ... | reverse complement strand
TGAATTCTCTTTTGAAATTGTACCATGACCTTCAATTCTCTGTAAAATTACTCAAGTTGTATGGTCATAGTGAATTTTGTCTGGGAATTGTGTCCTGTGGGTCGGGGGTGTGGCGTGGTTAATTATGCGGAACATAAAGGTGTGATGGTATCTATGGTTATGCGTTTTGCTATTGGATTCTTCGGTTTTGCCAGAAAAATACCAAATTTGTATGATATTGACAAATTTCTATCACTATTTCCAGAAGGTTCCGTTGTGGATATTTTCATATCAGTTCCTACTGTAGTTGATGAGTATTTGAATATCAATACTCTAGTCGACCAGAATACGTTGATGGGTATATTCGGCGATAGGCTAAAAGTAGCAGACTTCTTCGAGTATGATCCCCATAAACATATTCGAAAGGCGAGAACCCTGGGACTGGCCGACTTCAATGCGACGCACAACTACCATCCTTATCGGCAGTTTTCTCTAATTTATTCAATTTCAAATATATCGAAAATTATTAATGATTATAGCGGAGACTATGATAACATCGTATTAACCAGATTTGATATAATTCATACAATAACTTCTTTTGGAAGGTTACTGGAAGACAAAAACACTGACACTATCTACGGTTTCAGGGACGGTTCCCCAACATTGTTCGAAGACAGGATCATAATTTCATGTAAAGACGGTATTGAACGGATGGCTGCAATGTACGACACATTCGTACCATCCTCCCGTGATGAAACAAAACATATTATAGAATTTTTTCTGGCCCAGTACGTAAACGAACAAATAAACATAAAAAAAGGCGTTTTGAAGGATTTGAACATTGGACTCAATAGGGAATGGACCTATGGGTGTAACGGGAAGTATTCAGAATTGTTTAAAAACTATATAAATTCTATACTTATAGAATATCCTTGAATATTTAACATGGAGGTTGTAAAGTTCTCTTCGTCTCCATTGAATAATGTCTTCTCTTGCGGACGCTCTCACTACTACCCCAATTGTCTTCTTGGAAACGAAAACGGCCTCGTATCTCCGTATGATGAAAAGGTCATGTCACTGAACAAAGACTCTTTCTATGACAAGTGGTCGCCAAACTTTCCTGGTGAATATACGACCTACTCTGACCCTGTGTTCTTTTTTTGTTATAACTTTGAAAATTATTATCATTTTTTATATGACGCACTTCCCTACCTCGTGCACTACAGGGAACTCAAAAAGAGCGTCCCAAACCTCAAGTTGTTGGTAGGAGCAAAAAAGTTTTTCGAGTTTAATTTAGAGACTTTTGACCTGTTCGGACTGACTAATGACCTGGTTTATATATCACCGACCGTCATGTACTCGACTGTCTATGTGGGCCAGTCCCTCACCAAGGGGAATGATCCTCCAGACCCTAGAGTTTATGATCTGTTCAAGTTCGAAAAAACTGTAAATAAATTTTCTAAAAAGTTTTATATTTCTAGGAGGAGCCATATCCACGGAGATTTGTCAAATATGGGAACGGACTACACATCGCGAAGACGGCTGATCAACGAAGATGCCTTGGTGGAGCACCTGACCGCGAAGGGCTACGAGGAAGTCTTCTGTGAAAAGATGTCCATGAAAGAAAAAATAAATTTATTCTCGAATGCTTCAGACATAGTAGGATGCATAGGAGGCGGAATGGCCAACCTCCTATTCGCGCGGCCTGATACCAATGTGTGGTGTATAGTGAGTCCCGAATTTCTAACCATAAATTATAGATTTAGATTCTGCATGGAACACACGAATATAAGGTACATAACCGACACGGCACCTTACAGCGACGCCCTGACCCTACACACGCGAGTTGTAACCCCTGATGGACGGATCGGAGAAATAACAAAAATAAAATATGAAGTAAATATTTCAAACAATGACGTGGCCGGCTTCTCCCGTGAAGACACTTTTGAGCAGGGTGTATTTTCGGGCGAGGAAATCGTGGCACTTGATAAGGGTCTCAATAGTCCGTACGTTTTAAACTTGGATAAAAAAGATGAGTATGGAATATAACATGAAGGTGGTGATCCCAATGTCGGGGAGCGGCCAACGCTTTGTCGATGCAGGCTACAAGGATGTCAAGCCGTTGATCAAAGTAGATGGTATCCCGATAATACAGCATGTAACAAGTCTTTTTCCAGATTCAGAGTTTATATTTATATGTTCATCTGTTCATCTCGAACAGACTCCCATGAAAAGCGTGCTCGAGTCTATAGCTCCAGGATCGACTATTATTTCTATAGAGCCGCATAAGAAAGGACCGGTCTACACCGTCCTCGCTGCCGCCGAACACATACCAGATCACGAGACCATCGTAGTATCCTATTGTGACTACGGGACTCTTTGGAATTTCCATAATTTTTTAGAGAATATTGGTGATGCGGAAGGGGGCGTGGCGGCCTATATAGGGTTTCACCCTCATATGCTCGGCGCTGATCATTACGCATATATGCTTCATGAGAACATGAATATGACATCTATTAGAGAAAAGACGCCATTTGGCCCAGATAAAATGGCCGAGTATGCTTCTAACGGAACATACTACGCCAAGTCGGGTCGCCTTCTTAAGCAGTACTGCAGAAAACTCGTTGAAAGCGGAGAGACTGTCAATGGAGAATACTATATGAGTATGATCTATCAAAAGATGGTTGATGATGGCCTGAGGGTCAGAATCTCTGAGATTGAGAAGATGCTTCAGTGGGGAACGCCTCGTGATCTCGAAGAATATTCAATGTGGGCAGGACTCTTCATGTGTCCTCCACTCGAGCCACTTCCTCTTGAGAATACTCTACTCGTGCTTCCTATGGCTGGGAAAGGGAGTCGCTTTTCTGAAAAGGGGTACACTGTTCCAAAACCTTTTATAGAAATAGACGGAATATCAATGGTTAAAAGGGCCATAGAATGTCTGCCGCGGTGCGAGCGAACAATCCTGATCAAACTCACCGAGCACCAGGCACCTGACTATGAGTTCGTGTCCATAGACGAGGTCACGGACGGACAGGCAACGACGTGCTCACTTGTGATCAAAGATATAGACCCTAACAAATCTGTGCTTATTTCAGCGTGTGATAACGGAGCCTACTACAATACTGAAAAATTCGATAGATATGTTAAGGACCAGAGAAATGACATTATAGTATGGGCTTTTGACAACCACCCTACACTGCGCAACACGCCGCGCATGTACGGCTGGCTAAAGGTTGACTCTGAAGGATTCGTCACGGATACTGCTATAAAAAAGGACCCAGACGGTCACAGTTGCGCTATAGTTGGGACGATGTTCTTTCGAAAGTCTGATACTTTTATGAAAGGATATAGATACATCAAAGAGAATAATATAACTACAAATGGTGAGTACTATGTAGACGACCTTCTGGCCCCACTTGTGGGAATGGGCTACAAAGTCAAGGTGTTCCTTGTGGACTATTACATGGGGTGGGGAACTCCGAATGATTATATGACATATATGTACTGGAAAGAGTACTTTAGTCCAAAGTTGGTCATATATGATATGGATGACACGCTCGTCACGTACTCGCGTTCGAATGCAAAGGCTATGAAAGGTGTGCTGGCCGATATACCCGGCGAGGTTTTTGCAGAGGCAAAGAAGGAAATATATACAGAGTTTCCTGAATCTTTCGTCAAGCACGACAAACTTGTTCAAATTAAACGGGCTCTTTCAAAACTTGGCCGACCAAATACAGCACTCAAAATTTACTTAAAATATGAGGCGGACTATCTAGCCGATATAGATCTTTTGCGGCGGCCAAACACAAAGTTCAAGAATGTAATAATGTCCAATAACAATCTCCGTCTACAACTCAGTGTTGCCGAAAAACTTGGGATACAGGTTGAGGAGATTTTTACTGCAAATGAGTTTGTCAAGGAAAAATCAGACCCGAAATCACTGGCATATATAGCTGCTAAATATGGAGTTTCCCCCCGCGAGGTCCTTGTGGTCGGCGACTCAATCAATGACGCCCTCTGGGCTCACAAGGGGGGTGCGCGCGCAGTTATCATATAAAAAGAAATTTTACTAATATAATGGTTCTCTATATTGCTCACAGGATAAACAAATCATCTGATGTTTTAGCCATTTCTCCTGAATATGGCATCGAGTGTGATATACGGGAAAACTTTGTAGTAACGCACGACCATGGAACAACTGGAGAAAGTTTCACAGAATTTAATAAGAGTCTTGATAACAAACGACTCGTGATATTGAATGTCAAATGCGAGGGTATAGAGGCTGAACTGTTAAAGACAATCAAATGTCCTTACTTTCTTCTTGACTGTGGGTTTCCAATGATTCGCAAATTGAAGAATAGAAATGTAGCCCTGCGTTTCTCAGAGTACGAGCGCATGGACACGATCAGAACCATGGCAGGTCAGGTTGAATGGGTCTGGCTCGATTCATTTGACGGGATACACATCAAAAAGACTGAATATGACGAGATGAAGAATCTTGGATATAAGGTCTGTATCGTCTCCCCAGAACTTCATGGGAGACCTATTAAAGAAATTACAGAATATGCAACTTATTTAATAGAGAACGGAATGGGAGATATCGATGCGATCTGCACCAAGTTACATAATATAAAGTTGTGGAGGAGAGTTTTAGATGATGCTAATTCTGGTTTTTTCTAAATATTTCTCTATCCCATGAAGTGAGTGAGTTCACATCCGTTATGGTCACGAGGTCTCCTTGAAGTGCTGTATAGGCAACAAGGACCTCTTTTATGGCCAGGCACTTGGTCTTGGTCTTTGCCGCCACCACGATCCTCCCATTAATGCTAAATATACCCGGCACCTTTACTTCCTCTGTAACCTCATCACCGAGTATAACTGCTATATCGGGTGTAAAAGCCCGTATAGTTGTTATACCCGTATACTCTGTTGGGAAAAAAACGACTCCATCCATACGGCGTCGTATGCACTGGCCCACGATGGCGCTTCTAGGATCCTGTTCCATAAGGGTCGCTATAGCGTCGTAGACTTCAGACGCACTGTCGGCTGTGACTATCACTCCGTGGTTCTGTAATAGCACGAGACGTTGACCTGAATAATTTTCAAATATCTTGCGGGCTAACTCATATCCTGGCTTCATATACTCCATCCATAGCCCATCCAGGGCGGAGGGGCGTTCTCGGGAGCACAACACGTTATTGAAGTGGATTGGATGGAAATGGACTGTGTATTTCTTGGTAAACGCATGGAACCAGGTTTCTATGGATGGCTCGAATGGAACGACAATCTCGGCCGTTTTTAGAGAGTTTACATATATGCTAGGATTTACCCAGCATGAGTTGTCACGTTCGTCTATTCGGAAACCAGATTTTTTTATAACCATATTGTCTCCATTCTTGACTGAGATATTTCCGCCATTTCCTTGGAACAACTCAACGTAGCCACCAAGTACAGTACAGAGGTCCGTATAGTCTCTGGACAGTTCCCTGCGTATTATAAAATCTTCAACGACTTCCAGTATATTCGCGTCGCGACCGTTTACAGTTGTTTCTATAACTGGGAAATAATTGTGCGAGAGAATCTTCTCAAGAGAAGTGCACGACTTTGTCGAATATTTGACAACCACGTCTGCATTGAGTTTTTGAGTATTTACAAAGTTTTCATAGTCACTCGCCCTTTTTTGGATGCTAGCGAGAACCCTATCTATCGTGTGCCCTCGCTGAAGAACATCTCGACGGACTTTCATAAATGTCTTGAGGTTTTCTTCAACTTCTATATAAATCTTAATATCGAACATATCGGCCGTCGTTTTTCTGTAAAAGGGCAAGAGGCCGCAAAAAACGGTCACCTCTTCAGGTTGCACGTTTACACAATGGCCGAACCGTCCGTTGTGGTGAAGATACGGCCGTATGACCACTGGCTCGCCGCGCTTGGTGGCGCCCACGGCCATCTCCTGCAAGTCAAGGTGGTTGGCTTCTGGACTAAGATGAGTAACAGACATCCAGTTGTTCGAATCGCGCTCCCAGCGGTGAAAGCAGTCACACTCTATTATGGCAGTGCTGTACTTTGATCTAAAAAGTTCAGCCATTGAGGTCTTTCCTGTGCCCGAGTCACCAGCTATTGCTACTAGCATTGAGTTTATTGTAATTAAAACCTTTAAGAGACGGCCGATATAAATCTTTCTAAAAATACAGAATTATTCTTCAGGTGAAGGATATCATCCGAAAACTCGTACTTGAATGTTCCATCTTCACGGGTATAGTAATCGTAAGGATTAAAATAAATTAAATTATTTTGGTTTGAAATTTGCTCTATGAGTCCGTTGACTTTGCTAGTGAACCGAACCCTCTCTTCATCTGTTCCCAATACGGGCCACTCCCCGTCATGAGGAAAGTCCTTGTACCTCGCGGGAGGAATGACGCCGACAATTACTATCTTCTTGAAAGTGATTATACTTTGAAGGATTGTGTTGAAGTAACCATTCACGAGTTCTCTCACTATCTCATCTTCATCGCGCCCGGCATCCTTCTGTCGTTTTATGTGGCACCGACAGTCGACCTCTCCAAATACAAAGCAGAGAGTACTCTCCGGCGTGTGTTCACGTGCATCGAACTTGGGGATCACTCGAGACTTTCCGATACCGTGCATAGTCTTGGAGTATTCAACCCGAAGCACATGAGGGAGACGGAGATTCTTGAAACTAAACTCTCCGTGACTATCACCGTATACAAAGATCATACTATTAGTCTGTCAAGTATATCTTTTAACTCGGCCGTGTAAGAAAACACGGAAATTATTCTGTTATTACTTGCGATAGTCCTGTATAAATAATTCATTATTTCAAGAGATCGCACCTGATTCACGCTGACGGGGCTGTCTAATAAAACTATTATCTTATTTTTAAGATGAATACAGTTTACATAAAATGCACTCCCCCAGTGTACAACTATAATTTGGCCAGAATGTACTATATTCATCTGAAGAGAGATGTCATTTAGAAGATATGTATCAACTACTACACCTCCTTTATTCACTACAAGTTCGCTCAGATCATGGACTGATGGCTCTGTTCTATCGTTGACAGTATAATTCTCCTTGCCATTTCTTGGAAGATACAGCAAGTTTATAGGAGAAAATTTGTCAAACTTTAAATTATTTGTGTAGTTGGTTATATATTTTATGAAAACAGGCATGTTAGGCTTATTCAATGAAACTATGGGTGGAAAGAACACAACATTTGCAGCACAGGAGACTCGTGCAACTATGGGCGCCGTCACTCCTATGAATTTTACAAAGTTTTTACAATATCTCTTTGTGTTGGAAGTGAGGATCTTAAGGGTTGGGTGAGTCTCTAGTTTCTCCAGAAGAAGTGGGTAAAAAATAAAAGATTCTACAACCCAGTGCATAAACGCATCGTCTCCAGGACAATCCATAAAGAAGTAATATTCTTCGACGGGTTGTTCCTCATCGGATCTTGTAATCTTCCATCTTGGCTCGCACAGAATCCTCTCAAAAGAAACAACATTTTTAATTTCACAAGGTTCCGACGATTCGAGTATTATCGTGTCCGTCATATTATAAAGACTTACTTTGTTTTTATGTAAATGCTCATCCCGGACCTCTTTCAGAAATGGAACATTCGCGCCAAGGGCATCATTCATGTAGGAGCGCACTTCTGCGAGGAGAGGAGCATCTACGCGGAAAGCGGTTGTGATGACTCGAAGGTTATATGGATCGAGGGAAACCCTGAAATTTACGAATTTATTAAGAGGCAGGCACCTCCGAGTATTCAGTTGTATCACGCACTTATATCGGACGGAGAAAACGATGTAGATTTTATTATTACAAATAATGAGGGTATGTCGAGTTCCTTTCTCGAACTCAAAGAGCACCTCGTAGAGCATCCACAATGCCGAGAGCACCATCGATTGAAACTACGGACGACTACTATACCCAAGTTTCTAGAAAAGAATGGTCTGGATTGTGCAGACTATGACTTTCTGATTATGGATATTCAGGGAGCCGAACTTCACGCACTCAAAGGGATGAACGATCTTCTGCCAAACTTCCAGCATATGTATCTCGAGGTGAATACGAAGGAACTGTATGCTGGTTGCGGTCTCCTCTCCGAGGTCCTTGAATTCCTTGGACAACATGGATTCAAACTTAAGGATCTGAATATGACTCAGCATGGATGGGGTGACGCGTATTTTTCTAGACTAGCCTGATAATTGAATGATTCTACAAGATATCTGCCATATTTAATAGCCTTCTCATAATTTTTATTTATGCTCTTAATGTGTTTTTCATAATGATCGGGAGTCAATGTGCGAATCTTGTGAATAAGGTCGTCCGGGCTTCCATCGAAAAATATCCAACCAGAAGTATCAAAAAAGTCTCCAATATTAGGACACCCCCAGTATATAAGGAGTGTCTTCATCTTGAGCGGGTCAAGGACTTTTTCTGTGAAATAGTTCACTTGCTGCGAGTTTTCGATAGAAACTGAAAATTGAAAACCGTCAAACAAGACTTCGCGGCCGTTTATGCCCAGAGGGGTGGAGTCGTCTGGCAAGGGAAGAAAGGGATTGTTTCCCAATTCAGGAAGAAGAGGCGGCACAGAAGTTCTAAGAAATACCACATTTGAAGGAAACTCTTTCTGTCGTAAATATATGGGAAGTCGTAGATTGTGCCCTGGGAACCCCAGATTCTTTGAGCCTGTACAAATAGAAATTTTAAACTCTTTCGGGGACAGATATTCCTGGGTGAGCACTGAAGAACCGGCACTTCCTAAATATATTTTTGATTTTTTGGGAAAAAGTTGATGTATTATGTTATCACATGTCCATATAGTATCGAACATATGAGCATTTTGTACAACAAATGTTCTCAGATGGAGATTCACTTCGGGCTCGACCATTATCAATATATTTTTCTTTCCGGGTTCTGCGTGTTGAGGTCTATCCACAAGAACAACAGCGTCATCCGGAAATATGCCCGGCGCCCACCCCTGCCAATCGGGTAAACGCGGGGAAGGAGGCTCACTCGTTTTAAGGGTGAAAGTCATTGTAATTATTTACTATATTATCTCTATATATGTCTCCTATGTCGTAGTCGTGCCCACCTGGTTTGAACCAATTTCTCGGAGCGACCAACCGGGCATTCTCGTGTTCACGCATGTAATAGGCCATGAGTGACATGGACGAGTTGGCGATTATGAAATGGTCACAAAGGCTCATGAGAAACAGGGTCTTGAGGGGGTCCGGCTCGTGGATGATCTCTACATTAGGTCCTGCAAAGTCTTTGACCAGTTCAGGTTCTTCACAAAACAATAAAAACTTTTGTCCGGGAAAAAGTTTCATAGCCTCGAGATAATACTCCTTCGTACAAACGGGCTGGCTCACGGTGAATTTGGAAAGGCCGTCCCCGCCCCATCTGACATGGACGCAAACGCCTCCTGTAAAACGCGACTGTTGCTCGGCGAATATCTCGGACTCGTTCGACCGCAAGAGGTCCCGGAGGTCCATCCTGTATTTATCAAAATATTTCCACGACTGAAAATATCCCGTGAGAATACGGGCTTCTGTGGGTATTGCCTTGTACCTTATGCCCTGCTCGGCCCACACGGCACGCTCACCACTTAACCGACTAATATAAAGAAGTTGTGAAGGACTTCCGGGCCAGGGTTCGTATGGATACTCACCCTCTTTCCCAAGAATCTTGACATGCTTGAAAAGTTTAGAATATTCTGCAAATTTTGGTCGAACCGTGCAAACATCCGGATACCATCCAAGTGCGGCAATCTCTTGACCCTGTTCTCTAGCGTGGGACCATGCGGCCGCATGCTGAAACAGAAGATTTCCAAGTCCGCCGCACGGCACGATAACGATCATTTAAAGATGAGAGCCATTAACCTTTAAATGAAGGTCTTGGTCACGGGAGGAACTGGACTCGTAGGTTCGGCCCTAAAAGAAATCAGGCCCGATTGGACCTACGTGTCTTCAAAGACATACGGCTCTCTTACATCTCTCGAAAATGTGAAAAGAATGTTCGACGATGTGAATCCAGATGTCGTTGTACACTTAGCAGCCAACGTCGGTGGACTCTTTAAGAATATGCATAAGCGACTAGAGATGTTCGAAGATAATATTAGAATAAATACAAATGTTATGAGTGAAGCGGCCCGGCACGGAGTGAAACGCGTGATAAATATGTTATCGACCTGTATATTTCCGGATGGCCTCAGTGAGCCCCTGAGGCCCGAAGCACTTCATACGGGACCGCCTCATCCTTCGCACGAGGGCTACGCCTATGCAAAAAGGATTTCTGAAGTTCACGCCCGAATTATTCGCGAGACGACTGGAACGTGGGTAACCTGCCTTGTTCCGACGAATATATATGGTCCGTATGACAACTTTTCTCTAGAAGATGGACACGTCGTCCCGGCTCTCATCCATCGAGCGGCTCTTGCCAAAAAGAACAGGGTGAAACTTCAGGTGAGGGGCACGGGAACGGCGCTTAGACAGTTTATATTTTCAGGTGACCTGGCCAAAATTATAGCATGGGCCGTCGAATCATCAGACAGACCGCCACCTATTGTTGTGTGCTGCCAAGACACTGAATACTCTGTAGGGTATGTTGCTCATACTATTGCAAAAATAAACGGTATAGAACTGGAATTTATCGGTGGACCAGATGGTCAGATGCGCAAAAAGGCTGTTCCCGGGCCAGGAGCCGTTCCTTTGCCGTCGGTATCACTCGAAGAAGGCCTGCTCTCAACTATAAATTGGTTTAATAAAACTGAATAAGAGTCGGCTCTTCCTGGCCGCCTATCTTTGCATCCTGGTAAAATAGAGGAGTTTTCAGTGCATATACATTGTAATGTGGCATTGAGTATGCGACCGGTACGTCGAACGATTCTGGACTGGACATATTCGAATATGCGTGTTCATAACATTTCAAAACATTTTGAACCCAGGCTCGCGTGAGAATCAAAACGGCGTGTGTCGAAAGCATGTTATAAATTCTAAAAAGTTCGTCGGATGCTCGCTCTTTTATAATGTACTGGATGGCTTGTTCTCTTTCGGGGTGCATACCCCATACACTCACTCCGAGATATACAGCATCAGCATCTTCGGGTAAGGGAATTTCATAACGGAACCATTCGGTCGCACTACAGTCATCTTCCATAAAAATAAACGGACGAAACTCGCCCTCTAGACGCTCCTTCATAAGTTTCACGAGACCGGCCGCAGCACTTTTCTTTCCCTGATCGGATACCCCGACAAATGCACGTCCCTTCAGTCCTTTTGACGATATGAGAGTTTCCATATGTTCGCGGCGCTCGGGACGATGAGGGCCGTGCAAAAAAACGATATCAATATCTCGAATGTCCAACATCTATTACAAAGTGGTCAGGCTTTTCCTTAAATCATATTGAACCCGTCCGATATGAATGGAACCGCGCACTGTGTGTACCGCTTTGAAATGTCCCGAAGTGTCGTGTTCACGTGGATCCGCAGTTCATCAAGGGATGTAATCAGGTCCGAACCGAGTGCGGGCGCGTGGAACAGGTCGTTCAGGACCGCGAGGTACATCGTCAGAACCTGGTGAATATCGGACTTGCGTTGCCGAGCCTTTTCGCGCTGCTGAATTCGTTTTCTAAATTCATCCTCAGTCAGGTCCGCAATCATAAATTTAATCCGAAGGTCCCGATTGTCCCCGGCGTCATTTACGGCGTACCGGGGCATGATGACCCACATACAGTGGCCGTAGGACCGATGGGCCGCACTGAGTTTGGATCGGTCTTCCCGACTCATGAATCCGGGCAAAGAACCCGCGACATTGAGCCAATCTGGAAACCCGCCACACGGAACGTCACCCGGGTTCCGTTCGAGTCCCCCATGGGCCCGGCGATACTCGTAGTAGTGTGGGTTGTGGATCGTGCCCGTCTCGACCCGACCCGTCCGCCAACTGAACGCCGTCTGGCACTGTGTACAGAACATCTGGTCGCACCCGTCAATCTTGAATATCATAGCGGCGCATTTGGGACAGTTCCGGGAATCTTTGGCGAGGAGAATGGCCGTGGCGATGCTATTTGGGTCGCACGTATGAGGCGCATCACGCTCGGGACCCTTGACCTCGTGACAATCCGGACAGGCCCATAGGTCACACGCGCCGCACTTCCAGGCTGTGCTCAGGAACCCACGACAGTTTGTTGCGGGGCACGCCCGAACAAATTGCCGGCGCTCCGTACTGATGTTACCGGACGTGAGACGCCAGGTATGTTTGTCCCGGACCCGCTCGAGAACCTGGAGATCGACCATAATAGAACTCACAACCTTTCGCTCCTCGCCACTGAGTTTTTCGCGCAGGATATCAGCATCAAATTCTGAAGACAAATTGTTATTGACCGCGAGAACGCTGAGCGGGATGGCATTCGTCCGCCGCGTGTCCGATTCGGCCGCGGCCAGATCCTTCCGGCGATCATCTATGTTTTTCGTGAGACGCCGAATTTCTCGTTCAATTTCAAGGTAAGGTTGAGTCGCCGGCATGAGGCTCCGTTCGCGCTCAAACAGAACCGTCTCACGACGCGTCTTGTAGACCCGGCTTGTGAATTTTTGGGTAAAATTACCTACGAGAATTTCGCGCGACCACGCTTTGCGACAGTTCATACAATGGGCATCCTGTGTCGTCTCAATGAGGTACCGCTCGGCACAGGATGTACATGGTCTAAATTCACAGTACGGACATTTTACTTCGGTCCGGGACGATTTGTTGAAGGAGTCGCAGCAGACGGCGCAGGACCCCATGTTTTCTTGTCTATAGAGGGTTGCTTGATTTTATCTGGCTGGACGGCAATCTTGATGCCGTGGCGAGACACGACGACGACGTCATCGTCGTCGGTCATGTCGGCCCATTTCATTTTACTATTCAATTACAGTTTTTTCTTAACTGCCTTGACACGCGGTTTCGGAGTGGGCTTACTGGCCGAGGGCCACCGGGCGAACATGACATCGATATCACCATGGGTCTCGGCAAACTTTTTGTGTTTCGAAACGACCCGGGCAATAAACTCCTCGGTGCACCCGGCCGCACGGTACGTGGCGACGCGCTCCTCGATCGACGGGGCGGTCTTCTTCCGGGAATACATGGCCGCGATCAAATCGCGGTCAATTACCGGAGGAACGACCCGGGCCGGTCGTGGCGGGCTAGGGTGCGCCGTGTCCCATGCGCGACAGGCCGCGAGCCACTCGGGCGAGTTGTGTTTCGCCATGAATTCATAATCCTGTGGCGGGACCCACGTGGGTGGCGGCTGGAGAGCCACATTCGGCGCCCTCATTTTATCGAGAAGTTCACCGACGACACCACGAGTTCCAGATGGAATTCGACCTTGGGGTGGGCCAACCGGTGCCCATTGAGTTCGGACACCCCCGCCCGGGAGTGATTCTGATACAAATTGAACTGCGGGCGCGACTCGAACTCGGGGGATCGGACGTTTGAACATTTTGGTTTTTATGGATTCGACCATGGTTCCTGTGAGACGCGGGACACTTTTTTTTAATCGGGTTCACTTCAATTACACTCACTCTCTAAAAGTCCTCATCTTCGTACTCTTCCTCGTCCGCACCCGCGCCCTCGATGAGTGCCCGGACCACCTCAAAGTGGGCCGTCTCGACCAAGGGGTTGCCGTGCGACTGGCACAAGTCACACTCGGCCACGTTTCCATCACTCAAGTCGTGCGAGTGGGTCGGCTGGGGTGGCTTGACCGCCTTGGGCGCCTTGGGCGCCTTGGGCTCCTTGGGCACCGCTTCCGTCTGGGGCTGCTCCATGTGGCGCTTGCAGAAGGCGGACCCCTTGAGCGCGCTGAATTTGCAGGGCTCCTTCTTGGCGGTACAGGCTGTGCACTTGGGCTTCTCAGCCTTGGTCTTCTCGCTCACGACCGTGACTGTCGTCGGGTCGCGCTTCTTGTACTTGCGCGGAGCCTTGACGACCGTCTCTGTGTACTTCTTCATCAGTTCAGCCAGGTCCAGGTTGTAGTCGGCTGCGATCCGCGCCACAAACTGGCGGTCGCGCTCGGCAACGAGGGCATTCACGGCATCAGCGAAGGAGGCCATTTGTTTGTTTGTTTGTTTGGTTCGGAACCGTGGTCGAGCATTGTCTGACCCGGACATTACACGTTTTGTTTTTGGGTGCCATTCAGCAGCGGTACGGTCGTTTCGGTGTTCAGATTCTCGCCCGGCGGCCCCGGCGGCCTCGGCGGCCCCGACGCGACATGAAATGAACTTCTGTTGTTGTTGCTGCTGACATCCTTGTAGAACATAAACCCCGCCACGAGTAGGGGCAGAATCCCAAGCAGAAAAATTGTCGCATACTCTCTCCACTTATTCTTCTTCTCGGGATTCCTGATATTTAGGATCGGTACGATCATGGTGAAAATGACCCAGACGGCCCCTAGGAACAGTACGAAAGGCGGCGGCACCATGTTTAGTACTGACGCAGATTTTATTTCTCAATTACTTGATTTTTTTCAGGGCTCGATTTACATTCATCGCATGGCGCTGTCCCGCCTTGATACTCTGTCGGCCCACGTTTTCTATGAGCGGTTTCGCTTTGGAAACAACCGACCCGATCGTTCGGTCGCCCGATCGAACAAGGCGGAGGAGTTGAGCCGCGCGCTCCGTGTTTTTGAGCCCCTTGTTCTTTGATTCACCCTTGATCGGGTTTCGTTTCGAAATCATACCCTTGTAAATAAAAGAACCCGAGAGCAAAGCCAGCGAATCTTTGAGTTGGTACCGGAGGCGCTGAATCGGTACACCGAGTTTGCGCGAAAATGGAAGGTGGAGCATCTTCCGAGAGGCTCCTGGGTAATACACGAGGGCCGTGTCGACCAGGTCGGTCACGGTGTTCTTCCCGGTTGCTATTTTGTAACCAATCACCTGGTAAACCTGGCGGTTCGTCCCGGGAACCTGGAGGCGCGGATTTTTGTAATGGGACCGGGTATGGGTCGATATCAAAAGGCGCGCGTTCGCACCCTCGTACGTGCGATTCAGCCATCGAATGAACGCGTTCAAGTGCGTGAGCATGATTTTCCGCATTGTAAAGACGTACGACGCAAGTTCCTGATTCGATGAGAGGCGGTGTCCGACCCCAAATGTAAAGTCATAGTCGGACGTGCGTCGAATCTTTGGGGGCAGGGGCCTTCCGGACTGTTCGAGGAACAATTTAACACCCATGCCGCCCGTACAGAAGATTGTGAGACCACCACCGTATGGCCGAATGAGCCTGGTCGTATGTTTACAAAATTCAGCAAAGAGTCGAGGGAGGGCCCATTGAAGGTTGTGCGAGGACGTGACCGGCTCCCGCCCACGGGCCCGTTCGATACACTGGTACGCATTGTTGAGCATAATTTCAGAATGAAATGTACCACCGTGAAATATTGACTTTTTGGCCGACGCATAGTACCCGTCGTACCCCTCCGGTTTCAAAAATTCGGATGCGAGTCCACCGAACGCGCCCTTGTTTATATCCGCGTAACTCATACGCTGGCCACGTTCCTTGAAAAGGGCCCGGGGGATGTTCTTTTGGCCACCCAGGGCTCTCACCTGGTTCCCAATGGTTATGCCCGTCCCGAGCGCGAACCGAATGAGTCGGATCGTCTCTGGTTTTATAGGGTACTTGCTCTGCATCAATTTCTCGATATTGGCGTGGGTCAGGTCAAATAGACGGAGTGTCTTTTTCGCGCGGTACATACACGGCGTTCCATAGTTTTTAGCGGACCTGACGTTCTCGGTCACATAAAAGAAGCGCGTGTCCCGCAAGACGGCTCGACACGACACCTTTCCGAACCCTTTGTACAAAATTTTACCGGGTGGTATGATGGTTTCGGTAAATACCATCTTCTTAAAGTTATGCACGAAAATAAATGTAATGAAGGTCATCATCAGTCTCACGAGCATTCCGCCCCGGTTCGATAAACTCGAGAGGGTTCTAACGGCCCTGTTGGTCCAGACGTGTCATGAAATCTGGCTCAATATTCCACGGAACTACACAAGGTTCCCAGATTGGGACGGTAAGATCCCGACCCGTCTCATTGGTTTGGATCCTAAAATTAAAGTGAATCTGGATTGTGAGGACATGGGCCCTGCGACAAAGTTTATGGGTCCGGTCAAACATCTCGATCCAGCGGATATCATCGTGTACCTGGATGACGACACGGAGTACGACCCCAAACTCGTCACGAATCTTCTCAAGTGGCACGGGTACGATCCAAACAGTGCTTGGGGCCTAAGCGGCTTCAATTTTGAATCATATTTCAAAGGACACTTTCCTCGGCAACACGGTGTCCCAGTGGATGTTATCGAGGGGTATGGATCGGTCATCGTCAAGGCTGGATGGGTCGCGGGCTATGTGCCCGACGACGGACGTATGGCCGATGACGTCATCATTTCAAATTTACTCGAGAAACAAGGAATCAAGCGCAAGACGGTCTGTACGCCCGAGTGTAATTTGTCGCACCTGAAACAATTTGATTACGGATTTGAACCGGATGCACTTCACAACCAGGTTCAGGGTGGGCACCGAGAAAATTACAGAAAAGTTCTCGAAAACCTGACATATAAGAACAATAATTACTTTGGATATAAATGCTCGTAGATGCGTTCATGTTTTACAATGAACTCGATATTCTCGAACTCAGACTTTCGGTTCTGGATCGACACGTTGACCGTTTTGTGCTCGTTGAATCGGAGGTGACGCACGTGGGCGGACCCAAGGAACTTTTTTTTCAAAAAAATCGGGATCGGTTCGCGAAATGGCTCCCTAAAATCGAACACGTGATTGTGACCGCGGCCGATGCGCCAAGTGATACCGATCCGTGGTCGCGCGAAAAGTACCAGCGCGAATGTATCCTCCGCGGACTCGAGGGCGTCCCGGATGATGCGGTCGTCATGGTTTCCGATGTCGATGAAATTCCAGACATGGACAAGGTTCGTTACGAAAAACTCGAGCACGCAATGACCTCCGTTCACATGTGGCTCTTCATATACTCGCTCGAGTACATGCTAACGTCCGAGCCTTGGTTCGGGACGGTCATTACAAACTGTGAACTGCTCCGCCGGGTCGGCCCGAACAGTCTCAGGGACGCTCGCTGGAAGATGCCCTGTTTTCAGTACGCCGGATGGCACCTCAGCAGTTTCGGAACGCCCGAACACGTCCTGAACAAGGTTCATACATTTGCACACGCCCTGGATGGTCATCACGTGGCACAGACACTCGATATGTTTCAAACGTTTATTGAGGAAGGGATCCATACGGATGGGAAAACGGCACTCGTTTGCCGACCCGATTCGGTACCCCTTCCCGGACCCGAGAGCCTTCTCAGGCACCTCGGTCTCATGCGGTTCGAGACCGATCAGGTCCGGGTCGGAAAATACACGGTCAGCGTCATACGCGACGACATGTATATCGGAGGATGTTTGCGCCAGGGCCATGAATGGGACGGGTGGATGCGTCAAGATCTTCCGCACATCACGTCGGTCGGTAAGGATATTCTCGATATCGGGGGGAACATCGGCTGGAATTCGCTCATGTACAGTGAGTACTCACCGGTCCACGTATTTGAACCAATCTTTCACCCGGTCGTCGCAAAGAATATTCGTCAAAACAGCCTGAGCGACCGAATCACGCTCCATCCGTTCGCACTGGGGTCCAAAAAGGACGTGGTCGACATGTACGTCCAGAAACACCACGAGGGAATGTGTAACTACGGAGGGACGAGTCTGTACAAGAGTTCTCACCGGGAAGATTCGGGCGTCCAGGTCCGGGTCGAGCGACTCGACGATGTATACACGGGCACACCCTGTCTCCTAAAAATTGACGTCGAGGGCCACGAACTCGAGGTTCTCAAAGGGGCCGAACAGACTTTGCGAAAGCACCGCCCGAATCTGTATGTCGAGATTTTCGAGTTTGATGGCCCGGTCCCCACGTTTCTCAGGGAACTCGGGTACACAAAGGTATTTCCGCGACCCGAGGACAATTACCTCTTCATACACGAGGCGTCGTAATTGATACACAGGGCGGCCGCGAGTGCAAATACGACCCCGAGCCACTGGACCCAATGTGTAAACTTTTCGTCAAATATGAAATAGGCCGTCGCGGCGCCCCCGACGACGATGGCTGCTTCCCACATGATACAGGTCCACATCATGCTCTCGGACGCCAGGCTCCGAATCAGAAACGTGATGACGACCGCATAGGCCAGAATACCCAGGGCCAGGTTATGGCTCCGACCTTCGTGTGCGAACCACTTTAGGTGCGTGTTCCCAAAGAGTTCGGCCGCGGTCATTACGAGAATGTTAATCGCGCCCATTCCTTTATAATTTCGTGTATTTTATTTATAGAAGATGATACCCTGGATTGCATCTTGGCTGCCGATCGCCCCCCTGGACCGTCGGTTCCGCGAGATACTCATTCGAATTTTACTCGACAATTCACTGGAATTCAGGGTCGCTCTCCTTTCGTTTCAAATAAAAAAGTTGTTCGGAATACCTTTATGAAGGCGGCGTTTATAACAGGCGTCACCGGGCAAGATGGGAGTTACCTGGCGGAACTATTGCTGGATAAAAAGTATTCCGTGTACGGTTTGGTCAGGTATTGTTCCGAGAAAAAACACTCCAGAATCGGCCACCTCAAGGATCTTCACCTGATCGAAGGTGACATGACCGATACGTCCAGACTAAATTCAATCATAAATTCATTCGAAAAATATGTTTCGATCGAAGTTTATAATTTGGCGGCAATGTCCCACGTGAAACATTCTTTTAATCAGCCCGTCTACAGCACGGACGTGGATGCTCTTGGGACCCTCCGTCTTCTTGAAGCAATTCGACAGACTCATTTCAGTTCAAAATTCAAATTCTATCAGGCTGGTACGAGTGAAATGTTTGGTAAAATTCAAGACCCGATCCAGGATGAAATGACTCCGTTTTATCCAAGGAGTCCATACGGGGTCGCGAAGGTCTATGCATATTGGATCACCAAGAATTACAGAGAGGCCCATGGGCTCTTTGCTTGCACGGGAATTCTTTTTAACCACGAGTCTGAGCGACGCGGCGAGGAATTTGTGACGCGAAAAATAACACTTGGACTTGAACGCTGGCTCCGAACTGGAGAACCGATCCGTCTCGGAAATTTAAACGCCTCGAGGGACTGGGGACACGCGGAAGATTATGTCGAAGCAATGTGGCGCATGCTTCAGGTTGACCATGCCGACGAGTTTGTTATAGGGACCGGTGAGTCACATACGGTCCGAGAGTTTGTGACCGAGGCTCTAAAGTGCCTCACGAACGAACCCTTTGTATGGTCCGGTACCGACCAGTCCGAGCAACTTATTTTGAATGGTAAGCCGGTCGTTGTCATCGACCCAGAATTTTATAGGTTGAGTGAGGTTGATGCACTCATTTCAAATCCTAAAAAGGCCTGCGAAGTTCTCGGATGGAGACCGAAAATTTCTTTTCATGAACTGGTTAAAAGAATGGTACAGAATGATTGTAATGGAGTGGCTCTTTGTGGGTCCGACGAAACTTGCCGGGATCGGACAAGTGACCTATAAGTATGCACAACTCGTAAACGGTGATTATGTTGAGTATGGCCAGGCACCCCCGAAAAAAACATACGATCGGGGATTTGCATTCGTGTTGCCTATACAGACACACTTGGACATGGTCGCCCAGTACGCTTCCATATGTAAAAAAATGAATTACATGACCGTCTGCGAGACCGAACCGGTCAGTCCGGCCTATGGACTTTTGGAACGGTACCCGGAGATTTATTGTCCGAGTGAATTTTCAAGACAAATTCTAGAAAAACAGTTCCCGACCGTTCGATGGAAACTATTGAGACACTGGGTCGGGTCGGTCGGTCCGAGACCGCCACCGGCCCCGAGTCCCTACGTCTTTTACACAATCGGAAACGTCGCGGACCCGCGTAAAAATATCCGCGGTCTCATCGACGCATATCTTCGGTGTAATTTTGGGAATGCGGCCCATCTCGTTCTCAAGGCGACGTGTATGCACCCGATCGACTGGAAGGTCCCGGGGGTCACGGTCATAAATGGTCTGCTGAGTGACGAAGACCTCGAAAAAATTCACGGGTCCTCGCACTGTTATGTCAACTGCTCCCATTCCGAGGGAGTCGGTATGGGAGCCGTAGAGGCGGCGCTTCGATCCAAACCCGTCATTGCATCTGATTACGGGGGACTCTGTGAATACGTAAAAACACCCTGGGTCGTTCCGTGTACCAAGGGGCCGGTCGGCATTGATGATTTCCTATTCACGCGGGACCTCGTATGGGGGTACCCGTCTGGCCCGGAACTCCAGAGATGTCTCCGGGACTGCTTCGAAAAGAAGGTGCTCACGTGGGACCATGAGCATACGCGCCAGATTATGTTTAATTTGAAGAACGATTGTTTTTGGCAAGATTGAGCGCACGGGCAATGTGCTTGAGGGACTCTATAATCTCGGCCCGGCGGGCTGCGGTCGCCGCCTTTTTCAGGTTGTTCGCCATATTTTTGTTCCCAATCTGACGCGCCTTGTTCGCCTCGGCGAGCAAACGGGCGTTTGCGTTCGCCAGGTTTGTCACGGCCGCATTGGCCGACCGGTTCGCCACGCCCATCTGGCCTGCTGCGGCCGCTCGGGCCGCATTATCAATCTGACCCCCGGCCATGCCAACCTGAGCCGCGGCTGCATTTACGGCGCGCTGATTCGTCGCCATATGTTAGGACGATATTAAAATTTTTTGGGACGCGGCGGGCACGGCACGACAGCCACGGCCGCGTTCGGGGGCACATCGACCCATGAGTGAGCCCCGTACACAATCAGGGCGATGACTATGCTACTCGCCACGATAAATCCCTTTTGTGAATTGAGGTACAGGACCACGTCATCCAGGGGCTTGAAGCCCGTAGGCTTCTTTATCAGTTTCGGGACGATGTAGACGAGTGCGACGTTGATGGCTATGGCGGCCCACATATAATTAAAATTAAACTCGGGCATTCCTAGTCTGGGTCAAGATAAAATCTTCACCTCGTGCTTCTTGCAGAAGCACCCCTTGGTCGCCCTGAACCCACACCTCTTCCCGGCGAGTGTTGTCGCCTTGCATGTTTCACCGACTGGTGTTTTTTTTGTCGGGACCTCGATCGGTCTCGGCGGCTTTATTGTCGTGAGGACGATATGAGGCCGCTTCTCCTTGATGGCGATGGCCCGTTCGCGTGCCCGGATCGCCGTGTCCGCAAACTTCTCGGGATCCGCGATGCCGCACGCCCGGGCATCCATAACTACAGTATACCGGGACACCATTTTCAAGTAGATCCGTACGGCACTCTAGTGTCCATGACGAGTGCGCGACACGTTTTTTACTGATTGTTGGGCGACATGCGTGTCGTAAGCCCGGTGGGCCCGGGAAAAACAACGTTTCCGGGTCGCGTCTGAGCGACTCCATTGGCCACCCCTACCGGTCGCCCGCCAGTTGTCCTCAGTTTATTAATTTCACTCTTATTGATCAACTGATACTCGTTTCCAACTTTTTTGTAAAACTTCCGCGACCATCCTCCAAGGTATCTGCCATTCTTTTGATAATAGTTTCCAGGGATATTTGTTATTTTTGCAAATCTATTGCCCGTTCTCAAACCAATATTAGAAATATTATTCAATCGTTTCAGTTCCCATTTATAAGGTTTGTTTGCGTTGGGCATCATGTTTCGTTCCCAACTGAAATAGTACATGGGACTGCCCAGTCCCCTTTTTACAACAGGTATTTTCGGGTCATTCTTTTTATAACCTACTTGTTTCCATCCTTTAGCAGTGGTGTATCTTAGCAGTGCAGGTAGAATGGCCATATTTCTGTTATTCGCTCCCACTGGGCTCCAGCCGCCACCTCCCCGCGAGCCGCCACCTCCCCGCGAACCAAGACCGGTTGAACCAAAGCCGCTTCCAGAAGCCAGGCCAACCATTTTACTGTTTAGAAATATTTTTTATCCAAAGTGCATGCCGTTCCATACATAGCCTGCTGAAGTGTTGATACGTCCCAGAACACGCCATCTTTGTTGAATTGATGAATACCTTTTTAATTTCTGGATCAATATCAGACATGGGCATCAATCCTAAAAAATTTGGACCATATTTCTGGGGCGTACTCCACCTCGCATGTCTGGGCGGAATAGACCCCGCGGCTCTCAGGACGCTCATCGACCTGTTTCCGGCGATCCTTCCGTGCGGGGCGTGCGGTCAGCACTTTGCGGAGGTTCTTAAGGAGAGCCCACCGCCCGAATCGGACGATCCCGAAGTTCTTTTCAAGTGGTCCGTCGATGTACACAACATAGTCAATAGACGGATCGAAAAACCAGTCTACGGGTACGACGAAGCCATCAAAATATGGCTCTCGATGCCCGCTCCGCCAGCCCCGATCATCCTGCCCAAAAAAAAGGACCGGTCGGTCATGTTCATATTAGTCGCGCTCACTGTAATTGCAGCGATACTCCTATGGAAAATAAGATGTTAGTTTTTATTAAAATAGAATGGCCGGTGGATTATTTCCAGGGCAGCCTTTCGCGCTCAATCTCAAGTGTATAGTATTCACGGCGCTTCTTGCGGGAGGGTACTGGTATCTCCCCCACAAGAATCTCTGGGTCCTCGCGTTTCTCATATGGTCCCCGTATATCGCCATGGCCTGGTACGATTACTCGTACCAGTGCCAACTCGGCAAACTGGAGCCGACCCTCGTACCATTCGGGCGGTACGTATGGCTTCCATTCAAGCCCCAGGGCTACAAGGATAAGTTTGACCAACTCCCGCCTGAAAAAATTCAGACCATGAATAAACTGGACCATGTCGTCGGATGGTCCATCATTGCCGCTACGGTTTCATATTTTATTCTTCGCAAAAAGTAATGAATATGAATGCGAATAGGAAACTCGCGGCCGACAGATTTGCAAAGGTTATCGAGTACGGGAAGGGTGCGCTCCTGCTCGTACTCTTGGTGGGCGCTCTCGTGAACGGCCACAAGGAGTACATATCTGAAAATCCACGCAAGTTTGTATGGGATTCATTCGCGAGCGGTGGGTTCGCCGCACTCGCCTTTTTCATCATCGCACGTATGCGTGGACGCGCGGACCTTGCGATACAGGTTGCCCTGTTTTCATTCTTGCTCTTCTTCTTCTACAATGTCGTCCGCGAACTGTCGGGATTCAATGCATTGGCGGACGAGAAAAAACACACACAGGGTGAGGCCCAACAGGTTAAATATCTCAAATGGCCCTCTATTATTATTACCCTGCTCGGCGTAATCGTTCTTGTGTATCTCGCATACAAAGCGAGGGTTCCCCACCCGTTCTATTTGCTCATCGGCGAAGCGGTCCTCTTTGGTGTCATGTCTGGTCTGGCTGAACTTGTCATCGCAAAGAACCATCACGAAACACCCATGGGCCTGATGATAGCAAGTCTCGGAAGCACAGTCATGTTCTTCATCGTACACTTGATTCTCCAGTGGGGCGGCCTGTATTCACACATCTTCGGTGATGGTATGACCCCGCCAAATATTTACTAGAATTTCTGGAGTTATGGTCGTTTGAAGATCGGTTCCAAAATTGCCCTGATGTACGATTGGGTTTTCGACCGCGTACACGATCAGTTTGCCCTCGGTCGCCAGTTTACTCATGAAAATATCAATCTGGAGACTGATCGGGATGTCCCGGTACAACATCATCTTGGCGATACCTTTTCGGCTTATGAGATACCCGTGAAGTCCCCAGAAATCCTGAACGAGTAAGAGGTCCGGGTACGGAACGTGTTCATACTCGGCCAGCCGGGCGTGGCCAAGGAGAATAACGTCCCAGTCCGGTGGAAACTCCGGAATTTTTTCGTAAAGTTGAGAATCAATCATGGCGTCATCCTCGAAAACGAGCCCGTATGGGTCTCCGCTCGCGTAGATCGCGTCCCAGACTTTATAGTGGCTTTTGTAACACCCGATCATCCCCCGGGTCATTTGAGGATGCGACGTTCTGTACCCGGTCGTTTCTATTTTCTTAATTCCATCCTCGATTTCAGGCGAAACAATGTCCGTCAGGACGAGCGAGGACCCATCGACCGCCTCGACCCGAATGAATGGTTTTTCGGCACCCAGGCCTGATTTGGTATATTCATTTGTAAAATTATGGAGTCGTTCTTTGCGTCGATCCAAATTGATGAGATACGACTCCGGGCTGAAAAAAGAGTGTTGTGTCTGGAACAAGATAAGGGCCCCTATAAGAAGGGCCACTCCCGCTACAACACTCTTCTTCATTAATAGACGCTAAGAAATAAAGGGCCCGTGCTCTTATATCGTATGACCGAATATGCTCGGCTTTCCCATGTCGAACATATCCTGGCCCGACCCGACACTTATATTGGACCGACCGTGCCTGAGTCCGGTCAATTTTGGGTCCGGGACGGGGGAGTTTTTAAGGTTCGTGATGTTCATGCTTCACATGGGTTGGTGAAAATCTTTGACGAAATTCTGGTCAATGCGATCGATCAATACTCGTCGCACCCCAAAAAGGTTTCTGAAATTTTGGTCGAGGTGACGGACCACTCAATTTCGGTCCAAAATTCAGGAGTCCCTATTCCGATCAAGAAACATGCGACCGAAAAAGCCTCGGACGGATCCCCCATCTGGATTCCCGAACTGATTTTTGGTCACCTCCTCACGAGTTCAAATTATGATGATAAAATTGAACGGGTCACGGGTGGTCGGAACGGGTACGGGGCCAAACTCGCCAATGTATTTTCGAATAAATTTAAGATTGAAATTGCGGACGGTCGCAAGACGTACAGACAAATGTGGTCGGCCAATATGAGCCGGGTGACCCCACCGGTCATTACGGAAGGGTCCTCTTCGGTCTATGTGAAAATTACATTCGAGCCGGACTGGAGCAGGTTCGGCGGCCCGGGCGGATTTCGTTCCCTGGTCGAGAAGCGCACGTGGGACGCGGCCATGTGGTGTTCCAAGTGTCGGGTCGTGCTGAACGGGACCAGGTTGGAGGTTGGGTCCCTTGAGGACTATGCGAAGATGCACGTCGGGTCGGTCCCTATGGCTCGGTTCCATAGCGAATCCTTCGATGTCGTCGTGGCCCACTCAACCTCGGGCACGTTTCAGCAGTGTTCGTGGGTCAATGGGATCGGGACGACCAAGGGGGGTGGGCACGTCGATAAGATTGTAAAACTTTTGTGCGACGAGATTTCAAAGGATAAGCGGGTCAAGGTCAAACCGGCCCAGATCAAGGCGAATCTCTTTGTGTTTGTGCGGGCCGTCGTCATCAACCCAACCTTCTCGAGCCAGACCAAGTCCGAATGTACCTCTAAAATTGTGGATCAGATTGAATTCAAGCCAAAATTTATCAAAGATGTCCTCGGGACGGGTATCCTGGATGCACTCGTGGTTCTCGGTGAGGCTGGCCAGACCCGCGAACTCAAAAAGACGGACGGATCGAAAAAGGCGCGCATCACGGGTATTCCCAAATTGGACGATGCAAACTGGGCCGGGACGCACCGGAGCCACGATTGTACCCTTATTATTACCGAGGGTGACTCGGCCAAGGCGCTCGCAATCGCGGGCCTGAGCGTCGTCGGGCGAAACGCCTACGGGGTCTTCCCACTTCGGGGCAAACCACGCAACGTTCGCGACGCAACCCTGAAACAGGTGACCGATAACGAAGAGTTTAGCAATCTCAAAAAGATTCTGGGGCTCCAGCACGGAAAGGTCTACACGACACTCCGGGACCTGCGGTACGGTCGACTGATGATCATGACCGATGCGGACCTGGACGGCTCACACATCAAGGGACTCGTTCTCAACATGTTCCACGTGTATTGGCCGAGCCTCATCGGGCTCGGGTTTGTTGTTTCGATGGTGACCCCGGTCATCAAGGCGGACAAGGTCTGGTATTTTACAGAGGAGGAGTACCGTCAGTCGCACCGGTCCGGCACCGGCCCGGTCAAGTACTACAAGGGGCTCGGGACATCCACGTCGTCCGAGGCGCGTGAATATTTCAAACAAATTGAGAAATTAACGGTCGCTTTCAATTCGGACCCGTCGATGGACGAGTCGATGACGCTAGCCTTTTCCAAAGCGCTCGCGGATGACCGGAAAGAGTGGCTCCGGGGACACATGGCCTCACCCCCTCCTGGAATTCGCTACGGCCACGTAAGTACGCTTCCGGTGACTGAGTTTGTTCACCGGGACCTGGCCAACTTTAGCGCCGAGGATATCAAACGCTCGATCCCACATGTCGCAGACGGCCTCAAGCCGTCCCAGCGCAAGGTCATCTACGCATGCCTCAAGAAGAACCTCACGAACGATATGAAGGTGGCCCAACTTTCGGGGTACGTCGCGGAACAGACTGCATATCACCACGGCGAGGCGAGCCTCCAGGGGACGATCGTGAATTTGGCCCAGAATTTTGTCGGGTCGAACAATCTGAACCTCCTCGAACCCTCGGGTCAATTTGGGACGCGTCTGGCGGGCGGGAAGGATGCCGCGAGCGCTCGGTACATTTTTACACGGCTCAGTCCACAGACGCGCAAGATTTTCGATCCGTCCGACAATGCAGTCCTCAAGCACGTCCTCGATGACGGTCAGTACGTCGAGCCCGAATTTTACGCCCCGATCGTCCCGATGATTCTCGTGAATGGAGCCGAGGGTATCGGGACCGGATTCAGTTGCTACGTTCCCCCGTACGATATCGCAATTATCAAACACAACATCATGTGCCTCCTGGATCAGGTTCCGATGGTTCCCATGGTTCCACATTTCAAGGGGTTCAAGGGACGGGTCACAAAGACCAAGGACCACACGTGGGTCCTCGAGGGCCTCGCGGAGCGCGAAGGGTCCCAGATTCACGTGACTGAACTCCCACCCGGGAAGTGGATCCAGGATTTTAAAGAACACCTGGATGACCTGGTTGAAAAGGGGACGATCCAAAAGTTTGAAAATCACTCGACCGAAACATCTCCGAGTTTCAGGATCTGGGGGGGTGACCCACAGGATCTCGGACTGACCAAGACGATCCACACGTCGAACATGTACCTGATTGGCCCGAATGGGGCCGTCAAAAAGTACGCGAGCCCGGAGGAGATTCTTGTTGATTATATCCAAGTTCGCATCGGGGTCTACAAGAAGCGCAAAGTCTGGCTACTCTCTGAATTTGATACTGAAATTAAGTGGCTCTCCGAAAAAGCCAGGTTCATTCAGAGTGTGATTGACGGAACCATCAAGGTTATGAACGTGGCCCTGGCCCAGATCCACACACAACTTCGCCGGGACGCCTACGCGCCAGACACGTGGTCAAAACTTCTCGATATCAAGACGTATCAGTACACGAAAGAGGAGGTTGAGAAACTTCAGAACCTCGTCGCGAAGCGTACGAGCGACCGCGCGGTTCTCAAAGCGACCAGTGTGATCCAAATGTGGAAGAATAATCTGGGAGATTTATAGATGAAATCGATACGTCAGGAACCGTATCTGAATTTTGACATTCTCGACCTGTCACGAGTTCGGTCGATCGAGAAACAGATTGGTCTCCGAATGAAAGATTTATTCAAAAAGGAAACTTTTCGAGAACTTGATGTTCGGCCCCTTTCGTCGGTCGATGTCAGCGGGTACTATAAGGTGACCGGACCGACCGAGGCGACCTTTTATTCCCTGACCGACTGGCCACTCGAACCTATCGGAAAAGGATGGATCCTCGATGGTGCGAACAGCCTCCGGGGCCAAATTTTCATGACCACGGCAAACAATGAAAAAGGGCCCGACTACAACTGGTCTTTCACGTTCCAGGCTGATATGGATCAGTCGGTCGGTGAAGGGAACACGAACGTCATCTCGGCCACTCTTTATCCACCGGGTCGCATGAGCGTGAAACGATCCGGGCCCATCTACGGATACTATGATGTTGTCAAGCACGTCCCGAGATTTTATTTCTCGACACCACCGCTCGCAGAAACAAAGGCTGGATGGATCATTGAGGGTCTCCAGACCTTACAGGGACCCCAATACATTACAGAATTTGACGTTGACGTTCCCGAAAAGCGCATAAATGCAAACGCCAGTCGATTTTATGAAGTTCTCGTGACGGTCGCGACCCTTCGTTCGGTCGATGGTTCCATCCCCGAAGATGCGGGCCCCGTGAGCGTGAAAGGGTTCCCGGCCCTGATCCACGAGCCCGATCCAAAAATCGAATATACACCCGGACGGTTCATACCGGTCCCAACAACGAATCCCCCGACCATCCAGGCTCCCGAGAATATCAAAATAGGCAATCCGCCCCCCTTACGGGACCTGAACGATCTTGGTCTCTTTCCCGAACCGCCTCGCAAACTGGACGAGTCAAAGGGGCGCGGTTTCAGTCAGGGGAGCGTCGTGTCCCTCGCGGCCACGGGACCTCAGGACGAGTACATCGTATCGAAAGACGCTCGAGATTCACAGTGGAACTCTGAATTTAAACAGTATTCAAACTTTGTCATGTTTCAGAGGGTCATTCCTTTTTCGGTCCCGAATCCGTCGTACCAGGGCCAGACGTATCAGGTTGAAATCAAACCGACCGAGATGGGTCATCTCCTCTCGAACATGTATCTCAAAGTGACGCTCCCGGCGCTCGCGACCGGATTTGAGTACAACCCGGAAGGCGGTCGGGCTCTCATTAATCGGGTCGATTTCATGGTGAATGAAACGACGATCGAAACTCTTTATGATGACTGGTACATCATACGAGACCAGATTTTACTCGATGCGGACGAACAGACGGCACTCAAGAGTGCCCTGTTCGCACCATCGACCGGGGGTGACGTGATTATACCACTCGACCTATTTTTTTGTCGGCGACACTCACATACAAATAAAGGGCGCGAACGTCTTCGGCGCCCGTATTTTCCTTTGTGCGCCATGTGGAATCAGCGTCTCTACATACGCTTTACATTCAATCCATCGACCTGGTGGTCAAATGCGTCGAGCACGATAGATTTTAGCGCACCCAAACTCATCACCGAGGAGATTTTGTTAAACAATGAGGAGAAATTGTATTATCAAAACACGCCCCTCAAATATATAGTCAATCACGTGACTCGCGAGACGGGCCTAACATTCAATCAGACGAAACCGTCCCTTCAATTGACCGCAAACTACCCAATTCAAATGCTCGCCTGGTTCTTTCGTAAAAAAACGTACGAAGATCCGTCAAATTATCGGTATGCCGATTCGAGATACCTCTATGGATACACGACCCAGTACATATCATCCGGAATCAGCCTCAGTTTCACATCAGGGAAGTCTAAATATGTGGACGTCGTTGAATCGGCCAAGATTACACTGAACAATGTCGACATTTTGAGCACGTTCCAGGGGTCCCTATATTATTCATTCAAACAACCCATGGAGCATGGTCTAAGCATTCCTTCAAAAAATATTTATACATATTCATTCGGACTCAACCCCAAAGAATACAATCAGGGTGGTTACATTAATTTCGCAAAACTCAACTCACAAATCACGACTCTTTCCCTCGCGTTCAATCCAAGTTATGCGTCCCAGATTTCCACGGGCTACACACTGTACATATTTTACTACGGCTACACACTTTTGGAATTTCAGAACGGGTACGCCTCAGTTCCCTTTGTCTAGTAGGATCGCATGGTTGACTATTCCATTTACGATGCACCATCTGATGAAATTCAGTTGGGCGTGGGTCGTCGTGAGTCCCTTGAACTGAATACGCTCGGTCCGACAGAACGGGTCAAAGAGTTTCTTGGAGTACCCATCCAGGCTTGATTTATATGCGACATGGACCGTGAAGAGTTTACCGTTCGGGGCCGTGTACGTAACTTGCCTGGCCTTGCAATAGTTGGTCACGAACCACTCGAGTTTACGAAGAGAGATACCCTTGCGGTGCTCCAAAATATCAAACAATTGTTCTTGATTTTTTGGTTCATCAAAAAAACGACCGAGGCTCGCGAGTAAAAGTTCAGATTTGTTCATTACGTACCTATAATCCGTCTCAATTCTCTAAGTTTCCCATAGATTCTGGGTCACATGAAGTGGACAGAATCCGTTGAGGGCTCGTCGGCCACAGGGCGCCCCATTTTTACCAACACCTTTACAGGTTGGCCCGGGTGTGTGAAACTTGCAGAAGCCATTCTCGTGTGGTTTTTTGAGACATCGCGATCCGTTTGCGAGCGTGCCCCTACATCCACTCATGTCGAGGCCGATCGTGTCATTCACGAGACACTCGAGTGGAATCTCATAGAGTGTAGATACGCGCTCGAGGATCGCGGCCGTCTGAATCTGAACCTGTCGCCGGACCTCGGTCCTAATGAGTTCCAGAATCTGGGCCTCCATGCTTTTTAGACGCGCGGTCCCTCTAAGATGCTTTGTTTTTTTTCGCAAAGAGTTCGAGGAATGTGCGGCGTGCCGTCACCTCTTGCGCTGAGACCGTTTTGACCATGAACCTCTTGTCGAAAATGAGACTCGGGTCTATGAGCGGTTCGAGCAAGTCCTGGACGGGTTTTTTGAACTGATTCGTAAAATAGTACGAATAATCGATCGGGACTGAATTTGTCGCGACCCACGAAGGATCCTCCGCCTTTTCAAACATTCGCCCGGGACCCGTGACGATCAGAAACGGCACGCGATCACCCTGTTGTGGCTCGGACCCCGGTGCGCGCAAACGAATCTTGTCTCGAACGGCCACGTGGGGCATAGGGACTTTGTAATCCGAGGCGAGTTGCTTGCTCATGAGGAGTTTTTCGGACGGGACACCCCCTTGACACAGGGTCCGGGCCGCCTCGCGCGCCTTTTCAATAACCGGTCGCGGGTCGCTCGATTCTAGAATCTGCTCCAAGAGGGCCCGGAGTGTTTCCCGAACAAACGGACAACTGTCCCGCCGGACAACCTGGAGTCCCTTGACGTCAATCTTTTTGAACGCCACTTGACCGTCCCTGTTCTTTTCGAACATCTTGGCCGCGTACCGTTTTTTCGAGTACAGAAAGTACGGGCAATAGACTTTTTCGAGTTCGAGGTCGTTCGGGGCTTTGAACAGTTTCGTACACTGTTCGGCTGCCAGTTCACCCTGTTCCCACGAGTACTCGATCGCATCTTGGCCCTTTCGGCCCTGAACGTCAAACTCGACCATCACGCTGTCGGTATTTTTGACGATCATTCGACCAATGCCCGCTTGAAACGTTCCCGCTTCGGTCTCAAGATCATATACGTATCCGTCCCATGATTCGTGAAGGACCTCAATCTTTTTGATGGCATCCGGATCCCTCCTCTGCCCACTCTTAGTCCACGTGAGTCTGAACACATCGGAACGAGTGTCGATCGATATATTGAAACACCCCATGTACCGCAGGAACACATAGTACCACTGAGCCGTGACCTGATTCTTTGTATCAATTCGGTGGCACCCAATCGTCTCGGCATCCTTTCGACACCCATCAGATGCCCATAGGCCTTCTAGAAAATAAGACGCGTTCGGGCCAAACACTTTGATAGGCACCTTCTTGGCCTGACCATCGTAACATTGCTCTCGATACTGCTTCACGAGTTCGACCACCGACCCCCCTTGTGGTGACAATTTGTAGACACCCGAACTTGCGAGCGTGTCCATGATGACAAATGTGAAGCCCGTATGGACGAGTTCGCAATATTTTTTGCATTCTTCTAAAAGTGTCAGGTCCTTGTTGTTGATCGCCCACGTTGATGACCCACATGAACCGTCGCCTACAAACATGCCGAGAATGAACGCCTCCTCGACCGAACACGCCTCGTCAAATTCGAAACTTTCCGGAAAGGAATGATACAACTTCTGACCGACCACAACATCCCTTGGTTTAATGAGTGTCAGTTCGTGCCAATCGAGTAACGAATGATCCTCGGTGACGTCAACGAGTCCAGTGTGAGTCAGGACTCGGTAAATCTTCTTTTGGCACTTGTGTCTGATGACACGCCGAATGGGCCGCCACTGAAGATGCGTCCAGACTTCTAGACGCTCGAGGACGCTCTGTTCTTTGTTGGTACCATCCTTGAGGAATCCCGGATAATCGATCCAGGTCTCACCGATCGTCTCAATGGTCCTCACGCGAATTCCATCGGGTCCGCGCACGAGTACCGGCGTTCCGGGCATGACCGAGTCGCCGTACCGAACCTTGGCGCCCGGGAAGTGCGTCTCGACGTAGTTCTTGGTCTCGTCAATCATCTGACGTCCGCGCATCGTGACCGTCGAGGCGATTGCAGTACATGGGAGCATACCCTTTGAGGCGCCCGTGAACCCATAAATCGAATTCATCGATATCTTGTACGCGAGTTGTTGTCCGTTATAGATTGCCTCGAGGGGTGTTCCTTCGGCCGCGGCCATCAACTTTTTCGCCTTTTTGCGAAACGCCTTGAGGTCCGTGAGAATCGTCGGAAGGAGCGATGGTACGTTCTGGGCGAACCTGTGCGGTCCGTACTGCTCGTACTCGATGCCGGGCAATTTGTCGTACTTGGGATCCATGACGAGCGTCGAATAACACAAATTATGGGCGCACATGATGCTCGGATACAGGGATGCGAAATCGAGCGCCGTGATTGGGTTGTAATACGCACCGGCCTGTGCGTCCAGGACGGTCGCACCTTGGTACTCACCCGTGCCGAGCCCGCCGCCGTTTCTAAATGTTGGGATGATAAAGTTGAGTTCGCGGGCCTTGTACGCCATTTGCGAAAACACCTTGATTTGTTGCCCCCGCTCGCTCAGAAAACTCAGGGGGACCCAACACGCCTTGGCCATCTCAACCTGGTTTTGAATCTGACAGAGTTTATCCATCAGCGCGTGGGGCAGTTCAGTATCCTTCAGACAGTACTGTGCGACCTCACCGAGTCGATCCGGGTCGCCCTCGGCGTACCGGGCGAAAATCTCGCGAACCGGCATATCATTCTTCTGGTCTTTCAAAAAATGTTTCGACACGTTGTTCAGGCTGTACGATTCGAGTTTGTGTTCACGCTTGACATCCTGAAACAGGTCAAAGACGTACCGGCCCTTCATCGGGGTCATTTTGAGAAGATTGTTCCCGAGGGCACTCGAACTGAGATTCTTTTCGATAACCTTTTCGATCGGGGACCCTCGCATTCGGCCCCAGACTGTGCTCGCACCCACGAGTGCCGCTCGAACGTGTAGAAACTCGAGGTCAAATCCGAAAATGTTCCAGCCCGTAATGATATCCGGATCGATCCGGACGAGATACTTTTGAAACGCATCCAGGAGTTGACGCTCGGTATCGAAACTCTCACATTCGGGCCCGCTCGTCCTTTTCAGACACAGACACTTTCGATCGAAAAACCCATCCCGTCCAAACTCACGGGTCGTCATTCCAACTTGAAATATGACGTCACTGGGATTGCGCGGGTCCGGGAACGCGCCCGTCTGGGAGTAACACTCAATGTCGAACGACATGATGCGCAGGGGTGCAAGGTCAGCCCGATCCGCTACGGGCGTGATGAAGTGCCAGTTGGGCGCCCACAGGTTCAGGTCGCACGTGGTCTCCGCATCGGGCTCGCACAACCCCGGATCGATCCAGCCGGTCGAGGAACACCCCGTGACGTGCATGAACCGCAGGACCGGATCGATGTTCGCCTCATAGACCTTGGACCCGATGAGTTCGGGCCATCGGTCATTCTCAATGGCCCACGCAAAATTCCTAAGCGCCCTGTGTGTATTGAACGTGACCTGTATAAACTTGGTCAGGGCTCCATTCTGGAACCCCCAGAGATCCTTTGCATGTTTCACCTCGGCCCGAGCACACTTGGTCCGGATAAAATCGAGCACGTCCCCCCTTGGCTTGATGTAAAAAAATGGCTTGAACGGCGTTCCGAGCGAAACTGATTTACCATCCGCGGCCCGGCCGAAGATGCGTATGGTAAATCGGTCTTCAACGTCTTGACCTTCCCACGCGACCGCCTGGAATGCGGTCATCTTGGTTTTTTAGTGTTTAGAACCCTTAAGCGAACCCACCCGTGCCCCGGTCGAGCGAACCATGTGGTCCCATGTGCGGCCCGGGTATGTCGGCCGCCCCGACAACCTCTAGGACATCGGCCACGGTAAAGTTCTCGAGAATTAACTGGGCAATGCAATACCCCGGACGAATCACAAACGACCTGTCCGGGTCCAAATTCTGGAGGACCACTTTGACCTCACCCGTATAGTCCGGATCGATGACGCCCGCCAGGGTGTCCAGACCGTGCTTCACGGCCAATCCAGAGCGAGGTGCAATGCGTCCATATGTTCCCGGTGGGAGTTTGACACTGACACCGGTCGAGACAACCACGCGCCGACCGGGCGGTACGATATAATTATCGATGCTGAAAAGATCATACCCGGCAGAACCATCCGTCGCACGAACGGGAATCTGAGAATTCTGGAAAAGTTTGGTGACATACAACATTCTGGTAATATAAAGTCTTGTGTTCTTATCTGAACATAATGTCACTCGTATTAGACGTTGACGGCGTCATTCTTCGTAACCCTAAATTACTCGCACATGTTCGCCGAAATTGTGAGCGATACATCAAACTGAAACTTCCGAGTACAAAGAGGCCCGCGTATACGAACAGGGTCCTTTACGGCACGTACGGCCACACGGCCGTGGGTCTCGAAAAACTCTTTGATATTGACACGTCCGATTTTAACAAAAAAGTGTATGACACGACCTTGATGGCGCACCTTTGGGAAGTTCTCGAGAGCACCGAATTTCAGGCCGATGCGCGAATTATTCACGACCTATCGTCCCGGTGGCGCGTGACGCTCTTTTCGAATGCACCGCTCGCATGGATCGGGACCGTCGCTCGTGCGATAAATGACGATACACGTTTCGTGGCCGCGAACCCATACAAACCTCATGCACATGCGTACTTGCCATTCGAGACCAATATGAAGCATGTTTTTGTGGATGATTCGATCGAAAACCTACGAACGGTCCAATGGCTTTCGAACTGGGAACCGATATGTTTCGGCGGTCAACCGGATTGGGGGTGCAAAACGGTCAATTCCTTGCCTGAACTCGCCGAGTATCTCTCAGTTGCGTCTTCTTAAAAAATCATCCGGATCGTATTTTCCGGCGTACCAACTCACGGGGGCTTTCTTTTTTGTGATTAAAATGTAACGATACACGCGGCCAATCGCCCATTGCTGCGGTGTGGCCCCGACACGACTCCCGCCCGTTTTCCACGCCTTGAGACCTCTGTCATACACGGTATCGAGTGTCGAGCGGCCTATGCCGGTCTTCTGAGAAATTGCATTTTTGTCAAACTTGAGCCCCGGATAAGTCTTGTGGAATAAAAGAGTCCATTTTGATTTTTTTTTCGTCCCGCCCGCGTTTGTTTTTCCAAGGGACAACTTGGAGTACGAAACTCGTCGTCTCTTGAGAAGTTCTTTTTCACGCGCGAGTCTCTCCGTTTTTGAAAGGCCCGTAAAGTAACGTTCGGGCCAACTACGCGTCAGGATCGTGTGGCGAGGCCGCCTCATGTGTTACTCTTAGTATACAAAAATAACCTTGTCCCCGGTTTCGAGAGCGACCTTCATATTTTTAATGACCGTCTTTTCATCCTCAAATTCTTCCTCAAATTGAAGGATATCCTCCCTGGTCAGAATCATTGTTTTGTTCCTCCAGCACACCATCTCACTAGGTTTGAGACCAATTGAAATGGCGTGGTCGTAAGCCGTGTTGAAATCCTTGCTCGTCGGAAAAACCTTATTTTGATACACGTTATTGACCCAGGTCATAATCTCGATATCCTGAAACTCACCAATCTTGGTCTTCCACTGGGGCGCGGCAAAATTAACCATCTTGCGCTTGGGTGCGTATTTGAGCGGCATGAATGCAAATTTGACGATCGGGGTCATTTACTCGGTCTTCTCCTCTTCTTCGGGCTCCGTGCCTTTAATCTGGCGCTCCAGGACGCCCGCGAGAAAGAATACAAATCCGGTAAACAGTCCGGCCAGGATCAGTAGGCCCTTGAACGACTCCATTTCGGTACTCTGTATAAGTTGTCTCGCCTTATACTAGTATGAAACTTCGAATCTGGAAAATTTACAGTTATTGGGTCTTCGGAATGACGCTTTTATGGGTATTTGGCCTTGTGACGTGGTCGCCACTCCTCTCGGCCGTGCTTGCATTCATCGGAAGTTCTTTCCCGGTCATCTTTAAAAATCAATTTACAGAGGCGAACATTTTCATAGTCGTCACTCATATCATTCCAGTTTGGATCCTCCGAAGGACCACGTTCGACGTGGTACCCAATGTCCTTGTTTTTGCTCTGTACAACCTTGTGCTTCTTGCGAGCGGAACAAATTATATAAAAGTTTATAAATATATTTTTGATAATGTGCCAACGACGATCCGCGGGTACATAGAGCAAAGAATCTGAAAAATAGGTACATGTACTACAGGGTCACGTTCTTTATCATAGGGTCCCACCTCGTGAAATGTGCGGCCGAGTACATCTATTTCACGCAATGTGCCGGACTCTGGAATTCACTGTTTTCATGGAATTCACCGACATGTCGAGGTCTACGGTGGGTCGCAGATTCGGTCATGACGACCGCGGCCGCCCAGGTCGGGGTCACCGTACTACAACTATTGGACGTTCGTTGAACGCGATACCGTTGAAACGGGTCGTGGCTGCGAGCGTGTAGGCGCCCATATTTTCCCAGACGATCCATGACGTCTCGTCGAGCCCCTCCGGGATTTCATATTCTTTGTAAATTATGTCGCCCCCGTCACAGGTTGACCCAAATATGGTTCGGGCCACGGTCGGTCCTTCAATTTTGTTTCCAAATTCATCAAGGACCGCCTTGATACGAGGTTGGGCATGGTCGAACAATATACAATTAAATCCTCCGTACAAACTTTCACTGATAGTTATGCCCGAACCTTTTGTGCCGATAACGGGCGTGTGGAGTTCCATGGACCGTTCAACAAAGAAACGACCCGGCTCGGCAATCAATTTGATACCCTCGGGCCCACGGAGCATTCTTGGGAGTCCGTGGGTCCCGGAGAATCCACCACCGATATCGATCGTGTGTGGATCGAACCCGTGTTCGCGAGCCAGTTTGACCGCGCGGACCGCAGTCTCGAGTGCGGTCTCAAAGACGTTCGGGCTCGATGCGAAAGAACCCACGTGGAACGATATTCCACCGACAGTGAGACCGAGCGTCCGTGCCGTGAATAAGAGCAGGTCCCATTCGTGCTCATCGGCTCCGTATTTTACACCGAGATTACACCGGGCCGATGGATCATCCGCCCGGATTCTCAAAAAAAGTTCGCATTCTGGGAATTCCCGGGCCATCTTTTTGAGTTCGCACACGCTATCGAACGTGGTCCGCATAATTTTATTTTCTTTTGCAAATTTGATGTCATCGAGCCGTTTACACGGGTTGGCGTAAATAATACGGCTCGGGTCAACCCCGCAATCCAGGACCTGTTGAATTTCAGCCGGACTCGCACAATCGAACGACGAACCACGCCGGGCAAGTTCCTCGACGATCTCACGAGTCGGATTACATTTCACGGCATAGTACGGTTCGACATCCGGAAGGGCCTCGGTCCATTCCCGATAGACCTCTTCAATGAGGGCCAAATTGAGAATATAGAAAGAATCACCGAGGGAGCCGGGAGTGGACCGGCACCCAGGGCCGACCATCAGGTAGTGGTAATCCCCTTGGAGATTTTATTTAAAGGTGAGTCTCGTCAATTAGTAAATGGAGCGCACACTCATCTTCCTTCTGGATCGGTCCGGGTCGATGGAGATTTGCCGAGACGACACGATCGGAGGATTCAACTCATTCGTGTCGGACCAGAAGACGATCGGGGGTCGCATGACCCTTGTTCAATTTGATCATGAAATTCAGGAAGTCTATACGGACATGACCCTGGACAAGATTGACCCTTTGACGGCCCGGACGTACAGTCCGCGCGGGTCGACCGCCCTACTCGATGCGATCGGAAAGACCATCAAGAAGCACACGGACAAGACCGGGGTCGTATTCATCATCCAAACGGACGGCCAAGAGAATGGGAGCACGACATACACCCGGGCGCACGTCAAGGACCTGGTCGAGCAAAAGACGGCGGACGGCTGGGTCTTCATGTACCTCGGAGCGAATCAGGATGCATTCACCGAGGCGGGCGGCCTGGGTCTCGCCGGGGCCAACACGTTCAATTATGATGTGCGCAATACACCCGGTGCGTTCCGGGCACTCAGTCAGACGGTATCTCAGCAGGCGTCTATTTGAATATAATGGGTCGTCCGAGAACCTTTTGGGTATGCCGCAGGGCCGCCCGAAAACTGGGTCTGGACCACAAAATATGCCGCGACCAGAACCCTGGGGTGTACCGACCGGCCACAGTCCAATTTTCACGTTTCCGGTGCCGCGTCAGATACCGCTCCATACGCTCTTTGTCTCCGTGGATCGTATAGTCCGAGTACCCTTTCCGACCAAACCGGACCGTTTTTCCTTCCGGAAAGATTGCCATAAATTTATGGATGCCGTTCTGGGCCCTCCGAACCGTCACCGAATTCATCGTATGCTAATTCTGACCGAGATATAAATGAGAAGGACCAGAATGACTATGTTAAAAACAAGGTACCCTGTAACATAAGGGAACGCGGTGTCCCGTATCGCGCTGTTTTCGAGCAACATATTTAGGACCTGTTTCGTAAGGGGCTCTTCATCTGTATCCGACGAAGCCATGGATCGTTATATTAAGAGAACTCTACAGAAAAATGATTGGGAATTTACAAAACTTGGCGGGGCCGTGTGTCTTCTGGGAAAGCCAGGGATTGGCAAAACGTGGGCGGCCCATCGAGCCCTAGAGCCTTTTGTTGAATTGACAAGTGAAATTCTCCGGAGCCATCAGGCAACAATTGATTTTCTGAATAAAATTGAAGGGACCGAACTTAATGTGATACTTGACGAGTATGAGACTGTATCCGACTTGGTCGGTCTTGATGATATGGTCAAACCTCCGACAAACGGGATATTTTGTGTCATTTCGCATGTACCCGTTAAATTTCAATTTAAAATTAAGACTTATGAATTTCCGGTACCGTCGACCGAGATGGTCCGCCGGATAGCACCGGGCATTACGGATGAAAATATACTACGGGCAAATGGAGACCTCAGGTTCGCACTCAGGAGTCTATATTTTCAAGGGGACGCTCAGGATTTTTTCCAGGGGCCCAGAGATTTTGTGACTAGCCTCGTCTCGAAACATTCATCGGTGAGTCCGGTCGACCATATTGGAGGCCAGGTTTATGAGCCCGGGAACAATTCTTCAATTTTACAAGAAAATTATCCGGATGCATTCGGGCGCGACCATGCACAGATTGCAGAAATTTTGAGCGTGGCGGACATTTTCGAATCAAAAGTGTACAGCGGGGCCTGGGATCTTTTCCCATATTACACATTCTTCGGGTGTTTGTTACCGGCGGTCGAGATCGGGCACACACTCGAACCGCCGCTCAGGGCCGGGTCGACCTGGACAAAGTACCAAAATGCTTGTATGCGTGCTAAACGTATAAAGGCTATGGCGCGACGTGTACCCGGCAAAGAACTTACAATGGACGACCTACTCCTTTTACGCCTTTATGCTGAGCGGGGCGAAACTGGCCCGCTCATAGACCATGGGCTAATCACACAGGACATAGATACACTCAATAATATCGGGTTTTTCAAAAAATTCAAAACGAAGGTTGTTGTCGCTCTGAAAAAGGGTCTAGAGAAGTGATCCTATACATGAATAGTAAGAATGAGTGAATGCAAGTGTCACGAGGAGGAATCATACGTGAAGGTGCAGGGGTCCGATATCTACTTTCACTGTGAGGTCTGTGAGGCGACCGTCCTCGAGTTTAATATGAAACTCAATAAACTCGCGCTTGACCTGTGCCACAAATATCTCGACCTGGGAATCGGGTCGCGCCCTGAGATCCGCGTGTGGATTCGCTCAGACGGCGGTGATTTTCACGCGGGCATGAGTGCCATGGACGCTATCGCAAATGTACGATCGTGTAAGGTTCGTACGATTGCGGACGGTGTCTGTGCGTCCGCGGCTACGTTTCTCCTCATGGGCGGCCGGACTCGCCACATGACCGAGAATTCGTACGTGATGATCCATCAACTCAATATGGATGGGACCTGGGGAAAGTTCGAGGATTTCAAGGATCAGATGGAAAATCTCGAACAATTTATGGATCGGTTTAAGGATATTTATACGCGCGAAACGAAAATTCCGGAGCGGGACCTGAAGACGCTGCTCCGACGGGATATTTATATGGACTCGGCAAAGTGTCTTGAGTGGGCCGTAGTCGATTCAATCTGGTGAATCTACTCTTCTTTAGGCTTGGACTCGGGCTCGGGCTCGGGCTCGGGCTTGGGCTTGGACTCGGGCTCGGCTTTGGGTACGAACACCTCCTCGACCTCGTCCTTGAAATGAACCTTGATGGCACCCTTTTTGAACTTGGTCGTAAACTTTTTGTACATGTAATAACCGATCGCCAGGATGGCCAGGGTGGCCACTATGTTAAAGACATTAAAAAATGATGGTACGGCCGGGGTCATTTACTAAAAAAACAGGTTTTCTATGAGCCACCGCGACGCACTCTTTGTATGTATGTTCAAATGGAAATTGATCAGGCATGGAGTGCGTTCGACGCATTTCGTCTCGCGGCCGAGCAGGCTGATCCGGCCCCGGTTTGTCCTGATATATTTTGTATGCGATGTGGAGGAACAAAATCGTACGGGGTCAATGACGATGTTCCCGTGTGTACAGAATGTGGCGCGTGCGACATTGAGTACGTATGTGAAGAGGCTGAGTGGCGCTCTGGGTGCGAGGACGGGGTCGATCAGTCGCGCGTCGGTGCGCCCGTGAATACGGACCACTTTTCGGCCGCCTGGGGTCGGGGCTCAATCATGAATGTTCAGTACAATGCGACGTACGCACAGAAACGACTGGCGCGTATAAATTTTCATTCGATGATGAATCACAAGGACCGCGCGCTCTTTCACGCATATGCGGACCTGGATCGGGCCGGTAAACAGATTATGAATTTGCCCGACGCCGTCATGTACCGGGCAAAAATTAGTTACAAGGCGTTCAATGAGGCGGTCCTGACCCGTGGTGCCGTCCGGAACGGTATCAAGGCGAACTGTATTTTTCAGGCGTGTCGCGAGTTTAACGTGTCGCGGACGACCCAGGAAATTGCCGAGGCGTTTGGAATTCCGGCCCGCGATATTTCACGGACGTTCGACATGTACCAGGAACAAGTTCCCGAGACGGCCGTCCACGTGACGACCCCGGCTGACCTGGTCGCGCGATTCTTCAACGACGTCTCGGGTGTTCCAGATGATCAGCGCGGGCGGGTCCGCATGAAGGTCCAGAAGGTTTGCCGGGATCTCGAAGATTGTGTGGAACTCATGGGGCGGACACCCAAGGCTGTTGCGTGTGCGGCCCTGTTTATCGTTTTGACAAATTCGGGGTTCGGGCCGAACAAGAATGATATTTGCAAAATCTGCGACGTATCCGGACCGACCCTCACCAAGATTGAGGCGATCATCAAGAAGAACTTAAGGAACTGACCCCATTGATTTGTAATGTCCATCGTACTTTTCGTCAGCACGCCCTGTTACGGCGGCGTTTGTCTTCAGGCGTATGCCGAGTCCCTCCTTCGTCTCCAGCGTACTTGCGCCGCGAACAAAATTCAAATGATGCTCGATACGACCGAGAACGAGTCGCTCGTACACCGGGCCCGTAATCTCGCCGTTGCTCGTTTTTACCAAAAGACCCAGGCGACCCATTTTCTGTTTATCGATGCGGACATTCACTTTGACCCTGAATCGGTCATGCGTCTTCTACGTTCGGACCATCCCGTAAGTTGTGCCGCGTACCCCAAGAAGTGCGTCATGTGGGACGCGGTCGATCAATACTACAAGACGGGTCAGTCCGGGAAGGACCCGTCCCGGGTCGCCGCGTCTCTCGTTATGAATTTCAAGTACTCAAACACGCCCATCACCGACGGGTTCGCCGAGGTGCTCGACGGGCCGACCGGGTTTTTGCTGATCAAGCGCGATGTTTTTACGCAGATGTTCGCACGGTACAAGGAACTCGATTGTATGAATGATCATCAGAATCGCGACCTCGATGAGTACTGTGCCGTGTTTGATTGTATGATCGACCCGGTCTCGCGCCGGTACCTTTCTGAGGATTATGCATTTTGCCGTCGGTGGCAGCAGATGGGTGGTCAGATTTTTGCGGATGTCATGACGGTCCTTGGTCACGTGGGGAACATTCGATTCTATGGCTCGCTCGAGGAGCGGCTTAAGGCCTAGACGCAAATATAAAACAATGACGACTATTCATGTCGTCGCCGTGACGCGTAACAAGTCGATCAGCGCGACGACCCTTCACACGATGATGAATGTTCACATGATGTGCATGATGCGCGGGGTCCATCTCGAGATTCATTTTCACGACAATACAGCCGGCCTGCCCAAACTTATCAAGACGGGCGACCGACTCTTTTTCATGGATTACGGCACAAATCTCAACAACGAAGTTCTGAACAAGATTCTGGATCCGTTCGAGCACGGGATCCAGGTTCTCGTCTTTCCGTCTGTCCGGGAGGGTATCGATTGGGGGCAGTTTGAGCGAAAGACCCTGACTGGGTCGACCGAGAACCCGGCCCAGCGCGGTCTCCACTTTGATACCGAGGTTGGCCGGAAACTCAGCCCGGGAATTTACGAGTGTGCAAAGACCGAGGCGCGTGTATGGGTCATGGACACAAAGCCAGTCGACAAGAAACTCCGGGGCGGAAAGGTCCCCGTCAAACTCCCACTCGACACGCCCGGTGAGATGTTTGGTACGCTCGCGACCCATGGCGTAAAAATTGGTGTCGCGTCCGAGGCTGTTGTCGTGTGTCACTATGTCCACGAGTGTTTCGGAAACATTCTCGAGGCGTCCGGTGTAAACTTGGCTCCTTAGAGAGTGCGCGCTTAGTACTAATAAATGGAATTCATATCGAACGTATGGGGATCACCCGACCCCTCGCGGTTTCCAGGGCCCCAACCAGTCTCCATCGAGCGGAGACACTTTCCTTTGCTCAAGAAACAGCCCTATGTCGTCTGTGAAAAGACTGACGGCACGAGGCATTTTCTCATGAGCACCGACTCGGGTGTTTTTATTGTGGATCGTGCATTTCACATCGAACCCGTCAAGATCCGGATACCCAAGGATACTCTGCTCGATGGTGAACTCGTAAAATTGAAAAATGGTCGTGTCCAATTTATCATTCACGATGCCGTGATTGTTCGAGGTGAGTCTCTTTTGAATTTAAATTTGAAATTGAGACTCGAACGGGCCAAAAGTGCAATCAGGGGAATCATCCGAACGTCGATCGCGCCCTTTGAAGTCCGGGTCAAGACCATGGTCGATCTCGAAGATTTCGGCACGTTCCCCCCGCTCGACTCGTTCGAGTACGAGACGGACGGCCTCGTGTTTACGCCCGTCAACGAACCGATCCGGATGGGGACCCACGAGACGATGTTCAAATGGAAGCCGCGCGAGCGTATCACGGTCGATTTTGAGATTCGGGCCGGACACGAACTTTTCGTCCAGGATCGCGGGACGCCCTATAAGGAGTCTGAACTCCACACCCGGTCGACCATTCCGGACGGGACAATCGTCGAGTGCGGCTACGGTGAAACTGGCTGGTTTATCGAAAAGATTCGGACGGACAAGACCTACGCGAACAACAGGCGCACATATTTCAGGACCGTCGTCAACCTTCGTGAAGATATCAAAATACATGAATTTCAGAGCCTGTAAAAAGCCATATAGAATTCGCCCCGAAATATTTCGATCGTTGGTAATTCACGCACAGTCTCATCGTCTTTTATGTACCATGTCCCGTGACGCCTCACGAGGAGCGCATAGTGTCCCCCGCGTTGAACACCCGCGTGAATAATCGCGGAAAATAGCCGGCGTCCCTCAAACGTAACCGGCAACTCGATCGGAAATTTCCGGTCATACATCGAGAATGAGAAGCACGTGATGGTTGGCCAACGCGACACTGTTCGCTTGATCGTCGCGGTCCCGTGCGTCTTTCCGGCATCGTCTTTATAATTTTGTATATAAATTGGCTCGACCCGCTCGTCCATGAGTGCCTCGAGTTTACATGGTTCTTTCACGTCTAAAATTATGGTCGTGAAAGAATTTTTTACGGTCGAGGACCCCTCGGACCATAACGTCTCTTGGGTCTCCTCGCCATTGAAAATGTTCGTCACGAGGTCCCGGCCGAGCGAACATTCAAACACGTCAATCAGCAGAAGAACAACCTCCTGTGCGTCGTGCTGATCCAAATTTGCGAACCGAGGGTACCGAGCCCTGAACGCCTCGAGGAGCGCAGATGGATTGACCGGCACCGTGTCGCGGTCCTTGAGAAAGAGTTCGTGGGCAATTTTTTGATACTCTTTTGTAATTTCACATTGGCCCTCGTATGGGTCGATCGAAAAAAGGTGCGTTGTGAGGGGGGCACAGTGTACTAGGGCCTGTATGGCCGTATTGAAAAAGCACGTGTTCCCGAGGTTACACAAACCTCTCATCTATCTTAGAGAAGAAGCGCATTTAGTCTATAAATGGAAACACTCGCGACCAAATGGATTCCGATCATCGACAAGTTCAAGAAGGTTCCGGGTATCGAGATTGAGATTCGGCTCGGTCGCAAGTCCCGAACCGGGTTTGACACGAATGTCGGGCCCGAGTCGTTCGGTCGGGCGCTTCGGGCCCTGAACAAGTACGAAGGATGGGAGAAAAAGACCCACGGGACATCGACCGTCTATTATTTCGAAGGGTCCAAGCGTCTCGTGGTCGACGAGCAAACCGAGGAACAGATTGGCCAGGTGAAAAAGCGAGTCCAGGTTGATGATTTCAGCCCGGATGATTTCCCATTCGACCTGCGCCTGGGTGTATCGACCGAAGAACCGTTCGAGTACGACGGTGAAGAGACGAGCAACAAACAAAGGACCAGGGAGCGCTGGTCTTTTGTTCGTAAAAACCTTTCGATCGACATGACGATCGTCAAGGGAACCCCGGATGACAAGGACGCGGACGATGACACGACGTACCAGGTCGAGATGGAGATTGTGAGCCCACCGGTTCTCGGGGGGAAAAACGAAACGTTCAATCTGTTGTACAAAGTCTTTGACCTCATGAAAGTTATGTAATAGTGAACCAGCCCCAACGTTTCTGTATAATTTCGCCCGAATTCATATAGTCCCGGAGACTTTTGCGCGAAGAGGCAATTTCGTGCGTCTTTGCATCCTGATTCTCTTTACAGATCGAAGACCAATCATCACCGCGTCGCCCGATCTGCTCCCATTTCACGACCCGTTTAGGAATATTCTTGAAATCATAAAATCGACCCATGACATAATCGTCGCTCAGATAAAATGTCGGGTCCATGTCGGGCCCGAGTGGCTCGATGTATGGGAACCCCCGAACGGCCCAGAGAGGCAACATTGTCCCGAACCCATTCTCTAGAATTTCGGCCCGTGCCCCGTGCTCCTGAATAACATAGTACCTCAGGGGGTCGCTCCCATTCTTTTTTGCGGACTCCGGGTACCACAATCCACTGTACCCGACGACCCCGCCCATTTGTTCGTGGGCCGCCAACAGGCCCCCAATATAGTTCGGACTGTACGTCATGTCGTCATCCATCGTGACGATGAGCGTCTCCGGGTCCTTTTCAAACTCGAGTGTCGGTAGAATTTTGTTGAAACACGCCCGGTCCTCGTCAATCTCATTCACGTGGACCCCCATTTCCTTCAATTTTGGAATTAATTGAGGGTCGAGTGGTTCCTTGAAGCGTGCGTACCGCCTGGGAATGTTGATATACAGGGCGTCCGGTTTTACTCGTCCATCCTGAATACTTTTTATAGCGCGAATGACGGACTCTTCGCGGGTCGGAATAACCGTCCCGGTCGTGATAATGCGAACCATAGCGACCACGAGACTTATTACTTTAAGGCTCTCTGCTTGAGAAAATTTGCATAGGCCCGGTTCACGGACGCGGGTGATTTGCTCGGGAGCGCCCGGTAAATTTTCATGAAATTTGCCTCGTTCTTGTTCCCGAGTTCTTGAGCGACACGCATGGACCACTCCATTTCGGCCGCCAGATTGTTAGTGTTATTCATTCTGATAATTGCTCGGAGTGTATTGAATTTGTTCGCACGCGCGACCGCGTTGTATCCGGAATACAAATTGGCCGGTAACAGACCCTTTGCAATCTTGTTCTGTTCGACCACCGGGAGAGTCGCCCAGGCCCGTCGGGTCTGTATTCCATTCTGGGTCGTTTTCAGGACGCGCCCGTCATTCATCAATTTGTAAAATGTCCCGTTGAGGTACAGGTCGAACGTGCGGTTCTTCGTATTGGAAACGCCCGCCTTTTTCTGAATGAGAGCAATGATCCGTGCCGGGGTCATCTTCATGTTCGCCTCCGGGATGTTCATATTCCGTGCGATGCCCAGGAGTTGCACCTTTGTGAGGCGAGGCGCCTGACGGTCGTTGATACGTAGGATGCCATTCAGGCCCATTGTCACGACGTGGGACAGGTTAGGCGGGCTTCCATTCCCGGGGCTGATTGGAATTTTGAAAATGTTCCGGACCGTATTTGGGATTTTACGCCCGGCAGCCGCATAGGTCTTTATGACCGTCTTGCGGCCCGACTCGATACCGACCGGAACCTTGAACCAGTAAGGCTGTTTGCCCGGACCGGGCCGGACGTAGTACCCGGCTCGAACCGCGGTCCAATTTGGGGCCCGGCGGTTCTTGGCTTTCGGTGCCGATGTAGCCACCGGTGGTGCTGCTTCGATCGGGAACCCGAGACGCTCAAAAATGGTACGCGTGGCGGCCGGTACGGGGACGCCAACTTTTTCGTACGCTTTGGCGACCATGACCGCATTCTTTTTCGCGAGACCCATTGGACCCAAGTCGAGCATCTCACGCGTGACTGGGTGGCGCTCCATCTTGCGCCATCGATAAAGACGCGGCTTACCGTCCGTCCCTGGACGCACATAAAACCCGTGTGGCGGTGCCGTGTTCCACGATGGAACCAACTTGTACCGGTTCGCCAGGTTTTTTGTTGGCTTTCTGACGGGCTTTCCGATCGCCGGGGATTTGGTAAGATTGAGGGCCAGAATTGCCGCCAGACCGTACTTTTCAGTAAAAAATTCCTTGAAAAGTTTCCGGGGCTCGTCCCGTTCGGAAGGATCCTTGATGCCCGTGAATATGACCGTACCATTTCTAAAAAATTGATACGTCCATTTGGGCTTTTTCAATGTCAAAGTGACGTTGGGAAGTCCCGTTCCCGAGACGAGGTGGTAACTCTTCACGGTCGGACCCAGTTCAGCCGGGAGCCGTCGAAGTTCGCTCGAGAGATCTTCAAGGATGAAAGGTTTGTTGACGTAGAAAATACCGTCAATCTTTTTGTACATCGGGACGGCCCGAATCATGCTCTTTGGGATCCACTCGTTCCGTATGAGCGTGCGCAGAGCCTCCTCGTAGTTTCCGGGACCGGCTACCTCAAAGTGCGTACTGGTCATGATGATCGTCTGGTTCGCCTTTTTGGCAATCACCTTTGTGACTCCGATCTCGTCTCCGATCCAACGATCGCCGGCCCATCGGACCGATGGTTTCTGAAACTCTTTCGCGTACCCGGTAACCTCGAGGAATCCTTTGGGGGACGAATCGAAAATCTCACTAAGGTCCGTGGCGAATTTGAATGTTACAATCTTGGTCGTCAAGGAGGATGCCGACAACTTCATCGCAATCTGGGCGTTTGTAAAAACGCGCTTGTTGCGCCAAAGTTTCTTGAACTTGTCCATTAATAATTTATAATATTTTAATTTTCATCATTTTTGAAATCAAGGCCAAATACAAAGGGTTGGGCCGAGTAGGCCGTCCCGTTGTAAAGCCTGGACTCGACCCGAACCTCGAGATTCCGACTGCTGAATGGCCCCGCGTAAAAATCCGGATGGAACTTGAAAATACCCAGGTTGTTCTCACGACAGTGCTGATTGAACTGGGCCACAAAGATGGTTTGGGGGACGCACACATCCGCGTCGAACCTGATTTTGGCCGAGCACAGAAAGTGATGGAGCGAGTTTGTGACGGTCGCAATCTGGTTCTGGATTTGCTTGAAATATTTCGGCAAAACATTCCAGATGTCCCGATCGCTATACTTGTGCGCATACTCGAGATAGGCCCGCAGGCACTTGCACAGGATCGCCGGAAGTTCCGCGTCGAGTTTCTCGTCGAGGTGTGGGTCCGTCTCCGCGTCCGAAATCTGACGACCAAAGTTCCAGGTGGCCAGGCGACGCAGGATAGATCCCGAGTTGTCCTTCCAGTTTGGAACCTCATTCCCACCGAGAATTCCTGGCGTCTTCCACTGGAAACTCAGGGCCGACTCGTTTTTACGCGCGACCGAAACCTGTTCACCCGAAACGAGCGATTGAAACTCCGCCTGCTCGAGCGCAAGATCCCCCTTGATCTCGGGGCTCACAAACAAAAACCCACGCCGGATGCTCGAGAGACCAAACTTGCGCTCAATATTGTTCGAAAGGACCGGGACATCCTCACACTCGTAAAACTTTTTGGCGACACTGTTAATCAGGGTCGATTTGCCCGACCGTGCGATACCCTTGAGAAACGGGATAATCTGCCACCCGTCGAGTTCGTTCACGTCGAAACAGAGACGGCCCATAAATACGTAGGTCCAGCGGCAGACATCCTCGTCAAACTTTTGATAACTCAGGACGCTCTGCATGTAGGGTGTCTGAATGTCGTACCAATCCTTGATGCCCTCGTTCGGATCAAAGTGTTGATCAAAATACTTGCAGGATACGACCGAAGGATCCAGATCCTGAAACTCGGGCGAGTCATACGGGTAAAATTTGAAACATCGGTGTCCGTCCGCGTCGCGATTCTCGTCACTGATCCGTGAATCCAAAAGCCCGTTTGAAAATGACCAGACGTGACGATCCTTGTCAATCTCGGGAAACTGAATATCATTACAGTTTGCGAGGTGCCGGATCGTATCGTTGGCCATATTTCCGCGCTGCGTGAGATTAAGCCACATTTCGGGATTCTCCTCCTTCTGGGCCTCGTCGTACACAAACTCCTTAATCTCCTTGACGGTCTTCCAGGCCCGGGTCATGTGGCCCCCGGACTCAATCTCCTCACAACATTGGTCACGGTACCGCCGAAAGCCACGGCGCTGAGCCTGGTTCAGCAGGTGCAAAAGGAGTTTCTGGTACGGGCTCGCGTCCCGTTCAATGTCCGTATCGATCTCGACGTTTTCACTCAGGGGCTGGTTGAAACACGAGTACTCGATCGCATTGTTTAAAAATTTATCCGCAATTTGCTTGTAGATCGCCTTGAACTTTTTGATCCGTCGTTCGAGGGACATGGGGTCCCCGTTGATATCGACCGACTCGTGCTCGAGAGCCCCAAGGGCATCGGCCCGGGACAACATACATGTCGAGATGTTGAAGATGTGTTGCTTGTTCGCCAAAATTCGCTTGCGGTCCTCGTCGGTTACACACGTCGGGAGGCCGTTTGAATCGAGTCGGTCCTGGCTCCCGGGACACCACTCTCGAACAAGCGTCCTGAAGATTTCGGGTCGGCGATCCCCATCGCCCTGAGCGTCAATGTGCAATTTGCGTTCACGTTCAAGGAGGTGATTTTCCAGTTCCGGAACGCCCCATTCACGGATCTGTTTTTGATATGCATTCGGAGGAGTTTCTTTCTTCTTTCCTCCTGCCATTAATAAGAGAGCGTATTGTTTTTTTAAGCCGAGTCTGAGGGAGCGGGCCCAGAACGACCCGTCTTCAATTCGGACAGAATTTTAAGCAGAATTTTGTTTTGCATATCGAGACTGGCAGCAATCTTCTCGGTCGCATCCTTCAGGCCAGACAAGGACATGGCGACGGTCTCGCCCTCATCGGTCGTAAACAGGCCCAACATATCAACGCCCTCGTCCTCTTCATCGTCCATCTCAAAATCGTCGTCAATTTCCTCCTCTTCCTCGGGTATCGGACGGCGGGACATTTGTACTGTGAGTGTATATTTTTGGTCTGGAACTTTTTCGCACCCTATATTAAAATGCCCGGGGGTGCTCTGATGCAACTCGTCGCGTATGGCGCCCAAGACGCATACCTGACGGGCGAGCCGAAAGTTACATTCTTCCAGACGGTCTACAAACGCCACACGAGTTTTGCAATGGAGACTTCACAGCAGACTGTCGCGGGCGCGATAGGTAACGGGTCCTTTGTGTCCGTGACCCTGGCGCGCACAGGCGACCTGGTCGGCGACATGTTCGTCGCCCTGACGCCAGTCAACACGTCCCTGACGACCAACAATGTACAGGCTGATGCGTGCTGGATGGCCGAGCGTGCATTTACGAGCGTCGAGTTGTTCATCGGGGGCCAGTCCATCGATAAGCACTACCAGACCTGGTTCCGTCTGTACGCCGAGGTGTTCCTGGACGAGACGAAAAAGGTCAATTACGGGAAACTCACGTCGTCGCCCGTACCGTCTAATGTTGGCCGAACGTCGACCAGCCTGGTCTACCTTCCCCTCCTGTTCTTCTTCAACCGGAACCCGGGCATGTTCCTGCCCCTGATTGCCCTTCAGTACCACGAGGTCCGGATTGATTTCACTCTGGCATCAAACTACTCTGAATATTTCGGGTCAAACCCGCCGGCCGTGTGGGCCAATTACGTGTACCTCGACACCCAGGAGCGCGAGCGCTACGCCAAGGGGTCGCTCGAGTACCTCATCGAACAGGTCCAGCACATATCAGGCGACCCCATCAGCGCGTCTTCCGAAAATGCCCCGGTCGTTGTCCGACTCCAGTACAATCACCCGATCAAGGAACTCGTGTGGTGCTACCAGGACCCGACCCCGGCCACCAGCCGAAACGCCCTCTGGAACTTTTCAACCAGCACCGCGAATGTAAACATGACGGTCGATATTCAGAAACTTGCCCAGGCTGGCACGATTCTCGAGGCCCACAAGACCGGGAGCCCGCTCCTGACGATTCCATCAATTCTGTCTTCGAATCTGTACGTCAACGCGAACGTGTTCGTACTGAACAGTAATGTGGTTCTCGGCACGACTGCGGCGCTCCAGTCGAACGTCGCTTCAGGGACGGGTCTCTGGGTCGAGTCGGGTCTGGCGATCCCATCGTCCAACACGTCCTATGGCCAGGAGGTTGGTCCGCTCCACAAGTTCAGGTTGATGCTCAACGGGACCGACCGGTTCGTAGAACAGATCGGCAAGTATTTCAATCAGTACCAACCGTACATGTACCATGACGGGTCGCCGTACCCGGGCATCTACGTCTACTCCTTCGCGGTCAAGCCCCAGGACAGTCAGCCGAGTGGGACCTGTAACTTTAGCCGGATCGACATGGCCCAGGCGGTCGTGAACCTCAAGACGGGCGCCCCGACGACAATGTCCCAGAAGATGTTTGCGGTCAACTACAATGTATTGAAGATTGCATCGGGCATGGGCGGTCTCGTGTTCTCGAACTAAATTTTTTTCTTGGAGTACAGTACAAATGGCTGGCGGATTGATGCAACTGGTTGCTTATGGCGCGCAGGATGTGTACCTGACTGGTCAGCCCAAGGTGACCTTCTTCCAGGCGGTCTACAAGCGCCACACCAACTTTGCGATGGAGACGATCCAGCAGACCGTGAACGGCACGGCGGCCTCCAACGGTCGCGTGTCCGTGACCATTGCCCGCAACGGCGATCTGGTCGGTGACATGTACGTGGCCCTGGTGCCCACCGTCGGTCTCGGCCTCACGACCTCCAACACCGGTCTCGACACCGTATGGCTCGCCGAGCGCGCCATCTCCGCTGTGGAGTTGACGATCGGTGGTCAGCGCATCGACAAGCACTACCAGACCTGGTTCCGTCTGTACGCCGAGGTGTTCCTGGCCGAGTCCGACAAGATCAACTACGGCAAGATGTGCTCCACGTCCAACCCGTTCTCGGGTGACGGCACCAACAAGTGCTACGTGTACCTGCCACTGCTCTTTTTCTTCAACCGCAACCCGGGCCTGTTCCTACCCCTGATCGCCCTCCAGTACCACGAGGTCCGCCTCGACTTTGACATGACCGCGTACTTCGGCTCCTACTTCGGAACGTCCAGCCCGATCTTCGAGGTCTGGGCCAACTACATCTACCTGGATACCGAGGAGCGTCGCCGGTTCGCCCAGAAGGGCCACGAGTACCTGATTGAGCAGATTCAGCACACGGGCGGTGACACCATCACGGCCGGTGGCGGCACCCTCGGCTCGGCCGCGCAGTCCCAGACGATCCGTCTGTCCTACAACCACCCGGTCAAGGAGCTCATCTGGTGCTACCAGAGCGTCGTGAACCCAACGACCTTCTACAACGCCATGTGGAACTTCAGCACGAGCCAGTCTAACGTGAACCTGACCGTGTCGACGAACCCCAGCATCGTCGCAGGCGTCATGCCCCACGCGATCGGCGCGCCCCACCTGTTCTCCAACGCGTCCTTCCTGTCCAACACGATCACGGCCGCGTGCTTCACCTCCAATATTGCCTGGCTCGAGGAGGGCACGTCGAACGTGACTGCTCCTACAATCACTTTGGCGGAAACGAGTGCGGTCAAGGTCTTCGCGGCCGGTGCCATCCCCGTGGAGGTTGGTCCCCTGTACAACTTCAAGCTAGTCCTGAACGGCCAGGACCGATTCAAGGAGCAGATCGGCAAGTACTTCAACCAGTATCAGCCGTACGTGTACCACAGCGGTACTCCCTACCCGGGCATCTACGTGTACTCCTTCGCGCTCCAGCCCGAGGAGCACCAGCCGACCGGCACGTGCAACTTCTCTCGTATTGATAACGCCCAGGTGACTGTGCTCATCAAGGGTGGCATTCCGGTGAACACCATCGCCCAGAAGATGTTCGCGGTCAACTACAACATCCTGCGTATCCAGTCTGGCATGGGTGGTCTCGCGTTCAGCAATTAAATAGTAAAAATCAAAAAAAAAGGCTTCGGCCCCAAGAGCCTTCTTTTATTCATAAGGCTCTTGGAGACGACACTTGAAAAAACGACGTCAGGTTGTACTGGACCCGTCTAAGGGTTGTTCATCTTGTAGGCGATCATGGCGACCGCGGCCGCCAGGTACAGTGTACCGAATATTCTCGCACCATTAGCCTTTTCTCTATTAATCATGCTCGAAATACCCAGGGCCGTGAATAGCAACACGAAAAGAACCAGGAACATGTTGTTAAAGTCGGGCATCCTTAATATTGACAGGTAAAATAATGTCAGGGCCTGACCTGATGCGAACTATGCGTACGAAATTTCCAGACTTGTCGATTGAAGAACTTTTGGACCGGGTCCGGAGTGACATGATCGACGGCCACATTACCAAATTGTGTGCGATCCGGACCAACGATATACTGGACCTTCTGTCGGAGGCCCACGCATGGAACCTCTCACAGGAGGATGTGACCGAATTGGTCCGACGGATCGCCCAAACATTCCCGGAACCGATCGCGTCCGATGCGACCGGAATGCTCGAGACCAAGTCAGCCTGGATGATTTATAAATTCATATCAAAATTGAAGAAACCTGCGACGACCGGGTGCTTCAGTAATTTTTTTTGGTCATCACGTTCCAGTAATACACGAGGAAAATCCCCCCCACGACCAAGATCAAAGATCTGATAACCTCGGTCGGTCTTTTGCGGATCTCGGAGTTCAACATAGCCTGAGTACCAAATAGAATAAGGGCCATACCCAGTACAAATGTGATTATATCGCTCAGCATTTGTTACATAAGGATATTTTTATTTAATACCCTAAATGAACTTTGCGTACCTTGACCCGGTCGGCAGTCTCATTTCGGAACTCGTGCGACCGCACCCGGTTCCGGACCCGATTGAGACTATCCCATGTGAACTCGACGAGTCCTGGGTCGCATTCGAGACTGAACTCGGTAAATTTAAAAATGAATTTACAAAGAACCGACACGAACTGGTCCAAAAGATGGGCGAACTCGGTGAAAAGAATGACGAAATCAATATTCTCAAAATGATGCGCGATAACGTGAAGTCACAGGGGTTAAAGGACAGCATCGAGGCAATGATAGGACAATACGAATCCGTAGAGGGTATCTCGGCCCTGATTCAACAATGTGGGGCTATCAAGGGGCGGGTTGCGGCGCAGCGAAAGGTGCTCACCGACACGAACGCTGAAAAGTACGGTAAGTTTATTTGTTTTGTATGTATGGACCGACTCGTTGACCTTTTTTTCGACCCGTGCGGCCACGTTATATGTGAGCCTTGCTGGGCACGGACCCGTAACAAACGCGAGTGTCCGGGGTGCCGTACTCGTCTGAACGGAACCCAGAAGATTTATACGATGAATTCTTAATAATGGTTCCATAGGTTCAAATCCCGGTGGAACCTGGGCTCCCATAACTCAGTTGGTTAGAGTGTCAGACACCCTTTAGGGCTGATATGTTAATCTGAAAGTCGCAGGTTCGAACCCTGCTGGGAGCGTTAGAGAAATGACCACTCTCTATTACATGTCCACAAAGGTATGTCGATCATGTAATATTGAGAAATTAGTATCATGTCAGAAATATTCTCGCGGCACTCAAACCGGAATCCGAAGGTTCGCGGTCGGTATCACACTCTGGGACTCGATGAGATATCTCATCTTGTCCTGGGTCTTGCGTTGAAAAAACATGAATATGAATACGATAAGGGGCAGGGAACGCAGTTCGCCCAGGGACGAGTGTTTGTACCCCGAGACACCGTCGAGCGGGAATGGAACCTTTTTGATCAGGCTTCGGGACATGTAGATGAGCGCCCCGATCAGGGCAAATTGGAGGGAGACTGCCACAAACACGCGGACCTTTGATCGTTTCTTGTCGAGTTCGGGTGTGATTTGGTCGAGCCAATGAGAGGCCAAGAATGCAATGATGAAACTGAGAAGACCGACCCAGGCCACAGCCAAGAGTCGAATGACCTGTATCATCCTACTGTAATTAAAGAAAAAAGATGTAGAAATAGCGGGACCGAGTCCCAACCTGGTTCCGGTAACTCAGTTGGTTAGAGTGCGGGTCTTATGTACCCGAAGCCGCGAGTTCGAGCCTCGCCCGGAGCAGGCCCTGTAGCACAATTGGATAGTGCACCAGCCTTCTAGGACGAAACACCCAGAGCGAGCTGGAGGTTACGGGTTCGATCCCCGTCAGAGTCATTTTATATCGTTTTATCGTATGGACCTTATAAAATGTACCTGGAGCGTACTGGTCGAATTGAACGTCAAAGATTACCCCGATGAAGGAATTCACATCGACGACCTGAAACCGCTTATTAAAGAGATTCGGGATGGCGCCCAGACGATGGTGATACGAATGGACCTGACGGGCCTGAAACCCATGGGGGTCTCTAAAATTCAAAACATTCTGGCCCTGTGTTCCCAGGTTATCGAACACACCAAAGATGACAATATTTTGAGTCAGGTTCAGATTGTCGGCGCGGGACGCGTGTTTCGGACCGTGTACGGCTCGCTGTGTTTTGTCGTCCCGGACTATTTCAGACGGATGATTACGTTTTTATGAGCGACTTAAAAAATCGGACCCTTCAAAAGGCAAGAATGGACGGCCTTCTTGTGTTTTACCCACAGGGGCGCCACCTCCACATCGAATTTTTGGGAGGCCGGTACATTGAGAACCAGCCCAGGACTGTGGAGGAAACGCGTGTTTTTATGGACTCGATCGCGCCCGTCATCAGTCAACTCGACGCCTATGTCGAGAAGCACGGCCTCAAGGAGATTATCGAACTGAATCTCAGGGGGGTCCCACTTTCTCGACTAAACTCAGAGACGGCGGTCCATCTCCTCAAACTCATGGTTGAACTGCGCCCGGCCAAGGATATCGTTGAGAAAATTCGAATCACAAATAGCAGTCCGATTTTCAATATGATTTATAAATCAGTCAAGACGAAACTTCCGACGAGTATCACGGACCTGGTTGAGATCGAGGCGAATCCTAAATTCTTTTAGGAACATAGAATAAGTAACATGTGGAGCGATCGGGAGGAGGAATTTTTGACCAAGATTGAGAAACAGTGTTCGCTCTACGCCGCGTACTTCAATAAAGACCACGTCTATTATCACAGACTCTCTTCCCGGTTCAATATTCCGATACTGATCGTGTCATCCCTGAACGCCCTGTGCGCTATCGCACTAAATGACTTTTTGATTCAAAAGTACGTGAGTATTTTGAATGCGGTTTTATCAGCCGGGACGGGTATCCTCGGTTCGATCCAATTGTATATGAAAATCAATGAAAAAATGTCGAACGCGCTCAGGTCCCAAATTCTTATGAAACGCCTTGCGCTCAAAATAGCCAAGGAACTCAGCATCGATCGGGAAACTCGCTCATCGGACGGGCCAGTATTTCTCCAGGAGTGTTTCGGTGAATTCAACGCCGCGCTCGAACAGGCGAACCCGATCGAGAAAAAGGTGCCGAACTTCATGGCCCTCGGGGATAGTGAAATGTGCCGACGTCTTTCGGCGCCTCGCGCCAAAACGCTTTTGGATCTGACTGATGCAGTTCAAAGAGACGTGTATTCTCAGCAAGGATCTGGGTCTCCCCTGTATCAGAGCGCGTCAACCCCAAGTCCGGGAGAATCGACTCCGAAAGTATCGGATGGAGAGCCCTGAGTTCCATATTTTTGAGCCGGGCCACCTCGAACCCGATATCACAATCCAGGCCGGACTCTGTGCGGACCCAGTAGTGCTCACAGACCTCCTTAGTCTCCGGGATGATACAGAAACCCCGGACCACAGTCGCGGGCACGCCCTGTCGGTCCAGGATACGTTTGAAAAGCGCGACGTGATGGACGACCCCGCCACTGATGTTATGAATCTTGAGTCGAGTCGCGACCCGCTTCACAAGGTCATCCATCTACGAGAAACAGAACTTGTTCTCTTAACTGATAAAAAAATGAGGGCCTATCATACCATGGAGGACCCTATTCTCACGCGGAACACTGCGCGTTTCACATCCTTTCCTATACGGTACCCGGACTTGTGGGCACTGTACAAGAAGGCGATCGGTTCATTTTGGACCGTCGAGGAAATTGATTTGGCGGCCGATCTCAAGGACTGGAACAACTTGTCCGATTCGGAACGTCATTTCATCAAGACGGTCCTGGCATTTTTTGCAGCCTCGGACGGTATCGTCATGGAGAATATAGATTTAAACTTTTCCAGGGATGTTCAGATTGCAGAGGCACGGTCATTCTATGCGTACCAGTCGTTCAACGAGAGTATCCATTCCGAGACGTACTCATTGATGATTGAAAAACTCGTCAAGGATCCGGTTGAGAAGAGCGAACTTTTTCGGGCGATCGAGACGGTCCCGGCGATCAAACAAAAGGCGGAATGGGCCCGGACGTGGATTGCGTCCGACGCACCGTTCGCCCAACGCCTCGCAGCATTTGCGTGCGTCGAGGGCATTTTTTTTAGCGGATCATTCTGTGCCATCTTTTGGCTCAAGAAGCGTGGACTGATGCCCGGACTCTCATTTTCGAATGAACTCATCAGCCGGGACGAAGGGCTCCACCAAGAATTTGCGGTCACCCTACACTCCCACCTGAAAGAAAAGTGCCCCTCAAAGGACATCCACAAGATTGTACAGAGCGCGGTCGAGATTGAAAGCCAGTTTATTACCGAGGCGCTCCCGTGTAAACTCATCGGGATGGACCCGCGCGAAATGACACAGTACATCCAGTTTGTGGCGGATCGCCTGATGGCCCAGTTTGGGGAACAGCCTATTTACGGCGCAAAGAACCCTTTCGACTGGATGGAAACCATTTCGTTGGAAGGGAAGACGAATTTCTTCGAGAAACGCGTCGGGGACTATTCAAAACATCTCGCGACCGATGGGGACTCTATTCGGTTCGACGAGGAATTTTAGCGGCGGTCAGGTACGCGCGGCTTGTAGCCGGCGGCTGCTTTGGTCGACCTGTAACCACTCGTGCGATTCATGATAAACCCGACCAGAATGACGTACAAAAGCGCATGCACGATGAGTGCCGGAGTGCCCCCGCCGAGAACGCCCTGCGTCATTTTAAATGCGGCCGGGCTCGCCAGGATCACAAAGAGTACAAAAGGAACGATGTAAGCGGCGGACATTTATATTGGTCCAGAAATTTATTCGAGGCTGGACATGTTGCCGACCTGCTGGTACTTGGACTTTTTGCTCATAATCTTCTTGATCAGGGCCAGGGCCAGGATGAACACGAGCGCGTGTAGGAGCAGGCCACCGGTCGTCGGGCACCCGTCGGCTGATGCGACCCACGAACCGGCAATCCCGCGGACAATCTTGAAGACGGCCGGGTTGGCCACTATAAAGAACAGGACGAATGGCAGCAGGTCATTCTTGGGCGTGATGAGCATGGGGATCGGCATTTTGTACTATAGCCTGAGAAATTTATTCAAGTCAAATTCGTGAAAGCTTTTGTATAGTTTCGGGGAATAAGCATAGGTTTGTTCTTTCCGCGATTAGTCAAAGTGTAATTTTGTTCATTATTGGAATTCTTAAAATTCCAGGGCTTGTTACCTGTGCGAACCACGGTTATGAGACGTTTATTCGGTGCCTTGATTTTCATTTCAATCAGCGGCGCATTCAGCGGCGCAATTTGTTGCTGAGCCTTTCGCGCTGTGGCATTAGCATTCAGCGGCGCATTCAGCGGCGCATTCAGCGACGCATTCAGCGGCGCAATTTGTTGCTGAGCCTTTCGCGCTTTGGCATTAGCAATAAGCATGCGAACGGTCCTCATTTTCTGACTGTAAATATTACTGTTATTGAGTATGACGTTCTTAGACGCGTTGGTGAGATTTGTCGACCGAGAATTCAAGTTACTTTGACTTTGACTGTTGTACCACGAGACGTACTTATTATTATAAGTGTTGAGAAGGCTGCGAAGTTTGGCAACCCGATTATTCGCCTGAGTAGCAGCATTCGCAGTATTAACGGCAGCATCGTTCAGATACTTTGCACTATTAACGGCCATAACATAATTAGCAAGGGCCTCATTGATCTGGGCCCGACTTGGTTCCCTGATTTTGGTAAGAAGATTGGTTTGCTTGATGCCTGTATTTCCACGCAAATTACGAATACTCTTCACGTACTTCGTCAGAGCACTATTAAGCGCATTAGTATTTGCATTTTTTGCAGCCGCTTGAACTATGGGGATGGAGGGCACGCTTGCTGCCGCGGGCGGCGTGCGGCTCAGCAATGCACGAGTTTTAGGAAAGATGGTGGTGGTCATGTGAAGTCTTACTGGAGACTGAGAAAAAATCGGTGTGACGTGAGAGTCACATAAAGCCTCGGCCTGTATGTATACTATACAGAATGGCCGTCAATATGTTCAGCACCTTCAACGCTTCCAACGTGACGTTCTCGGATGTCCGCAAGAATGCCAAGGGTGGCAAGGCGGTCTATCTCAACCAGGTCGGGGGTGGCAAGTTGATGTTCCAACTCCCGCCGCTCCGCGCACCCTTTGGCCTGAGCGAGTACAAGGACGAGACGTCCGGTCGGGTCAGTTACACGCTCCCCCTGAGTCTCGACACCCCGGATGTCCTTGCGCAGTTTAGCGCACTCGACGAGAAGATTCTCTCGTACATCACGGATCACTCCGAGGAACTTCTGGGGAAGAAGATGAGCCGCGAGGTTATCGCCGAGGGTCTCTACAAGTCCCCGATCAAAAAGTCGGCCAAGGAGGGGTACGCGCCGACCTTGGCGCTCAAGGTCCTGACGAGCATCAAGGATGGGTCGATCACGACCGAGGCGTACGGGCCCGATCGCCAGCCCCTGCCCCTGTCCGACCTCGAGAAGGGCCAGAGCCTCCGCGCAATCATCGAGATTAACCAGATTTGGCGGACGCCCGCTGGTGTCGGGGTGACGATCCGAGTTCATCAGGTGATGCTGATGGCGACCAACAAACTCAAGCCGTGCGCTTTTCTAGTACCCGCCGCTGAGGAGACCGAGGAGACCGAGTACGAGACCGACCCGGACGCAGAGTAAAATAATATGTGTAATAGATATAAATGAACTGGATCAATGCCAGACAATTTACAATTTCGGACCGCAATGGTCGTCACTACGTCTTTCGTCGAAACAGCACAGGAAACACAAAGATTAACATTCCGGTCAGTATCAAAACAAAGAAGCAAGCGGTCGAGTGGCTCAAGGCGCACCCCCCGATGAAACTGAAACCATGGGAACGGGTCGTGAATGGGAAGAAAATGGCTCTTTTTACTGAAAAGGGGGGCGTCAAGGTTATGAGGCCCGTCAAAAAGGAGCCGAACTATATGGGGAACGCGAACCGTCACGCCGGGAAGAATGTTCGGGCCAATTTCACCTGCGACGTACTTAAAAAGACGACCAAGAAATTGCTGGCAATCGGGCGAGGTCGTCAAGGTGTCGTGTTTCTCCTGTCGCGCTACACGAATGGACGGTACCCGTACGCACTCAAGATTGCCCCGAAGGACCTGAAGGCCCTGGCGCGCAATGAGCCCCAACCGGCCGAGGTCGAGTTCAAACTTCAAAAGGCGGCGAGCGATGCAGCCCCGTCGGGTGTGATAAAGGCGTACCAGATTTTGTTCTGTAAAAACTTTGTCGGTCCTGCCCAGATTGATTCTAAAAATCTTCAAAACTCGAGTCACTTTGACAAGTCCCAGCAGTATCTCATTCTCATGGAGTACGCGACCAAAGGAACCCTCAGTCAATGGCTCCCTAAGCACGCGACCGAAAAAACGGTCCGGGACATTATTCAGGACGTAATTAGGACCCTCGTTAAAATCCAGGCCAAGTATCCAGAATTTCGGCACAACGATCTCCACCTCGAAAATGTTTTTGTGACGGACCGTGGGTTTCTCATCGGGGATTTCGGGTGGGCCCGGATCGCCCGGAAAGATACAAATCCCGCGGTCAATACAGCAATGCCCGGCTCGAACACGACGAATAAGTACGGTATCGGACCCGATACCGACCCGCGGTACGATAGTCACATATTCCTAACGGAAGTTCGAAAAGTTCTGATTTCTAAGGGAGGTTTTCCCGAGGCGATGAAATTTCTAAATTATGCCGTACCACCTGGATACCGGGAGATGAATGACACACACACGACCGAGGGCCGACTCAAGTACAGGGACCCGTGTCCGGGCTTGCCGACCCTGACCGAACTGGTCGGGTCCAGGTACATTACGCCCAGGTCCGCGAGCCCGCCCCGTTCGTACACAAACGCACAACTCTTGACCATGAGTCCCAAATCGTTCCTGAAACTCTCAAATGCCAACAAGACTCGGCTCAAGGCTCTGAGGGTCGTCAAAAAGCCAGCCAAACTCCTGATCCTGGCGGCGGCCAAGAAATCATCGGGCCCGGCGAAACCTGCCCCGAAATCACCCGTGAAACAAGTCGATCCGAAAATTTTTAAAAATGCAAAGTTTGATCGTTTGGTCGAGGCTGTCTGGCGAGCCAACGGTGCCAAGTCGAACGCCGCATTCGATAATGCATGGAACGCCGCCCGGCAAAAGGTTATGAAGAATATCGAGAAACGGGTCACAAATGGCAAACCGCCCTACAGCCCGAGCCCCGTCAAGGTCAAGGCCAAGAGCCCGAGCCCCGTCAAGGTCAAGGCCAAGAGCCCGAGCCCCGTCAAGGTCAAGGCCAAGAGCCCGAGCCCCGTCAAGGTCAAGGTCAAAGCACGCATCAGCCCGTCATCCGGTCGTCCTAAAATTCAGTCCAAGACGTCGACCCGGTGGGTCTACGCGAATCTACTCAAATTAGACGAACTCCGGGCCATGGCGACCAAATTTGGTGTCAATATCAAAGGGCTCAGATCCAAAGCGAATATTGCTCGTAAAATTTTTGCCTGAGTAAAGTAAGGTACACGATGGACCGTCGTCTGATTCTTGCCATCGCGGTCTTTATTCTGCTCCTGATTCTGGCCGGGGGTGTGTCGCTCTACGCCCTTCAGCCGGCCGATAAAGGAAGTCTCGTCGTCTATGGCTCAAAGACGTGTCCGTGGTGCGTCAAGCAGGAGGAGTACCTGACGAACAAGGGAATTCCCTACGAGTTTGTAGAATGTGCCGGGGGCGCCTGTCCGGATTTTGTGAATGGTTTCCCGACCATGATGCACAACGGGAAAATACTCAAGGGTTACACTGAACTTTAATTTACATTTTAAACATGGCAATGCCGAGTGCGAGCATGAATGTATGCAGGAGCGAGTCGACCGGCTTGAGCACGCTGATGTACTTCACGAGCGTCTTGTTCCACAGGAAACGCATGATGAACATCATGATAATTACGTACAGGATGAAAATCAGAATGTTGTAGATCATCTCCTTGCGGTTTCTGGACATCAGGATATCCTTCATCTTTTTATTGTACCCAGAGAAAAAAGTGGGTTAATAACAAGATGACCCCGAACCCCTGGGCGCCAAAATACACATGGGCCCCCTGGGGTACTAAGGGTGTGACCCACGATAATTGTTACGATTATGCCTTTGGCTCGTACTCGAGCGTACGGACCGTGAAGAGCGTCCCGGGTGCAAAGCGAAATAACGAAAATGGACCGACGTATCGTAATTGTGCTGGTATTGCGCAGCGCGTCCTGGGTGACAATCCCACGAGCGTCTACAAAATGAAGTCCGGGAACGAAAAGCCCAAACGGGGCTACTACAAAGTGATGTGTTTCGTCGCACCCTCGAACAACTTTGGAAACTCGATGGGCGATTTTCACTGGTACAAGGAGATTAGTGCGATCCGGTATAAAATTCGACGGGGCGATACGATACTCGGAATGGCTAAATTTTTTCGCGTCACACCCAAGACGATCCGGGACGCGATTGCCAAAGGGCGCGCATCGACCAACGCAAATAACGGGCGGGTCGCCAATCGGAACTCGGACCTGCACGTCCTGAATAGCATGAGTGTCGCCTCGAAGAATGCAGTTCCCGTACCGGTCGGCCGGGTTATCGATTTCCCGGTCAGCCTCTGGAGTCACAAGACGGGCTGGGCCGGTGGTCCCCTTATCGTCGATGCGTCCGGAAAAACGATAACGGATCCGCGCAAGGCTGATCGTAATTATCATCCAGGGTTTCATTATACAAAATTCTGTTCGGCATATGGAGTCCGGCGTGGATTTGCCCGGACGGGCGAAAATTCTAATAGGTAACCGTTGGCAGACCCAGTTCGGTCAGAATTTCATTCAGGATTTCACCGGGCTCTATATCGAAATGGATATCGGCGATGAACCGACCATCGTTCGGAACGAGTTGTCTGAAATCAAGTCCGAAGCCCCCCGCGATATTCGAGACATTGGTCGTTTCAAAATCGGTCGATATCCTTTGTGAATCCACGGTTCGTTCTACAATCAGACGGCATCTGTACGTGGGAATATCAAAGGGAACCCGGCACATCGGACATGTCGGATCGGGTGTCGTACATGAACGTTTCCAACGGTCGAGACACTTTAAGTGGAATGTATGGTTACACTCGAGCGTTCTTGTCCCCTGGGTCGTCATGGGAGCCAGACAGACTGAACAGATCGGACCCGCGTGTCTCCAACATTTTGTATGTTCCGCCGGTACTGGTCTTCGACACGGCGTCCCATACATTGTCTGGACTCCGCACCGATGGTCCATTACCATGGGCCCTTATTAATTCATGCGGGGCTGTACCGCACCCGGCGGGCCCTCTGGAGTTCAGCCTCGAGGGACCGTATGGCGTCCCTATATTTTTCCCTCATATTCTCTTCAATATTTTTGCGGAAAACAATCAACGGATCGTCATCCTGTTCCATGCGGCACTGAGGACATTCTATGCTCGTCTCGAACCATTTCGTGATGCATCGAACGTGAAACACGTGGCGACACTTGAGTCGCTTGTCGGTCCGTTTCGTCTCCTCAAGACACACGGCACATGTCTGTGAGAGATGCGCAGGACACTTGCCGTCCTGGGTCGCTTTCTTCTTGCACTTTGACCCCGCCGCCGTGACCGATGAGCAATTCATATCCTGCTAGGATATCACATATTTCTTTGTGAATTTCCTCAACGGACCGATTCGCATCGATCACGTGAACAATGCATGGTATTTTCGAAAATATTTTATGGTACTCCGTGTCGAGTTCACGCATATATGCGAGTGAGACCCCAGAGTCCCCGGCCTGTTTCCGATTCAGAACGTGGCCATAGGCCGTCTCAACATCCTTGTCCAGAAAGATGTACAAATCCGGGTACCATACGTATTCGTTGTAGAATGCGTCATAGGCTTCGTGCTCGGCCGTGGTGACCCGTTTATGTTTCTGGAGAATCGGCCAAAAGACCCAGCGCGAACTCACCAGTGACCTCTCGTAAATAACGGGCCTCGACGTCTTGACCGGTCTGAGCGTCTGGAGAATTCGCATGTGGAGCAAAAAAGCCCAACGGGACTGATTCTTGTAAAATTCGTCGAGAGGCCATTTATCAATGGGCTCTCGGCGGACACACCACCCCTTCTTTTCAAGGAGACCAATCTGGGTCGTCTTTCCGGACCCAATGTTCCCATCAATCACAATTTTCATTCTTTATTGATTTTCGGCCAGTACCTTTAATTCTTTCACGACCCCACACGCCCCATTCGCGAGCGGCAGCGTGAGAGCATCCGGGCCGTTCGTCTGGAGAAACATGCGATACGCATAGTTATCCTGGTACGCAATCTTGCCCTGCTGCATAATCAGGTCGTTCAGTTGACGATTGGACTCTACGGACGTTATACACCGGCCATCGGCCATTCCCATACGGGTCGACATTTAACAGTATATTACATTTTAATTCGCCCCTGAAGTGTCCGATCCCATTCTTCAAACGTAGCCCCCATGATCGTGTCGAACGTCTCTGGAACCTCGACCCTCTTGACCATCATCGCACCTGTTATTGTCTCATTGATAATCCTGTACGAGTTTGCAATCTCGTCGAGGGTCTGTGCGCCCGTGACGATGATGCGGCCCGTGCTGAAAATGCTCCCGGTCACCTGTTTCATGCCCTCGCCCGGAAAAAACTTGATCTTGACCGCGCTGTACCTGTCCGGGTCGAATGTCACCTTGAACGGGCCCTTTGAGAACTGTTGTATAATTTTGTTCAAATTTACTGAAGAATTGAGCGAGAAGTTTGTGTTGATCATCTTGACCGCAACCTCATCGACCGGAATGTCATCTTCGCGCTCGAGAACAACCTTCAAAATAAAGGCGAGTTGGCGGAGAATGCGGCGACAGTCAAAGAGGTCCGAGCACCCAGCAACCTGGATCGAACCGTTTGGGAAAATCTTGATACTCTTGCGCGAGTACTGATCCTCGTAGCCGATCGTCACCTGGTTATAAAAGGCTGTCTCTTTCATCTTCCACTCAAAACCCCGGAACCGGGACCCCTTGGGTCGTACGATGACACTCCCAAGTTTTGCAAAGTTCTCCCGAAACTTGGGAAGGTCAATTTCCTGTAGAAATTTAGAAATCATTGTTATTGTCGTGATGCGAATCCATGACGGCGACGGACGCTCTGGATCCCGGAGAAGTTCACGGCGGATCGCCACGAGTTTTTGGATGTAAGGGAAGGACTCCATTACACTTTACAAGACCAGAGTCTTTACGGACCCTCGGGCTTACAGGACCTATTTTTTTTTATTTGCCTTGGATTTTTTCACGATATTCGCCAGGGGCGTGCGCATGATTGCCGACTTGATCACCTTTTGATAATATTTCTTGAGTCTCTCCTTGTTCTCGTGGATATTGTGCGTCTTGGTGACGTTGTGGGCCACGAGCGATATGAGTTTCTTCTTTTTGACAGCCTTGATGACCCTCTTGAGTTCATTGACGCGCAGTGCGCGCCGACGCTTGCTCTGACGCCGGCGGCGTTTGTGCGTCTCGAGCCCCTCGATGGCGTTGACAGCATTTACGGGTCCGCCCAGACGACGAACAGCCTGGACTGCGACTGGATCGGCCCCCTTGATATTCACGGCCTGTTGAACGTTCCCGTTTGTTTCGTTCAAAATTTCAGCCGCGCGAGCAATCTCGGGCGCCCCACCCGGGACGGCCGCAATGGTCGCATTGACCGTTGCGAGCCCACCGACCTTGTTGATCGCATTCGCCTGGTTCGTCGGGAGCCCGTTCGTCGGGGCCACGTTCGTCGGGGCCACGTTCGTCGGGGCCACGTTCGTCGGGGCCACGTTCGTCGGGGCCACGTTCGGCCCCTGGTTCCGGAGCCGACGGCGCCGCATAATCTCATTCTGTTCCATTTGAAGGCGCCGGTTCGTAGTCGTGATGCGATTTTCGTAGCCCCTACTGGTTTCACCCTCACGGCGTCTGTACGCGCCCAATCTTTGAGCATAATGGGAATTGTTCTCGTAGGGCGCACGAACAGACCGCCGGCGGCGTCTCTCATAATTGAAATTTGACTCGTAATTGTACCTACGAGCGGACTCGAGCCGTTTGATTTCATTGGAGACGCGTCGCTTCTGAGTCTCGATCGTCTTTTTGATATTTGCATTTTTGACCAAAAGACCGAGATTGGACTCGATGTTTTCAAGGGAGCCCTTGCGACCCGCGGCCCTAATCGCTTCTACAATTTTAAGTTTAATATAGTCCCGTGCATGCTTGTATTTGGGTGGCATTTCACGCAAAAGTGCAACGAGGGTCCGAATTTTTTCCGTACTCGAAAGATTTTTCATTCTTCCAATTCTGTTTCTTACGCTGGTCATCATATTTCCCTCGGACAACTTCGTGTTCGTGTTCAAGGGGGGCTGCGGATTGACCGGGTTGATTCCAAGTATCCTGCTCACAAGTTCTGGCCCGGGACCCGCTGCTGAGGGCGCTGGGGGTGGAGCCTGCGCTGAGGGCGGCGGCGCTAGGGTACCACTGGGTCCGGGCACCACCGGCGGTGCGTTGTTTTTGTAAAATCCGAGCCCCTTATTTCCTCTTTTATAAACGTACCCCTGGCGAGGTACGACGCTAATACCCAACCGCTGAGTCCAACTGGCCGGAATAAAGTTATTGCTACCCATCTTCACCTTGCCCGCCACCGCGCTATTCAATCCTGGAGGCAGATGTGCGGTGCCCGCAGCCTGTTTCGGTGTCGATGATCTACCGGGCAGATAATTAAAAAATCTTCTCCACCAGGATCGTCCTGGATTATTAGGGGCATTAGCCACATCCTGTTTAGCTTTGACCGCCCCTTTTATGATGGCCAGAAGACCTTCGGCGACATTTTTGTTTGTACTTCTAATAATTGCAGTTTGTACGCTTTCACCTCGAGGCCGGTTTTGCGCACCATAGACAATATCGAACTCACCGTCCGAACGCCGTCGTAGGGACCATCCCTCGAACGAACTGACTGGGGTCGTCCGACCCCTTGGTATAAACATGGGCGCATTCCGCGGTCCATACGCGGTCCCGCGCAATCTTCCCAAATAGTAAATCTGTCCGTTCGGATTAGACCCGGCCGCGGTCACTTTCGGTGGCTGATTCGGGAGTGTTTGGAGTGCAGTACGCACGTGAACATTCGACTGATTTGTCTGCGAGAGTACGCTCGTCAGAATTCGTGCGATATTTCCGGCCGGGTTGGTCTGCTGGACCGCGCGCACGACCGCAAGGGGGGGCGCGGCGGCTAAAATATTCCTTGCAGCCCTGGGTTCGACAGCGCCTTTGATGATCGCGACAAGTGCAGTCACTAGACGCTCTTGACTCATACTACTCATATGGGAGAAAAAAAAGGTGTTCAGAACAGGTCACGGATTGACCCCCATACACCCGATTAAAATTTGAAAAATGCTGAAAACGCGCCTCATCTCACCGTACCAGCACGAGGGCCTCGAGTGGCTCCTGGCGCGTGAGCGTGACAAGTCCATCCCGGGAGGGTTCCTGTGCGATGAGATGGGTCTCGGCAAAACGGTCCAACTCATCGCGACTATGCTCGGGAACCCCAAACCCCGGACGCTCATCATCGTCCCGAAATCCATCGTGGGACAGTGGATCTCTGAGATTGAGCGGTTCGGACCGAGTCTTACGACATGCTCATTTGACGGCGCGAACCGTCGCCTTCCTGATATTCTCCCGAATGTGGTCGTCGCGCCCTACTCGGTCCTGGCTCATCGCCCGGGTGCGCTCCAGTGCCCCCTCATCGCGTACCAATGGGATCGCATCATTCTGGACGAGGGTCACGAAATCCGCAACCGCAAAAGCAAGACGCATATCGCAGCCTGCGCACTCCGCGGCCATATTCGATGGCTCGTCTCTGGAACGCCCGTTTTCAACTCCATCAAGGATTTCGTGGCTCTATGCGGTTGGGTCGGAATTTCGCGGGACGTGGTCCAGGGGTACACGGCTGACGTGAGGGCAAAGTACGTCCTGCGTCGGACCAAACTGGATGTGGCCCAGCACAACAAACGTCTGGAGTTGCCCCCCTGTGACTTTCAGAATTTGGAAATGGATATGTACCCGGAGGAGTTGGAATTGTACGGGTCCGTATTTGAAAAGGCGCGCGGAATAGTTCAGCACATTTTCAAAACGGGAAACAACGGCCTCCACCAGATGGAACTTCTGGAATGTCTACTGCGGGTCCGCCAGGTCATGACCTGGCCCGAACTGTACCTGGACGGCATCGCCATCAAGGAGGACACCGAACCCGAACCTTGGCTCGGACGGTCCCGGAAAATGGAGACGCTCATGGAGAATATCAAGGCGTTCCCGAAGGAGAAGGTGCTCGTGTTTACTCAATTCATGGGAGAAATGGACGAGATTCAAAGACGGCTCCACGAGGCCCAGATTCCAACGTTCCGAATTGATGGGTCCGTATCCAAAGAGAACCGGGAGGCGGCCATCCTGGGGTTCCGCGAGTCCAAGACGACACCAGCCCCGGTTTTTATCATACAAATCAAGGCGGGTGGGGTCGGTCTGAATCTCCAGGAGGCGACCCGAATTTACATCACGACACCCGCGTGGAATCCCGCCACGGAATTGCAAGCAATCGGGCGGGCGCACCGCACGGGACAGACACAGAAGGTTGTGGTCCGGCGGCTCGTGTATGTCGGTACAGAAACGCTCCCGAGTGTCGAACACTCCATCATGCAACTCCAAGAAGGCAAGGCGAAGGTGTGCTCCGAGATTTTAAATGATCCCAGGATTGAGACGCAGATCCCCAACGTCAGCAAGACCAAGATTACGATCCATGCCCTGAAGAAGATTTTCGCCGTGTAATATAAATGACCGTTACTGGCTCCCGCGCCCAAGTCTATCACGGCAATGCAGACCAAACCACAGGCGGTCTCAAGAAAAAGGACCTGAAAATGGTCAAAGGTGAGATCGTCTCCAAAGACAAAGCCAAGACGTCCAAGAAGAACCCATGGATAAAGGCGGTCGCCAAGGCTAAAAAGGAGATGGGCGTAACCGGGTTCGCGCTTATCCAGGGCCCCCTTCTCGCCCGGGCCCGTGAAATTTATTCCAAGTAAAGAGTACGAATGGCTCTGGTGATCTCGAGTGCTCTGATCGCAGCCTCCACGATCGGTATGTTGAATGTCGACCTGAGAAAAAATACCCCAAACAGATTTTATGCGCTCATCGGTCTTCTTGTATTTGGTATTCTGTACCTTCTGTTTGCGATTAAAAATATGTCGGCCCAATAATAAATGACCGCGTCGTCCTTGTCCCTGCTTGGTCTGGTCTCCCGGGTGAACCGGTCCATGGTCAATCGTCTGCTTGTAAAAAAGCGCAAACCCCCTTCGCCAGTGTCGTCTCAGCGGAAACGACGGGCTCACACGACTCGGCGGCGCTCGGTGACCCGGTCGTCTTGACCTGATAGACCCGGACGGTCAGGCCCCAATTTCCATTGAAAAAATAGGTCGAGTCAACATCGATGATACACTGGACCTCGGTTCCCCGAAACAAGCCCTCCTTCACCTCAGGGCAGACTTGTTTCGAATTTTCATCAAAGACGTACAGGGCATCATCCACCTTGAGACGGAGCGACATGTCTTTAAGATTTGTGTTGAACTGATCCTGGGGGCACAGGCGGGTCTCGAGGTCCCGCCACCAGTTTACAAAATCGCGGTTCCGAATCTCGACATTCATGCTCTTGTAACTCGAGACCCCCCAGGTACACGTACCCTTTGGAATCTGAAACCGGAGCGGGCCTCCTTGGTACCTAAACTTATTACGGTCTTTATTTGCGGGCAAAAATTCAATAAACGATTTATCGAGATCGAACCAGTGAACCATTTTATATATTAGGAATACTCGAACCTTTTATCAGGATCGGAATATATGTCAACCAGGGTGCATTTGCATGAATCTTTCCTTTTATCGAATCGGACTCGATCGTGTACACGCCCCGGGCCTCGTTAAAGGATGCGAGCCCATCCGCACGGACCCAGTCGAGCGTAATTGGTCGACGGATGACGTGCGTACCAGGGTGTGTGAAATCATGGAGTGAATTTGAATCTAAATTATAGACGAGACCGTGACTCGATCCCAAAAGATACTCGATCCGAGACGGGTCAATCTTTTTGGGCTTAATTTTGAAATACAATTTAACGTCTATGCTCGGATCGGACATTTCGATAATTTTTGGAATTAAATCATTCATCTGAAGGGTCTATGGATTTTTAACCCGAACACATTTCGCAACTCTCGGGATTGGCAATCGAGCACGCCTCTTTGGTCAGAAGGACCGGGACGGTCACCTGGATCGGCTTGGCCTTGGCCCGAGTCCGGAGGTAGTACATGCCCGTCTTGAGCCCCTTCTTCCAGCCGTACAGGTGCATGCTCGAAAGTTTCGCCAGGGATGGGTTCTCCATGAAAATGTTCAGAGACTGGGACTGGTCGACATAGGCCCCGCGGTCAGCCGCCATCTCGATGAGTGATTTTTGTGAAATTTCCCACACGGTCCGATAGATACTCCTGAGCGTCTCCGGGACACTCTCGATACCCTGGATCGATCCACCCCGTCGGATAATTTCATTCTTAAAATCGGCATTCCAGAGTCCGAGTTTCTGAAGGTCCTTGACGAGATGCTTGTTCAGCATGATAAACTCGCCCGCCAACGTGCGGCGCAGGTAGATGTTGGTCGTGTACGGCTCGAACGCCTCGTTGTTCCCGAGAATCTGGGCGGTCGATGCGGTCGGCATCGGTGCGACCAGCAAGGAGTTGCGAAGACCGTGCTGCTTGATCTGGCCGCGCAGGTTCTCCCAAAAGTCGTTCGGCTCGACGCCCCACATGTCGTGCTGTAGAATACCCTGGGACGCGGGCGACCCGGTGTACGTCTCGTAGGGTCCGTCGGTCCGGGCCATTTCGCACGACTCGGACAGGGCCGCGTGATATATCGCCTCGAAGATGCCCCGGTTCAACTGGCGCGCCTTGGGCTCGTCAAAGGACAATCCGAGCATCATGAAAACATCCGCCAGACCCTGAACGCCAATCGCAATCGGACGATGGCGCATGTTTGACGTTCGGGCCGCCTCGGTCGGGTAGTAATTCACGTCGATGACCCGGTTCAGGTTTCGCGTGATGACCCGAGTCACCGAGCACAGTTTCTCGAAGTTAAACTGGTCCCCCTTGACGAAAGCGGGTAGGCTAATACTCGCCAGATTACACACGGCCGTCTCGTCCGGACCAGAGACCTCCATAATTTCGACACATAAGTTTGAGGACTTGATCGTTCCGATGTTCTTCTGGTTCGTCTTGGCATTCACAGAGTCCTTGTAGCACATGTAGGGCGTTCCGGTTTCAATCTGGCTCTTGAGGATCGCGTCCCACACGTCCCGGGCCCGGACCTTTTGCTTGAATCGCCCTTGGGCGACATACATGCGGTACAACTCATTGAAGGCTTCGCCGTGAACATCCGGGAGCCCGGGGCACTCGTGCGGACACATGAGGAACCAGTCCCCGTCCGACTCGACCTTTTGCATGAAAAGGTCCGGGTTCCAGAGTGCCGTGAAAAGGTCGCGGCACCGCATCTCCTCGTCGCCCTGGTTCAGGCGAAGTTCGAGAAAATCCATCACGTCCGCGTGCCACGGCTCGAGGTAAATCGCAAAGGACCCCTTGCGCTTCCCGCCCCCCTGGTTGACGTATCGGGCCGTGTTGTTAAACACGCGGAGCATGGGGACGATACCATCCGCGACCCCGTTCGTCCCGTTGATCCGGGTTCCATTCGCACGAATATTCGAACAGTGGAGCCCGATCCCACCGGACCACTTGGAAATCTGTGCACACTCCTTGAGCGTGTCGTAAATTCCTTCTATGCTATCTGATTTCATTGCGACTAAGAAGCAATTCTCGGCGAGTAGACCCTGGACCGAATATGAGTGATCATCTTTTACACCGAGTGTATACACAAATTCGGGCAGGTTTTCGATGACTTTCATTTTAGAGTTGATGCGAAGGAATACGTTTCCGTTAATTTCAAGCGTTGTGTTTGCTCGCTCAGTTTTCTGAAGACGGTCGTCGTCATAGTGCTTCCGGACCCATTTCATAATCTCGGGGATCCATGGAATCTGCATCCGTCCGATGTAAGTGTCACGCCCCTTGTATGGCTTGGTCATGATTGTCATGGACGCGTCGAGACCGACCGATCGTGAAACGTGGAATATAGACTTGATCAGAGTCTGGTTCGTCAATTGCAATACCACGCCGCCGTTGAGTGTACAACACCCATCTGTACTCACGAGCCCTCCGAGAAACGCTGTGAATAGTTCACGACTCCATGAGAATATGGCTGGCCATAGGAACTTTTCACTTGACCACCTACCGAATAGAATGTTGAACGCGTTTCCGAGCGCAGAATTGCTGAAATTGATGGACATACACTCTTGGGTCGACGCCACGCTGACACTCGCGTGAACACCGAGATACTTTTCTCCGATGCGCACAATTTCATCTATGAAGGTTGTATTGTTGGGATTCTGTGCGAATGCAATTCCGCGATGAGTAGGAGTTCGCGTGCTTGACTTTTGGTATAAAATACAACCGTCACCGTACCATGACCCCAGAAACCACGCAAAGTCCTCATTGACCATCACGTAGCGCTCAAACCACTCTCCTTTCTTTTTGATACCGTTCGGGCGATATTCGCTCGTGAAGTACGTATTGCGACGCATTTTGGTCCCGTCAAACTCGAACGAGTATGTCCAGTGTTCAGCTCCTTTGACATCCTTGAGTACCTCATACATATCTATTACTTGATGAGCAGTGCGTGTATTCGATTTGGGGATGGAAATCCAATCTCCCACGCGAAGGTGTTCTATACTGTTCCATTGAGGTGTTTCCTTCCACTCGAGTTGTTCTTTTGTGATGGACCAGAAACGATGGTTCCCAGTCACTTTGAATCCCGGAGTTTTGTATACTTTGACTGCGAACAGTGTACGGTCGCCGAGAAGATTTTTATGAGTCTGAATTACGGGCTGCGTGGCACCCGTATGCGTAATAACTTGATCACCGATATTTACCTGCTCAATCGGAATAGGACCACGATTTATCGTGAAAACCGGAGTCCCCTCGACGAAGCAACTGCTCATTTGTGGGTGTGGAGTACCCGCATTGAAGAGCGTAGGTGTCGCGTGCGTGAAAAACTTTTGGGACATGAGGTCGTAAGTCTCGCGGACACGGACATAATCATCGCCGTGAATACCGACCGCGACACGCATGAAGAGATACTGGGGCGTCTCGCCCACGTTCAGGTATCCCTTCTGGAGCGTCTTGATACCGAAATAGCCAAAGAGGTAGTCGCGATCGTGAACGATCCAGGAGTCCATGTCGAGCGTCAGACACTTCATGAAATGATCGCTAACAATCCCTTTCGCGTGAAGGATGACCATGGCATCACTGAATGTTTTTGGGCTCGTCTTTTGGAGATTCGATACAGTGATGCGCATGGCGAGCGTCTCATAGTCCGGGTCATCGGTGACCATACCGACCGAAACCTCGGCCGTTAGGTTGTCAATTTCGGCCGTGGAAATTCCGTCGTACATACTCGTGAAAACCTTCTGGGCCACCTTGGTCGCCTGGACGTTGAGTCCGTCCGTGAGTTTCATGATGCGCTTCGTGACCTTGTCGAACAGCATGGGGGCCTCTTGGCCCGAACGCTTGATGACCTTCATTTGTTATGGTTTTAGGGTCTGTTTTTTTTATCAGGTGATGGTAATGGCGACGAGATACCAGCCTTCTCCACTCGCCGATGCGTACTTTTCAGATTTTAACAAAGAGACTATCCAGGACCTCATTTTTTCATCCATCAAGGGCAAGACGGGTGTTGAAATTCAGAGACAAAATTACTCGGACCTCGCGGCCCTCATGCAAAAGGTTTACGCGTCGATGAGACAGGATACCCAAACGAATGTGCGTCAGCAGGTCAGCGACATGAACGATCGGGTCACGGCCGAGGCGACCGCGACCATCAGCACGGGACTTCTTCAGCAGATTGTGTACCTCCGGGACATTTCACGGACGGCCGTGCCCCACGCGGTCCCCATAAGCACGAGTACATATGGAAATAAAATACCAAGCAACTTCAAGATTGGGTTCTGATGCGGGCCCTCCACGATATCCTATTTGGATTTCTCGTGTTTTTCGCGATCGAACGCGGGATCCGACTGTTCAGCAATGCGGTCATCGAGCCCTGGGCCAAGACCAAGACGACCAATGAACACACGGTCGAGACGTGGAAACTCGCGAGTGAATTTATCGCACTCATGGGCACGGCCGTGCTCGTCTACAAGTATGCACAGATAAGAAGCAAATGTGCTTAGTACCTAATGAATAGATTTCGCGACGAGACCGCGCTCATGTGCCGACGAAAAGGATGGGACAAGGCGCCCGTAAGTATCGTATGGATGCTCCTCAATGAAGAGATGGGCGAACTCGCATCTTCGATCCGCCAGACCCAGCGAATTTATAAAAAGACTGGCCTAAAAAAAGACCGAGGGACCGACGTCACCATGGAGATGGGCGACGTGTTTAGTTACCTGTTCCAGTTGGCCCATATGCTCAATGTGGACCTGGACCAGATGTGGGAGATGCACCGGGTCAAGGTTCAGACAAAACTCTACAAGGAAAATAATGTATCGGCTTATTAATAATAGATGGCGTCGGCCTTGATGCTCGATGACCGTCTTCAGATTGACGGGTACAACCCGGCCGTACTGGTTGGAAGTTTTGGTACGCTCAATGATGGGTTCCCCAAAAACATGGGGCCGGATGGGACGTACACGACCCAGATTGACGACCACCCGACCGTGTACACCGACCCGCTCCCGCTCGACGCGAACGACCCGGCCCTGGCCAATTCAGGACCCATGTACCTCAAGACGGCCCAGACGAGCCCCGCGCCCTTCCGCGGATTTCCAGCACGCAAGTTGGAATATTCGGACGGGACCGTCACCTGGTTCAGGCCGGGCACGCCCTGGCCGTGGTCCGGTGGACAAGACGGTGGGAACGACGGGTACACGTATAAACTGATAAAGAAAGATCAGAACCGAACGATATTGTTCTGGCTGGTTCTTTTTGCGGTCCTCGTGTTTCTGTTCTCTAAAATGAAACTATTTTAGGCGCGACCACTTTGACGAGTTTCTTTTCCAACATTCCCTTCTCAAATTTTATACGTTCATCCAATTTGGGACACGCATGGACCTCAAGTTGAATGCACCTGACACAGCACGGGCTCGCACACTCCCGGCACGTGAGGATTTTGTTCTTGTGGGTGCACGGCATCGTCGTCTACTATCTCACATACAATTTCATCCTTAAACTCAGGTTCGTCCAGCATCTCACAGAGTCCGTGCTCGCGCCCGTTCCGAACACGTTCCCACGAAGCCTTCATAGCCGGGAGATGCTGGGCGAACCAGGCCCGATCCCGAGTGACCCGCGTGATGACAAACTCTTCCGGGTCCCCCGGACGGTACTGAATAAAATCACACTCCTCGAGGTCCGTCACCTCGAGTTGGAGTTGGACCTGGGGCAGGTAGTGCTTCGGGACTTTTGGTTCAATCTTGCGCGTCAGGGGACACTTGATCTCGATGAGAATTCCATCCTCGGTGACGCCATCGGGCGAGGCCCCGAGCCATGGGTAGTCCCGGTGGATCACGAGACCAATCTCGTGAGACTTGCGACCGGTCCGGGCATCATAAAGATCCCGGACCATAGGTTCAAGAAGGGTCCCATGGGCCGTGGCGGCGTTCCCGGCCCACTTGGTCCGGAGTACCTTTTTTTTAACAAACGCATCGGGGGTCTCGTAGTGATTCTCACCGATCGCGCTCGCGATATCACTGGCCGTAATCATATTGTCCCGGAGGTCGAGCCATTCCTGACTTCGCTGTTCGGCGTACTCACTCGCGAGGAGTCTCTGGGCTTGTTTGATCTGCGGGTCGCCGGTTAACGACTGGGACATTCTTATTTTTGAATCGTGAGTCGGTCTTAAGTAACAACTCGGCCGCATTCTGCTCGGCCTGTTTCTTTGTACTCGCAAAACCGGAACCACACTCGAGTGAATCGACAATGACCGTTATGAAAAATTGACCGTTAATTTGACCGTCAAGGCGGTACTCGGGCAAAGGGTACTTCAGGGCCTGACACCAGCGCATCAATTGGTCCTTGTAATTGTCGTCGACCAAGGACGTTTTGACTTTTGTGAATGAATTCATGACAAACTCCTTGGCGTGAACCATGCCCAGATCGAGATAGATGGCCCCGACGAGCGCCTCAAACACATCCTCCATGATATTCTCATTCGTGTTCCAACTGTTCCGTTCGCCCTTTTCATCCATGATGATCATCTTATCGAGCCCGAGCGCCTTGGAGATTTCACAGAGCGTCTTGCCCCGGACCATCTTCGTGCGCGCCTTGGTCAGGAACCCCTCCTGCTCCTTTTCGTGTAAATCAAATAGATACTTTGTAACTATAAATCCGAGGACCGAATCTCCCATAAATTCAAGCGTTTCGTACGACCCAGTCAGCCCCGGATACCTTTTCAGTGCTGACTTGTGCGTAAATGCACGCTGATATAACTCGATATTTTTGATTTTTGTACCGACCAGTCTGTTCATGTCCGTTCGTTGAATCTCCATTGTTATACAAGGAGCGCTACATATTTTTAAGCCTTGGCAACCTTGGGCCGGAGTTTCTTCTCCTTGGGAGGCTCGGGAACGGCCGGGGCGGTCGCGACTGGGTCCACGGTCGCCTTGGGCTCCTTGATGTAGTGCGGGTTGATGTACTTCTGGATGTTCAGGAAGGTCACCTTGGTCTCAGGCGGAACCTGGAGCAGGTCCTGGAGAGCCGCATCCAGGGTGATCACCTGACCGGCCTTGAGACCCTTCTCGGTCACATAGGCATTGATACGGATCGTCACCTGGGACCGGGAAATCTTCTCATCCACCGCGAGACCCAGGAACGTCCGGAGTTTATCAGTCACACCCAGGGGCTTGTTGAAACCGTTATTGGCCACGCGGGCCTTCGTCTTCTCGCCGGTCGGATCCTCGATGTGCGCACGAACCTTGCGCAAATCCTTGCGCAGAGCCTTAATCTCCTTGAAGAGGGCGTCCAGAGTAATCTCCATTGTACTATAGGAAATACGCCATTCTTTAAGCAAGAATAAGCACGATCAAAAGTAGAACCAAAAGGACCATGAAAATAAGTCGCACTTTGTAGGGTCCATCCTCGTCTGGAACAAACGGCGCCGCCCCAGGCGGAACCGTCTCGGTCGAACTGTATATCATATCATCCCCGAAGCCCGCCGGAAGAGTCGCGGCCCCCTTTCTCAATTCGATATTAGCGAGTGGTTGTGGCCCCTGGTTCGGACACTTGGGGCAGCACCCAACGTCACATCCGTACACCAGGCCGCTCCGACGATTGATGTACCCACACATCGTCTGACCGGGTACGGACGGGTTCGGGATACAATCGCAAAATTTCAGGGCATATTCGGGGCTGCACATCTCATATTAAAGAAGAAATTTGTATGTAATACAATGGAGTACGGAAAACCTCAGAAACTCCCGGACGGTCGCTACTTTCTCAAGATTACCGGTGCGCGCCACCAGGTCAATGGTCTGACACTCCAGGACCCGCTCTCGTCCAAGACGGTCAACCTAGTCGTCCCGGACCCGGCACTTTTTGCCCAGGTCGATGCGGACATTATGACCCGGGCCAAGGCGTCCAAGATGGAGTGGTTCGGGAAAGACCTGAGCGACGAGACGATCGTCAATGCGTTCCAGGAGAGCGTGACCGACGGTGTACTCGGCGCGTCCCTGACGACCATCAAGGGTGAGATTGTGACGACCGTCTTTGATACCCAGAAAAATCCACTGGAAGTCCAGGACGTCAAGGGGTCCAGCAAGGTGGATGTGCTCCTCGAACTCTCAGGACTGTGGTTCCTCAAAAAGTCGTTCGGTCCAATCTGGCGTGTGACTCAGGTCCGGGTCCGATCGGGCGCTCAGCGCGTCGTCCCGGCCCGGGACTATCTTTTCACCGATGACCCCGAGGCCGAGGAGGATGATCCAGCCGACTATCTCGATTGATGGTCCACCCAAAAAAATATAATGAACTTATAATAAATGGACCGCAAAGGACTTGCGATTATGATTCTGGCCGGCGTCATCCTTCTGCTTCTATTCTCCCCCAGCCGGCGTAGCGGGTTCGACGATGCTTCGGTCCCCATGGGCGCCAACCTCCGCCCGGGCCCCGTGAATAAACACTCGACCGGGTTTGTCGATACGCGCGGCGGTCAGTTCATGCAGCCTGATCAGGATCTCGCGCCATACACTGGCGCGGGTTCTTCAGGTGACGTGGTATCCTCAGCGAGCCTCATCCCGCGTGAGGTGATCCAGACGGAGGATTTCGGTCAGTTTAGCCCGGACAAGATCCTGAGCAATCAGAACTATCTCGACCCCCGGAGCCAGATTGGTTACCCCGAGACGGTCGGCGGTGTTTTGCGTAACGCGAACCGCCAGTTCCGGTCCGAACCGACAAACCCCCGCGAGGCCGTGTCCATCTTTAACCTCAGCACGATCCCACCCGATACCATGCGCCCCGCTTTCGAAATAAGCCCCGAGTACCAGTAAGTACCTGCGTCCGGTCGCTTCTATATAAATAGGTCCTAACATAAAATGGACTTTAAAACCGCAATGAATGAGTGGGTCCAACTCAAGGCTCAACTTTTCGCAGCTCGCAAAGATCTCATGACGCTGAATCAGCGCGAGAAGGATCTTCGCAAGTTTGTGACGGTCCACATGTCCGCGAATGAAATTGATACAGTTCGTGTTCGGGACAAAATCAAGGTGAATTTGAAGAAAAAGACGAGTCGGGGAGGTCTGACCAAGGATGTCATCAAACGGGGTCTCGGTACATTCTTCGGTGGGAATGAGGCACAGGTCGAAGGTGCATTCCAGGCGATCCTCGATGCGGCACCCGAGAAACAGGTCGAATCCGTGACCGTGACCGGACTGAACAAATAAAGGCCCGGGTCGCTTGGATACTAACTAAATGGGTATCAACGACGAGTATTCGCGTGATGCCTACAATTATGACCTCGCATATGATTCGGACGGGTCGGACGGGGCCGCGAACGATGTTCACCCGGAGGACTGGCAAGATTTGCATTCACAGGAACTCCTCGATGCCTGGATGCGAATTCGGGAGTACACTGATGCTCGATACGTAAACATCCAGGGCGGGTACCCCAAGTTTGTCGATCTGGTCCTGTCCGCCTCGTCATGGGTCGGACCCGTCGTTCCGTCCCAGGATGACGTGAACATGTGGAACTCCATCAAGGACATGGCTATCATTCGTGGCCGGGTCGAGCCCGACAATTTTTTTGCCTGGTCACATAATTATATTGGTCAAATGTAAATGATTGACGTGACCGGCCCGAAAGTTCTCATTCCGGCGGTTCTGTTTGCCCTGCTGAGCCCGGGTCTTCTCGTGCGGCTCCCCCCAGGCCAAAGCCCGATGGTCCAACTCGTGTTCCATGCCCTCGTGCTCACGATCGTGTACCACATCGTGGCCAAGTTTATCGTCAAAGTGAATATGACCACGGCGGACATGATCGTCCCGGCCGTTCTGTTCATTCTGCTGACGCCCGGCGTGCTCCTGACAATCCCCCCAGGTTCGGGCGGTCTGTTCATGTCGGGCCAGGGTGGCGTGGTGCCGACCCTTGTGCACACCCTCGTATTCGCCATCGTGTTCGCGCTCCTGCGCACCAAATTCTCCAAGTACTACTAAGTATGAGGTACCTCGCCATAGGTTCAGGTGCAATGGGATATTTCGCATATCTCGGAATTCTTTCAAAATTAAAATTTGAAGAGAGACTCAGCGACCTCGAAGAGATTTCGGGGGCTTCAGCCGGGGCCATCGCGGGTTTTCTCTTCTGTGCGACCAAGGGTGACCCTACGAGCGCACTCGCGTTTTCACTGGATGTTCCTATAAAACAGGCAATGAAACCGAATATCAAAAATTTCATATTACATTATGGACTCGTGCCCCAGGGCAAATTACGTAAACTTCTCGAGACGGGGTGCTCTAAATTTTTAGGGACGAACGATGTGACATTTCGTGACTTTTACACGTGGTACCCCGTGAAATTACACGTCGCGTCATATTGTCTCGAACTTCAAAAGACTGTCTATTTTTCGGTCGATTCGACCCCGACCATGAGTATCATAGACGCCATGTGCGCATCGATCGCAATCCCTTTCTTGGTCGAACCAATGAAATTATCCGACGGGTGGTCGTATATAGACGGGGCGACCGCCGAATTTCTCCCGGGAGGTCCCTTTATAGGCAAACCGGTCGACCAGGTACTCGGAATCAGGGGCGGGCGTGCGACACCATCACCCCCGAGCGATATCACGTCTTACGGACTCGGTATCCTGTACTCGACGATGAACCTGCGCGGGCGTTACGATGAATTTCTTAATTTTGTCGTTGAATTTGACAATTCAATTTACGATTTCAATTTATCGAATGATGATAAACTCAAACTGTTCGTCATGGGGTACTCCCAAAAAATTTCTCAATAAGTAGTACCCATGAAACACGCCATCCGTGCGAGCCACACCGTGAAACTCTCTCGCAAAAAGATTACGGTCCGTCGGCCCGACGGGACATCGTTCACGTATGTTCGGCGTGCGTCTCGGCGGCGCGTGGCGTCCGTGCCGGCCTATGACGTCGGGGCGATCGGTCGGTCCTCCAAGGTCATCGGCCCGCTCAAGGGTGGTATGCTCACGCGCTACGGGTACCACCCGGTCGAGGCGATGACGAATCGCCACAAGGCGCTCTCCAAGGGGGTGAGCCGCGGCGAAAAGCCCCTCGCAGTCATGCGCCGACTCGTCGCCATCAGCACCCTGACTAAGCGGACCCTTCCTCGTGCGTCCAGAATCTACAAGCAAGATGCCATGTGGGTCCGGAGTAAGTACTCCAAGTCTTTTAAATAAATATGTACCCTATTGATCGTCTGATCAACCAACTCGCGCGCCTGAACCTTCGGAACTTGAAACCGATGCAGGTGAACCAAACCAAAAAGCGTAAGCGATCCCCACCATCGGCCCGCCGGTCCGCGAAGGGTTTAAGAAAAAGGCCGTCCTAGAGTCATATGGACATCATCCTGCGTCAAATAAGCAGTGAAATTTGGGAGGCACTCGGGCCGGGCTACAGCGAATCCGTGTACCACCGGGCATTCGAGGTTGCTCTTCGGATCAGATGTGTCCCCTATGAGACCGAGCGTATCGTCCCCGTGTTTTACCTTGAACAAAATGTGGGGCACATTCGGGCCGATCTCATAGTCGACCAGAAATACGTCATAGAACTCAAGTCTGTAGGGCGTCTCACGGACGTCTACAGAATTCAGACCCAAAATTATATAAGTCTCCTCGGCCTCGAGGATGGGTTTCTGATTAATTTTCCAGACAAAAAGTGCCCGTACGAATTTGAGCACCTCAAAAAGTCCGAATGTATTCCCAGTTCAACTCCTTGCATATTTTAAACCATATTTGGTCCTGGACGGCTAATTTCTCTTTTGATTTCAACAATGGAAAACATGGCAAGTAGTCATCCTCGCCGAGCAATTCACAAAATTTATAGAGAACGTACGAATAACTTAAAAAGTTTTTGCGACTTTCTGGCTTGTGTTTTTCAAAGGGACCCTGGATACTATGAAACATGAGTCGGAGCCGGTCCTCGAGCGTCTGGGGCATGGTCGGCGGCGTGATTCCGTTCAGGATGGCCGATATATACGCGACATGTTCATAATATTTCGCGCAATTGAGTTTTTTCAAAAGACCCTTGACCTTTTCGTGAGTAATATCCGAAAGGTTTTTAATCTTTTGTTTTTTAAATTCTGATCTCAATTTTGAAATGATATCCTCCGGGACGGTCGTTGACTCCTTTGCCTGAAATTGACTGATCCACTCGTTAAAGTGATTCTCGCGTTTGTAAAAATAAACGACATTCTTCTCCATGGTCTGCTCCTCCTTGAACCCGACCTCGTCGCCCAAAAACGCCTCGGCGTGTCCACACTTTTGACAAATCTCGTCACTCGACGTGGACTCGACAAACCGTGTATAAAGAGCGCCACATTTGGGACAGGGCTCTTCGTGCGAACTCACGGGGACCTCAAACGACTCATACTCACACTCGACCTCGTTGAGGTACTTTTTGTAAATGTCGTTTCGTCGGACCCCTTTTCGCCCAGCGACTTTGAGGGACGCCACCTGTTGCACGACCGGGCCCCGATCTTCCGCGTCAAGTGTATACTCTTTAATAAGCGGGACGCACCTGAGCAAGTAGTCGACGAGTTCACCCTCCGATGCGCACCCCTGAATACGTGTATTGTACCGAGCCTCCATCTATATAATACGATGACGCGTTTAAATTTTAAGAGTCCACCTTGGGCGCCAAATAGAATCGCAAATCTCCCAAATTTGCGATTGTATACCTGAATATAATCGGCATATTCTCATTCTCAGAGTCCTGCATGAGTTGGATCGACGCACACATACTGGTCGCCTTTGTGAAGAGATTGATGTATTTCAGACTGAAAATGTTTCCGGTCCGTTTGACCGTCTCGGGAAACTCGATGACCGTCTCTTGGTCGGCCCAGTCCCCGCGACAACTCAAGGTCAAATTGTGACCCTCGCGCATAATGATCATATCGTTCGCGAGGTTTCCCATGTCCCGGGCGATGCGTTGAAAATCGATCGACGGGAGGGTCGTGACGACATTCATCTGAATGTCCGGGACTTCAAGAATGTCCTCATTGATATCGAGCAATTTTAGTTTAAAATTTGACGATGCTTTCTTTGTCGGATTCTCGATCATAATCTCAATAACGTCCCGACCCTCAAGTCGGAGCGTCAATGTGTCCTGATTCGTAACCCCCTTGAGAAGTTTGTAAATGTTTCCCATATTGAGCCCCGCTGTGATTGGTACCGGACACTCGTACTCTTCAAAATTTTCAGACGCCATGACCATGTGGACCAGGGTCACACGGGCCGTGTCGAGTGTTAAAATAGAAACCCCTTCGGGTGTAAAGTAAACATTGACGTCGTTGATGATATCTTTAAGAACTTCGAATACGGACTTTACGGCCGATGCCTGAATTGTTTTTAGATGCATTTTACTTTTACAAAAAGCGCGCCTTGTCTCTAAGACCCGCGCTTTTGATACGCGTCTGTCACGTTCATGCTAATTTTTTGTTCGAGTTCGGGTGTCATGGCGGGTTGGAGTGAGACGCCGTAACTGTCGAGTTCGAACATACCGGCCATATCGGACCCGTCAAGATTGGAACACAGTTTGGCCGTATCGTCCCATGACTCAAAGTCGCACGGAATCATGGATACGAGCCACGTCTTGACCTCGGCCCCGACCATGATATTTCCGTCATTCGTCACGAGGGTCGGGACGCGCGTAATCTTTTTGGACGGAACACCCTGTGTGTTGATGTTGTGGAACCGAACAATCTCGAGGAGGGCCGGCTGACCCCTGATGAATACCAGAATCTCCTGGGACCACTTGCACTTGTCAGAGTAGACCAGCAGGGCCATTAAAATTGGACTGGTTTTTTTCAGTGTTCCGAAAACGCGCAAAATTTTTTCACGCGCTAACATTAATGAAAGACGTTGCGATTGTGGTCCTGGCTGGAATTCTCGGATTTCTCATGTACAACAGCCGGGTCACGGGCACGTATACCGCGTCGGCCTCGGGTATCCCGGAAGACTCGAGCGCGATTGTTTCACCCGATATCGTCGGTGCGATCGCCGAACAATTTCACAATGAAAATAAAGAACTGTACCCGATCGAGACCCTGTTTGTAAATCCCAGGGGCGACAATGTGTTTGACTCGCGGTTCATGTTTTTTCACACGAGCAAGTTTTACGGGGCCCAGTACGACATTCAGGCTCGGATAAACAGTGATGGGTCCGTGACCATCATGAAAAAGACAGAGTCGGCCGTGCCCGTGTCGGGCGGAGGCTTTGTCCCCGATAAGTACAGGCCCTGGAGCAGTATCCAGGGGGCCCTGGATGACCAACTCAAGAAGGAACTCTCTCGTCCGCTCCCGGTACTTAACATGGACAACATCGGCAAACGCGAGTAATTTTTAGAGCCGGACAGTAATAATGATACCGGCCAAAGAGATTGCCAAACTCGAAAAGGCTAAGAACGACTCTAAAAAGGAAATGTACAAAGTTATGCTCGAGCAATTTTGTCGCAAAATTAAAACATCCTACGAACTTCGGCACAAGGATACGATCGTCAGTGTCCCCCCGTTCATTATAGGATTTCCCAAATATGACCTGGCCAAGGCTGTCCGGTACATGTCTCGACAACTTCACATGCTCGGGTACCAGGTTGATATGGTCGGCCCGCTCAGTCTCAGGGTCCGCTGGTTCAAACTCAAAGAGTCCGATGTTGATACATTCGAAGCCCCGATGGATATTCTGCCCGGCCTGGCCAATCTCCAGAAGACCGCCCAGCAGTTGCGAAAAGGACATAAATAAGTTCTCCCAAAAAGGTACTACGGATGGATCTCCTTCACGAATCCGAGCGGAGATTTACGAAAAAACTGTGCGACGCTATGATTCCCAATATGGTTGAAACATTCTGGGAAATATGGCTCGAGGCCAAAAAGCAGTCCCAGGGCAAGGGGACCCCCAAGGTTTTCGACGATCTTCTCCGTGAAATCAAGACGTGGAATTCATCAATCTCTCTGAAACACGCCGAGACCATCACCAAGGCTGAGCCTCTGTTCCCACGGCTCCTGGCGGCCGTATTTGTGACCCACGTCAAGATTCTGAGCGCGATCCGGACCGACCGCAAAATGAAAAAGATTTGTATAAAACTCCCGGCGAGTGACGTGTTTGTTCAGCGGTGCTACGAAGCCTGCGCCGAGGACATTTACATGCGGCCCGAGATTATCATCAACAGCACAATCAACGAGGATACTCGCATGGAACAGTTGAGCGAACGATTTTGTATCAAAATTCAGCGGGTCGTGGAGAGCCTGATACCGACGGCTGACATTCTCGACGCGTACTTGCCCCTCGGTGACGACCTCAACATCTCGGGTGACGGGGACGAGGACGAAGAGCCGTTCGATTCAGAGCCAGGACCAGAGCCGGAACCCGAACCGAATCTCGGGGCTCCCGAACCAGGGCCGGATAACCAGGTTGAGGGTGTCCCCACAAATCTCGAGATGGGGCAAACCCCAGGGGGTACAAAAACTGTCGCGGTAACACCCTCACTCGCACCTCCCGTAATTCCAGAACAAAATTTGTTCGACGATGCCCGTGAAAAGTAACCTCTACACTAATTAATGGAACAGTATTTCCGCGAGCCCTTCAGTGCTGGGATTATCGCCGCCGCAATTACGATGGGGTACATTTATGGGAAAGCAAAAATGAACGGCCAAAAAAATCTAAAAAATTCTGAATATACAAAACCGGCATTTCTGGTCGGTCTCCTCGTATATTTCATCGTGAGTCAGGGCCAGGGCGGTTACGGCCGTGATGCCGTTACAAAAGCGCCTTTCTAAGTTAAGGAATATAGTTTCGTAAATTACTAAATGACGACCCTCGCCGCATTCAATGAGATGATGAATCAGTTTATCGATGAACTTATCCAGGTCTTTCCGGACGAGAAAGCGTTCCGGACGGCCAAGGAGAACCCGTGGACTAAGGATGATTTTATGAAGTGCGCAGCCCCATGGAGCGCACAGATTATGCAAAAGGACTCGGAATTCTTCTGTGAGTCGAATAAATTTGCAAAGAAATTGAACCTTCACACCATCTGGTCAACCCCTGAGTGTACCGAGAACACAAAGGGGGCCATCTGGCAGTACCTCCAGTCCCTGTACATGATCGCCACGACCATGAGCATGTTCCCACCCGAGACGCTCGCCATGATCGAGTCGGCCGCGGAGAAGTGCGCCAAGAACTTCCAGGGCGGCCCGGGGAACGAGTCGGACCTCATGGCGAGTATGCTGTCCCAGATGCTCTCGGGTCCCGGTGGTATCTCGGCGCTTATGGGCGGGGCCACCGGACAGCCCCGGGCGGCCCCGGTACGCCGTCACAAGAAAAAATCATCTAAGTGAATACTAGAATGGAACTGTTCCAGACGAATAAACTTTTGGAGTTTTGGCCGACCGCGCGTCAGTCTGCGCGAGAGCGCGTGTCGGCCACGGCCCGGTTCGTCATATACAGTGTGTGTATCGTGTACCTCATCACCCGGGACCCCCGCATATTTGCGCTCGGCATACTGGTTCTTGCGATACTATATTACATGTACGTGTCCCGGATCATATCGGACGGGAAATTGCGCCCGGCCCAGGGTGATGCTCGCGTCCCGGGCCCGCTCCGCGATCAGGTGACTATGCCCAGTAGAAATAACCCGATGGGGAACGTTCTCATGACGGACTACATCGACGCCCCTGACCGCCCGTCGGCCGCGTGGTACCCCAGTATGCGATCCCAGGTCCAGCAGGTCATGTCCTCTATTCATCCGTTTGAGCGTCAGCGCGACGCCGAGCGTAATTTCTACACAATGCCCTCGACGACCATCCCGAACGACCAGACGGGATTCGCTCAGGCTGCGTACGGCCGACCGTTCGCACCAAAGTGTAACGACCAGGGTGGATCCGCATGCGACCCCGATCGGTTCTATTCCAAGTTTCCTGAATCGACCCAGATGCGCGGTGGAAATTAAATGTCCGACCCAAGTAATAGACATGCCGCTTCTCGATACGAGTCGTAACATTCTTCAGGAGGGTGTCTGGAGTGGACCGGCCCAGGTTGTCCTCGAGGATAAAATTCAGGTCGAGAGCATGCTTCGCGAGGTCCCGACAACCTCATGGAGAGGAGGATGGTCCGAGCGGGCCTATGACTTTCCAAACTCGTACGTGACCCTTCCGCTCAGAACGATCGAGAAGGACCCGATAAGTTCGTTCGTCGAGGATCAGAACACTCGTTTTGTTCAGCGTTATTTTTCTAAGTAAATGATAATATGGATCCTCTGGCCATCATGGCCGTAGTCGGTCTTGTGTTTGCGGGCAAACGTCTCAGTGAATATTCGCCAGAAGAATCGTCACGGGCCGTTCTATCAGCCGTCGCCACAAAACCCCTGACCCGCCGGGACGTTGATCTCATGGCCCACCCGGCCGATCACGCCGCGGATGCTTTTGATGTGAAAAATACAACGCCGGACCTCGGTCGGCGCGTGGGTGATTGGCGCCTTCGTCCCAAGGAGGCCGTTGCGAATCTTCAGAATGTTTCTAGAACGTCCAGACGGTACCCGTATGGTCAGCCCGTCTACGATATGGTCAACCGCGAGTACGTCACGAATAAAATGAACAATGTGTCGCCCCTCGAGCGTCCCAAGAATGTCGGGCCGGGTCTCGGTCTCGATCCGTCGATCGCATCCGGGGGCGGCTTCCACGATTACTTCAGGGCGCTCCCGACAAACATCAACGAGGAGCGTCTCACGACGATCGAAGGCCGGGACGGACCTCCCGACCCGGTCGTCAAGTCGGGCCTTCCGGTGATCGGAGCCATCACGCACGATGCGAAAGAGACCAAGGCTTGGGATCGCGCCCCGGCACAGTACAGTGGAGGCGGGCAGGGTGGGGCTATCACGGGACCAGAGGGTCGTCCCGAGTTCATGAAGACGACCCGCCCGACGATTCGGCAAGAAACTGGGAAGAGGGCCGATACTCTCTCGGACGGTCCGCCTCAGTACAACGTGTACCAGCCCTATGCCGTGGGCACCGAGGCCTACACGGACAAGTCCCTGACCCGGAGTTCAGGGTTCCGTTCGAAGGAGGATCGGCCCGGGAACGGTACGAACATGAACGTTCGTAACGACCCGGTGAACCAGGTCGGCGCGGCCTCTCAACTTAGGTCCGAGTCGAAGCCGATCCCGCCCGGTCCGATGGGTCCGACCGGTGCCAACAACAGCAACGGGTACAAGGCTCCCGAATATGATGATCCCATGAACGAATTCAAAACGACACTGAACCCACTGGCCGACCCGGCCTATCTCGACATTGCCATTCAGCAACTCGAGAAAAATCCAATTGCTCTTCCGCCGCTCAAGGTTGTTTAAAAAAATCTAGACCGATTATAAAATGAGCGGTGGTATCGTCCAACTCGTCGCGACCGGCCCCCAGGACGAGTGGCTGACCGGCAAGCCCGAAATTTCTTTTTATCGCTCGAATTACAAACGGTACACCCAGTTTTCGAGTTCGGTCGAGCGTCAGGTTATTCAGGGGACGCCGATCGCCGGTGGTATCTCGACCATCAGGTTCGAGAAGAAGGGTGATCTGCTGTCCTACGTGTACCTGACCGCCAAGGATAATAACGGATCATCGATCGCCAATCTGGACTGGTCCAAGGTTATCGATAAGATTGACCTGTACATCGGGGGTCAAATTGTGGACTCTCAGGATATCGAGTACATGACCGACATCGAGCCTCTGACGGGCGCCCAGAACTGGTCCCAGCGGTACCTCAACTCGACCAGCGCCACATTCAACAATAAAATAGCCGCATTCCTCCCGCTCAAGTTTTTCTTCTGCAAAGACTGGGCGAACGCGCTGCCCCTGATTGCCCTTCAGTTTCACGACGTCGAGATTCGGATCAACTGGTCCCCGAATTTGTCAACGAATCAGACTGTCGCGGGGGCGGCAACGTCCCCGTCGTCCCTCCAGTACATTTGCTGGGGCAACTTTACGTACCTGGACCAGGCCGAGCGCGACTGGTTCGCCAAGTCGGGCCATGACATGCTCGTGACGCAGGTCCAGCGTGTCATCATGGGCACCTCGGCCATTCAGGAGTTGGCTCTCGCCCAGCCCGTCAAGTTTATCGCATTCCCGTGTGCGAATTACAACACCACGTACGGAACCACGGCCGGAGGGAGCACGACCGCTCTCAATTTCCAACTCAAGACCCAGGTGAATGGTGTTGATGTCGGCGAGTCCAGACACATGACCCACTGGCAGGATATTCCCCAGTACTACAACACGCCCCTGGGCTATTACCACAACGCCGGAACCGCCAACACGGCAATCATCTCCTATTGTCTCGACACTTCCAAACTCCAGCCGACCGGGACGCTCAATTTCTCCCGACTCGACACGTACCGTCTGGTCGTGCCCTCGACGCTTTCGGGTGGCGTCGCCGGTCTGTTCCCGGTGTCGGGCAGCGCAAACGTCGACGGGTACAAGTACCTCTACGCCGTCAACTATAACATTCTGAAAATTCAAAACGGGCTCGGCGCTCTGATGTACGCAAATTGAGTTTTTTTTCTGCATTGAATACAGAGTACGATGCAACTCTGGCACTGGCTCCTCCTTTTGGGTCTTGTGTTTTTGGTTACATACGACCCGCGCACGGGAAATCTTGGAAAATTTTTTAAGGATCAACCATCAGTAGAGGGCCGTCATGGAGAGTCCTCGAGTGAGACACAAAGCGATAGCGATACCGATGAGCACAGTGAATAGTGTTCGACATTTTTTGATCGTCCACGACCGGAGGTACAGAGAATGGACGTTCGTGACGGGCGGGTGTCGCCGACGAGAGATTTTCAACCCACTTCGATGTGCGGTTCGAGAACTCGAAGAAGAAACACGCGGTCTCATAAATTTGAAGCGGGGCTCGTACACCTACTTCAAATTTTTGACGAACACTCCCGAACCACGGGACATTGAAGATGGGGTCGGGGCGGTCAATCACTACCACGTGTACGTGTTTGACCTTCCGATGACCGCACTCGAACACACGACCATGACGAACCAATTTACGAATGAAATGTCCAGGATGGATCTGGGTCACGTCCCGTTCCGTAAGAACTATGATGAAAATGACGATTTCAAGTTTGTGAGCCTCGACACGATTGAAAACATTCCAAACCTGTGGCCGATGATCCGTACGCACGTCATCGGTAATCCAGAGTTTCGTCGGGCCCTCGATGAAACGCTCTGGACACCATTCAATTTGCGTTGCTAAAGAAATAAATAAGTTCTGGATCTCCAGTAGAGATGACTAAATCCAAACTCGAGTTTGCGATCCAACTCGCGAACCTTCGTAAGGATGGTTCGGATCCGACCGTTCTGGCGCGCGAAATGACTCTTCGTAAATTGCTTTATGAAATTGAACGTCTCGAACAGGCTGCACCACCACCAAAATCATTTTGGTCCTGGCTCACGACCGGTGATGAACTTTAAGATTTAGTCAGATTACAAAATAATAATGGATCGATGGCGCGTCCCACAGGGGCCCGGGACGCACCTTCTCATGGATGGTGGGATCCTGCTCGTCCCGCCAGAGGAGACCCTCCAATTTTACGAGGCATACATTTCCCTCGTGAATTCTGGAACAAAATTGTACGTGGTCGAGCAAAAGACGGAACTTTTTAGGTTTTTTGTTGATTTTGACTACAAGGCTCGAGAAAAGATTGACGACCAGGACCTTTTACAATTTTGTTCTATAATTCAAAAATCACTCGAGGAGTGTACTCGGCCCGGACGGTGTATGATTGCTCGGGCCAGGGTCCGACCGGTCGCGGATGGTCTTCTCAAATCGGGTGTACATATCCATTGGCCGGACCTTGTGGTTTCAAGAAATGAGGCGCTCAATTTGAGGAACAATATTATAACGAGTCTCGGGCCGGGTACATGGGACCAGGTGATTGATGCGTCGGTCTATGGGGGCTCCGGGCTCCGTATGCTTTGGTCTCACAAAAAGCCAACTGGAGACCCCTACACGCCCTGGCGCGAACTCGGTGGCCCGGATTTCCCAAAGGCACCGAACAGTGAGACCCTCGCGCTTTTTGCAATTCGAACGGACGAAACGCCCCGGGTCGCCAAGACGCTCAAGAGTATCGATTCGCTCGAACATTTTGTTCAGAGGTATCTCGAGGGCCAGGGGAGTGCGCGGATCCGAAAGGTTCAGCGGACCCGTGATGTCAATACATGGTTCGCCCAGACCGATTCACTCTGGTGCGCCAATATGGGTCGGAAACACGCCTCGAATCACGTATGGTTTTGTATCCATCAGGGTAAGATTTCACAGAGGTGTCTCGACGATTCGTGTCGTGAGTTTCGTGGCCCGAACTTTATTCTTCCTCCATCAATAGTAAAGCAACTCGAAGATGTTGCTGTGGATGATTCTGTTTCTGATATTTTTATGGACTTTCTTCCCGATGAGCACAGGTGCTAGGTTCAAGAAGTACGAGAGGTTCGTGCACCCGTACTCGGGGCTCGACCCCGAGAGTTGGGGCCGTTTTCAGACGAATATCCACAATTTTGAAAAACTTTCGGGCACGCCCGATGTTGCCGGGGCGGCCGGGTCGCTCTACGGGGCCCTCGAGAACATTCGGGATATCGGCCTCGGTCTCAGACGCGCGGACGATCAGGACCATATAGATGCACTCGATGAAATTGCGGGAAACCTCGGGTACGAAGGTGAATTTATCATCAATCAGACGGCACTTTCAAATGGAATTCATTTCTTCCCAAAATACTTAAACGAAACAATCATGGATTATCCAGAAGATGCTGACACAAGAGACCCCGGGCCAGTCAAATCCCATGGTCAGTGAAACCCGCACGCGCTCAGGGCGCGTGTCCAAGCCGCCCATTCGGTACGAGCCGATCGAGCAGGTCGAGGATGATTATGCCCAGGATGATTACGACAGCGACGAGTCCGATATTATGACCGACGAGTCGTTCGAGGACAGCGACGACGATGACGAGGACGATGACGACGCCGACGATGATGGAAATCTTGATGGATTTGTTGTACCAGATAAAAACGAAAGCGACTCTGACAGTACAGATGTCGTCCGAGTCTCTACCATTCCTCACCGGAACGCAGTCAAGAAACGCCCGGGAACCATCGGAGACCGAGTGGGTCCAGCACGAGGAGCACGTGCCGGCGGCGGTTCCGCATCAGGTCGCAAGTGAGTATTTAAAAAATATGAGTCCAATGGCTATTCTTCTTATCGGGATAGTCATTGGCGTCATTGTTGTAAGCATGCGCCCAATTATTATTCAATCGCGCTAAGTCATCATGTAAAGGGGGGCCCGGCCCGACTTTGAGTCATTCCCGGTGAAATCCCCGATCGGTCCGGTTCTGTTTTTATTTATATCCTCTTGGAGGAACCCCATCCACGGATTCTCACGAGTCTGTACGGCGGGTTCCATTTCCCTGAATACCTCATACTGATTGTCATATGGCTTCATGACGGGCTGAGTTATCCGGGCCGGTGGGGGCGGGAATCGAACATACGCAAGGTACAGAAGGAACATGACCGCAAGTACCGCGAGCGATTTTAGAAACATTTTCTCTATAAGTACCATCGAAAATTTACTGGGCCTCGGCCTCCCGACGACGCATCACCTCCGCGGCGACACGAACGTCCGCCATGGCAACTAGTTCCTCGACCGTCTTGTCCGGGAACTCGGTGCGCAGACCCTCGAGCAACTCGGCCGGGTGGGGGATCGGGGGGACGTCTGGCTTGGTGTAAAACTTGCTGTTCTCATCCCCGGCCTCGATGTACGGGTACGGCCCGGGCTGTGGCTTGGCCATCATGTCCCGCTTGCGTTTCTCGAACATGGCCGCGGCCTGGCCTTGGTTCTCGCGGTACTTGGCCATAATCTCCTCGAGTTTGTCATTCTGGTAGTGGACATTCTCAATCTCGTCACGCTTCGGTGGGATCAGGAGCCACTTGTACATGTCGACCACGTAAATGTCTACGAGCGCGTCATCCTTCTGGAGCCGCTTGGCATGCTGGGCCGCCTCGTCACGGGTCGGGAAACACCCGCGAATCTTCATGCCGAGTTGCTCATTCTTCTGGGGCAGGTCCGGGCCCACGAACGAGATGCACGCAAAAGTCTGTCCTGGTACGGTCACGTAGTCTTGCTCGAGAGAACCCATATAAAACTAGATGACCCTTTTCTTTTAAGTAAAATGACGCAGGAACTCAGGCAACTCCACAACGATTGTAAGCGAAAACTCATCATGGATTGTGTCGAGCCCAAATCGCGCGTGCTCGACTGCGGGTGTGGACGGGGTGGGGATCTCTGGAAATGGAAATCGGTCCGGGCGAACGTCGTGGCGATCGATCCATGTCCCGAATCGGTCCGGGAGGCCGAAGAGCGGGCCCAAAATATGAAGATGAACGTGTGGTTCCTGGGCACGGGTGACATTCGCCAAGCGGCCTTTGCCGGTCCATATGATGTCGTCTGTTACAACTTTTCGATTCAGTACATTTTTGCGGACCCGGTCACGTTCGCAGAGTCGATTCGGGCACTGGGTGCGTCGGTCCGGCCTGGAGGGTACCTTATTGGAATAACGCCCGAAAAGGCTCGGGCCGAGGC
>Ga0136642_1000029_pt1 | contig 94386 bp, 83 predicted proteins | sample LowCatLa1302831Y_FD_115313 | JGI IMG/M metagenome (GOLD analysis project Ga0136642, IMG submission 115313) | Freshwater microbial communities from Lower Cathedral Lake, Yosemite National Park, California, USA - 13028-31Y | ecosystem: Environmental > Aquatic > Freshwater > Lake ... | reverse complement strand
GTCGAGGGAGTGGCCGAAGTCGAGGGGCTAGAACTCGATCCCGTGCCGTTGGCGTTGCTTGCTTTGACCGTAAAGGTGTAACTCGTGCCATTGGTCAGGCCGGTGACTGTGCAAGAAGTGGTGGTAGTGGTACAAGTGAATGACCCAGGGCTGGAGGTGACGGTATAACTAGTTGCTGCGCTACCGGTGCTTGGGGTGGTCCATGAGACAACCGATTGAGCGTTGGCCCTCGACGTCGCGGTCACGTTCGTCGGAGTACCGGGCAAGGTCATGGCGTGACCCGTTCGACTCGGGTCCGCCACCACGTTTGATGAGGCCATCTGTGTGAAGAGGTCTTGCGACACGGGGGCGACGGTGCTCTGCTCATTTAAGACGCTGTCCGAAACGCTCAGCAGCGCAGTTCCGGTCATCATCGAAACTACTTCTTGATCAATTTTGGCCAGGTCAATCGAGTTGAGATCAACATTGGAAGTGACCCCAAAACCAAACACCATGGGAGCCGAGTTTTGGATCCACGGCTTCGTCAGGTTGGTGAAGCACTTCATCCCCGTTGCCGAGACGCTGCAGTTCGCCGAGCTCGTAAGGGGGGAAAGAGTCAAAATACTTGCCTGCGAGGGAAAATCGGCTTTGAGTCGTGCAAGGATGGCCGGGTTAATTGTTACTTGGAAATTCACGGAGTCTCCGGCCGCAAAGGGTGCCGCGCCGGTATTGGCCAGCGAATAGTAGACCGGGCTGGCAACGCCTTGAGTAAGCGTCAGCGGCTTTCCCGTAACCACCTTCACGGTTCCCAAGGGGTCACTAGTTCGTTGCAGCGTAAAAGCTGGCGACGGGATCGGAACGATATTTATAGGATCGAAACCCGCATCCTTTAACGTCCCGTCCGGAGTTTGGGAGGCAACGACCACAATGCCAAAGCCGGTTGGGGCACTGTGAGAGGCCGAAAGAGTGAGACTCAGGACACTCGTGACGAGTGCGGGAATACCAGTGGCGTGCGTACAGACAACTTTTGTAGTGCCTTGAGGACAACTCCAACCATTCGCATTGGTAGCCAACGAGGTCGCTCCAGCGGGGATTGCAATCGTATCGACGAGGCCACTCGGCATGTCCGTATTGGCAGTGTGGCTAACTATTATTACCAGTGAGTGATCACGCATCACCGAACTTCCATCTGGTGAACGAACGTCAATCTTCAATTTTCCCTGAGGGCTTCCTGATTGGGTGATCGGCACCGCTGGAGCCACAACCACACTTGCAACTTCGAGCGAATCCGAGGTCCCCGGTAGAGCTGTCGAGACCGTCATCGAAAGTCCCGGAGTTCCGGCCACGAGACCACTACTTCTAACGTTTAAAAGAGCAATCAAAAAATCGCCTGGCTGCAGGAGATTTTCACTTCCGAGGGTCATCCGACACGACGACTTATTGTTCACGTCAGCTGAGCCACACACCCATTGGGTCGGCGTGGATTGCCGCGTTTTCCCATCTATCGACGAGGCGCCGTCGAGGTAAAGTCCGTTCGGAAGAGAGATCAACATCTTGACAGAGCCCACGGTGGTTGGAGCGGTGCCCGAATTTCCAATCACCACCGCGACCTGCTCTTGGGCCCCAGAGTGCAGTGTCACTTTGGCAATGTTTTGCCCGGACGCGTCGAGAATTATGGTTTGCGTCAACGCCACATTGGGCGTGGCCGCAGAAACGGGTACGGCCATCCCCATGAGGAGCGCAATCGCGACCAGGGAGGCAACTCCACTCGTCAACACTGTTCGTACTCGAATTCGTAGAAAATCAAGAATGATAAATTTCTTTCTCGCGACAAAATCTCTTTTCACAATAAGTGCCACGAAGCAACTTCCAAGCAAGAGTCTGAAGATTTTGAGTTAAATCTTCGTGAACGAATCTCGCGAGGAGTTGGAACTCAAAGTTCCGAGCCCTCGTCACGATAAACACTTTCTGGCGACGCTGCCCGGTGCTGCGCCAAGACCGGGACTACCCAGCGAGCTCCCTGTAAAGTGGGCGCCCCGAAATGATCAGCCATACTAAGTTGGCGAGGTGACTGATTCACCAGCGAACGCCGTGGGGCGAAGTAGCAAAGTCGTCCTAATTGTGATTGTTCTCATTGCGGTCGTCACGCGAGCAACAGGATTCACCCATGGAGATCTCTGGTTCGACGACGCGTGGGCTGCGCTGCCAGCCCGAGTGGGAATTGGCAGTGCAGTACACATGGCGGCAAGTACACCGTTGTACACCTTGTTTATGCGGAGCTGGATAGCTCTCTTTCCCAACCTCACGTGGTGGAGTCAACTTCCAGCCTTCATCCTCGGCGTGGCGAGCATTATCGCGATCTATCGATTGACAATATATTTTGAGATTCGACGGGGCATCGCGCAATTGGTGGCTCTTGCATTGGCCGTGTCCCCAGTCGCCGTTGATTATTCCACTCGCGTAAAACAGTACAACGGCGATATTTTGTTGGCCTGCCTACTGCTGTGGCTCTTTGAGGCTTGGCGCCGAGAGGCCAACACGGTGACGTCGCGTCGGCTCCTCCTCGCTGGCGCGGTGGCGCCACTCATTTCAGCCACCACCATCGTGGTCACCTTGCCCATTATGGGCGTCGTCGGAATTCTTGCCTTCTACGACAAGGCACGGCGACGGTCCAGTGCCGTCATCATCATCGGAGCTTTAGGCGTGTTTGCCCTCGAATACGCGGTGTGGCTATCACACCTGTCATCCAGCCTCTTTCGCGGCTGGACCAACCGTGGCTTCATGCTCAGAACTGATGTTTTCCACTGGTTCTGCTTCTCCCTGCAAGTGATGTTCTCGTCGTTTTTCCATTATCTGCTCGCCCTGCCCACGGGACACCCACCCGACCCAGATAAAAACATCACATCCATGGGTACCTTCATGGCCCTCGTGGGTGTCGTTACTCTCGCCGTACTTCTCGTCCCGTCAATCTGGGAGTCCGTACGAACTCGGGGACGCAGCGTGCGGCCCCTCCTCGTTCCCGCCGTAATCCTGGTCACGTCCGTCCTCCTGGCCTTTGTTGGCGTTAGCCCCTTCGGTGGTGGACGAACAGATGAAGTTGTTTACCCCGCGGTCCTAATCTTGCTCGCTGGGCTCTTTGGACGCATTCGCCAGCGCCTTGTTGACCGGGTGGGACCACGCGCCCTGATCGCCATCACGATTATCCTGACGTCCTGTCTCCTGTGGAGCGGCGTAGAGAATCACGCTCGTTACCCCGTCCTCAATCTCCGCTCAGTGGTCGCAGAGATGAGGAGTTCAGTCCGGCCAGGTGACGTCATCGTGGTGGACCCCTGGGCCACCTTCACTTGGGCCCTCGACGACCTCTCCCCTACGAAGGTCTCATTTGAAAATGCGATGTTTCCCTGGTCACAGGGATTTCACGTAGTTAGTCTCGACCCTCGAGTCGTCATCTCCCAGGAGTATTACTTCGGCGACAGCACCTGGTCCAATCTCTTCGCGCTGGGCACAAAGTTCCGACGAATTTGGTACGTCGGAGTGACAATTAGCCCCGACGGCTTCCAGCGTCCCGGGCATTCAGACGACCTTATCCACACCCGCAATTACAATTTTCTCACGACCTGGGGTTGGAAACCTTCGGGGCTGTACTTCACTGCGCCGAATACGGAAGCGCTTCTGCTCACCGTGCCCGGACTCGACCTGCACCGATAATTACTTCTGGCAGAAAACTTCCCGGTGGTTACCCACCACCATGGTTTTGTGCTGGGGCAGGAGTTGGGGGTTAGCTGTGACGCCCTGGCTGAAGTGCCGCAAAACAACGTACCAGGCGTCGTGGCCAACCACACAAAAATTATGTTCGACGATCAGATTGGGCCCATTGAAACCCGGTATCCGACTGGCGTTTGGTTCACTGAAGCCCGCGAAACGATTCGACAGCACCAGAACGTCGGCGTGATCAATCTCTCTCTCAAGTCCCGACCAAGGCGTGTTGGCAATGCCCGGATTCATTTCGAGATAATAGCTAGCCGGCACTAATTTTGGACTCAGCCAATAGAACCAGGGCTCGTTGTCGTTGGTAAATCGTAGATCCGTCGGACCTTCGAAGAGGCGCTGTCCCGGGTGCGAATGAGTGGAGACTAAGTTCAACGCAACTTTCATTTCGAGGGTTTCGACATTGCTATTGGTGATGATGCTGCGATGGTCATTAGTCAGAGTCGTGTAGGGACTCGAGGCGAACATGCCACGGACGGACAACAAGTTTGCGTAGGGAGCACCGATAATATCGGGGGCAGCTTGCAGGACGATGATGGCAGTCAGAGCTGCCGACAGCGCGACGAAAACCTCCGTGCGCTGAATCTGTCGTCGAAAGAGGTACGCCAGCGCCGTCGGGGTGGTCGCCAAGACGACCACGCCCACGAGACGCATGTGGGACACGTCAGCACGCTGAAGGAGATTGGTCAAAATAATCACATTGACAAGAACGACGGTCAGCCAACGACGATCACGAATGCCACGTCGCCCAAGAACGGACGCCACTGCAATGACGGCGGCAAAGATGAGCAGCCAGAAGAGTTCCGCTACTTGCAACGACAGCGGCCCGCCCCACTGTTGCTGTCCGAGAACGACGTTCAAGTAGGCCTTAACCCTCGTGAAGAATTCAGCCGCGTAGTGCGGATTGGGCGGTACTGGCAGGCCCCGTCCGGCGCGTAAATGAATGACGGGGTCCGTCACTAAGTTACGAAAGGCGTTAGCCAAACCAGCCGTTAGGACGAGGTAGAGAAGGGGAAGCAGCCCAATAGCGGCACCCGCGAGGCAGCGATAGAGGTCGCGGCGGCGGCGCCAGAGCAAAACGGCGCTTGGCGCAGCGACCAAGAGAATCATGTCGGGCCGAAAACTAAGTCCTAGACCTAGCAGGAGGCCGGCGAGAAGCAGACGGCGGTCGCGGAAGCTAGACGGGGTTTCGTCAATACATTCACTAATGAAACTCAAACCAGCGAGCACACAGCCCAGCCCACCGATCCAGGCGTAGGCCATGGCCCCCCAGGGGACGAGCAAAATCCAAGCTATCACTACACCGAGGTAGGCGCCCCGACGGGAGTGAGGGCGTAGTAGTCGATAGAGGCCGACGAGGAGGAGGAGTCGATAGGCCAGTCCGACTAAGCGTTCGACCAGCAAAGACGGGCCGGTCACCGAAAACACAGCCGCCGGAACGTAGGAATTGAGTGGACCGTACTCCGACCAGAAGGTTTTGGTCGGCACACTGCCGTTCATGACCATGGTCGAGTACTGGACCAGGGATCCCTCTTCCATCGAGGTGGCCGGCGAACGAAGAAGACGCGGGATCGGCAGGAGGAGCACTGCCGCCGTGATCGCTACGAGAATTGCTTGACGACAACGTGGCGAACTGTAAATGTTTTTGGCTCGCAACATTACATTCATGCTACTAGCGTGAGTTTATTTAACCAAGGCCATAGTGGCGAGAATTCGAACGGATTGATCCAATGACCAGCCGCGACGTGCGACGTATGGAACCACGCGATTATCCCACCATCCTCGAACTCAACGCTGCCAACGTTGAATTCTTAAGCCCGCTCACCTTGGACCGATTGACCTGGATCCACGCGCTGGCCGCCGAATCCCTCGTCGGAGTCATCGGAGACGAGGTGGTGGCCTACGCCGTCATCATCGCCCCTGGCACTGCTTACGACAGTGCCAATTACGCCTGGTTTGAAGAACGCTACGAAGATTTCCTCTATCTCGACCGTCTGGTTGTGGCGGCACCCTTTCGCGGTCAGGGCTGGGGCGCACTCTTACATCAGTACCTGGCTGAACTAGCTCAGTTGCACCAAAGAGTGGTCTGCGAAGTGAACCACGAGCCTCCGAACCTCGTCTCACTCAACTTTCACCAGCGCCTCGGCTTTGTAGTTATCGATTACCTAGCCCACCGCAGCGGCCTGGTGACCGCAATGCTCAGCCGTGAACTGCGGTAGAGCAAGGTCGTGGACTCCGTCTGACACAATGACAAGGTGATCTCCGTTCTCCTTCGCCTGCGCTGGAAGGGGCGCTACCTCAAGAAACGTTGGCGGACAAAGTCTCGCTCGTGGATCTTGGTCCTGCGACCCAATCCGCGACGCACGCTGTGGATCACTTCGTGGCAACGAAGCGGTTCTACGTGGCTCGCCGAAATGCTCGTGTCGCCACCCGGCACTCGACTGATGTACGAACCAGCCAACGTCAGTGAAGGAGTGGTGACCGGTGAGCAGGCCGCTACGACGCCCCTTCCCGAAGGTGCCCACCCCGCCACCCTCGAGGTCATCCGCGCGCTCCAGGGTGGCGCGGCATTTCACGGCGCCTGGATTGACCAGTTAAATACGGCCCACCTGGTGCGACGAACCGTGGTGAAGGACGTCCGAGCTATGGCTATTGCCGCTGAAGTTCGTCGCTACCGGCCCCACAATCCCGTGATCGTTCTCACGCGGCACCCCTTCGAAATAGCCCGTTCGGTCGTGGCCTTGGGTTGGTACGACCCCGCTTCCAAGAACCCCTTTCTCGACGAGGTTGAACAATGGTGCCAGCGACACCACTCTGTTTTCTTATCTCTGCGCGATCAGAATGTTCACTTCGTTGCCTACGAAGAACTTCTCAATGACGCCAAAGGGCAACTGGCGGCCATTGGAACCTACGCCATGGCCATACACCCCACCTGGCGAAAGCTGAACTCGATGGCAATTGACGTGACGCGGCCGTCGTCGACCAACTTTCGTGACAGCAGTGCTTTCGGGCCGACTTCATGGAGCGATATTGACAAAAATCATCGCCGCAGTGGTCTCGAAATACTCACCCGCTACACCATGACGGCGCTCTACTCAGATGAGCCCGGCTGCAAGATGCCGCTCGCTGACTTCGTCGCTAACTACGAGCCAATTGACCCACCAGCACGGTCTCACTAACGTCGTCATCGTGGAACTCTCGGCCCTCTACCTTCCACAGTTTCATCCCATAGCTGAGAACAACGCCTGGTGGGGTGAGGGTTTTACCGAATGGACCAATGTCCGCAAAGCTCGGTCACTCTTCCGACGCCACCATCAGCCCATTCAACCAGGTGAACTGGGCTACTACTCACTCCTCGAACCCACCACCCGTTCGGCTCAGGCGGCCCTCGCTCGCGAATACGGCGTGACCTCATTTTGTTATTGGCACTACTGGTTCGCGGGGCGAGAACTACTCGAACAGCCCCTCGATGAGGTGCTAGCCAGCGGAGAACCCGACTTCCCCTTCTTTGTCGGCTGGGCGAATCAAACCTGGTCCGGCGTCTGGCACGGAGCCCCCGATCGCATCCTGATTGAGCAGACCTACCCGGGTCGAAGCGACCACCAGGAGCATTTCGACCGGCTGCTGCCCGCGTTCAAAGACAGGCGTTACGTCACTCGCGATGGTCGCCCGGTCTTACTCATATTCCGACCGACTGACCTCCCCAACCCTGCCGATTTCGTCACGACGTGGCAGACAATGGCTCGTGAGGCCGGGCTAGCGGGCCTCTACCTGGTGGCGTGGATTGAAGGAAAGCCCTGGGGCGTGGAGTACACCTCGCACCACGCCGACGGCTTCGACGCGGGTCTGTACGTTCAGTTCCCCTTCCAGCACACACCGCTCACTCGCCTGCGCGACCGCCTCCGTGGATGGTCGGAGCGCTTCGGTCCGGCCCGGTACCGCTACGCGATCCGACTCCCTCGTCCCGTCAGCAAAATCGAAGGTGTGGTCCACGCCAGCGTGCAGCCGAATTGGGACAATACGCCGAGAAGTCAACGGCGCGGATCGGTCATCATCGACGCCGCCCCCACCAAGTTTGCCCAGCACCTCGAAGAAGCATTGACCGACGAACTACGGCGCCCGAAGGATCAGCAAATGGTTGTCGTGAAGAGCTGGAATGAGTGGGCTGAGGGTAACTACCTCGAGCCGGACTCCATTCGTGGTCGCGGCTGGCTCGAGAGCATCCGAGTAGCCCGTCGGGCCGTCGGGTTAGACGGAGAAGCGACGTGAGCATTACGAGCGAGCTCAGCGCCGACGGACGAGTGGCCACCTGGTGGCTCGACCGAGTGGAGAGCCGCAACGCCATCTCCCTCGACATGTGGAAGAAACTTAATGAACTATCCGAGGTGGCGCGCGCCAACGGCGAAATCCGAGTTCTTGTCATTCGCGGACGAGGTGGTCACTTTTCGTCCGGCGCCGACATCGCCAACCTCGGACGCACACTGGCGGCCGATCACGATGGGTCGAATTACCGAGCCGTCAATGCCGCGGCCGAACACGCCATAGCCTCGCTCCCTTTCCCGACCATTGCCGCCATCGAAGGGTTCTGCGTCGGGGGTGGCGTGCAAATTGCCCTGGCCTGTGACCTACGTGTCGCCAGCACCACGGCCCAGTTTGGCGTCACGCCCGCTCGGCTCGGCATTGCCTACCCCGCGGCCGCCCTACAGCGACTCGTCGCTACCGTCGGCACCGCGACATCGCGAGAGATTCTCTTTCTCGCCGACATCTTCGACGCCTCGACTGCTCTGAACTGGGGCCTCATTAATTCCGTGCACGAAGATCTCGACCTCGCGATTGACCAACTACTCACAACCCTGATCTCGCGTTCAGCCTTCTCGCAGAGCGCCGCTAAGGCCGTACTAAATCACTTAGTGGAGGCTCGTGACGTCAGCGAACTCGGAGCCGCCCTCGAACTCGCCTCACTCGATTCGGCCGACCTCACGGAGGGGCTGGCGGCTTTTTCCGCCAAACGCTCACCCAACTTCGGCGCCCGGTCCTAGGATTCAGTCACCCGTCAAAGGAGCATCATGCCATTAGATCCCGCCTCGCAATTCCTCAACGACCTCGTCGTCGGTTCCTCCGGTGCAGTAAAGGGCGGGTTCGACCACGTCGCCCTGCGAGCCGGAATGGCCATGTTGGACACCGCGCTTCCGCCCAGCGAATTTCTCTGCTCCCACCGAGACCTCGACCTCGAAGGAGTTCCCGCCGTCTTGATGTCGCCGCCTAATGCTTCATCAGCGGTGATGATCTGGTTCCACGGCGGCGGATGGGTCATTGGATCGGTCCAGCAGTCCCTCGGCCATACTGACGCCCTCGCCGCTGCTCTCGGTTGCCACCTGCTTTCCGTCGACTACCGCTTGGCTCCTGAGCACCCCTTCCCTGCCGCCCACGACGACGCCGAAACGGCGGTACGGTGGATGCAGGTGAACGCCGAACAGTACGGCATTGACGCTGCGAGAATTTCGGTGGGTGGAGACTCCGCCGGCGGCAACCTCGCCGCGGCCGTAGCCCAGAAATTTGGATCAGCCATTGCCACTCAGTTGTTGGTCTACCCCATTACCAACATTGCGGGCGACAGCGACTCGTACGCCACTTTCGGCGAGGGCTACCTACTTTCGGCCGCGGTAATGCACTGGTTTGCAGACATCTACACCACCCCGGGGCAACGCACCGACCCTCGCGTGAGCCCCCTACTCGCGGACGAGGCGACTATCGCCGCCACGGCGCGGGCGCACTTCGTCGTCGCCGAATTTGACCCCCTGCGCGACGAGGGCTTGGCCTACGCGGAGCGCTTGCGCGAAATGGATGTTCCCGTTTCTCTGGACCGCCACGACGACCAGATGCACGGCTTCTTCGCTTTCCCCCAGGTCATTCCCGGTGCCGTGACGGCGATGCAGCGCGCGGTCGACGCCCTGCGCGACCACCTCTAAACGAAGCAGGCCTTTCGAATCCGCCCGTCGCTTGAAAACTCTGAAACACTAGAGGTATGACTCAGCGCTACGGCCTCACTATTCCCTTCGATGGCATAACTTTGGCGGAACATCGCGAGTGGTTCCACCGCATTGCCGACCTGGGTTACACCGACGTCTGGTCCGCCGAAGTTGACGGCACCGACGGCTTCACCCCACTGGCATTAGCCGCCGCTTGGGAACCCCGCCTTCAATTAGGTGTGGCCGTCGCCCCCGTGTACACCCGCGGCGTGGGCCTTATGGCTATGAGTATTGCAGCTATGGCCGAAGCGGCCCCGGGTCGTTTCACGATGGGACTCGGCGCCTCCTCTCTGCCCGTCGTACAGCGCTGGAATGGGATTGAGTACAAAGATCCCTACGCCAAGACCCGCGACGTCTTGCGCTTTGTAAAGAGAGCTTTGGATGGCGAGAAGATCGACGAAGTCTTCCCGACCGTCGAAGTCCACGGATTCAAACTCGCCCGACCAGTGGCCGCACGGCCGCCGATTCTCCTCGGAGCCTTACGCCCAGGGATGCTGCGTTTGGCGGGTCGTGAAGCTGACGGGGCAATCTTGAATTGGCTTTCCGCGGCCGACGTCGCCCAGTGCCGGGCCGAAGTGGGTGCGGACAAGACCATCGCCGCTCGACTTTTTGTTATTCCCACCGAAGACGCCGACCTCGCTCGTATGGTGGCGCGACGCATGATTTCCTCCTACCTCACGGTTCACGCCTACGCCGAATTTCACCGCTGGCTTGGACGCGGCGACGCCCTGCAACCCATGTGGGACGCCTGGGCCGCAGGTGACCGCAAGGCCGCCAACACGCTTATTTCCGACGAAGTCGTCGACGAGCTCATTATCCACGGCTCCTTCGACCAGTGTCGAGCCCACGTCCAGCGTTACATCGACGGTGGTGTCGATATTCCCACGCTGGCCGTCATCCCCATCGGGGTTGACCTCGGTGACGCCATTGAGGGGCTCGCACCTCAATCGTGAGAATAATCCCGGCTCGCGAGGGGATTGATCGGATCCTGGAGGCGAGTGTCATCGGCAGCTTTTCGCGACTCGGGCCCCTCGTTCGCCGACCTCTTCAGTCCTGGCCGGATATTCCTCGTCTCGATGGGCGGGTCGTGGTCGTGACGGGTGCCACCTCCGGACTCGGACGGGCGGGAGCTCAAGTACTTATCGAGCGGGGAGCCCACGTCATTGCGGTCGGGCGCAATGAAACCGCCCTCGCGGAACTCCAAGAATCCTGGGGATCTCGGGGCGAAGCCTGGCGCTACGACCTCAGTTCTCTCACCGAGGCGCACGAACTCGCCCAGCGACTCAGCGCACGTGGTCCCATTGACGCGCTCGTGCACAACGCTGGTGCCCTCGCACTCTCCTACGGTCAAAGTGCCGACGGAGTGGAACAGACCCTGGCGGTGCATCTGCTCGCGCCCTATCTCATCACCCGAGCCATGGGTACCCCCGTAACGCAGATGCGTCAGAGAATTATCTTCATGACATCAGGAGGCATGTACACGCAGCCCTTCACCCTCGACACGCTCGAGGCGTCATCCGAGGGCTACCGTGGTTCCGTCGCCTACGCCCGAGTTAAACGCGCTCAGGTCGTTCTTTGCGCCGCACTACAGCGCCGAGAGCCTCCCACGGGGCGTCTGTTCTACGCCGTACACCCAGGTTGGGCTGCGACACCGGGTGTGGCCACCAGTTTGCCGCTCTTCAATCGCCTCGCCTCCCCCTTGCTGCGAACAGCTCTGCAGGGAGTTGACGGGGCTCTCTGGCTCGCCACGGTTACGCCCCCAGCGCCGGGTGGTGGCCTATGGCTCGACCGGGTCGAGCGCCCGGTGCATCGCCTCAGGTCCACGCGCTCCGACGACGCACTTCATGATGAGCAACTCCTCGTGGACTGGCTCGACCAACGACTCGCGGACCTCGGTTTTTAGGCTTCCGCAGATTCCCAGAACTCGAGAATGTCGGCGTACTTCTCTCTCGCGGCCGCAGCTCGCGTGGGAATGTGATCAGTCGGGATGTCGCTCGGGGTGTAATTCTTCAGAGCGCGGCGCGCCACCGTCTGACGGTGCACTTCGTCGGGTCCGTCGTAAATACGAGCTGCGCGCGCGGCGCGGTACATCGCCTCGAGCGGCATGTCAGCCGAGTAGCCCAGCGATCCGTAGGTTTGAATCGCACGGTCGATCACGTTGTGCAGCACCGTGGCGCCGTAGTACTTGATCATCGCGATTTCGTTACGCGAGGCCGACGCACCCACCTGATCCATCTTCCACGCGGCGTGCAGGGTCATGAGTCGGGCCGCGTGCATCTCGGCTTGCGAGTCGGCAATCCAATTTTGAATCGTCTGCTTCTCACTGAGCAAGGACCCGTGGGTGAAGCGGCTCAGGGCGCGCTCGCACATCATGTCGAAGGCGCGCTGACTCTGGCCCAGCCACCGCATGCAGTGGTGGATGCGGCCCGGGCCGAGTCGGGCCTGGGCTAGGAGGAAGCCTGATCCCTCGTGACCAATCAAGTGGTCGGCTGGAATGCGCACGTCTTCGTAGAGAATTTCGGCGTGATTGCCAAAGCGTCCGTAGGTCACTTGCGGATCGTCCATAGCCCCGACGTCACGTAAAATCGTGAGACCCGGGGTAGTGACGGGCACCACGAACATCGAGGAGCCCTGATAGGGGTGTACGTCGGGATTGCTCACGGCCATCACGATCAAGATGTCGGCGACTGATCCATTGGTGGTGTACCACTTCCGTCCGTTAATGACCCACTGGTCACCATCTTTCGTCGCGGTCGTCGCCAGCAGACGGGGGTCACTTCCGGCGGTGTGGGGCTCGGTCATTGAGAAGCCGGAGCGAATCTTACCGTCGAGTAGCGGCTGCATCCAGCGCTCTCGAATGTCGTGACGTCCCGTCATTTCCATGCCGGCGGCGAGAAGTTCGGCGTTACCGCTGTCGGGCGCGTTGTTTCCAAAAACCACCGGGCCGTAGGGGCTCTGTCCCAAAATTTCGTGCATGAGACCAAGGCGCACTTGACCGAAACCCATGCCCCCCATTTCCGCGGGCAGGTGCGCCGCCCAGAGACCGCGAGCCTTGACCTCTTCCTGTAGTGGTTTAATAATTTCTCTCACCCTGTCGTACGAAAGGTGCAGAGTTTCCAGTGGAAATACCTCTCGCTTGACGAAATCCCGCATCCAGTCCAGCTGTGCTGCAAACTCCGGTTCAGTTTCAAAATCCCAAGCCATCTTCGCTCCTTTGTTGCTTTCAGACTAGAGCCTCGAGGAGACGGCGAAATTACTTTGACACCTTCCATACGACGACCTGGCCGTGGTCGAAAACTCGCCCCGCGCCAAATGCCCGACCGAGATAGAGGCGCGCCAGTTCGGGGTACGCACCAACATTTTGATAGACCACAAAATTCACATGGTGCATCCTCACGAATTTCCTAAAAACCCCGGCCGTTGCGGCACCGTAGGGTGGAATCTCGCCGAGTTTGAAAGGATAGGTACTCGAGGGCCCGGACAGGGGGCCGAGGTAGGCCCTGGTCAAGGTGTCAAAGACCTGGTAGGGCCGTAACGGAGCCACCCCGCTCAGGACACTGTGGGCGTTGGGGACAATGGCGTAGCCTCCCACTAATCGGTAGTAGATACCCGACTGCGCCTGATCAAGCATGCCCTGATTAAAGACACCCATGGGGTAGGGGTAAGCCACAACAACCGCATTCTGGGTGATGACGCTGTGCGCTTCCGGACTGGATAACCACGTGCACTCACCCGTTGCTACCACTGGGTAACTAGCCGCGGGGAGAATAGACACAACGAGGGCGAGGGCCACAAGTGCAGCGAGGCCGGAGCGAACTAGATGTTGTCGCCAACGGCGAGTCCCGTCGAAGGCCCCAACTGCGAGAAAACTAATGACGAGCGTGCCCGTATTCATATAGCGGTCCGGGGTGATACTCCCCACCAGCGGCACGTGGCCCAGCACCCACGACGGAGTGTTCAGCAGAGAAACATTCCCGAGCATGGGAAGATTTCTCCCCATGCTGATCATTACAAGCAGAGTGCTCAGACCCACGGCCGCGCGCGTCAGGGGTTCATGCCTCCGTCGATATGCGCCGATACCCGCCGCCACAATCAAGGGGATTCCCACGTAGGAGGGATTGCTCCACACTCCAGAAATCGCAGCGACATCCAGCCCCTGGTGCCCCACTGGAGACCATAAATGACTTGGTCCCGGCTGCAATACATCACGCCATGTTGTCGTGAAACTAGCGAAAAAATCGCTGGAGTGCGGATTCTTGTGTAGCGCCTGGGGACCCCATAAATAAAAATAGGTGGGTAGGGCCAGAATTGAAACAGCCACCACTGTCAGCCAGCCACCGGTTTCGCCCAGGCTCTGCAAGGTTGCTCGACTGCGACCTCGTATCAAGGCCACCAGCCCGCAGGCCGCCACGACGACGACGTAAATCACTGATCGTTCCAAGGAGATCAAACCGCCCAGACCAATTAACAGACCCAGCATCACGCCGGATCGCCGCAGCGACCAACGAGACTGGGACAGGCGTATCAGGGTAAACAGGAGCCACGGCGTAGTGACGTCCACGGCCGCAAAAACGTGCGTCATTCCGACCGACGTTCGGTACGATCCAAACCCGAACAGTAAACCGACGAGCCACTACGACGACCATGATTTCCCGAGACGACGCGTCGCCGAAGCGGCGCTCAGAGCGGAGGCGACGAAACCAAGTCGTAGCAGTGCGCCAAAACTTGCGACCGGGCCGACCAACCACGTGAGCGGGGCTGCGAGAACGCCGAGCAGCAGCATCGAAGTATTCGAGAATAGGTTCACCCCATCGGGGTAATTCATGGCGTGCGTCACAAATATGTTGTGTCCGTGCAGAATCGCCGCCGACGCCCAGGCCAGGAACCAGACTTGTTGCACTGAATCTCCAGAATTGGAGTTCACAATTTGACTGTTGCTCAGCAGCCCAAGATGCCAAAAGTAAAAGCTCGCGAGTGCCGTGTACGACAACACGATGAGTACAACAGGGCGCCAGCTCCAACGCCTAGCTTCTTCGTGAGTAGCGGGCACGAGGTCAATTTTGACCGTCGGCGGAGGTCACGACGTCGACGCCAAGTCACGAACCTGAGAGAACGCTTATCTAATCGAGCCCTAGACTTCAACCTACGACCATTGGAGGATCCGTGGGAAAAAAGAAATCAAGCGTATCGAGCAAAATTGTGCGTATCGGCGTGGTGGATACCATGTTTGCTCGATTCAACATGGGCGCGGCGGCCCTCGGCGAGTTGGCCGAGTGCCCCGGATACGGCCAGACTTTCACCACCATTGCCCGAACCGTACCTGGTTTCAAGGACCTTGCAGTAGCCGCGAAGAACCTCATCGAAAAAGAGCAGTGCTCCATTGTCGTAGCGCTGGGCATGCCCGGTAGTGCGGCCATTGACAAACAGTGCGCCCACGAAGCTGCGCTGGGTATCATGCTGGCCCAAGTCCTCACCGGAATTCCCATCTTGGAAGTCTTCGTCCATGAAGACGAAGCCGAAGACCCCATCGTTCTCGCGAGTGTTTTTGAAAATCGCTCCCGCTCGCACGCGCGTAACGCCTACTGGATGCTCTTTGACCCCGAGGAACTCAGTCAACGCGCCGGTATGGGAATTCGTCAGGGATTCGCCGACGCGGGACCGCTGAAAATCTAGTTATTGGCTATTTCCTTGGGGAGACCCAGGACGCGCTCGGCGATGATGTTACGTTGCACCACTGAGGTGCCGCCACCAATGGTCAGAGCTTGGGCGTAGAGAAATCCGTGACTCCACATGGCTCCGACTTCACCGGCGACGCCACCGGGGCCTCGACCACTGAGTTGAGCGGCCATACCAGCCAGATCTTGAGCAAGGCCCATTATTTCCTGACCGTGATCATCCGCGAGGGCCTTGCGCACGCTGGCTTCCGGACCGGGTTCGCGTCCCCGAATGGCCGAAGAGAGCAGTCGCAGACGGAGGAGGCGCAGAATTTCGCCATGCGACCAGCAACGAACCAGGTTGTCGCGAACGAGAGCCGGTACTTTCCCGAGACTGGCCGCTGCCCTTACGAGATCGAGGGCCGTCGGCCCTCGTCCCCACAGAGCGCCCTCCCCGGAGAGCGAAACGCGCTCGTTACCGAGGGTCACCTTGGCTAGGCGCCACCCGTCATTGACTGCGCCAATGAGGTGATCGGCTGGGAGGCGAACTTCGTCCAGGAAGACCTCGTTAAAGGCGTGATCGCCGGTCATATCAATCAGAGGTCGCACCGTAATGCCCGGGAGATTCATAGGGCAGACGAAGTAGCTAATGCCCTGCTGGGGCGCCCCCTCACTTGATGTTCGGGCGAGCAGGATGCCGTAGGCCGCAATGTGGGCGTACGAGGTCCACACCTTTTGACCCGTGATGACCCATTCGTCACCGTCACGCACGGCCGTCGTTGATAGTGAGGCTAAATCACTTCCGGCATTGGGTTCGCTAAAGAGTTGGCACCAAAAATCCTCACCCGACATCAAACGGGGCAACCAACGTTGTTGCTGCTCGGCCGTACCGGCGTGAATCAGCGTGGGACCGGCCCAGCCAATACCAATGGGGTTGATGGGCCGACTTACGCCGGCTCGGCGCAATTCTTCTTCAATGACGAGTTGCGATTCCACGTCAGCGTCACGACCCCAGGGTCGCGGCAGGTGTGGCGCCACGAGTCCGTCGTCAGCCAGCTCACGCCACGAGGCCGACGGGTGCTCCGCGAGCCAGTCGCGAATCTCCAAGCGACGCGGATCCCCCTCGTCCGCAAGACCCACCGTTGCCGATGGCCCCAGCGGGGCGAGGAGGCCGCGTCCCTCACTCACGAGCCCGGAATACCTTGACAAGCGGCGGCATTACAGAGATCCGGTACTAGTCCGGTCTTCATAAAAGTTGTCACTTGGCTGAGTAGAGCGTCCGTGCGTCGACCGTAACCGTGGGGGTCATTTCCATAAATGCTGGTGTTCACTGGTGCACGGTTATCCGTCGGCGGGGTCGGTGTGCCGTAGTCCCACAGAACCAGTGTGGCCTTGTTGACCTTGGTCTGATCAGCGGCAGTAATCCCCCAATGCATTACGACGGGCACGTTACTGCGAGCCGTACCCACCACCGGGTGACTGGGGTTGGTGAGATCGGTAAAGACTGGGTTGAAGACGGGCTTGTGGTCCACCGCTCCAATGGATCGAGCCAGGACTTCCGCCGAAGCGTTGGTTACCTGGTGGTCGCCATAGTTTTCAATGAGAAAGACCTGCTTGACCTTGGTGCCCTCGTAGGGGTTAGCCGTGATGTGTTGGGTGTAACCATCATTTTCGCCACGATCCCAGAGGAGTTGAGCCAATTGCAGACCCACTTGTTGGTCGGTGGAGTTGGGGTAAGCGGGGTTGTAGACCGAAGCAAACTCCAGCCAGTCGGTGGAGCGGTTCAGCAGCAGTCCACCGTAGTTAAGACCCGGAACCCCCAAGATCACTTTGCTCCATTGCGTCGAAAGGGCCGACAGCGCCCCGCCCATGATGCCACCCTGCGAGTAGCCCATGTAGCCACACTTGCCCACGAGGAAGCGTGCAGCCCCGCTCTGTTGGAAGGCCGGATCCTTGGCGAAGCCCTGAGCCGAGTTGATCAGACGACCGAGGAACTGGAAGTTCACAAAACCCTGCAGCATGTGATCAGTCAGTACGTGGAAGTAACTCATGTCCCCCAGTGACGCCGCTACCAACAGGAGGTCCGAACCCGACATTCCGGACCAGTCCGTGGCACAGCCCATCATGTTGTCCTGCATCCCGTGAGCGAAAGAACCACCCGCCACTTCGTGAGCACTACCGAGGAGACCGTGACCGTAAAGCGTGGGGAGAGCTGCTCCCTGGGTGCTCGACAGAGTCTCGGGCATGACACAGATAAAGTTGGCCCAAATTTGACGAGTCGCATCCGGAACCAGGAGGGGTAAACCATTTTTGTCGAGGTTCATCGATGAGCAATTGGAAGTATTCGTACTCTGGTATTCGGCGGTCTGCGTGGTCGGGCAGGCTTTTAAGAAAGTCGGCACGAGAAAACTACCGTGGACTTCGTGTACCAGGGTGTTGTCCGAGACGTTGGTCACTCGGAATACCGGAGCCTTGGTCCCGACGGACTTAAAGGCCTGATCACGCATGGTGAGGCCCGCGTCCGCGAGAGAACCTTGGGTGAACTTGCTCGTCGAGCTTCCCGCACCGGAAATAACCGTAAAGTCCCATGCGGCGTAGAGACTGCTGGTGTTCAGTCCCTTGAGGTCATTTTGCACAATCCACTTCAAGTGCGCTTGCCGGGTCGTGGGCTTGGCTGCCTTCAATGCAGTGGTTTCCCCGGGCAACTGAGCAATAGCGGCGTTGTTGGCATCTTTGAGATTGCGTAGTACCACCACAATGCGGTGCGTCTCCAAGAAGTTAATGGCCGGGTGAATCAGGAGCAGTTGCGTACTGGCATCGGTGTTTTGTCCGTCAAGTTCGGCGAAGTACGGAACGTGCTGGTGGGTCACCGTGTCGAACAGGACAATCGGCGACGTGTCGCTGCTCGGTAGAGACTGGCCAATGTTGGTCGAAGGCGCAATGCCTGTGGCCGAGGTGGAAAGGTTGGGCACGTTAATCATGATCACCGAGCCGGGTGAGAATCCGTCATTGCGGTTCTGATAGGTCGGGTTGATGTGTACGCCGCTTTTATTGGCGGGCGTTGACGTCGCCGAAATGTGAATCTGTCGACCAGTATTGGTCTTGGCCGGAATTGTAAATGCGTTATTCGGCCAGGGTAGAAGGCAACTGTGGTTGACCGGGGTCGTGACGAGCGCGTCGCAGCTCGCGACCGCCGCGTCGGGCATGGCCGGGGTTCCGGCAAAGGAAAGTGACGGCGTCACCACGGCGAGGGTTGTCGCCAATAGTGAAGCAGCCGCAGCTGCCGTGGACCAGGAACGATATTTCATAAGACCCCCCTTATTTACTGCCTGCGAAGTAAACCTAGCCCACCACCGCGGCGACCTCGGGATTGGCTAACCTCACCTGCTACGGGGGTAAGAAATGTCGACGTGGAATCTTTCAAATGTGTGGCGCGCCATTGGTCGGGCTCAGCCGGACGCACCAGCTATCGTCCAGGGCGACCGAGTGGTGACGTGGCGCAGCTTCATAGACCGCTCCGAATCCGGTGCTACGTGGTTACGAGAACACAGCATTCCCGAGGGGGCGAAGATTGCCCTCTACATGTACAACTGCGCTGAATACCTCGAAGGTTTCACGGCGGCGCTGACGGCCCGCTGCGTACCAGTCAACACCAACTACCGCTACGGCGTCGACGAACTGGTGTACCTCTTTACCAATGCGGACGCCGAAGTCGTTATTTTTCACGGGATTTTCACCGAGAAAATTGCAGAAGTCCGTGCGCAGGTACCAACCCTGCGCTACTGCCTCTTCGTTGATGACGGCACCACCACCTGCCCCGAGTGGGCTACGCCCTACGAGGAATTCATCAGTAGCCCCATTGGCGAGCTACCCGAGGGCTCACCGGACGATCTCGTTTTTCTCTACACCGGTGGCACCACCGGCATGCCCAAGGGCGTGATGTGGCGCAATGACGATCTCTTCCAGCGCCTCAATGCATCAAGCTTCCGACGCTTCCCCGAGACCGCCACCGCGGCCGACGTCGCCGACGTGATCAAGGCCGAGGGCCCCTCGTACGCCACCCTCGCGGCCCCCCCGCTGATGCACGGCACTGGACTCTTTTCGGCCATCGGCTCTCTGTCCACTGGCGGGCGAGTTATTTTGCTCCCCTCGCGAAGTTTCGACCCCGTCGAAATGGCCGAGCAAATCGACGCCCAGCAAGTCGCTGTGGCCGTCATCGTGGGTGACCCCTTCGCACGCCCCCTCCTGCGGGTGTTGGATGCGAACCCCGGCCGCTATTCACTCACCTCGCTCTTCGCGATGTTGAGTTCCGGTGCGATGTGGAGTGCCGAGATAAAGTCTGGCCTCCTCGCCCACCACGACATGATGCTCATTGACGCCTTCAGTTCGTCTGAGGCAGTGGGCTTAGGTGCCTCAGTCTCCTCTGGATCCAGTGCGAAGAAAACGGCCGAATTTTCCTTAGGCGACGACGTCCGGGTCATCGGCGACGACGGCAAAGATGTCGTGCCTGGATCCGACCAGGTGGGTCGCTTGATTTTGGGTGGACGCATACCCCTCGGCTATTACAAGGACCAGAAAAAGACGGACGCCACCTTCCAGGTGCACGACGGTGTTCGCTACAGCGTCCCCGGCGACATGGCCATGGTGAACGCCGACGGGAGCATCCACCTCTTGGGCCGGGGCTCCCAGTGCATCAACACCGCCGGAGAAAAAGTATTCCCCGAAGAAGTTGAAGAAGCGTTGAAGACGCACGAAGCCGTGGCTGACGCCTGCGTCGTGGGCACCCCCCACGAAACCTATGGTGAGCAGATCACCGCCGCAGTCGAATTCCACCCTGGGGCTGCAGCCAGCGAGAGTGATCTCATCGCTTACGTGAAGACGCGACTGGCGTCGTACAAAGCGCCACGCCACATTCGCGTGGTCGACACTGTTGGCCGCGCCGTGAACGGGAAAATGGACTACGCGCGTCACCTCAGGGAAGCCAAAGACTGGCTCGCAACTATGAACTAGACCTTTAGGGTGCGAGCGTGAACAGGGCTCTCACGTGGGGAACATTGACTCGGCGTTTTCTCACCCTGGGTCTCACCGCCTTTGGCGGTCCGATGGCCCACATCACCCAGATGCGACGTACCTGGGTGGACACAGATCTCATTGCCCCGGCGGAATTCTCCGACGCCTACGCCGCCGTGTCGATGTTGCCCGGGCCGGCATCCACCCAGATGGCGCTGTGGATTGGCTGGCGCCTGAAAGGGTGGCGTGGCACCCTCGTCGCGGGAGCTCTCTTCATCTTTCCCTCCGTGGTGATGGTGTCGCTGATTGCCAGCCAGATGTGTCGTGGTGGTGCACTTTCGGAGCAGTTCGCCCACGCCGCCATGGGAGCATCGTTGGCCGTCCCCGGAATTGCCATCGCGGCAGCAGTGGAATTAATGCGCGGCCATCGCTCGTCGTGGGCGAAGTCCCCCCACCCCCCACGAGCACAGCGTGTCTATGTCGCGTGGCTGATCACAGCCAGTGCGGCGGGTCTCTTTCCCCGCAACCTCAACCCCTTCTTCGTCCTGCTGGCAGCCGGACTCGTCATGACCGCCATTCGTCACCGGCCAACCCGTGGTTCCTTGCTGGTGGTCGCGGGGTCGAGCACGCACGCTCTGCCTTCGCTCAGCGTGCTGGCTCTCAAAGTTGGCGCCCTCAGCTTTGGGGGCGGTTTTGTGATTGTGCCCATGATGCGGGCCGATGTGGTCTCGCACTACCACTGGATGGCCGGAAGCCTCTTCGTAGCCCTGGTTGCCGTTGGCCAACTCACCCCCGGTCCCGTTGTCGCCACGATTGCCGGAATTGGCTACGTTCTCGGCGGATGGTCCGGCGCGGGCCTCGCTTCTCTTCTCGCCTTCGGCCCCTCATTCATCTTCGTGAACGTCCTCGCGCCCCACTTTCAGCGACTCCGCACCAGCCCCGTGGCTCTGGCCTTCCTCGAAGGAGCAACCCCCGCCGCCATTGGACTTATTGGCGCTACCGCCGTCTTGGTCACATCTTCGTTCTCGCACCCCTGGCAGTGGCTCTGCGTAGGCGCCCTCGGGATCGGAATCCTCTCGCGGCGCCTTCCAAATACGGTGGCCCTCGTCGTCGGAGTTGCTCTCGGACTCATCGCCCTATAACCAAAGAGCCAATCCAGTTCTCGATATAGTGACAGAGTTACCACGGAGTAACCCCCAAGGAGGAAAAATGCCCGAAGCCGTAATTGTTGCCACCGGACGCACTGCCATCGGCCGTGCCTTCAAGGGGTCACTCAGTACTATGCGACCCGACGATCTCACCGCACTCGTCGTGCGCGAGGTCCTCGCAAAGGTACCCCAGTTGAACCCCAACAGTGTCGAAGATCTCATGTTGGGCTGTGGACAGCCCTCCGGCGAGTCCGGCTTTAACATTGCGCGCGTCGCCGCCATCCTCGCTGGTTTAGACGACGTTCCAGGGGTTACGGTCAATCGTTACTGCTCGAGTTCGCTGCAGACCATCCGCATGGCCGCTCACGCTATTCGCGCTGGAGAGGGTGACGTCTTCATCGCCGCCGGTGTAGAAACCGTCTCACGCTACGGCGCGGGTGCTTCGGACTCAGGCAACGCGGCTAACCCCATCTTCGCTGACGCCTACGCACGTACCACCCAGCGCGCCGAAGGTGGTCACGGCGCTTGGACTCCCCCAACGGGACTACCCGACATCTACATCGCCATGGGCCAAACCGCCGAGAACGTTGCGGAGTACGAGAACGTGTCGCGCCAGGAAATGGACGAGTTCGCTGCCCTCTCTCAGAGTCGCGCCGTGGCCAGCCAGGAAAATGGCTTCTTCGACCGCGAAATCATCCCCGTCACCTTGGCCGACGGAACCGTCGTGAGCAAGGACGACGGTCCCCGCGCCGGTACCACGGTTGAAAAGCTCGCCACCCTGCAGCCCGTCTTTCGCCCCGGTGGTTCAATTACGGCCGGAAACGCCTGCCCCCTGAACGATGGAGCAGCCGCCGTGGTGGTCATGAGTGACACCAAGGCCAAGCAGCTGGGCATCACCCCACTGGCTCGCATAGTCTCGTCCGGCGTTAGTGGCCTCAACCCCGAAATCATGGGTCTGGGACCGATCGAAGCCTGTCGTCAGGCGCTGCGTCGCGCGAACCTCACCATTGACGACATTGACCTCGTTGAAATCAACGAAGCCTTCGCCGCTCAGGTAATCCCCTCGGCCAAACACCTCGGTATCTCGTGGGAAAAGCTGAACATCATGGGTGGCGGCATCGCACTCGGCCACCCCTTCGGAATGACCGGAGCCCGTATCATGACGACGCTGCTGAACGCTCTCGAAGACACTGGCAAGACCTACGGCATGGAGTCCATGTGCGTCGGTGGTGGCCAGGGCATGTCGATGATTGTTGAGCGACTGAACTAAATACTTTCAAGAAAGACCGCCGTTCGTCACTGACGAACGGCGGTCTTTCTGTTTCTTTGTGCGTTCCGGTGCTCGCACCTGCTGCTCCGCTGTGTAACGGGGCTCCACGAGGTACGGTGGAAGAGCAACTTACCTTCGTTACGCAAAAGCTCGACGATGATGAAGTTGCTACGAAAGGTTTCACCATGGCCGAAAAGTCACCTCAGAGTAAATCCAGCAAAAAAGTTGGCAAGACCCTGAAAGAAAAGCGCACAGCCAAAATCGATAAGAGGAGCTCCAAGAACGGCCTCAAGGGCGATAAGTAGCAGCGCTACTACTTCGCTCGTTGCTCGGCGTCGAGGTCAGCGGCCTTGTCGCCTTCGAAGAAGTCCATGGAGGAGAACTTCTGGCCGCTCCTGTGGCGAGCACGGCGCATGGACGTAGCCTTACTCAGCGAATCAAATGCTGTTTGCGTACCCGCGGCGTCGGCCACAAAATTCGAGACGTTCGCCTTGTCGAAACCGGCAAGGTCAGCTTCCCCGTAGGCGTCCTGGTTGGCGCCGAGATACACAAAGGTCCAACCCAACTTCTCCCGCTTCTTGATGAGCGTGAAAATCTTCTTACGGTCGTATTCGATGGAGTCATTTTCTTCCCCATCCGTGAAGGTGACAAAGATGATGTCTTCGCCCGTCGTCTGGTTCTTAACCTGCTCGGCACGGATCGTCGCTGAAGCGATGGCGTGGCCCATCGCGTCGTACAGAGGCGTAGCGCCACGAGGCACGAAGGAACCACTAGTCAATTCTCGCACCTCGGTTACGGGAAGTGCCGAAAAAACGACGTGATGGCTGTCCTGAGAGTCGAACTGAATGAAGGTAATCAGTGCGTCGGAGCCCTCCAGAGCCTGTTGGGCGATGTAACTGTTGAAGCCCCCAATGACGTCGCTGACGATGGTCTGCATCGAGCCCGATCGGTCAAGCACAAAATATATGTGGGTGTTGCGGGTGGTTGAAGTGGTCATGATTACTTCCCTTTCTTTTTGGCGGATAAGCCCCGTTCGAGAACGAGACGGATGGTGTCGCTCATAGCGAGACCTTGAACGTTGCCAACATCGGCCAAACGTTCTAGTAATTCAACGGGGAGTCGAACACTCACGAGCTGGCTCGATGGTGCCGATTTACTTCTCGAGGTCGCCGCGAACATCTGCGACGGCTGGACTACTTTCGGTTTTGATGGAGGGGCCATACTTTATTGTAATACATTTGTATTACATCTGTCAACATCAGACCTGAGTCACTATTCGTAGTCACCCCAGAATCAATTCATCATCGCAATTCGTTGCGACATGGGGATTAGAGACGGCTCGAGGCGCTCAGGGCCTCGAGGTCGTGGTGGGTAGGTGGTTGCGGTACAGCAGTGTTTCCCATTACGGGGTGTCAAGGTTGTTAGTGTAAATCCGCAGCATCTATCGCGAAGGGCGTCCACTCATGGAAATGCAAATCAATCGAACCGATCTCCACACCATTCGCTGTAGCGAACCAGTGGCGCGCGACCTCGAAGTCGGGCAAGCTCGCTTCGCCATCTCGACCTACGGCATCACCGCCAACAACATCACCTACGCCGTTTTTGGCGACATGATGCAGTACTGGGAATTCTTCCCCACCCGCATCGAAGCCGACCGGGGCGAATGGGGCGTCATGCCCGTCTGGGGCTTCGCCGACGTGGTGGAAAGCAAGAACTCAGCCCTAGCCGTGGGCACTCGCGTCTTTGGCTACTTTCCCTTCGGTTCCGAATTAATCGTGGAGCCGGGCCGATTTGATGACAGCGGTTTCAATGACATGGCCCCCCATCGACAGAAGCTCCCCACCGTCTACAACCGTTACGCCTACACCAGCACTGACAAGCAGTACAGCGTCGAGAATGAACCCTACATACTCTTATTGCGACCCCTCTTCACCACCTCGTTTGTGATGAACGACTTCCTCGTCGACCACGACTTCTTCGGAGCAACGACGATTATCGTTTCCAGCGCCTCCGCCAAAACCTCCCTCGGAAGCGTCGTTGGACTCCGTCAGACGCACGGATCAGACCTGCGCATCGTGGGACTGACCTCGCCCGGGAATCTCGAGTTCTGTCAATCCCTAGCTTGCTACGACGAAGTACTCACCTACGACCAGGTTGGGGAATTACCTCTTACGCCGTCGGTCTACGTTGACGTCGCCGGTCGCCGCGACGTCACCTTTACCCTCCACGCCCACTTCGGGAATAATTTGAAGTATTCCATGATCGTCGGTGACACTCACTGGGACAACCACGACGAGATCAGCGGCGATCTGGCCGGGCCTAAGCCGGAATTCCTCTTCGCCCCCGTCCAAATAGCGAAGCGCCGCACCGACTGGGGTCGCGACGGCTTCGAAGACAAGATTTCCGTAGCGTGGGATTACTTCGTTGAGTGGGTTAAGAATTGGCTCGTCATTCTCCCCGTGACCGATGACGAGGCCAGCATGGCCGCGTATCGCGCCGTGCTGGAAGGTTCTATTGATCCGGCCACGGGCTACGTGGTGACCCAGCTGTAACTACTGGCGCGCCATTCCTTCTCGAGCATCAGCCTCCGCCGCCGCCGCATCGCGAGGCGACACTAGTTGAATATCGAGTTGGTGAAGTGTGCCTTCGAAGGGGAAGGGGCCGTGATACTCCAAGGACACCGGCGACCCCTTGTCTTCTCCTACCGACATGCCAATGCTGGAAATAATTCTCATTACGAAGGGAAACTCCATGCTTCCAGCGTCCTCACCATTGATTACGATGCTGGCTGATCCGCCCTCATCGAGACGGCGAAAACGCACGCCGACGCTGGACTTACCCTCCGGGACCACCCGATCCGAAACGATCATGTGGTGCTCACCAAAAACGTTGTAGTCGAAGTACAGGTGATCATTCTTTAGAAAGAAACCGAGTCCAGCATTCTCCGTACCGAAGGCGCACATCACACCGTTCTGCCCGGCCACCCGAGTAATCGAGGCGTCAAGGTCCCAACTGCGTCCGCCCACACCGGCCGCTACTTGGGCCGGGATGGCACTCACGGGCGGCAGGTAGGTGTAGTGACGACTGAGGGGGTGGGGAGAATTATCACGGAATCGTGCCCCGAAGAGTTCTAAACCTCGGTCGTCCAGCGGCAACACTCCGTACTCTTCGGCCTCGGCCCACCAGAGTGCAACCATTTCGGCCAAGCGTTCGGGCTCAGCACTGGCGAGATCGTTGAACTCTGACAAATCTTCTTCGACGTGGTATAGCTCCCACTTGTCATTATCAAAGGCCACGGTCGGCGTGTGACGCGTCACGGCCTTCCAACCATCACGGTAGATGGCGCGGTGCCCGCCCATTTCGAAGTACTGAGTACGCGGAAGAGTCCCGTCGCGGTCCGCGGCGAAGGTCGACTTCAGCGATACTCCGGCCATGGGCATCTGCTCAAAGCCCTTCACCGTATCGGGCACGCTGACCCCTGCGACGTCGTAGACGGTGGCCGAGATGTCTGTGACGTAGGCCCACTGCCGACGGATCCCGCCCTGGTCGGAGATGCCCTTTGGCCAGTGCACAATCAGCGGGACGTGGACCCCGCCCTCGTGGGTATTTTGCTTGTACCACTTAAAGGGGGTATTTCCGGCCTGGGCCCAACCCCAGGGGTAGTTCGAGTGGCTGTGGGGTCCACCGATTTCATCGAGGTGCTCCACCGCTTCGTCCGGACTTTCCAAAACGAAATTGAAGAACTTCATTTCGTGCAAGATGCCAAAGGGCCCGCCCTCCTGACTCGCTCCGTTGTCACTCATCAGCATGATGATCGTGTTGTCGAGCTCGCCCAGGGCTTCCAACTCGTCTACGAGCCGACCAATTTGAGCGTCCGTGTGCTCTAGGAAAGCGGCGAAGGCTTCCTGCAGACGGCAGGCCAACTTTCGTTGGTCTTCCGGCAGGTCGTCCCACGCCTCCACGCCAAAATTACGTGGGGCTAATTGAGTGTCCGCTGTCACCAGCCCAAGGGCCTTTTGCTTGGCGAACCACTTCTCACGCGCAACGTCCCAGCCTTCGTCGTAACGTCCCTTGTGCTTGTCGAGGTAGGCCCGAGGAGCCTGGTGCGGCGCGTGCATGGCGCCAAATGCGAAGTAGGTAAAGAAGGGGCGGTCGGGGCGGATCGACTTCGTATCGTGAATAAAGCCAATCGCGTGATCGACGAGGTCTTCACTGAGGTGATAGCCCTCCTCCGCCGTCTTCGACGGGTCCACGCGGTGGTTGTCGTACACGAGGTCGGGAGCGAACTGGTCCGTCTCACCGTCGAGGAAGCCGTAGTAGCGGTCGAATCCTCGCGACAGGGGCCAGTGATCGAAGGGGCCGGCCGACGAAGCATTTTCCATTTGGGTCAAGTGCCACTTGCCGATGGCGAAGGTGGTGTAGCCCGCTTCTTTGAAGACTTCGCCCATAGTGGCGGCGTGGTTCGACACCACTCCGCGCATGTGCGGGAAGCCACTATTCCAGTTCGAGATTCCGCGCATGCCCACCGAGTGGTGGTTGCGACCCGTCAAGAGGGCCGCACGCGTGGGCGAACACAACGGGGTTACGTGAAAATTGGAGTACCGCAGTCCGCCGGCCGCCAAGCGATCGATGTTCGGAGTGTCGAGGTCGGAGCCGAAGCAATTGAAGTGGGAGAAGCCCAGGTCGTCAATGAGAATAACGACGACGTTGGGGGCGTCCGGTCCGGGGTGCACGGGTGTTGGCCACCAGGGGGTCGATTCCGCAAAGGTGCGACCGATTTTTCCCTCAAACTTTTCGTACTGTTTCATATTCCGCCCTACTTCTTTCTCTAGTTCTTGTGGAGTGATTTAGTAATGGTGTCAATAAAGGGCCGCACGACGAGTACGTATTCATCGCGCCCTTCAGATGGTTCGCTCGTCGCCACGGCGGCCAATCGTTCGGGGTCGTAGGCCACGGCGTCAAAGGCCGCCCGTGAAGGATAGGCGTCCCAACGCACTTCGCTCCAACGACGATCGTCGCCAATGATGGTGCCCTCGACGGGCCACGTTCCACCGGGTCGTAGGCCGTGACGGAGAGCCACGCGCGCATTGACGTCCTCGGGACGAAAAACTTGCAGTGGCGTACTCGACAAGTGGAGCACGACGACCGGGAAATCTGGTCGCACGGCGGGAAACTCCACCTCGGTCCACGAAGGAAGTTCCCCGAGCGTGGTCGTTGTTGGCGGCGGCGTGCTACCGACGATGATGGTGAATTCCATACCGGCTTCCTTATGGTGGTGCTTCGCCATAAAGTCGGGTCGCGTCTGCATTGCGATAAAGGATGCACGCGTGGGGTACTTGACCACGCCCACCCGGTCCCACTGGGGGGACTCACCCACAATCTGTGACTGGACCGTCCCGAAAAAAGCAACTTCGGCACCGAGTTCCGCGAGAATTTCGAGCGGGGCGTAGAGGTCATCAGCTTCGGCGCCGGTGAAGTTAGTTTTGCGCCCATCGCTGTACTCAGCTCGCTCGCGGTACTTCATCAGATTGACCATCCAGACCGGACCGTCATCTGCCGGATCGAGGGACGCCATCGTACTGGCGTAGTCGTAGTCAATGGCCCCGTAACGGGGACTGGGCTGTTCGTAACGAGGGCTCACAATTTCTCCGGTATCCGTAGTATTTGTCGAAAAGTCTTGACAATGGTGATCTTCGTTTCATCGAGTGTGAGCCCCAGCGTCATAGTGAAGTAGTCCAAACTCTCCGGTGTGACGAGAATGTCGAGCGCAGTTGTATCCACACCGGCCTTGATTTCTTCTGCGAAGTGAGCCTGCGTCTGGAGCCGATGTTGTAGGCGACCCTTAAGTAGTTCGCCCGGTAAGGCCGTGTGGCGGTCTTGCATCTGTCGCAGCATTCGATAGGTTGTCCCAAAACGCTTGTACACGTCCAGGCGAAGGTCTACGAAAGCGACAATTCGTGAATCGAGGTCTCCTCGTCCTAAATTGGGGATCTGATCGAAAGACGATAAAACAGCGTAACTGCGGTGAATGGCCGCAAGGATGAGCTGGTCGGTCGTTTCAAAATAACGGTAAATTGAACGCAAGGAAAGGCCGCTAGCGGTCGATACCTCTTCGTGCGTCGGCCACACGCCTTGTGAAAAGAGGCGTACCGCAGACATCAGTACGCGGTCACGGTTCTCGATACGGCGATGGACGCGACCATCGGTTTTGCTCAGGACTGCATCTTCCTTCACGACTACGCCCAGCCGCCGGCGTAGGCCACAAACTGACCAGTCGTAAAGCCACTGCTGCCATCCAAAAAGGCCATAGAGAAGTTGGCGAATTCTTCCAGGCCACCCATTCGTCGCAGCGGCACACGGGCCTCAAGAGCCGCACGGCGGACGGGATCATTAGTACCCGAAGCCGCATGAAATTCTGGGAAATCCATGAAGTTGGTCCCGATGGCGTTAACCTGCACGCCGTGCGGTGCGATATCTGCCGCTAAATTTCGCGCCATCATCGACGCGGCCGCTCGTACCGAAGAATAGAGCGCCGCTCCCTTGGTCGGTCGCGCACCCGCCGCACTGGTGATGAGAACTATCTGGCCCGCACCCTGGGCCACGAGTGGTGGCGCAACCGCCTTGAGAAAATGGTATGGGCCTTCGAGGCAGCCCGAAACAATAGACCTCAAGTCCTCGATACTGGAATCGAGAAAACGACCGGGAATGATCTGACCAGAAAAGGCGACGGCGGCATCGAAGCGTCCAAATTCCGCCAGCGCTGATTCGACCAGCAGTGGTGCAGCCTGCGGCTCAGTGAGGTTGCTCACACCCTGTACATTGACGACGCGGGCGCCCAGGTTCTCTAACTCACCAACGAGTTCATCCGATGCCTCGCCAATCACTAGATCATGGTTACGGCGAGCGAAGGCTCGGGCCAGTTCGGGGCCGACGTAGTGTCGTGCATCGTTAAGCAGGGCGATACGACGGCTCATAGCTCCTCATTTTCCTCTCTAACATCCTAATGACAGAGCCAATCGCGTTGCTTGTCCCGCGTCGCCGCTAGCCAAACTCACAATCAAGCCAGAGCGCCGTATCGTTGAATTTCCTCGGCCGAAGCGTCACGCGCCTCTCCGGGCAGGAGAACGGGAATGGAGTCACGCACAACGTAGATCACGTGCCGACGCGGGTTGTACAAGATCGAATCGACTTCGACGTAGGTCAAGGGACCGTGGTCAATGGGGTCAACGATCACACTCAGTAAAAAACTGTCCAGGGGCATGTTATTTTCCTTTCGTTGAGGCAATGAGCCGAGAAATTTCTTCGATACGTCGGGCGAGCTCCTCGTCCGTTGACGCTTCGACATTCAGTCGTAGGAGGGGCTCGGTATTGGAAGGGCGCAAATTGAACCACCAGGTGTCGTAGGTGGCCGTCAAGCCATCGAGGCGGTCAACGCTTACCCCCCGGGATGTCAAGAGGGCAGCTACCGCGTTCACCGAAGCGCTGGGGTCGGGAACCTCAGTATTTATTTCGCCCGACGCGCGATAGCGCTCGAAGGGTGCGGCGAGTTCGGAAAGGGTGCCTCCCGAATCGCTGAGTAGCTCCAAAACAACCAGGGCGGTAATAATGCCCGAATCGGCTCGGTAATTATCTCGAAAGTAGTAGTGCCCCGAGTGCTCACCGCCAAAGACTGCTCCCGTCTCTGCCATCAACTGCTTGATGTAGCTATGCCCCACCCGGGTGCGAACCGCGGTACCCCCACCTTCGGCGATCACCTCAGGGACGGCCTTAGAGCAAATGAGATTGTGAAGAATTGTCGCCCCGGGGTGACGGCGCAGCATGGCGGCGGCCACCATGGCCGTGGTGGTCGACCCGGAAACGGGCTCCGCTTTTTCGTTTATTAAAAAGACTCGATCAGCGTCCCCGTCGAAGGCTAAGCCCACATCGGCTCCCGTTTCCAACACGCGCTGTTGCAAGTCGCGCAAATTTTCCGGCTGGATGGGGTCGGCGGGGTGATTGGGAAAGGTGCCGTCGAGTTCCGGATAGAGAATCTCTAGGTCCAAGCCGAGGCCGTCAAAAACCAACGGGGCTACGAAGCCACCCATTCCATTGGCGGTGTCCGCCACGACGCGCAACGGCCGCAGAGATGTGACGTCAACGAAGGAACGAACGTGGTCCACCCACTCGGTGAGTAAATTCAGCTCATCGAAATCTGCCAGCGGTCCGAAGGCGGGTACTTCGTAAAAATGCTGAGTCAGGCGTTCAATTTCTGAGAGTCCAGTATCGACGCCCACTGGACGCGCGCCCGACAAGCACAACTTAATCCCGTTGTACTGCGCCGGATTATGCGAAGCCGTGAACATGGCGCCCGGCATGTCGAGATGGCCAGCGGCGAAGTACAAAAAATCCGTGGACGCGAGCCCTAAATCAGTCACCGCGACGCCCACCGCCCGAGCCCCTTCAGCAAAAGCGGTAGCGAGGGTGACGCCCGAAGGACGCATATCGCGAGCAATGACAATGTGGGGAACGGCGGCGAAGGTGGCGAAGGCCGAACCGATGGCGCGCAGGAGTTGCTCGTTCAACTGATCAGGGTAGGTACCTCGAATGTCGTAGGCCTTAAACACGTCTCGAGTATTCACGTGCAGAGCCTACCGTTACCCGCGCCCGCAACCCGGTGGGCGCACGGCGTCGGGTCGAGTCAAGTACGGTAGACCCATGAGTTCTCAAGGCCTCACGGTGTGGTTTACCGGTCTCTCCGGCGCAGGAAAGACAACAACCGCAGCGGCCCTCGTGGAAGAACTACGCGCCGAGGGGCGGCTCGCCATCCTGCTAGATGGTGACGCCCTGCGCCGCCACTTGTCGGCCGATTTGGGCTACTCAGCGAGCGACCGCGATGAGAGTGTTCGGCGGGCCGGAGCGATCGCCCAACTCCTTAATACGCAGGGCTGCGTTGCCGTCGTGTCCTTGATTTCTCCGAGAGCTGAGGCGCGGCGCGGCGTTCGTAGCGCGCACCACAATGATGGTCTTAGGTTTTTCGAGGTCTACGTGGCAACGCCCCTTGACGTCTGCGAATCACGGGACGCTAAGGCTCTCTACGCCACGGCACGTTCCGGTGCCACGAGTCATATGACTGGCGTGAGCGACCCCTACGAAGAACCAGAAAATCCTGACGTCACCATTTCCACAGTCGGTGCGACTACCACCGAATTACTCTTTCAAATTCGCTCAGAACTCACACTGTAAAAATCACGGGGTCGTCGCCAGCGACGCCTCAGGTAGGCGTTGCGCAGTCCGAGAAGAATCGTGAGCAGGGTGAGACCCTGTCCTAGGTACATCGCCGTGGTCGTGCCGTACGTCAAGGAGACGTGGCGCGTCTGTGGCACTACGACCATGAGGTTGGGCGAGACTCGCCAGGGACCGCTGGCCCCCGAGGCGTTCCAGCGGGGAAAGTACGAGACCTTAACGAGTATGGGAACGCCAATCTTGTCGACCGAAAAACTAATTTTCGACTCCGACGTCGTGACGTTCGACACCGTAACCCTCGGATAGCTTCTGGCAATCTGACCCACACGAGGCCACTCCGCCGGTCCACTGCTGGCCAGCATCTGGTCCTGATTCGAGTTACGCAGCCACCACTGCGTGTTGGCTGCGAGCCAGGCACTGCGACTAGCCAGGTGGGGATTCACCAGCGGACTGAGCCGAACCCCTTCGACCAGTGGCGACGACAATATTTCGTAAATTCGCCACGCTGAAGCGGGGCTCGTCGTGGGCCGAGGTGGCGTAATGTCACGAAGTGATTTGTTCGCCTTAGCCGCACTCACCGCTTCGGAAGAAAAGGCCAGGTAGTACTTCACCCCCAACATCTGAAGATGCTGGATACCGAGAGCGTCGTCAAAGTTTCCGTAGGGCAGACCCGTCTGAGGATTGCTGGGGCTAGCGCTCAATTCCGCCTGATCTAAAAAGTGGTACGGCGTCGTCGCCGAGGATTCAAAGAGAAGACCCTCCATCGAATCAATACAGTTGTTCGTCCAGTAGGGCAACAGCATGAGCCCCATGGGTGTACCGAACCTGCTCTGGTCCGAGGAGTACTCCCACATGGCTCGGCCGCAGCCGTGGCTCTGGCCCACTCGCGACATTTCGATCATGATCTGGTGGTACTCGGGCCAAGCGGTCTTGGCCTCGTATCCCGAATAGTTCCACTGAGACCACCCCGTCACTTCGTTGGCACCCGGGTGGAGGTGTAGAGCCGTTGCGATGGGGCCGAGCTGCGGAGCTACTACTACCCCGACGAAGAAAATAATGCCCAGGTATATCGACCGCACGATGCGCCGACCTTCTCGGTACTCGAGCAATGGCTCAACCGGCGCCTTATCGTCCGGCACGAGTCGTCGAGGAATTCTAAGAACGATTGCGCCGACCAACCAACCGACGGCGAGGTGCGTGGTGAGATACCAGAACGGTACGAGTCGCTCGTTGAAAATTTCACCCTGGGGGTCGATGACGAAGATGACCAGCGAGCACACCGCCCCCATAGTGAGCAAGATGCCCAGCCGATCTCGCCAGAAAATCGAAGCGAGAAGTGCCACCCCGGTCAGTAGGATGACCCAGCGGTCGCCGCCGGCACCAGCCGAAGCGTTAAACCATCCGAGGGCGGTAAAGACTTCGTGCATCGTACCCACGGGAACATTGGTGTAGCCCATGGGGTTGGTCATTGTCTGACTAGCAACAAAGGGCAACCACCACCAAGCCGATAATCCCGCGCCCAGGGCACTGGCGCGCAACAGAAACGAGCTAGCCCGTCGAATATCGCCGCGCCGTCGCGCAGGGGCCGTCGCGTCCGTGGACCCGGTGGCGTTCAGCACTTCCATAAACCAGAGCAGCAGCAGCATGACGAGGGCGAACATCATCGGCAAAACGTGCGAAGAGAGGGTGAGCGCGAGGGCGACACCACTCAGCCAGACTCCACGACCTGTTCGCAGGCCCCTCGCCACGAGGCCAATCACCAGCAGGCTCAAGGCCAACGAAAGTGAGAACGCGTACTCTCCGGCGAGGGTGGAGAAGAGATTTCCGCCATCAATAGTAAATGAGCTGTCGAAAAGAAAGGGCAGTGTTGCGAGCGCGCACATCGCGGGTATGGGATCACGGGCGCGAAAGAGTCGCGCCATCACGAAGGCGCATAGGGGCATGAGCACCGAGCCCAAGATGGTCGCCACCTTGAAAGCAACCGCGAAACCAGTGACGTAGCTCGCGACCGCAGCCAGAAGGTCAGGTAGAATAAAGTAATAGGTATAGAGCGGAGTACCGGCGAACCAGCCCGGATACCAACTTGTAAGACCGGTGCTCAAATGATCACGTAGGAAGCGGGCCGTAGCCACGTGGGCGCCGGTATCACCACCCGTAACCGTCGAGCCGGAGAAGAGCAAATTTGGGTGCACCGACCACAGCACTACGTAGACCACGGCCGCCACGGCGAAGAAATTCGCCCAAGCTTGGGGGGTCCAGCGCGGCATCTTCATCAGTGAATCCGATGAACAATTAGTATCGCCACTGACACCGAGTTAAATGAGGCGTGGGCAATGATGCACGGGATAAGTCGTTGAGTGCGCACGTACAGGTAGGCAAAGACCATGCCAGTCAACGCAATGGCCGGCAACTGTAAAAGTTCCCCGTGCGCCGCCCCGAACAAAATACCGTTCAACACAATCGCCACTGGCAGGTAGGTCCGACCCGGTCTCCAGATTGCGGGGCGAGTCGCCAGAAGCGCCGGCAGCAGCATTCCACGAAAGAAAATTTCTTCAACGAGCGGCGCTCCGAGAGCCGTCATCAGGCATAGTATTACCATTTCCAACGCCGAGGTCTGGCCGAAAATCTTCTGGACGGGCCCGTCGAGACCGCGCACGTGAAAAGGGGCGTAGGCCAGAATAACGGCGACTTGGAGCCCAGCGCCCAGGAGTGCGAAGCGGAGATCGCCGCGACGAAAACCGCCCAAGCGGGAGGGTAGGAGCGAATATTTCCGACGCGACAGTCCCACGGCTGCCAACAAACCACCCCAAATACCAAGTAATCCCGACGCCGTCACCCACCACTTCAGCGAAGTCCCCTGTTCGAGGCTCCTGAGCGATTCGGGGGTTCCACTGAGCACCCGGACCGTCGCCACGAGGACCAGCGCTAGAAATTGGCCACCAATGAAGCCCCCCACGGCGGCGGCCAGCACGAACGCACCCTGCCGAGCGGGCAATTGCCACGGGGAGTTATCCACAACCAAATCACTCGTCACTCTGCGAAGGCTAACAAAACCCGTCCTCTCCACAGTTACGCGGATTTATCGACCACCCGCGCGTCGTAACATGAGAGCCAATGACCAAAAAGAATGACACCCCACAGCGCTGGAAGAAAAAGTCGACACCCAAGAGCGGCGCTACGCCATCGAAGCCCGACCTTCGTCGGCGACTTCTGACCTCGGCGCTCATCGGTCTCGGCCTCGCCCTGTTCATCCTGCCCTCGTTGACTAAGACGCACAACGCCGTCACGATTTCCTACAGCTCATTTTTACAGCAGGCCTCGAGTCAAGGCGTCCGCACCGTCACCGTCGACAACGCCACCGGCAACATCAGCGGTCAGCTCGAAAGCGGGGCTAAGTACACGGTCACCGGACCCAACCCCGTGATCGCCAGCGACGTCCAAACCCTGCGCAAACAAGACAACATTGACGTCAAGTTCTCCAACCCCTCGGGATTCGCCTCGACCTGGGCTCCCTACCTCATATGGATCCTCATTTTTGGCGGTTTCATGTTCTTCGCCAGCCGCCAAGCTCGCAGCCAAATGAACGGCATGATGTCCATCACCCGTTCCAAGGCCAAGCAGTTCAACGAAGACCGACCCACGACGACCTTCGCCGACGTGGCCGGGTACTTGGGCGTCAAGCAGGAAATATCAGAAGTCGTCGAATTCCTAAAGAACCCGTCGCGCTACAGCGAGATTGGGGCGACCATCCCCAAGGGCATCTTGCTCGTTGGCCCCCCCGGAACCGGAAAGACCATGCTGGCTCGGGCCGTCGCTGGCGAAGCCGGCGTTCCCTTCTTTTCCGTATCGGGATCTGATTTTATGGAGATGTTCGTCGGCGTTGGTGCGAGCCGGGTGCGCGATCTCTTCGCGACCGCTCGCAAGCAGGCGCCCGCAATTGTCTTCGTGGACGAGATCGACTCCATTGGCCGTAAGCGTGGCGCGGGCGTCGGCGGTGGGCACGACGAACGAGAGCAGACTTTGAACCAAATGCTCTCAGAGATGGACGGCTTCGACTCCGCCGAGGGTGTCGTCATGATCGCCGCCACCAACCGCCCCGACGTATTGGACGCCGCACTCCTGCGACCCGGCCGCTTCGACCGACAGATCGTTGTCCCGCTCCCCGACCTCGACGAGCGACTTCCCATCTTGGAAGTCCACTCCAAGAACAAGCCCTTAGGCCCGGACGTGTCGCTGCCCATGGTGGCTCGTGGCACCCCGGGCATGAGTGGCGCCGACTTGGCCAATCTGGTGAACGAAGCCGCCCTGCACGCCGTGCGTCGAAACCAGTCCGTTATCGCCATGATCGACTTCGAGTCGGCGCGCGACCGCGTGCTCATGGGCCAAGAGCGCGACACTATGGTGCTGCGGGACGATGAGCGCAATCGCATTGCGTACCACGAGAGCGGGCACGCCCTCCTGGCCTACGTCTTAGAAAAGTCTGACCCCTTGCACAAAATAACCATCATTCCCCGCGGGATGGCGCTCGGGGTCACCATGACTCTGCCGGAGGAAGATCGCCACATCATGTCGCGTGACCACCTCGAAGATTCCCTCTGCATGCGTATGGGCGGTCGTGTGGCCGAACTACTGGTCTACGGCGACCTCTCCACGGGAGCGTCCGACGACCTACAACGCAACACTGAATTAGCGCGACGCATGGTTCGCGAGTGGGGCATGTCCAAGGTCATTGGACCCATGGCCTGGGGTTCTAACAACCAAGTCTTTTTAGGGGAAGACCTCATGCATACGAGGGATTACTCGGAACGGACGGCCAAAATTATCGACGCGGAAGTTGGTCGGATTTTGCGCGAGCAGGAAGCCCGAGCAATTGAAGTGCTGACCACCCACCGACGAGGACTCACCGCGCTGGCCGAGGCTCTCTGCGAGCACGAAACGCTCGACGGGGAAACGGCAGCTCGGCTCATTGATGAAGCCTTCGGCGAAGCCGTCCACGCTCCAGGAACCAAGACGGTCAGTACGCTCAGTACACCAGCGCCCCCAGTGTCCGAAGCCCCCAGCGACTCTAACTAGCCGGTACTGCGCCGAACTGAATTGAGCCGACCGGTACGGTCGTTGTTCGACTCGTTGCCGTCACGCTCAGTGGAATACTGGAACTCAGAACTATCATCCCGTCAACGGGTGCTACCGGCACTCTGCGCAGCGCATGGGGCGCAACCACAAACTCCCCGTGGTGCACGCCGTGAGGCGACACCACGCGAAAATGAACCTGGGCTGGCGACGCGGTGGCGTTACTGAGAACTGCCGACCCGTCGTAACCATGACCCAGTCCGTCGACGAGGACCAGCGTTTTGGTGGGTGTATCGAGGGACCGGATCCAGGCCGCACTAGGAGAACCGGACACGAGCGAGAGTGACGCTGGCTGGCTGGAGCGAATATCGAGGGTCGCGTAGTCCGACGCGGGTACGCGAGAGTCGGGCACGACGTTCAGCACGTACACCGAACCCGCGGCCACGTCGATGACGAAGGGGGCAATCGAGTACTTTCCAAGCTCAACGGCGATGGTGACGTGGGCGGTGACCGTGAGGGGGTTGCCGACCACGAGTTGAGCCACTGCGCCGTCCCGCGTGGCGACCTGGGGCACCAGGGCGCTCGTGACGAGGGCAGTGGTGCCGGCGATGAGCGAATAGGTCGGCGCGACCGTCCCGGTGATTTGCGTTCCCGTGGCCACGACGAGTCCTCGTAGCGCTTGCACCCGAAGAACTACGGCGCTGGCGTCAATGATCTGGGATCCCAGATTGAAGACCTGCATCGATTGAGGGGCGATGACGACGCCTTCGAAGGGTGCGGTGGCAACCAATCCCGCCGACGTCCACGCTTGAATATTCACGACTGCGGGGGTGCCGGTGGGGTTGTAGAGCGAGAGGTACGCCGTGTTGTGAGAAAGCGTGCTGAAGCCCGTCGCGTACCAGTTTGCGCTAGGTGCATTCACGCACGGGCTGCTCACTGCCGGCTGCGCTGACTCCATTTCCTGCGCCACGACACCGGAACCATCCACCGTTATCTGCGCCGACCACGTGGGGAGCAAACTCGGACCGTTAGTCGGTGAAAAAAGCAGCAGCGCGTGCGCGCTCAGGACCTGCGTTTGCTGTTCGACTGTGCCAGAAACCGTCGTCACCAGGATTGTGATGTGGCGAGTCGCACCCGAGGTATTGGCAATCTGAATTTCTCCCGGCCAGCCGAACTGGCCGCTCGATAAGCCCGTGCAGTAGATGGCAGTGGATTCCGCGCTCGAGGAGACGTCCAGGCCAACTGGCACACCAGTCGCATTGCTACCGTGTCCGGCGTAGCTGATGACGGCACCGAGCAGAACAATGACCAGGAGCACCCACTCGAGCCGACGATGCACTCCCACGAGTTTCATTCGACCTCCACCGAACTAGTCGCGGGGCGACCCCGTTTGCGGCGGCCGCCGGTCACAATTTCGTACATCTCAATCGTCCCAAAACCTGAAGCGAACGATACCCAGAGCCCGAGGGTGACGAGCGCCAGCAGTCCGTTCAGCGGGAATTGATGCAGCACCAAAGAACCCACTCCCGGCGAAGTTTCGTAGGTCGCCGCCCAACCCAGCCGACCGCTGCGCGGCACCGCGACGCCCTTCACGTGCAGAGCGAAGGCGGTGGCCGGTGACATTCCCGCCACGACAGTTCCGCCGGGTAGGGATCCGCTGCGATAGCCAAAGTCGAGGACTGGATGCCAGTCCGCCACGCTGTCAGATGACGACGTACTCTCACCAGCCCCGACGGGCGCCGCGCGCGACGCCAGAATCCCGTGGAAACGAAGATTCTGAAAAACGTAGACGCCGTCAGTCCGAGCGATGAGCGCGAGATCACTCTGGCGCTCAAGGCTTGTAACAAGCGCCGAAGGCGTCGGCGTGCTCGTGGACGACTGGAAACCTTCAATCGTTGGGGCGGCAGCATTCATGACAACAATGGAAGCAACTCCACTCGGTGCGAGGAGCTGCCCTAAGTGCACCGTGCCACCGACTACCGCGCTATGCACGGCATTGAGTAGGTCGTCAGCAGCTCCGGTGACCGGAGGCGCAAAGAGTTCCGAGCCGCTCGGCACACCGTTGGTCGATGTCGCCCCGGCCAGACCTGGAGCAATGGACCAACCGGCGAGCGGCAGTACCGCCGGGTTACCCAGCCACAGGATTCTGTAGCCCCCGAGCGTCGCTGGAGCGAGCGAGCCCATGGCCTCCGGAGCACCCGTTAGGGGCAACGCAAAACGACCGCTGCTGGAGTGCCCGAGAAAAGTTCCGAAGGATCCCACGAGAAAAAGAACGGCCACGGCGGCCAGTAACTGGTGCCAACCAAAGTTCACTTCTCTCAAGTCCACCTCAATGGCGTTCACACTCACCGCCACGAGGACCGCGATACTCACCGCCACCAGGACGAGCAGAACGTCGACGTCGGGGGCGAAGCGACCGCTCCAGTGGCGCCCGACGAGGGTGGCGACGAAGAGGGTGAGCGACATCACGGTGAGAAAAGAGGTCGCCAGCCGACGTCGAGTCCCACGAGCAATCGCCACCGAAGCCAGGGCCGCGCATGGCAGCATCCAGCCACTCCAACTCATTCCGTAGGGGCCGTTCGCTCCGCGGAGAAGGTGACCGAAACCCAGTCCCGACCAGGGGGCCTGAGCTAAGCCAAATACTTCGAGTCCCCGACGACCCGCGAGAAAAGTGTCGCAGGTCATCGGCAGCAAGAGCAGGGCCACCCCTACCACGAGTCGGCCCAATTCCTGCCACGGGCGATCGAGGGACGTCGCTTCATCCACCAACAGTCGGGTGCTGACGACGAGACCGATCACTAGGAGAATGATCACGATGAGGGTGGCCGGAGCCATGGCCGTCATGGCCGCAACTTGGATCATCACCAGTGCGCTGCGACCCGAGCGTGTACTCGACCACGTCCGACGGCCAAAACGCACCGGTAGGGGGTAGGGGGCGGGGCGGAACCCCGGAACGTTGAGCAGAGTCAAAAGGTGACGCAGGGTGAACGGCAGCAGTGCCACGACCACGAGAACATCGATACGCCCGCGGCTTATGAGATTGATACCAACCGGAAATGCGAGATAGGAACCCGCCCCAAGCAGACGTGCACGGTTGGAGACCACCCCACGCAGTAACTGCCACACGCCCCAGGCCCCGAGTGGGACCGCAAAAATCAGCGCGGCCCTCGGGAGCGCTCCCATGCGACCGAAGACAAAAGTTCCGAAGAAGGCTAGAACTCCGTAGCCCGGCATGCCGGGTGCGCCGGTACCCACCCCATTAGGTGACCACGACGCAAAGAAGTGTCGCCAGGTAGACCACCAGGAGTCCAGCGGGGCCAGCCTTCCGACAATGGGCAGGTGGCTACCGATGAGGTTACGAACACCAAAAAACCACGCTAAGGCCAGAATCGACGCCGCAACGACCTGGGAGCGAAAGGAGGTGAGGATGCGCAGCAGTCGGGTCGAATCCATACCGTCAAAGTTGGGAATTTCGTCGAAGGATTCTTCTTCCGAGAAGGCGGCTCCGAAGCCCACACCCTCGTCCGGACCAATTTCACGTAGAACTTCAGGGGCCAGAATCCCTCGCGCCGAGTCGTAGCCATCTTGAAACAGGGCGGCCAGAAATACCCGGGCGCGACTAGCGCCGCCCACTTGCAATCGACGAATTTCGTCATCTGACAAAACCCGCTGAGCGCGTACTTCACTGCGTCGAGTCAGGATATTGCGGCGTCGACGAAAGACCCAGCGCCACGAGCCCACGATGGCCGCGACCCGGTCGCCATCTCGGCCCACGATGGCAATAATGAGCTCCACCACGTCGAGAAGGATTAAAACGGGCACTACACCAAGGAGGCTACGGCGAGACCAGCAGGTCATCACTGTCGCGAGTTGGTGCCGACGTTGAAGGGACTGCCGCGAGGAGGTCTTGGTGCCGAGGGATGAGATTTCTCGTTCATCCGAGGCAATGGTTTGACGATGGGCCAGAACGGCCGCCGGAGCCACCACGACCCGAGCTCCCGCGATCTGAGCACGCCAGCAGAGGTCTAAATCTTCGCCAAGTCCAGTAATCAAGGGGTCAAAGCCCCGTAGCGTCTCGAAGAGGTCGACTCGTACGAGGGTGGCCCCACCCGGCGCCACGAAGACGTCACGCTCCAGGTCCTGCTGTCCGTGATCAATTTCGCCCAGTTCCACCCGCTCGCTCACCGCGCCGAAGCGGTCAACGACTTGACCCACGTGTAGCAAGGTCATGCGATCGAGATAATCGACCACCTTGGGAGTGACTATCCCCGCATTCGTCCGGTACGCCGCCGCCACCAATTCAGTAACGAGAGCAGGGTCGGCTCGAATATCGTCGTGGCAAAACAGCATGAAATCCGCACCCTGGACGCTCAGGGCGCCTTCGTTGCAGGCCGCAGCGAAGCCTCGGTTCTCCTCGAGAACCTTCACGAAGGCCTGCGGAGCTCGTTCGGCGACTCGCGCGGCAATGTCCTCGCCGGCGTCATTCGCGAGAACCAAAATACTGAGCGCGTCGTAATCCTGCTCCACCAGGGAGGTCAAAGTGGCCTCTAGGCCAGGCGCCGGGCCTGTCGTAATAACTACGGCAACGACCGCTGGTGCTCGAGAGTCCATCAGGTCATTAACGTTAGTTCGCTTCACCGTCATTAGTGGGTAGCGCAAACTATTGTTAACAGTCTGCTATACTACAGTTAGCACTATCAAGGAGACCCCATGACTGATTTCACCACTCTCGCCACCACCCTGGGCCGTGACGCCTCCGACAAGCTTCGTAGCTTCGCTGAAACCAGCCCCGTGGCCCACCGCGCCAAGGACGCGGTCTACACCATTGTCGGCCTCGGCGTCATGAGTGTTCAGAAGATCAACATCGCCACCCATAAGGTCACCGACAGCGACCTCGCGAACACGGTCGACGAAAGAACTCAGCAGGTCGTCGGTAACGCCAAGAAGTCAGCCACCGACGGTGTCGCCACCCTGAGGAACGTTGCTGAACGGGTCAGCGAGCGCTTCGACAACGTAGTGACCGCCGTGGATTTTCTCATCGCCCCCTACGAGGAGAAGTTGCCCCACTCGCTCCGAAATGTTTCCGCCAAGGCGCGGTCAATCGCGAACGAGGCTCACGGACTAGTGAAGTCAAAAATCACTCAGGCCGACGATGCCGTCAGCGATCTTTCCGCCGAGGAAACTCCGAGCGCCTAACGCAGAGCCGCTACGGTATCTTCGAGCGACGTCGTAAAGTCGATTGTCGGACACCAACCCGTTGCGTCGTAAAGTTTCTGACTGTCACCACGTAACAAGGGAATGTCAGCGGGGCGAAGCAGTTCGGGGTCCTCGGCGAAGGTCACCGAAGAATGGACCACCCTGCGTAGCTCGTCGGCGATTTCCTGCATCGATCGATCAACCCCACTGGCCACCACGTAGGTCTCCCCCGACGTCCCGTGTTCGCCGAGCAGCCGATACGCCCGCACCACGTCACGCACGTCGGTAAAGTCTCGGCGCGTCGTGAGTGTCCCCACCGCAATGCTCGTCAAGCCCTGCTCCTCAGCACGCAACAGACGGTTCGCCATCGCGGGAATGAAAAAGTTCGTGGATTGTCCGGGACCGAAATGATTAAAAGGCCGAACCGTGATGGCCCGCTGGTTGTAACCGAGGACCGCCTGCAGGGTCACGAGTTCAGCCGCCGCCTTGCTGGCCGCGTACGGAGTTACGGGGCGAATGGCCGCTCCTTCGTTAAGTGGCATCTGCGACGGCTGAACCACCCCGTAGACCTCGGCTGAGGAGATCACCACGGTCATAGCGTCCGGCGCCGTGGCTCGACTGGCCGCGAGGACCGAGGCGGTGCCGATGACGTTAACGCGCAATACTTCTGAGGGATTGCTCCACGACGTACCAACGTGGCTCAGGGCCGCGAGATGATAAATAACGTCGGGCTGAGCGGCGGCGACCACCGATTGCATGGCCTGAGTATCGGCCACGTCGCACTCGACGTCAACGCTGGTGACCTGATCGCCGAGCGCCATGAGGTGCTCAGCTAAGTGCCGACCAACGAATCCATTGCCACCGGTAATGAGCGCCTTCATAACAGCAACACTAGGTCAGTGCCCCCGACTCAGTGCGAGTTCGTAGGCCGCCACGTGTCCCGCCATGGTCGCGTCCCAGGTGAATATCTCACTGCGGCGCCGAGCGCTCTCGGCGCGCACTTCGCGTTGGACGCGGTCGAGTGCGAGTTCGCTGCGTAGCGCAGTGGCGAGGCCGAGGGTGTCACCGACCTTGCTCAGCGTCGCCACCGTACCGGCCACCTCTTCCATCACCGTGTTAGCAGTCGTCACCACCAGCGCACCGCAGGCCAGCGCCTCGAGCACCGGAAGTCCGAAACCTTCACCACGCGAGGGGTAGGCCACTACTCGCGCCTGACGCATGAGGGCGGGCAGCAGTTCATCTAGCACGTAGCCAATACGTCGGATGCGTGACGCGAAGGGGTGCGCGGCGAAGTTGTCGTCAACCCCCCAGCCCGCTTGTCCAACAATCCACAGTTCTAGGTCGTTATCCTCGCTCGCCAGTTCCGCGAAGGCGTGCAGCAAGACGTCTAAACCCTTGCGGGGTTCAATAGTCCCAACAAACAAGATGAAGCCGACGCCGACGGGCAGTTCAGCCGCGCGCAGAAGGGTCTCGTCGTTCTGGTCATTCCTCGAGAAGCGTTCGAGGTCCACGCCCAGCGGAGCCGTGATGATGGGAGCACTCGGCTGGCATATTTCATTGAGTAATTGCGTCGTGTAGTGGCTAATCGATATCAGCGTATCGGCGTGCTGAGCCGCGTAACGAATGGCTTGGCGGAAGAAGGGTACCTTGCGCGCTTCGTGCCACTCCGGGTTGGTGAAAAAGGTGAGGTCACAGATGGTCACCACAATCGGCAACTTCGAGCGCCTCGGCATCGTGTAATGCGGGCCGTGCCAGAGGTCGACGTCGCTCGCACGACCCAAGGCGACGGCCTCGTAGACGAGGCGCGCAAGGCGGGCACTCGGTACCGGCGACACCACCCGCGCCGCTGGAGACCACGCGGTCCAACGCTCGGCATCATTGCGACGAGTAACCAGCGTGGTGTCGATACCCTGGCTCGGCAAGCGGCGAGAAATTTCGCTGACGTAGCGACCCGCGCCCGCGGGACGCTCGGGGACCGCTGAAACGTCGAGCGCGATCCTCATCGCCACGCGGCCAGGTGATCGAGAGCGCAGCGTTCCCAGGTGTGATCCGCTACCGAAAGTTGCCGGCGAAGGCGACTCGGCTCATCATCGGAAGCCTTCAGCGCACGCAGTAGTCCAGCCGCAATATCGTCTTCTTCTAGTGGATTAACCAATACCACTTCAGTATTCTCACTCACGCTGGGCACATTGCGCGAGACCACGCAGGGTCGACCTGCACGTAGGTACTCAACGGGTGGCAGACCCCAACCTTCTTCGATGGGGACGTAGGCGGCAACGCGGGCGTGCGCCACGATGGTATCGAGGTCGCCCTGAGCGAGGTCACCCAACACCAGGGCGTCCTTCGTATCGAGCTGGCCCCACCCTTCGGGTCCCACTAGCACCAGGGGTCCAAGATCAGGTGCGCTCAGGCGAGCTCGCGCGTGGGCGTTAACGAGGCGCGTCAGATTTTTCCGGGGCTCCCGCGTCCCGACGGCGACCGTGAAACCCTCGGCGAGCTCGGCGGGCAGTTGGCGACGCTGGAGGAATTCCGCTAGGTCGAAATGCGCCCCGGGCGGCGTCGGCGTGCTTCCGAGGCGTACGAGATGGATTCGCCCACTGGCTACGCCCGCCGCTTCGATCTCGCTCGCCGTGACTGGTGAGGTAACCAGCACGCGAATATCTGTAGTGGCGATGACTTTCTCAAGGGCTCGCTCGTGAAAAGCCACTCCCCTCGCGGTCCATTGTTCGGGGTAGCGCCGCCACAATAGGTCGTGGAACAAAATACTACGGACCGCGTCGGAGCGCCCACCGCCGAAGGGTCCGGACATGGACGTGGCGTGCACCACATCCGCTGAACGAGGTACGCCCAACGGAAAGTGGGCCCACAGTCGAGTGAGGGCGCTTATCGGGAGCGGTAGTGCCTCGACCACGGTCCGCATTCCCGCCGGCGCCACGGTGCCACGGGGCCCGAGGGCGACGACGCGCTCACTGCCGCCAACCAGCTCGAGTCCCGTGAGCAGACCCGTCACGTAGCGCCCGATACCCCCAGGCTGAGGTCGCGACCACTGGTCCACGGAAATAACAATTGAACGAGTCATCGTCGTCGCCATTGATAGTGCGTATTCGCATAGAGCGTTTCGTAGCGAGCCGCCGCCAGGGAGGGGGCAAAATCGCCAGACCGCGTCAAACCCGCAGCCCGCAGCAGGGCTCGGCGAGGTTCATCAGTCCACAGGGCCCGAGCCCCCTCAATCATGTCGGTATCGTCGTCCCCATCAACGAGGAGTGAGGCGCCACCCAGTAATTCGCGATTCACGCGCGTCGAGGTTGCTACCGTCGGCACCCCGGCGCCGAGGGCGGCGACCGCCAGCGAAGGGAAACGGGCACCGTCGGAGATGTGAAGGACTAAACGCGCGTCCGCCAGTTCACGCGCGGCGTCACGTCGCGGGCGAAGGATGGCGCGCACCCCGGCCGCGCGTAATCGCGCTTCGCCGGCCGCTGATGCGAGGACCACGAGGCGACCACCCCCGCCACTAGCTATCTTCTCGAGGATGGGCCAGAGAGGGAGAAACTGCTCCACTCGGCCCGTCACGTTCACGAGCAGGTTGCTGCCGCCGTCGACGATCGCGGGTGCGGGCACGGCCGGAAAAACTACCTCAACGCTCTCCCGTCTAAGGCCCAGTCGATCTTGGATTTCCTGTCGTGCGCTGTGCGACGAGGCCACCAGGTGGACCCCACTTTGGACCGCACGGCGCAGTTGGGCAATTCGTTGCCGATCAGCCGTGGCGTTGCGCAGCGGTCGCAGGTCGTCGAGTGAGACGAGGAGGGGAATATCCCGCGACGGTGGGGTAAGGAGCCCCGCAAGGTGGATGACGTCCACCGGGGGCAGCAGGCGATCGATGCGACGACCCCGCGACCTCCTCCACAGTGGTGCCCACAGAGCGCGCAGCGCCAGGCGCGCGTCGACGTCGCCGGCGCCACTGGCCGTTCGAAACGCGACAACTTCGACTTCTTGGCGCCGCCGAAGTTCACTGACGAGATCCACCATGGAATCGCCCATGGGCTCTAGCGACCCACTGAGGTCGCAGCCCACACGGAGAGTGCCGCTGTTCACGCGTCCGCCAGAACGATCGCCTGATCAATCCACTGCGACCACAGCTTCCGAGCCCAGGGTCCGAAATCAACCGTGGAAGTCGCCGCCACGAGGACGGAGCGCAGCGGATCGATAAGCAGGAGGGCTCCCGACATACCAAAATGTCCGTAACTCAAGGGACTCGCGAGGGTCCCCATCCAGTGAGTCTTGCTTCCCTTAATTTCCGGACCCAGTCCCCACTCACAGGGTGACCACCGGCCCCAACCCGGCACCACACCGTCGAGGGACGCAAAGGCGGGGGTGGTGAAACCTTGGTGCACACTCGGCGTCAGACCCGTAGCGCGTAGCCAAGCGAGCCCCAGCAGAACTAAGTCATCCACGCTGCCGACGACCCCCGAGGACGCTCGCCCCCGAAGTGACGCAGCCATGGCCAAGGGAGCAAAGACACCTTCGTTCAGCCACTCCCCCACTGCCTCGGTACCAGCGCAGGTTGCCGCGGCGATATCAATGCCGACGTTGGAATAGACCCGACGACTCCCGACGGGGCTCGTAGCGCTGGACTCCTCCAACCCCAGACCACTGGCGTGGGCGAGCAGGTGCTCCAAACTCGACCCCGGTGGGCCGGCCGCAACGCTTAGGCGGATGTCGCCACGGCTCACCGCACACGCCGCCGCGTAGGCCACCGCGAGTTTCGATACGGAAGCCCACTCGCGAGGTTGATCCAAGGGACCCCATTGTGCCAGTTTTTCTGGACCATCGGCCCGCAGCGCCACCACTACGGCGGCCGGTTCGCCAGGCCAGTCGGCCAAATCGAAATGGACGCTCACAGCACTCAAGCCTAGTGAAGCTCGGCCTAAGGTCTAGGTTGTGATTTGTGTTCTCAGTGGAGGTGTCGGTGCGGCGCGGCTCCTGTCGGCCCTCGCCAAGGTCGTCACGGCCAGTGATCTGCACGCCGTCGTCAATGTCGGGGACGATCTCGTCATGCACGGCCTCACCATTTGCCCCGACCTCGACACCATTTCGTACACGCTGGCCGGCCTGAACAACACGGAATTGGGTTGGGGGCTCGCCGGCGAAAGTTGGCGCGTTATGAAAGAGCTCAACGAGCTCGGCGGTGAGGCGTGGTTCGCCCTGGGCGACCGCGACCTCGCGACACACCTCTACCGCTCGCAGCGTCTGGCCGCCGGGGCGACTAAATCCATGGTCACGGCCGAACTGACGCGCCACTGGGGCCTCGACATGACCATCTTGCCCGTGAGCAATGACCCCATTTCGACGGAATTTTCGACCGAACTCGGACGCCTCAGTTTTCAGGAGTATTTCGTTCGCCACCACCACGAGGTTGCCGTGACTGACATCCAGTTCTCCGGCGCCGCCGTGGCGCGACTGAGTGACGAGTCGCGCCACGCGCTATTGACGAGCGAAAGAATCGTGATTGCTCCGTCCAATCCCCTGATCTCCATCGCGCCCATCCTCGCCGTAGCTGATGTGCGGGGCATCCTCACGACCCGTCGATCCGAGGTCGTGGCCGTGTCACCCATCATCAACGGAGCGGCCATCAAGGGTCCCGCCGACCGGCTACTGGGCGAACTCGGTCACGAGGTCAGCTGCGTCGGAGTTGCCCGCTACTACCGCGATCTCGTCGGAACCATGATCATCGACGTCGCCGACGCACACCACGAGAGTGCCATTCGTGAACTCGGCATGGAAGTGATCGTGAGCCCCACCATTATGAGCGATCCCGATCACGCGCGAGCGCTCGCGGCGGCGGTGCTGCGGTGAGTGGACTGCATATATTTCCGGTGACCGGCGTCGGACCCATTGGTCCCGGAGATGATCTCGCGAATATTTTTCTCGCCGCCCTCGCCGCGCAGGGGGACGAACTACTCGAGAACGACGTCGTGACCGTAACGAGCAAGATTGTCGCTAAGGCCGAGGGCCGCGTGGTGGACTTCGACGGGACGGAGCAGCACAAGGACCAACTCATCGATCAAGAATCACGTCGAACCCTTCGCCGCCGGGGCAGCTTGCGTATCGTGGAGACGCACCATGGATTCGTCTGCGCCAACGCCGGTATCGATCTATCGAATACCAACGACGGCACGGCGGTACTGCTCCCCACTGATCCCGATCGTTCCGCCCGTCGGTTTCGTGGGGATATTGAGCGCGCCACCGGACGCAACATCGCCGTTCTCATTACCGACACATTCGGTCGCGTCTGGCGTGAAGGGGTCACGGACGTGGCCATTGGCGTGGCCGGCCTCACCCCCGTGCTGGACCTCCGTGGAACTCCCGATGCGAATGGCCGCATCCTGGAGGCAACCGAGGTCGCGATTGTCGACGAAATTGCCGGAGCGGCTGATCTGGTACTCGGTAAGTCCACGGGTTTGCCCTTCGCCGTCTTTCGCGGGCTTCGGCCCGAGTTTTTTGGTAGCGGCAGCGTCAGAGAGAACCTCCTCCGTCGAGCTAGTAACGACCTATTTCGCTAGGGCCTGATACGCGGTCCACGCATCTGCGACGATGCCGTCGAGTTGTGTGTGCTGCGCCGTCCAGCCCAGAACCCGTTCTGCTCTCGCCGTCGACGCCACGAGAACCGCCGGGTCGCCGGGTCGCCGATCAGCAGTGGCCACCTGGCGAGTCAGTCCCGTCACTCGAGCCACGGCGTCGAGTACTTCGCGATTAGAAAAACCCCGGCCCGTCCCCAGATTGCAGACTAGGTAATTGTGATTGTCGAGGGCGTCAATGGCCAAGATGTGAGCGCGAGCCAGGTCGAGCACGTGCACGTAATCACGAATACAGGTCCCATCCGACGTCGGGTAATCATCACCGAAGAGTACAAAGGCGTCCCGATCACCGTTGGCGTACGCCAGAGCCAAGGGAATTAAGTGAGTCTCCTGGCTGTGGTGCTCGGGGTGGGCCGACGTCCCACCGGCCGCGTTGAAGTAGCGCAGGGCGGCGGCCCGTAGGCGACCTTGTTGAGCGAACCAGCGCAGCGCTTGTTCAATCATGAGTTTGCTTTCCCCGTAGGGGCTCGTCGGCGTCGTCGGCGCGTCTTCCTCGATGGGCAGCGTTGCGACATCGCCGTAGACACCGGCCGAACTGGAAAACACGACCTTCCCCGTTCCGCCGTCGACCAGCGCGCGCAACATTTCGAGAGTGGCGGCCACGTTGTTGGCAAAGTAGACCTCGGGAATTTCCATCGATTCGCCCGAGGCAATGAAACCGGCGAAGTGAATGCACGCGTCAAAAATCCCCAGGGATCGAATGAGCTCGTAGTCAGCGATATCGCCTTCTACGAATTCCACCCCCGCCGGCACGTTGCTCGCGAGTCCCGACGAGAGATTGTCGACCCCGACGACACTGTCCCCGCGAGCGACCAGCAGCGTGGCCGTATTCGAACCAATGAAACCCGCAACCCCCGTCACGAGGATTCTCACTGAGGTCCGCCAACCCGAGCGTCCCCCGCTAGTTGGGTGGCGGGCGCAATTACTTCGTTACGGCCAATGACGCAGGTGGGGCCCAAGTCACTACCTTCGCCAATGCGCGCGCCCGGACCAATAATGCACGAGGTGAGCCGAGCCCCGGGCGCGACCACGCAGCCGGGCATCAAGACAACGTCATTCAAAATGGCGCCTTCGCCAATAACCACGTCCCGGTCCACGGTTACCAAGTGCAACAGCGCACTGGGGCTCACCGTGGCCGACGGGTGAATCCAGTTTTCCTTCGCTGCCGGCGGTGAAAGGTCCACCACCCGACGTCCAGAAAGGATATCCCGGTGGGCTTGGAGGTAGGCCTCGGGTGTGCCGGTATCGAGCCAGTAGGAGTCGTCCGAGAGCGCGAAAAGTGTCTCACGCTCGGCGAGCTCGGGAAACACGACACGTTCGACGCTCACCGGCTTGTCGGCTTCGATGAAATCGAGCACCGACGGCTCCATGACGTAAGTGCCAGCGTTGATTTCATTGGTCGGCGCCTCGCCGCGGGGAGGCTTTTCCACGAAAGCAATAACTCGATTGTCCGGGTGTGTGGGCACGACTCCGAAGCGCGACGGGTCGTCCACCGGGTGGAGGGCAATTGTTGCCTGGGCCCCTCGCTCTCGGTGGAGCGTCACGAGGGCGGTGACGTCGAGGTCAGTGATGACGTCGCCGTTGATGACGATGAAGGTCTCGTTGATGGAGAAAAAGTTGGCCGCAAAACGGATGGCGCCCGCGGTATCGAGGCGTTCGGGCTCCACCGCGTAGGAGATCTTCATGCCGACCACTTCCCCACCGGGGTAGGCCTCTAGGAACTTGTCGGGCAAATAACCCATAGAGAGAACCACTTCACTGACGCCGTGGCGAGCGAGATTACTCAGAACCCTTTCCAACATGGGCGTACCCACGATGGGCAACATCTGCTTGGGGCTGAAGTAGGTCAGGGGTCGAAGGCGCGTACCTTCACCCCCCACAAGAATAATTGCCTTCACGGCTATGTAGGGAGAGGAAGCGTTGTCGTTGTCGTAGCGGGGGGAAGCGTGGTGGTGGTCGGACGCAAGGTCGTCGTGGTGGTCGGACGCGAGGTCGTCGTGGTGGTGTGTACCGTGGTGGACGTCGTGGAGGGCAGCGTCGACGTCGGGCTACTCACGGTGGATGAGGTAACGGGAATTGACGTCGTAGGCGCAGCCGAGGAGTTGGCGGCTTGCAGCATTGCCTGCACCGTCGCCGCCGTGGGCTGCTGAGGAATGACGCCAATGGGTTCGAAGGCAAAGGTGATCAGAACACGACTGGACAGGTGTAACGAGGCTGCGTTCGTCGTCAGAATCGGCTTCGAGGCAATGGTCTTCCAGTAGGCAATGATTGCTCGACCCGGTCGTCCGGCGTACTTCGACCCCGCGGGACACAACTGACCATTCTTAAAAGCGAACTTCGAGGTCGCCACACCGAAGGCCTGCGGTGCCATGAAGGACTTCGGCGTAAAGGTCATCGCCTTGTATTCACTAAGGAACTTCGCGACCGTGGCATTAGGACCAGCTTCGGCGGGCTTGGAAGGGCTGATCTTTAGGACGTTGGACGCCTGGACTTGGAAGCCAACGGGAAGTTGAATGTCCGTTGGCATGCCACCGAGAATTTGACCGCACGCATCCACCGCCAAAGCGGCGTAGGTCGTGGTTCCCATGGCCGGCTGCGCGACGACGGGGGCGACGGGGTGCTGATACTCATAACGCGAATACAGAACGGAGCTCAATCCGAGGACGCAGATAATTCCAACGACTCCGAAGTAGTTCCCCGGTCGTGATTTTTTATAGCTCTTACCGCCGCCGGAAGAACCGACGCGACTGACCCATTTACCTGTAGAGCTGTTTGCCACGTCGCTACGCTACTAAAAATTGGCGAGTGATTCTCACACGTAGGGGCGAAGGGACTCGAACCCTCACTGGAGGCGGTTTAAGCGCCCTGCCTCTGCCAATTGGGCTACGCCCCCACGCGTGAGCATTAGTACCGTACTCTGTTCGAGAATATAAGTGAATTCGGAGCCACCGTGCGCCTAGTCCTCGGTAGGCTGGTCTCATGGTAGGGAGGTATCACGCGAGCATCCGGCGGCGAAGTCTCGCCGGCACCCTCGGCCTCGTGACACTGCTGAGTTCCCTCCTTCCCCTGAGTGGGGCCCGCGCGACCAGCACCGGGGATATTCGAGCCTCCATCGCAAGCCTTACCAGCCAGTTGGCCGCAGAACAGCGCCAGAGCGAAGTTTTAGCCGAGCAGTACAACAAGGCAACGAGTGCCCTGGCTGGCATTGACGGAGTCCTGGCTGGTCTCCGCGGTCGAGCCGCCACGACCCAAACTCAGATCAACGCCACAACTTCATCCCTCTCTCGGGCGGTCGTGTTCTCCTACGTCTACGGCGCAGCCGACGGTCAGATTCTGGCCGTGCTGAAGCAGGATGTCTCGAAATCCGACGCGCGGACGCTGTACGAAAACCAAGTGCTCGGCAATCTGCTCGGCCTCCAACAGTCCTACCAGGCCCAGGAGCGGTCCCTGCAGAGCACCCTTGCCCTCGAGGCAGTTCAGCGCGCCGACGCCGCGCGAACGGCATCGAACATTCGCAGTGTTCTCGCGCAGAACGCCGCCAACGAAGTTCAGACCAATCGACTCCTCACCAGCCTCAAGCGCCAGTATCAAAGCCAGGTCTACTCCTACGAAATGTCGGTGGCCATTAGTTGTGCCAAACAACACAAAGTGGCCTGCGTCAATGGGGCGGTGCAGGTCGTCAACGCCGTCTGTGGGACTACAGCAGCGAACCGCATCCTGCTCGCCGTATCGCAAATCACGGGACCGGGGGCCATCAACCAGGCACCCGCCACCTCGGCATCTGGCCTGGCCGCCCTCAACGCCGCGAAGAGCCAAATCGGCGTCCCCTACGTGTGGGGCGGCGAGACCGTGGGGCGAGGTTTTGACTGCTCGGGACTCACGCAGTGGGCCTGGAGTTACGCTGGCTACCGCATCCCTCGAACTGCCGCCGACCAGTATCACGCCATGCGCAAGGTCTCTCTCAACGCCCTCCAGCCGGGAGATCTCTTGTTTTATTACAACCTGGACGGAGACGACCAGATTGACCACGTCGTCATGTACGCCGGGCAGAGTGCGGGGGTGAACTGGATCATCTCCGCCGCACACACCGGAACTCGCATTAGCGTCACCCCAATTTTCACCTTTGGCCTCTACGGCGCGGCGCGACCCTAGGGCCACTGCGTGAAATACTCCATCATTATTCCGGCGCACAACGAAGCCGAACGCCTCGGCGATAGCAGCGAACGACTCAAGGTTGGGCTTGACTTATTAGGTCGCGATGACTGCGAAGTCATTCTCATCGACGACGGATCTTCTGACGGCACCGGCGTCGTAGCGGCTCAGATTCTGCGCGATCTCCCCCACTCCATGGTGATTCGCCGCGAGTCCAATCACGGCAAGGGAGCGGCCATTCGCCTCGGTATCGCCGCCGCCAGTGGCGACCACGTTTTTACCTGCGACGCCGACATGGCCATTCACCCTCGTCAGTTGCCCGCGCTCAACACCGCTCTCGAACACTGTGACCTGGCTGCGGGATCGCGCTCACTCACCGGAAGCATCCACTACAACTCGGTTCTACGGTCCGTGGCGGGATGGGCCTTTAACGCCTACGTCCGCGCGCGCATTCCCACCACCCTGCGCGACACGCAGTGCGGATGCAAGGCTTTTCGTTTACCGGCGGCCAGAGTTCTCGCGCTCTACGGTCTCATCGACGGCTTCGCTTTTGACGCCGAAATGCTCTACGTCGCCCACGAAATTGGCCTTGTGGTCGAGCCCGTTGGGGTTACCTGGGACGACGTGGCCGGCTCAACGGTTCGCGTCGGACGCGACTCACTGCGCATGATGCGTGACATCGCCGGGGTCGCTCGCACGCCACGCGAGTGTCCGGTGATACGCGTTGAGGGTCTGGTCACCGCCGAGGCCGTGGGTGCGGCCGCGCGCGCCGCGCGCATTCAAGGACTGGTGATCGCCTCTTCCCCCAATAATTCATGGATACTCGTCTCGCGAGACAGCGCGCTCGGGGCGCTCGAGATTGCCTCGGCCCTCCACGGTCAGATGGGCGTGGCGCGACCATCTGAACTGCGTGGACGCACCCTCGTGGCCGTTTAGTTAGCCCGCGGTAGCAGCCAGCTCGCGACTAACTCGGGTGAGCGCTCGGCCCACTCCTCGGCGGTAATAGCAAAACGCGCGTGGTCCTCCCACGCCCCGTCAATTTCGAGGTAGCGCTCAGCCACCCCTTCGGCCCGCAACCCGAGTTTCGTCACCACGCGTAGCGACGGATCGTTACGCGGGATGATGTTGATTTCGATACGGTGAAGTCGGAGCGAATCGAAGGCGAACTGCAAGGCGGTCACCACGGCCTCGGGAACGAGGCCCTGTCCAGCGAACTTTTCATCGACCCAGTAGCCAATAAAAGCTGACTGGAGGGGTCCGCGCTGGATGGACGACAAGGTGAGCTCTCCCACCAGACGATTAGTGGTGAAAATTCCGAAGCCGTAGGCCGAGCCGAGCTGTCGTTCCCGATCTCGAATAGCGCAACGACTAGCGAAACTCCGTCGATCTTCAGCCAGGTGCGTGGCATTAGCCGGCCGTGGCTCCCAGCGCAGGAGCCAGTCGTGGCAACGATTTCTCACTTCGAACCACTGGTCGTAGTCGGCGTCGGAGAGAGTGCGTAAAAGGATGCGACGACCGTGCAAAACGAGTGCGGCGCTGGGACTCACCCGACTCGCCATTTCATCATTCGCTTCACGTTGCACGACGCTAGATGATTTGTTGATTGTCACGCAATGTCGCCGCGACACCGTCGAGGATGTCGTTCTCCGAACTTATGAGTTCGGAGACCTCGAATCGTTCCATCACCGCACTCAAGATGAACAGACCCGCCGCTAAAACATCCTCACGACCCACCACCATGCCCGGGTGAGTGAGACGCTGGGCTGGGGTTTCTGAGGCCAAACGATCGCGCCATTGGTTCACCAGTGCTCGACTGAGTAGGCGGTGGTGAACGAGCGCTCGGTCGTAGAGGCTGGTTCCGGCGTCCAACTGCGCCAGCGTGGCCACCGTTCCGGCCAGACCCACCAGACGCACGGCACCAAGGACGGAAGTAAAGCGAGGTTCACTGTCAAAGAGGTGGTCGAGTTCACTTTCGATCAGGGCCAGCGTCGCCGCTCGTGATTCGTTATTCACCACGCCGTGACCAAGCACTCGTTCGGCCACCCGCACACAGCCCAGCTGCATGGAGTGCGTTGCGAGACCACCCGCCACCTCCACGGCTAGTTCGCTCGACCCACCCCCAATATCCAGAATCATCGTCGGCAGTGACGATGAAGGAAGGTCGGCGGTGGCGCCAAGAAAAGAGAGCCGGGCCTCCTCGTTCCCACTCAGAAGAGCGACATCGGCTCCGGTGATGGCGGCAGCCGCGGAGAGAAATTTCTCTCCGTTGGTGGCGTCGCGGGCGGCCGAGGTTGCCACCAAAGCCGAACGGGTGACCCCATGTTGGTCCATCAGGGTGCGGTACTCGCGTAAAGTGGCGTAGCAACGCTCCACGGCTTGGTCGCCAAGTCGGCCGGTGGCGTCAACACCCTCACCGAGACGAGTGATTCTCATTTCGCGGGCCAGACTGCGACCCTGGTCGTCAATGATCAAGAGGCGCGTCGAGTTGGAACCGCAGTCGAGGGCCGCGAAACTCACCGAATCAGCTCACGGCGCAACTCGGGGATTTCCACCGTCGACGCCACCAGCTCACCCACCGGGTCCCTATAACCCGCGAGATAGTTAGCCAGGTGCGCGTGCAAGCACTTCAGCCCCGTGCGCGTCCCCCCGACCCCGCCACTGGGGGCCACAAGATCGTGTCGTTGCGTCGCCGCCGCGCGTCGCTTCGCGTAGTCGTCGTGAGTGCTCTGGAGTTCGTCGGGATCGACCAGCTCTTCGAAACGGTGTACTCCACCGGAGCTCTCGAGCTGACTCACGGCACTAGTGAGTTGCGGATCAACCAGCCACAGCAGCGTGGGCATGGGGGTACCGTCGCGTAAGTGCGGTTCGTTTTCAATCACGACGGGCTCACCGCCCACCCGGCGGACCACCACGGCAAAACGGCCCGACATGGGCCGACCAACGAGGAGGGCCACAGCCTCACTATCTGCAGTGGAGGCGTCGCGAAAACCCGTCAACGCCAAAACTCGAGAGTGCGAACCAATCGGCTCAGCAGTCCCGGAGCTGCGTGCGGGGTCGCCCGTGGCGTCAACGTGGAGTTCGTCAGAAAACCCTGAGCGGTCGCCGGCGAAACCAGCGCATCATTAGCGGGGTCTCCGTTACCCAGGGAGTTGGTAGTCGCGTTGGTCGGCACCACTTGAATCAGACGCTCCCCCGGCTGAACGAGTTGGTACTCCGAACGAGCTAGTAGTACGGACTCCTGCTTGGTCGCTAGGTGATTCGTCTGCGAGGCTAGCGTGGCCTGGGCCTGCTGCGACTGGGCAATTTGGTGAGAAACGGCGTTAATTTCAGTCGTCTGGTGCCACAGGGTGGCGAGCGGAAAGCTGGCCACGAGCAGGGCGACCGCGGTCACCACGGTCAAGGGGAACAGTACGCGTTGAAGGTTCCAATTCGTAGCTTGCTTGGTTATCGCCGCCATGAAATACCCCCCGACAGAGCTCCTGCGCCGAGGAAGCGAGCTTGGTCCCCCAGCTGCTCTTCGAGTCGCAAAAGTTGATTGTACTTCGCCACGCGGTCACTGCGCGCCGGAGCGCCAGTTTTTATTTGACCGGCGTTCGTCGCCACCGCCAAATCGGCAATAGTGACGTCTTCACTCTCGCCCGAACGGTGTGAAATGACCGCCGAATAGTGATGTCGTGTCGCCAGAGCCACCGCGTCAAGGGTCTCGGACAGGGTGCCGATTTGGTTCAGTTTTATCAGAATGGAATTAGCAACCCCACTGTCAATGCCGCGTTGCAGAAGATCAACGTTGGTCACGAAAAGGTCGTCACCCACTAATTGGATACGTGAGCCCAGTCGTTCCGTGAGGCTAGCCCAGCCGTCCCAATCGTCTTCGGCCATGCCGTCTTCAATCGAGACAATTGGGTACTTGTCGCACAGCTCAGCCCAGTAATCGACCATCTCGAGTGGGCTCAACGAACGCTTCTCACCCGCCAATTGGTACTTCCCGTCACGCCAGATTTCTGTCGTCGCCGGATCGAGAGCGATGGCGATGTCGCGACCCGGAGTACGACCCGAACGTTCAATCGCCTCCACCAGAATCTTTACGGCCGTTTCGTTGTCCGGTAGGTCGGGAGCAAATCCACCTTCGTCACCAACGGCCGTCGAGAGGCCGCGCTCGGCGAGAACGTTCTTCAGAGCGTGGTAGCCCTCGGTACCCCACTGCAGGGCTTCGGAAAAGGACGAGGCGCCGATGGGCATCAACATGAATTCCTGAAAATCAATGGAGTTCTTGGCGTGCACGCCACCGTTGATGACGTTCATCATCGGCACCGGCAACACGTGGGCATTGACGCCACCGAGGTACTGGAAAAGGGCCAAATCGCTCTCGATGGCGGCCGCCTTGGCGACGGCCAGGGAGACCGCGAGTATGGAATTTGCCCCCAAGCGAGCCTTGTTCGCCGTACCGTCAAGGTCAATCATGGCCTGGTCAATGGCGCGTTGGTCGCTGGCTTCAAAACCCTCTAGGGCCTCGTTAATTTCGCCATTGGCGTAATTGACGGCCCGCGACACACCCTTGCCACCCCAGGCTGTTTCCCCATCACGCAGTTCTACGGCTTCCAGGGCTCCCGTAGAAGCGCCGGAGGGCGAGATGGCGCGGCCGAGCGCACCGGATTCGAGGTGTACGTCAACTTCAATCGTGGGGTTGCCACGCGAGTCGAGAATTTGGCGTGCGCGAATCAGTTCTATGGCGCTCATGGCAACTCCTTGGCGTTAGTAGGGGCGAGGCGTTGTTACGAGGTTACTCCTCGGGCTCCGCAGCGCCACGTTTCTCTGATTCGCGCGAGCGAATATCACTGGCCAACACGAGCGCCCGTCGACGCAGCGCCGACTCGAGGTCCACCCCCGCCACCCGGGCTAGGTCACTAATGCTCGCGAGTACGTCACCCCACGCATCATCTGATTCTGTGCTCACGGTAGCGTCGGTGACCGGGACGAGGGGAACAACCAGATCCGCCAGCTGACGCAGCGCCACTCCCATTGCCCGGCCGGGGTCGAGTAGGTCAATGCCGACGGCCTGGGCCTTACGGCGAAGTTTGGCGTAGTAGGTCAGGGCCGGTAGTTGACGTGGAATTCCATCCACGATGCTCTCGCGGCTCTTCTCGCTGCGTTTGAGCACTTCCCACTGTTCGGCCACGTCGTCCGAGGTCGCCACGTTCACGTCGCCAAAGACGTGGGGGTGGCGGGCAATCATCTTCTCGCGCACGCCGTCGGCGAGGCTGGCGAAACTAAATCGTCCGTCCTCACTCCCCAACTGGGCGTGAAAGACAATCTGGAACAAAACGTCACCGAGCTCTTCCTCGAGGTCCACGGCCGACCCCCTATCGTCGCGCTCGACGTAGGCCTCGAGCGCGTCGATGACCTCGTAGGCCTCCTCCAGGAGGTGTCGGCTCAGCGAGGCGTGGGTCTGCTCCTCGTCCCAGGGGCACTCACGGCGAAGTCGCTCCATGAGGGCAATGAGGTCGTCCATGGCCACACCTGCGGTGCGCAGCTCCGGCACCCATAGCGAGGTCAAGTGGTCGGCGCGGTGAAACGAGGTCAATTCACGGGCGTGGAGGCTAGTGATTTCCTGTTCGGGTAGACCCAAGTGATAGAGCACTTCGACCAGGGTTTCGGGGGGTAGGCGATCAGCCACCGTCGCGAGCACTTCGACGTTATAGGTCTGAAGCACCAGTAGCGGTCCGGGTCCGCGGAGGGGCTCCGTACCCCCCAGAGCGTCCACGATGCGGAGCTGTTGGGTCATGGGGTCGCGCCCGAGGGCCGACACCGCCACTTCAATCACCGAGAGAGCCGGCTCGAGCGTTACGGTGACATCGCTACGAGCCAGGAGGAGCTCGACGGTGTGTTCCGCCACCACGGGACTGCCCGGAACGGCGTAGACCACGTGGTGTTCGGGCGAGCGCTGGGCCAACTCAACGAGGTCGTCCACGATGGCTAGGTAGAGGGCTTCAAAGGACTCGGCCGCTTCATACAGCTGGTCGTAGCTTGGGACGTGGGCGAAGGCCGCAGCGGCGGGGTGCTGAGCCGTCCGCAGGCGAGCGACCGTGGCCCCCGCGAGAAGATCACGAGTTCTGGTCGTCAAAAACCCTTCGTCGCCGGGACCTAATCCGACGACGGTGACCCTCGCTAGGGCCACTACTTACCGGTCCCGAGCGGTGCGGGGACGAAGCTGGTGTTGGGTTGAGCGACGGGGTACACGCCGATGGCGTTATTAGATGCCCCCCAGATACCCAAGCCCGAATCGACCGCGATGGAGGAGTGGTAAATCAGCGCTTGCTGAATGAGCCCCGCCGATGTGGCGTTGTACTTTTGAATATCGCTGAGCACCAAGGACGCCACGCTGGCGAAGGCTGAGGTCGTCCGCGAGGTCGGAGCCACGTAGAGCAGGTAGGTCGCTCCGCTATAGGTTTGGACGCGCGGCGTGGTGTTGAACTTATCAAGAGCTACACCGCTGACGAGGCCTCGTACGGTCGGGTACGCGCTGTCGGCGGGTCCGTAACAGCCGTAGGCGCCACCCGAAGTGGCCGAGGGATCAGCCGAGAAGGACTTAGCCAGAGTTGCCACACTGACCCCGGCGGCGGCTTGGGCCGCGAACTGACTCTGCACACCAGCGGGAATGAGGGCGATGCTGACGCACACCCGGTCGTAGTCCTGACTGTGCTGAGCGAAGTAGGCCTGCTGGCCAGCCAGGGTTGAGGATAATTCCGGTGGTAGGTGTCGCAGTAGTTCCATCGAGGCGGCGTGAGCGTAGACCTGCTCGTGGACGACGGCCGCACCGAGTGATCTCAAGGCCATTTCACTCGCTGGGCAGTGCAGCGAGGCCGTCGCGGCGGCGGAGTTCATTTCGCTCAGGAGGGAAACTTCGCTGGCGGCGAGCACCGAGGCGCTGGGTTGGAAGTGATAGTTCTTCACCACGTAATTTTCAATAGCGACACCTTCGACGCGCATATTCGTCCACGCGGCGGCCGCCGCCGCGCTCGGAGCGCTGCCCGCGGCCGTCTGAAAGGCTGATCCGAAGAGGGGCGAAAAATAGCACTGGTAGCTCGGGGAGCCGGCGATGGCACTGAGTTCGGCGCGGAGGGTTCCTTCAGAGACAGTGGTGCCGTCCACCCGAAGCGCGGTGTTGGCCAGCGAGTGACCGGCCCACCCAGCACCGACGAGAGAAATGATCAGGACAAGGACAATTCGACGCACCTTCTGATTCTACCGAGTGAGTTCGTCCGCTTCGCTTGCTGCCGGCAGGAATTCTCGAAGAATGGCCACCAGGTCGGCGGGGGTGCCCGTTGGTCCAGGGAGTTCTATCTTCAATTGCCGGAGAACTTCGTCGTAGGCCGACGACCCGTAGAGGCGGCGGCAGCGCATCTGGGCCGAGGGGCCGAGTACCACCGGCGACATACGAACCAGAGCTCGTGATCGTATGCCCACCTTGGCCGGTAGGAGGGCGGCCTCGCTCACGCCGGTGCGCAGGCACTCGACGCGAACCTCACTGAGGGCCAGCAGGCCTTGGGCCGGGGCTGGCAACGGGCCGTAGCGATCCAGCCATTCGTCGCGGACGTCGTCGAGATCAGCCATCGTGCGAACGGTGGAGAGTCGCCGGTAGGCCTCGAGGCGATCGTCGTCGGCCGCGACGTAGTGCTCGGGCAAGTGGGCGGCCCCCGGGACGTCAATGGTGACGGTCGCGACGTCGCTCGGAACTATGCCCTTGGCGTCGGCCACGGCCTCAGCGACCAACTGAACGTAGAGGTCGTAGCCGACGGCCGAAACCGGTCCGGACTGGTGGTGACCGAGTAGGTTTCCCGCGCCCCGAATTTCGAGGTCCCGCATGGCAATTTTAAAACCACTGCCGAGCGCCGTATTGTCGCCAATGGTGCGCAGGCGCTCGTAAGCCGTTTCTGACAAAACACGATCCTGAGGGTAGAACAAGTAGGCGTAGGCTCGAGCGCCACCGCGACCCACGCGACCACGCAGCTGGTGGAGTTGACCGAGACCCAGGGCGTCGGCGCGGTCGACAATCAGCGTATTCACCGAGGGCATGTCGATACCGGATTCAACGATCGTGGTACACACCAAGACGTCGTAGCGCCGCTCCCAAAAGTCGAGCACGATTCGTTCCAGCGTTCCCTCGTCCATCTGACCGTGGGCCACGGCAATGCGGGCGTCGGGAACTAGACGGCCGAGGCGCTTGGCCACTTCATCAATGTCCGAGACACGATTGTGCACAAAAAAAGCTTGCCCCTCGCGCAGGAGCTCACGGCGCAGGGCTTCGACCACGGCGGCTTCGTCGTACTCACCCACGTGGGTCATAATGGGCCGTCGTTCGCTGGGTGGGGTTTGGACCATTGAAAGTTCACGAATACCGGCGAAGGCCATTTCAAGGGTGCGGGGAATGGGGCTGGCACTGAGCGTCAAAATATCCACGCCCACGGCGCGCTTCTTGATTGCTTCCTTGTGGTTCACGCCAAAGCGTTGCTCCTCGTCGACCACGAGCAGACCGAGATCTTTGAATACAATTTTTTCGTCGAGCAGGCGGTGCGTTCCGACGACGACGTCAATGGTCCCATCCTTCAGTCCGGCGATGGTGTGGGCGACCTCGTGGGCGTCGACGAAGCGACTGAGGAGGGCCACCTTCACCGGGAATCCGGCGAAACGATCGGTCATGGTCGCTAAGTGCTGACTAGCGAGCAGGGTGGTCGGCACGAGAATGGCGGCCTGCTTGTTGTCCTGAACGGCCTTGAAAACAGCCCGCACCGCAATTTCGGTCTTACCAAAGCCCACGTCCGCACAGACCAATCGGTCCATGGGGCGATCCAACTCCATGTCGGCCTTCACTTCCTCGATGGCCCGCATCTGGTCGGGGGTCTCGGTGAAGGCGAAGAGCGACTCCATCTCGTGTTGCCAGGGGGTGTCGGGACTAAAGGCGTGACCCGGAGCGGTGATGCGCTGGCGGTAGAGCTCGACGAGTTCTTGGGCCACCAGGTAGGCGGCGGCGCGCGCCTTGGCTCGGGTCTTCTGCCACTGTTCGGAGCCCATCTTCGACAAGGTCGGAGCGTCGCTACCCGAATAGGGCGTCAGGGCCTCGATTTGCTCCGTCGGCCAGTAACTGCGACCGTCCTTGAATTCCAAAATTAGGTAGTCGCGCGTCGTGCCGTTGATGTCTCTGGTCGTCGATCCCGTGAAGCGAGCCACCCCGTGCTGGCGGTGCACGACGTAACTACCAATGGCGAGTCCGTTGAAAAAACCATCGACATTACGAGTTCGTGCTCGAGGGGCGCGGTGCACGCTGCGTCGACCGGTGAGGTCGCTCTCACTCCAGACCACTAGCTCCGGATTATCGAAGGAAAAACCTTGCGGCAGGGGGGCGGCCACCACACTGATTCGAACGTCGAGCACCGCGGCCGGATTCGTGGTGACGTCGACGCCCTCCTGGCGCAGCATGGTCGCGACTCGTTCGGCGGCGGCGCTGGTTCCCGTGACAATCACCCCACGACGCTGCGGCGACCAGTCACGAACGTGCGTGGCGATGCGCGTGGGGTCACCTTGAACGACCGGCGGTGAGGTGACGTCGAGGACGACCGACGAGGACGAGGTCGGCAGGGAATTAATCATCAGGTCCCAGGGGGCGGTGATGACCTCGTCGAGTTCCAGGTGCAAGAGGGGTACCGCGAGGTCTACCCCCCAGGTGGCCCCGACGGCCAGGGCTAATTCTGACTCTTCTTCACGCACGTCGCGACTACGGCCCTCAACGCTGTTCTTTTCGAGGACGATGAGAGTGGGCGGGCTTTCGTAGTCGGCCAAAAGACAGTGGGCGTCGGTCGACAACCAGGGCAACCAACCCTCCATGCCGTCGAAGGCCACTCCATCGGCGAGACGCTGAAAGATCTCGCGGCCCCATGAGTGAAAGGACGAGAGGGCTTCCGCCCGCTCGCGTTCCGCGCCGTCGAGAATCCATTCGCGGGCGGCGAAGATTTCCACCGTCTCTACCTCACGCAACGAGCGTTGATCCGAAATGTCAAAGGTCGTCAGTCGCTCAATTTCGTCCCCGAAGAGGTCAATACGTTGGGGCTCATCCGCGTGAGCCGACCACACGTCAATAATGCCTCCGCGAACGGCGAATTCTCCTCGGTGCTCGACGGCCGGTTCGCGGCGATAGCCCAGGTGTACCAGAGCACTGAGGACCTCGTCACGATCAACGGGGTCGCCCTTCGACACCACAATGGGCGCAACCAGAGCCCCGGGAGCGGTGATCTGGGTCAATGCTCGCACGCTGGTGACTACGACCCGAGGGGCCCGGTCACTCATGATACGCCAGCGCAGTTCGTGGCGACGCCCCATGACGTGCACGTCCGGACTGACGCGCTCCATGGGGTTGATATCCCAGGCCGGCCAGACGACGACGTCCTCGAGAAAGGAACTCATCGCGTCACCGACTTGTTCGGCCTGGGCGGAGGTTGCGACGACGACCACGCTGTGCTCGCGCTCGCTGGCGTAGGCCGCGGCGAGAACGGGGGCGGCGAAGGAGGCTACCGCGACGTCGCCGCCACTAGTCGCTGAACACACGGCGGGGGTGAGTCGCTCGAGGACGCGAGCGAGTCCGACCTCGTTACTCACGAGTCATGGCGTTCACCCGTTGCTGGGCGCTATCGAAACTTTGCGTCATGACCAGTTCCAAGGCTTCGACCGCGTGGTCCACCAGGGCGTCGTACTCCACACGGCGCGCGCCCGTCGTTCGCTGCAGGACCCAGTTGGCACCCTGCTCTTTCGTCGGCGGCTTACCCACGCCAATGCGTAGTCGCGCAAAGTCCTGTGAGCCAATGGCCGAAGCGATCGAGCGTAGGCCGTTGTGGCCCGCCAGTCCCCCTCCCATTTTTAACTGCAGGCGTCCGGGCTCTAAATCGAGTTCGTCGTGCACCACCACCAAGTTCGCGAGATCACTGAGCGAGCTGCGCTTTAAGAGCGGGGGCAAGGCGGCCCCCGATTCGTTCATGTAGGTCGTCGGCACCGCCAGCGTGATGGGACCACGGGGGGTGGGGGCGGCGGCGCTCACGCAACGTTGACGATTCTCAACGACGAGACGTAGTCCGAGGCGATCGGCCAAACGGCGCACTGCGTCGCCACCGACGTTGTGTCGAGAGCCTTCGTATTCGCTCCCGGGATTGGCGAGACCTACCAGCACGAGCGCGCTCGGCGTACCGCGACGGTCCGAAGAATCACGTAGACGCCGAAGCGTCACGGCCGCTTACTCCGGGGCGCCGGGAGTCGCGGTCTTGACCGCGCGTCCGGCGCGCGTCGTCACTACCGAGATGGCGTGGTCCTGCGCGGCGACAACGCCGCTAGGCACGATGATGTCACTGATGCGAATCGAGTCGCCCGGCTTCAGAGCCGAAATATCCACGTCGAGGTGAGTCGGAATCTGGTCGGGTCGAGCCGTAACCGCGATGTTGAACAGCTGCTGGTCGATCTCCCAGTCGGCGTGACGCACGTCGACCGCATCGCCAACGAGGTGCAGAGGAATTTCCACGGTCACGCCCTTGTTGGGGTCGACCACCTGAAAGTCGACGTGGGCCACGGTGCCACGCACCGGGTGACGCTGGATCTCGCGAGCCATAACGATGTAGGTGGTGCCGTCGGCGTCGAGGGTAATCAAGGTGTTGAGACCCTGGTCGCCCGACACGGCCGTACGGAATTCCTTCGCGTTGACCGCAACGGGGAGCGGGACAACGCCCTCGCCGTAGACGACGCCCGGAATGATGCCCGCCGTACGCATACGACGAACGGGACGAGAGCCGATCTCTCGATTGGTCTTCGCGCTCAGTGTGGCCTGCGACATGACAACTCCTCTTAGATGATGGGTGGCGCGAAACCAGGCTTCACGCGCACAGAAAGATGAGTCTAGCCGAGGCGAGAACTACCCTCCGCGGGCCCTTAGGACAGGTTCTCTCCGCCGAAGATGTCCGACACCGACATATCGTCGAAAATAGCGGCGATGGCGTTGCCCACAATGGGCGCCACGCTCAGAATTTCAAGCTTTTCGAAGCGACGCTCGGCATTCAGTGGCAGGGTGTCGGTCACGATAACCCGACTCACGGGGGCGTTTTGCAGGCGCTCCACAGCGGGGGGCGAAAAGACGGCGTGGGTCGCCATGACCCAAATCTCGGACGCTCCGTGGGCCTTCAACAAATCGCAGGCGGCCACGATGGTGCCGGCGGTGTCAATCATGTCGTCAATCAAGACGCAGTGACGACCTTCCACGTCTCCGACGATGTGGCGAGCCTCGGCGACGTTGGCCGTACCTCGAGGCCTCGTCTTGTGCACGAGAGCCAGGTCGCAACCCAAATGTTGCGAGTAGCGCTCAGCCACCTTGACGCGCCCGGCATCGGGTGCGACGACGACGAGCTCGTGGGGATTGGTGTGCAACTTGAGGTAATCCTCTAGAACTGGTGCGGCCACGAGGTGGTCAACCGGTACGTCGAAGAAGCCCTGGATCTGACCGGAGTGAAAGTCCACCGAGAGAACGCGGTCAGCGCCCGCTACCTGCAACATGTCGGCCACCAGTTTGGCGGTGATGGGCTCGCGGCCCATGGACTTACGGTCCTGACGGGCGTAGCCGTAATTCGGACAGACCGCCGTGATTCGCTTAGCCGATGCGCGCTTGGCGGCGTCGATCATAATGAGTTGCTCCATCAGAGTGTCGTTCACTGGTGAGCAGTGCGTCTGAATGATGAAGACATCCGAGCCACGGATCGAGGCGTCGAAGCGACAGTGAATTTCCCCGTTAGCGAATTCGCGCAAGTTGGGTTCGGCGAGTTCGACCCCAAGCTGGTTGGCTATGGACTCCGCTAGTTCACGGTGTGCTCGGCCCGAAACGATGACCAATCGACGCTTAGAAAGTGATTCCATATCTCTCAGCGTACAACGCCCGAGGGAGACATTTTTTACGACGACGAGCCAATGACCGCATTCGTCTCAATCACACTGCCGCGGACGAGGACACTGAAAGAGCCGATGCGCGCACCCGCGCCAATTGACACCGACGAAGCGGCAACGGTCCCGATCTCGGCCCCCGGGCCCACGGTGACGTCGCTCAGGTGGGCATTCGGCCCGATGACGCACCCCGCGTCCACGATGCACCTACCGGTGAGTATCGTGCCCGGTAGCAGTCTGACATCCTCGGCCAGCACCACCTCGGCGTCGACGTAGGTCGTCGCGGGATCGACCATGGTGACCCCGAGCAGTAGCCAGTCCTGATTGATACGTTCGCGCAGCAGCCGCTCAGCAGTGGCCAATTGACGCCGGTCGTTGACTCCGGCGGCTTCGTTGGGATCGGCCAGCACCACGCTGGACGTCGCGTGACCGGCGTCGTAGAGCACGCCGACGAGGTCCGTTAGGTACATCTCGTTTTGTGCGTTCGAACGACCGATGAGGCGCAGGGCGGGGGCCAGGACGCTGTGGCGGACAACCATGATTGAGGTATTGATTTCCTTCACCGCCCGCTCTTCGGGACTGGCGTCGCGTTCTTCCACAATGCGGGCGGGCCGCTGATCCTTCCCGTAAATCATGCGACCGTAGCCCGTGGGTTCGTCCACGACGGCCGTGAGTATGGTCGCGGCGGCCCCCGAATTACGGTGGTGCTCGAGCAATTGTTGGACCGTATCGGTGCGCAGGAGCGGTGAATCACCCGGGAGAATTAGCACGTCGCCGTCGGCCCCGTTCATGACCTCATCGAGTCGCGTCAGTGTGACCGACACTGCGTGACCAGTCCCGAGTTGTTCACTCTGTCGTACGAAGTACAGGGGTCGGTCGTGGGCGTAGGCCGCCGTGATTCCCGATTCGACCCGCTCCGCCTCGTGACCCACCACCACGATGTTCGCCAACACGTCAGCGGCCATCGTCGCCTCGAGAACGTGCACCACCATGGGGCGCCCGCAGATGGGGTGCAGGGGCTTCGGCACCGTTGACCGCATGCGACTACCCTCACCGGCCGCCAAAATGACTACGCAGGTAGGTCGTTTCACCCCCTTATCTTTAGCAGTCCCACGGTACGATGTGAGGGTGAACCATATCGCGTATGACGAGTTTGCCTACTTCGCCGAAAATCTTGCTGAATGGGGACTCGACCTGCCTCTGCCCGAAGTTCGCCGGCGATCACTCGCCGTGGACGGCGAACGACAACTCAGTGCCCTGCTCTGGGGCGAGGCCCCCTACGAAGCCCTCTTCGTGCACGGGGGTGCACAAAACGCCCACACCTTCGACACGGTCGCCCTCGCGCTCCAGCGGTCGCTCATCGCCGTTGATCTCCCCAGCCACGGACACTCCGACGCCGGACCCTACGGGCCCACCGCCATTTCTCAGCACGCGAACGATCTCGCTACCGCGACCGCTGCCCTACTGGATGGTCCCCGCGTTCTCGTCGGCATGTCGCTCGGGGGTCTCACCTCACTCCTCCTCGCCCATCGTCACCCCGAGCTCGTCTCGGCGCTGGTACTCGTTGACATCACCCCCGGCGTGACCTCGGGCAAAGCACGTCACATCACTGATTTTGTGAACGGTCCCAAGTCCTTTCCTGATTTCGATGCCCTCCTCGCTCGGACCGCAGAATTCAATCCCACGCGAACGCTGAGCAGTCTGCGTCGAGGGATACTGCACAATGCAATCCAGGTCGAAGATGGCTCCTGGGTCTGGCGTCACCAACGCCACGCGGCGTCGCCGCTTACAGCCCCCGCGGTGGAAAATCTCTGGGAAATTCTCGAGCAGCTCACCATGCCCGTAACCCTGCTGCGAGGAATGGCGGCGGGGTCGGTCGTTGACGATCTCGATGAGGTCGAATTCCTACGTCGCCAACCCACTGGAACCGTCATCCACGTCGATGGTGCGGGACACTCCATCCAAGGTGATGCACCCGTCGTCATGGCCGAAATTCTCGCAGCTGTGATTTCCAAAAAATAGCCACAGTCAGGCTCTGGATGCGCGGTCCTACGCCCAGCGCTACGGGCGAAAGTAAGGTCTCTCTACGGCTGGCCGGGGAGGGCTCGAACCTCCAACATACGGATTCAAAGTCCGTTGTTCTGCCAATTGAACTACCGGCCACTGCTCGCCTGAAAACTCTCCAGGACTCTTTTTTTCACATATACCTGATGCAACGTCATCAGTAGCCTAGAGCCCGCGACTATTGACGACCGACGACAAGGCCAAACAACACCGCTCCTTTAGGTTTTCTCAGCAAGAGGTGCTCCGAAGTCTTAACCAGCGAGCAAACTGTTATCAGGGATTTTCGAGAGGAGTAATGAAATGCGTCGCACTACCCATCAACGCGATAAGCGTCTCATCCGCGTACGCCGCGTTGCTCAGAGTGTCTTTGTTGTCTCGGGTGCCGCAACCGGAGTTCTCGTGGGCTACGCCGCTAACGCAGTCGCTTCTCACCCCGTCTCTCACCCCGTCTCCGACCCCACAACCTCACCCAGCGGTTCGGGTCAACCTCTCGTAACCGTGCCGCCGGTCTCCTACCCGAGCGGATCCGGTCAACCACCAGTGACGACGCCACCCGCTACCACCTACGTGCCTCCGGTGACCGCGCCACCCGTTACCGCCTACGTACCACCAGTGACCGCGCCCGCTCCGAGTCCAGTCACCTGTTACACCAGTGCCTCTGGTCAAAGGATTTGCCACTAGGTGGCAACCAGATTTACTGCTTGGGGCATGTCGGGAACCGTCGCTACTCAGAGTCCGGAGCGCGAGGTGGAGGCCCTCGAAGTCTGTCGTCGTCTCATCTCTGAATTCGACGCTGCCGTCAACCGTTTCGCGCCCGAAGCCGAAATATCTATCGTCAATCACAACCCGGGCGTACGCCACTCCATCAGCCCCCTTTTTCTCGCCGCGTTGCGAGCTGCCGACCATTCCTTCGCGACGTCCCGCGGCCTCTGTGACCCCACTATTCTTCCCGCACTCGCGGCCGCCGGCTACGACCGGGACTTTGCCGAAATCTCAGAACTCGCAACCAGTGCGGAAGCGCTCCCCGCGATTGGTTTTCCTCTGATTGACATTGACTACGAGGCGTCAACCGTCACCCTGCCGGTGGGTGGGGGTCTCGATCTCGGCTCGTCGGCTAAGGCCCTCTTCGTCGATCTCCTCGTCGAACGTCTCGCCCACGACGGGGCTTGTCTCGTAGAGCTGGGAGGGGACGTCGCCGCTCGAGGCGTGGGGCCCGATGGGCCTTGGGTCGTTGGCGTTACCGTGGCGGACGAGATTACCGGCCACGAGCCGAAGGTTTTCTTGGGTGACGGCGCAGTCTGTACCTCATCCACCACTCTTCGCTCATGGCGAACCAATACGGGACCCCGTCACCACATCATCGACCCCCGTACTGGGGAGTCGGCCTCGAGCAGTTACACGAGGGCCAGCGTGGCAGCCGCGAGTTGCGTGGACGCCAACTGCTTTGCGACCGCCCTGCTAGTCGACGACGACATCGCCTTCGACCTCGTTCAAGCCGGCTGGGGCGCTCGACTAACGACTCGGTGGGGTACTGTTGAGTACGTCGGCTCGTGGCCAAAAGACTAAGGGATGATTGATGATTGACCTCACCTCACCTTACTTGTGGTACATCTCTCGGGCGACGGGATCGGTATCGCTCGTCTTGCTCACCCTGGTCGTAGTCCTCGGAATTCTCACCGCCAACCGTGTCGGGGGCAAGGCCGTTGGACGTTTCGAGATAAGCGAACTCCATCGCATGGTCAGCATGAGCGCGGTGATTTTTATTGCGCTCCACGTGGTGGCCACAGTGATTGATAGTTACGTCCCGACGGGTTTGATCTCGTCCGTGGTGCCAATGACCTCGTCATACCGGCGTATTCCCGTGGCCGTTGGCGCCGTGGCGCTCGACCTGCTAATCGCGGTATGGGTAACTAGTTTGGCTCAGGAGAAAATGCGCAACGTCACTTGGCGACTCATTCACTGGCTGAGCTACCCCATGTACGCGGCGGCTGTCCTCCACGGTTTTCTCACCGGTAGCGACTCCCATCAGCGCTGGTGGCTACTGCTGACGGGTATCTCCTGTCTCGTATTTCTCGGAGCGCTCACCTGGCGCTGGTGGCAACGCCCCTCGCGCGCCGACGGACGCACCGCGCTCTCCCCCCTACCTGGCTCGGGTCTCAGCACGCAGTCCACGCGACGCGCCCGTCAGGTTGATCGACCAGTGCCCGGACGAAAGCGCTACTAGTGAACTCCCGCATTCTGCCTCGAGTTCTCGCGGGTCCCGGTCTCCTGGATCGGCGGCCACTGACCTACGCCCAGCACGAAACAAACTTCGCTTCGTCATTTCGAACGACCAATCTGCTTCAGGAATTAGAAAAATCGGGGCTCACGGGACGAGGGGGCGCGGCCTTTCCCACGTATCGCAAGGCCCAACTCATCGCCGACCAACACTCACGTGTGAAATACGTCGTCGTAAACGCCATGGAGGGCGAACCCGCCGCCCACAAGGACCACACCCTGCTCGCCACCAACCCCCACTTGGTTCTCGACGGCGCCGCCGCCCTGGCCACAGCGGTCGGGGCTCGACTAGTGAGCGTCTGTATTCCCCGCGAGGCCGCGGCCACGATTAATCACGTCGAACGAGCTATTCACGAACGTCAACGGCGCTCCAACACGGGACCCAAATTTGAAGTGCAAACACCCCCGGGGCGCTACGTCGCCGGCGAGGAGTCCGCCCTCGTTCATTGGCTGGACGATAACGAGACTCTGCCGCAGTTCCGCGTGGTGCGACCTCACGTTTTACGCATTGGTCGACACCCCGTGCTGGTCGACAACGCCGAGACTCACGCCCACATCGGCCTCATCCAGCGCTACGGCGGTGACTGGTTTAGAGACCTGGGAACTGCGGACGCCACGGGTTCCACCTTGGTGTCGGTGTCGGGGGCTATACGCAATCCCGCCGTGCTCGAAGTCGCCCTCGGTACGCCGCTGCATCACATTCTCGAAACTGCGGGGGCCGACACCAGTCCGCAAGCCATATTGCTCGGCGGTTACGGAGGCACGTGGCTGCACGGCGATCACGTCAACACCCCCTACGACAACGCCTCACTCGCCAAGTTTGGCGCCAGCGTGGGGGCGGGGGTCATCATGGTTCTCCCGAAACAGGGTTGTGGCATTACCGAAACTCTTCGGATTACTAAGTGGATGGCTAACGAGTCGGCCCGTCAGTGCGGGCCCTGCGCCTTTGGTCTGCCCGCCATGGCCGAAGATCTCGCCCACATCAGCTCGGCCAGCCGGGACGCTGTCGCCGCGATACAGCGACTCTACGGACGAGGCCAGGCCATCGAGGGCCGGGGCGCCTGTCGTCACCCCGATGGCGTGGTCCGCTTGGTGCGTAGCGCCTTCGAAGTCTTTCAGCCCGACATCAATCGTCACGCCAAGGGGCAGGCCTGCGCAGCGGCCGCGACGAGTCGCTACGCCCCCGTTCCACGGCTCGCCAGTGAATCCGATTTGGTGTGGGAATGAAAAAACGCAACGAGCTGCTCCAACTCCGAGTCAATCCCATACTCTGTGACGGGTTTGGCCACTGCGCGGAGTTAGCTCCCGACCTCGTGATTCTCGACGAATGGGGCTACCCGATCTTTCCCGACGGCCCCTTCTCCCCTGGAGAAAAAGAACGCATCCGCTCGGCCCACCTGGCTATCAGGGGTTGTCCTCGACAGGCGCTCGTTCTCGAACGCCTCAGCGTCGACACGAAGTAGCACCCCCGAACACTCCAGTTGGCGTTGGGCTGGTGCTAGCGACTAACCTAGGCAACGCCATGGGATCACTGATCAAGAAGCGCCGTAAGCGCATGCGTAAGAAAAAGCACAAGAAGATGCTGAAGCGAACTCGCTGGCAGCGGCGGGCCGCCGGTAAATAGTCTTACGCGCTGCGACCGGGCACTGTTTCGGTTCTGAGTATTCGAATATCACCCACGGGGCTATGTACTACGGACTCACGAGTGACATCGTCACGCCAACCTTCAAAAAATAGGGTTGAGCCTGATCCGCAGAGAATCGTCTCAATACCCGTTTCCCCGTACCACCACTCTCGCAATTCGCGTAGTCGTGGCTCCAGCGTCTCGGCCGCCACTCGCAAGTGATTGCGCTCGGTGGCTCCGGGCGCTAACTCCAGTTCGTCGAAAGCCTGGTAGCACGCCGCGGTAGCCACAGCAAAGGGGGCTATCAGTAGGGTCACTCGACGAGCCGCAAAAGTGAGTGAAGTGACGATTTCGCCCACCCCTTCGACGAGGGCCCGACCGCCGAGCACGCAAAATGGCACGTCGCCCCCCAGAGCAAGGGCACCCGCGCCGTCGCGCCGGCCCGACCAGTAGAGAACGGCGGCCGCATCCGACGAACCTCCCCCGAGGCCACCGCCGAAGGGGATGTGCTTCGTGAGGGTGACCGCGGCCTCGCGACCCGTCAATCGAAGCGCCCGGTCAACCAAGTTGTCCGAACCCGTCGGCAAGGTGCTGACGTCAATAGTGGACTTTGTCGAAAAGGAGAGTCCCGTTCCCGACTCGTCGATCTCGAGTTCGTCGGCGAGGGCTAGCGACACCATTTCGCTGCGCAGGAGGTGGTAACCGTCGGGGCGGCGGCCCAGTACTTCGAGGTTCCAGGTGAGTTTGGCCGGTGCGACGAGCCGCGTCACCGCGCCGCCGCCAGTCGGGCAAATTCCGCCAAGGTCAGTTCTTCGGGGCGGCGTGTGGCGTCAATCTCAGCTCGCTCAAAGGTTTCACTCGTCGCCCAGGCGCCCAGTGAACGGCGCAGCATCTTGCGGCGCTGCGAAAAGGCCATGCGCACCACCTCGAAGATCTCTCGCTCCCCCACGTCGTCGGGGTCAATGGCGACGTTGGGTCGCCGAACAATTGACACCAGGGCCGAGTCGACTTTGGGTTTTGGTAAAAACACCGAGGGCGGGACCTTCCCGACCACGCGGGCATCGGCGAAGTACTGAACGCGTAACGACGCGGCTCCGTAGGCCTTGTCACCGGCGTGAGCAGAGAGGCGTTCTCCGACTTCTAATTGCACCATGACTAGCATGCGCGTGATGAGGGGAACGGTTTCGAGGAGGTGCAAGACCAGTGGAGTGGCGATGTTGTAGGGCAGATTGGCCACCACGATGGCAGTTTCGCCCCCGAGTAGCGCCTCGTAGTCCGCTTCCAAAGCGTTGGCGTGGTGCACGGGCACCTGGTGAGGCTCTACCACGGCCCGCAAGGGGGCTAAGAGGTGTCGGTCTATCTCCATGGCACTAACGGTGGCGCCGGTTTCAACCAGCGCCAGGGTCAGCGAGCCGAGACCCGCTCCAATTTCGAGGACTCGGTCTCCGGGGCCGACCTCGGCGAGTCGCGCGACGCGGCGAACGGTGTTGGGATCAACGACAAAATTCTGCCCGAGGGCTCGTGAGGGCGCCAGACCGTGCTCTTCGAGCAGGGCCGAAATGGTGGTGCGGGTATGGGTCACCAGTTCACGACAACGTTGACGGCACCGCGCCACAGCGGTAGTCCCGACAACTGCTGCCACTGGGTCTGAGAAAGATCGACCACCCGAGGAATACGGTCCTGCAAGTTATAGCCCTGGCGATCAGTCACACGACACACAATAAAGCGACGAAGGTTCGAGGCGAGCGAGACGCGAATGTACGAACCCAGTGGTCGGTAGGAAGTGGCGCAACGACCGGGTACGTAGGAGTAATAGGTCGCGATACCCCGACACACGTGGCTCGCCGGGAGGCAGGGCGGGACGACTCGCTTCTTTAGCGGGGGTCGGCGAGGTGGGGCGGTCACCGGGACGGTGGTGGTCGGGACGGTAGTTGTTGCCTCGCTGGTCGTCGTACTCAGGGTGGTCGACGTCACCGTCGTTGGTGGACTCGTGGTGGTGGGAGTGACAGCGAGTGTCGTGGTGGTCGCTGGAGCTGGTGCGTGGCGAACGGGGGGTGGGGTGGGGTGGGGGTGCACCGGGGTCGGACGGGGGGTGGGGTGGGGTGGGGGTTTGGCCGCTGGCGTATGGTGCGCCGCGGGACGAACGGGGGCCGCGAGTAGCCGCGGCGGCGGAACGTGACGTAGCACCGGGTGCGCAGCCACACTCGGAACAGGGGCGACGTGTGCGGCACGCGGAGCCGTCACGACGGGATGAATCCGGGGAGTGAGAGCCCGAACTACCGGTTGAGGCACCACGGCGAGGGGGGTGTGAGGTGGTGCGGGGATAGTTGCCATAGTCACCGACCGATGGGTGACGTGGCGCTGCAACGAGGCAGCCACCAGCTGCTGATTTTCGAGACGAGGCGACGAGCGTACGGACGACACGAAGTACGCCGCGGGCATTACGGCCACGGCGAGTACTAAAAGTGCGCGAACAATCGCGTGTCGATTGTGAGTTCTCAGAACTCCACCCTTCTCCGGGGACAGATGCGTGCGAGACGCCTCGGGCATTAACGCTAGGTTGCTTCGTGGCCGAGAGCAAACCGAAGAGGGCTATTTCTTATAAAACCTGATGAATGGCTATTTCTAGCCCGAAATCGCGAAGAGTCGAGCCGTGTTTTTGGCCGTTTGGCGACGGACGGTCTCAACCGGCAGATTCAGCAATCCGGCCACACATTCGCCGACGAGGGCGACGTAGGCGGGCTCGTTGGGGCGACCGCGGTGGGGCACGGGGGTTAAAAAAGGGCTGTCGGTCTCAACGTGGAGTCGATCAAGGGGTGTGACCAGGACTGCCGAGCGAACATCCGTAGCGTTTTTGAAGGTCACAATTCCCGAAATTGAAATGTCGGCCCCCGCGGCTAAACAGCGTTCGGCCTCGGCCGGGCCACCGGTAAAGCAGTGAATCACCGTGCGGGGGGGCATCCCTTCGGAATCCAGAACAGCGAAGAGATCATCCCAAGCGTCCCGGGCGTGGATGACGAGTGCGAGGTCGAGCTCGTGGGCGAGGGCTATCTGAGTGGCGAAGCTCACCCGCTGGGCGGCCTTGGGGGCGTGTTCGTAGTAGTAGTCGAGACCACACTCACCAATGCCAACCAAGCGAGGATGGCCTCGGCGCGCCAGGGCCTGAATTTCCGCCACGTCCTGCTCCGCGTCGTGAGGGTGCAAACCTACTGTCGCGCGCATGTCCAGTTCCGTCGAGAGTGCGTCAACTAACTGCAAGGCTTCCCTCGAAGTGGTGGCGTCAGTGCCAATGACGACCGCCCGGGTAACTCCGCCCGCAACCGCGCGTCGGACCGCTTCGCTCGCGTCGAGGCCCCGGGATTCATCGTCCCCGCGGTAGCGGTCTTGCAGGTGGCAGTGCGCGTCGGTCCAGCCGCTCACGCGTCGGTCCTGATCCGTGGGAAGAGAGCTTCGCCCTTGATGACCGCGTGACCGCCGGGATACCCGCCCCAACTTGTAGAGCCCCAGGTCTCGTCGGCGACCGAACCCGCCATTCCAATACGTCGCCAGATCTCTTGCGCGGTAGTGGGCATGGCCGGCACAATCATGATCGCCACGATACGAATGACCTCAAGGGCTTCGGCCATCACTGCTGCGACCTCGGCGCCCGGCTCCATTTTCCACGGGGCGTGACTTTCAAGGTGGCTGTTGGCCGCCCCGATCAGACGCCAGGTGGCCTCCAGGGCTCGCTGGGGTGCGAAGGTAGTCCACGCATCATGCGCTTCAGCCACGAGACTCGTCGCGCTGGTCGCTAGGGCTGAAGTCGCGACCGGGGCGGCTCCGATGCCGTCACACTTCGACGTGACCACCGCCGCCACCCGGGCCACCAGATTCCCGAGATTATTGGCCAAATCAGTGTTGTAGCGAGCAATGATGCCCTCAATCGAAAAATCTCCATCATTGCCGAGGGCCGTTTCTCGCAATAGGTAGTAGCGCAGCGGGTCAGTTCCAAATTCGCCCACCAGCGCACTCGGCGCGATCTCCGAGAGGCGGACCGAACCTTCACCAGCCATGGTTTTGGAGAGCTTCTGCCCACCGACCAGCAACCAGCCGTGGACCTGCACGTGGGCGGGGGGTTCGATACCGGCGGCGAGGCACATGGCCGGCCACCAGACGCAGTGAAAACGAATGATTTCTTTACCAATGAGGTGGTGCGACCGCGGCCACCACTCATCCATGCGCGAAGTGGACTGTCCGTAATCCAGGGCGGTGAGGTAATTAACCAGCGCGTCGTACCAGACGTAAAAGACCTGTTCACTGTCCCAGGGCACAGGAACGCCCCAACTCAGCGAGGTCCGCGTAATCGAGATGTCCTTGAGACCTTCACGAATAAATGAGACGGCTTCGTTACGCTTCGTGTCGGGAGTAGTGAACTGCGGGTGTTGCTGGTAGTACTCGAGTAGTTGGTCACCAAAGGCACTTAGTCGAAAGAACCAGTTTTCTTCCGCCATGTGGGTGACTGGTCGTCCGTGCACGGGGCAGTTGCCGTCTACCAGGGCGTCGGCGACGAAGTAGTCCTCGCAACTCACACAGTAGAGGCCCTCGTAGGTGCCCTTATAAATAAAACCGTTGTCGTAGATCTTCTGCAAGAAGGCCTGCACCGTGGTCGCGTGGCGCGGCTCGGTGGTTCGAATGAAGTCGTCGTAGGAAATATCCAAGCCGTCCCACGCGTCACGGAAGCGCTGGGAGGTCTGATCTGTCCAGGCCTGTGGGCTCATGTCATTTTTTTCCGCCGCGTCGGCCACTTTCTGACCATGTTCGTCGGTACCCGTTAAGAAAAAAGTTTCGTCCCCGTCTAGCCGGTGGAAGCGGGCCAGCGCGTCCGCGTTCACCGTGCAGTAGGCGTGACCGACGTGGGGTGCGTCGTTCACGTAGAAAATTGGAGTCGTAATGTAGAAGCGAGCCACCCTCTAAGGGTAGTGAGTTACGAGCTCGCTTCGGAGCGAAGCAGCAGGGCGAGTTCGTACACTCGCCGTGTACTGACCCCGTAGAGCGAGGCCACATCGCGAGCCGCGTTCTTAGTGGAGGCCCCCGCGGCCAGCTCGTGGGCTAGGGCCTTTTCCAAGGTGGCGTCATCAGCGTCCAGCAAGGGTGCAGCGCCCGCCACCACGATGACAATCTCGCCACGAACTTCGCGGGCCGCAAAAAGACTCGCCAACTCGCGCACCGTGCCCCGGACGACCTCTTCGTGCAACTTGGTGAGTTCCCTCGCAACCACGGCGGCTCGGTCCCCGAGGCTCGGCACCATGGAGCTCAGGCAGTCGGCCACGCGGTTGGGTGATTCAAAGAGCACCGTGGTGCAGTCCACGTGCTCGAGGCGATCCCAGAGGAGTTGGCGCTCCCCCGCCTTGCGGGGGGCGAAACCCTCCATACAGAAGCGGTCCATGGGTAGGCCACTCACAGACAATGCCGCAATAACGGCCGAGGGGCCGGGGATGGGACTCACGCGAAGGCCGGCCGTAGCTACCGCGGCGATTACCCGTGCTCCGGGGTCGCTCACCCCGGGGGTTCCCGCGTCGGTGATGATGGCCACCCGTTGACCTTCGGCCACGCGTTGAATAATTTGCTCACAGAGCGACGCTTCATTGTGCTCGTGCAGGGCTTCTAGTCGCCCCCGCGGACTGATGGCGTTGGCCGAGAAGAGTGTGCGAGAGTGTCGGGTGTCTTCGCAGTAGACCACGTCGGCGCTCTCGAGAACTTCGAGCATACGTCGGCTGGCGTCGCCGAGATTCCCAATGGGGGTCGCCACGATGAGCAGTTCACCAGTCATATGATCCTCCACGCTTCGTTTGGCAATCGCCACCTGCGACCTAGTACAATCTTCCTCTATGTCAAAACGGACTGTTAAGCGCAAGCTACGCGCCAAAAAGAAGGCCAACCACGGCAAGAAGCCGAACTGCGGTCGCGGCTAGCCCCGTTTCTGTTACAGCACGCCATCCCACGCCACGCCCCGCTCCTCGAGCAGGTTCACCAAGCTGGTCGGCGTATCACTAATCACACCATCGACGCCTAAGTCGAGCAGTCGCTGCATCTCGGGCCGATCATTTATCGTCCAGACGTGCACCGCGATTCCCGCGCCGTGGGCAGCCGACACGAAGACTTCGTCGACGATCACGATGTCTCCGTAGCTCGCCGGCACCTGGAGAGAACACACCGGGAGCGGTGCCGGAACCGATCCTTCACGCACGGCGAAGTAAAAAGCCGCCGTCTCCTTGGTCGCCGCCGAGGTCAAGACTTCAGGCGCGACGTGGCGGAACGCCCCGATGGCGTCATCACTAAAGGAGGCGACGATCACTGACGCCGTGCGCTCGAGGCGACGTAGTTCCTTGGCGAGTAAATCCTCGTAGGGCTCAACCTCGGGCGACGTTCGCTTGATGTCCATGTTCAGCGGAACGCGCGGAAAGGCGGTGGCCACTTCTTCGAGGGTGGCAATAGCGAAGCGGCGATCACTCGGCGCCCGGCCCCGCAAGGGGTACTCACCCTCTGCACGTTCCGGCGTGGTCGCCGCACCCTCGATCCACCAATAGGCGTTATCCATCTCTTGGAGCTCGGCCAGAGTGAAGTTGCAAATCTCGCCCACGTGGTTCGTGGTCCGGTCAACGGTTTCGTCGTGGCAGACCACTATGTGGCGGTCCTTTGTGGCGTGGACATCAAGTTCGATAGCTGTGGCACCCCGCGCAATCGCTTGTTCAATAGCAAAGAGGGTCGACGACGGGCCCTCAAAGGCTCCGCCCTGATGGGCGAAGGCGACCACTCGCCGATCCAACCAAGGATTGTTGATCATGATGCCCTCTTCGCCGTGACGTGCTTCTCGTTCCACCGCTCCATCACAAAAGCCAATCCAGGAACAAACCCAGCGAGCAACATTGCCACTAAGGCGAGGGCGTTCATCTTCGCTTTCAAGAAGAGCTGGAAGCAGGTCACCAGATAAATCGGATAGAGCACCAGACCGTGTCCCATGCCGAGGATCCGATCGAGGAGGTGGAAGTTTGACCAGACGCTGGGAGCAATTTTATGGAGTGCCAACATCACAAAGAGCATGAGGAGCGTCGAACCAGTGATGTAGGACATAATTTTGTAACGGTGTAATTCCTTTTCCATCAGTGTCCCCAGAGTTTCTTTTTCGGTTGCTGCGCGAGTGCGGCCAGGTGATCGTTGTAGGCGGCCTGGTCGGGGTCCTCAGAAGCGATTGCTCGAGCACTCTGAGCGACGGCGCGCATGCCCGCTTCGTACTCCGTTCGAGCTCGTTCCTGGGAGGCCGTAATTTTTTCCATATGCAAAAGGGCCCACCAACCGAGGAAGCCAAAAATCCCGAAAACTGGCCACTCGATCGCGTACAGGAAACTCAGCGAGTTACCCGACGCCGCGCGCCCGACTTGCCACCAACCCGCAGCCGTGCAGCCGCCGACCCACGCCAGCAAGATGGCGTGCAGCATGAGCGCTCGGGGTGACCACCACTTTGAATTCACGTCTTGAGCCTACCCAGCCGACGTAGCGCCCCTCGCTCTCACCCTACGATGAAGGAATGCCGACTATGAATATGCCCCCCGCCTTCAGCTGGAGTCACCTCAACATGTTCCACCTCGGCTGGCTGCCCAGTCTGCTCGTACTGGCGGGCGAATTTCTCTATCTTCGGGCAGCTCGGCGTCACGTGCAGTGGCCTCGTTCCCGGGCTATCTGGTGGACCGCTGGTTCCGTCGTCACCTTCATCGCGACCCAGGGTGTCATAGGGGTCTACGACATGACCCTCTTCTCGGCCCACATGATTCAGCACCTGCTGCTCATCATGGTCGCCGCCGCGCTCTTCGCCGCCGCCGCGCCGCTCGACCTCTTTCGAGAATCGAGCAAGCGGGTCGAATCCATAGTTTCCTCCCGCTTGGGCCGGATCACTCTGCATCCCCTCACGGCCTTTGGCCTCTACTTTCTCTTCATACCGCTCACCCACTTAACCGGTCTCTTTAACGCCATGTTGAGTCACGAGTGGTTGCACCACAGCGAGCAGATAGCCTTCCTCGTGATTGGTTACCTCTTCTTTCGCCCCGCTTTCGGGGTGGAACGAGGCGTGCACCTGCACCCCGGTTTGCGGCTCGTCTACGTGATGGCGGCCGTACCGGTGGATACCTTTACGGGGCTCGCGCTCAACATGACCACCAAGAATCCCTTTCCCGCGTACGCGATGGCGGGCGGGTCACCACTCGACAATGTTCACCTCGGTGGGGCCATCATGTGGATTGGCGGCGACGGTCTCATGCTCCTCGCCCTGATACCGCTGACGGTGACCTGGGTTCGCTACGAGACTCGCCGCACGCGCGAACTTGACGCGGAACTCGACGCCGCCGAGGCCTAGAGCAGCCCAGCCGCCGCGGCCAGTTCTTCCAAACTGGCTTCGGGCCGCGCCCCGATGTGGGAAATGACCTCACCAGCGCAGAGCGATCCGAGTTCAGCGGCCTCCACGGGATCGGCCCCGAGGGCGAGTGCGAACAGGAAGCCGGACGCGAAGAGGTCGCCGGCACCATTCTGATCCACCACGGTTTCCACCTCCGCCGCGGGAACGGAGACGACCCCGTGCACCGAGGACACCTGGGCTCCGTTGGGACCGGTAGTTACCACGGTCAGCACTCCTAATTCCTCGACAGCTTCGAAGGCACTCTCGAGGGTCGAACTGCCAAAGAGGGTCTTGATTTCTCCCTCATTCGCCAAGAGCACGTCGACGTCGTGGGCGACGAGTTCGACGAAATCCCGTAGGTGCCGCTCGATACAAAAGGTGTCTGACAGCGTTAGCGCCACCAAGGCGTCGCAGTCGTGTGCGGCTTCGATTAAGCGACGAATGGCCTCTTTGGCGGGCGGCAGATCAAAGAGGTAGCCCTCGATGTAGATAATTTCGCTGCGCTCCACGAAGGAGAGATCAAGATCATCGAGTCGGAGTTGATTAGCCGCACCGAGATAGGTCGCCATGGTTCGTTGCGCGTCATCAGTCACAAAGACGTGGCAGCGACCCGTGGCGCCGTCCACGGCCTGCGCGCGAGCGATGCTCGTTTCGACGCCCAGCGACGACAAGTCGTGCACGAAGACGTCACCGAATTCGTCGCTGCCGACCTTGCCCATGAAACCGCAGGTACCCCCCAGTGACGCAATGCCGGCAATGGTATTCGCGGCTGAGCCGCCCGAGACCTGCACGGTGGGGCCCATTCCGGCGTAGATCTGGTGCGCGCGTTCGAGGTCCACGAGGTTCATAGCCCCCTTGGTGAGGCCCAGCTGGGCGTGGAGGCCACTGTGATCACGGACAATTACGTCCAAGAGAGCGTTTCCGACCCCCGTTACGGCGAGACGACCCGGACCGGGCTTGACCCGAAGTGATACTGGCGTTGGCGTATTTGTCACGGGTGAACACTATTACCTCGCGAGACCGGGATTATCCACGGCCCCGGGCTGGGAGTTCGCTCACGCGATGACGAGGCTCTCCTTAGGCCTCGGGAGCGCCGAGGACCTAGTATTGCTCCTCGTGACTACCTCAACTAATCCCTACCGCCTCCCGGCCACCGTTGTCCCGAGCGCCTACAAGATTTTCATGGCGCCCGACCTCGAGGCCGCGACCTTCAGCGGCCGCGTTGAAATTTCCGTCGACGTCAACGAGTCCGTCGAAACCTTTGCTCTGAACGCACTCGACCTCGAGGTTGGCGCCGCGGTCATCACCATTAACGGCACCACCTACCGCTCCGCCGAGCCCAGCTACGACGCTGAATACCAGACCGCGAACTTCGCCTTCGACGATGCCCTCCCTCTGGGACGCGGCACCATCGAAATTTCCTTCAGCGGTATTCTCAACGACTTACTCCACGGTTTCTACCGATCCACCTACACCGATGACACCGGCGTCACCCACACCCTGGCGACCACCCAATTCGAATCCCACGACGCACGACGGGCCTTCCCCTGCTGGGACGAGCCGGCCTACAAGGCCACCTACGAAGTACACCTCACGGTCCCGAGCCACCTCGCCGCCTACTCCAACTCGGCGGTGGTCAGTGACGTCGACCTCGGCAACGGACAACGGTCGGTCAGTTTCGCCCCCACGATGAAGATGTCAACGTACCTGGTGGCTTTCGTGGTCGGCCCCTTCGCCGAGACCCCGGTCATCGATGTTCGTGGCGTGCCGGTTCGTATCATCTACCCCCTGGGCAAGGGTCACCTCACGGCCATTGGTATGGAGACCGCGATCCACGCGCTGGAATTCTTCACCGACTACTTCGCCATCCCCTACCCCGGCGACAAGTTGGACCTCATCGCCATCCCCGACTTCGCCGCCGGGGCCATGGAGAACCTCGGTCTGGTCACCTTCCGCGACACCGCCCTGCTGGTAGACCCCGATCGAGCCTCGTTCAACGAAGTCGAGCGCGTCGCGGCCGTGGTGAATCACGAAATTGCGCACATGTGGTTTGGCGACCTCGTCACTATGGATTGGTGGGAGGGCATCTGGCTCAACGAAGCTTTCGCCACCTTCATGGAGTCGATTTGCACCGACCACTTCCGTCCGCAGTGGAAGAAGTGGGTGGGCTTCAACACCTCGCGTGACATGGCCTTTAACGTCGACGGTCTGCACTCGACGCGGGCCATTGAGTACGAAGTGGTCTCGCCCAACGACTGTCGGGGAATGTTCGACATTCTCACCTATATCAAGGGCTGCGCCGTTCTTCGCATGTTGGAGCAGTACCTCGGAGAAGAGACCTTCCGGGACGGTATTCGCCTTTATCTAAAGAAGCACGCCTACGCCAACACGGTGACTCAGGACCTCTGGAATGCGCTGGAAGAGTCCAGCCAGCAGCCCGTGGGTCAGATCATGAACACCTGGATCCTCCAGGGTGGGCACCCCCTCATCAAGGTAGAAAACGGGACAATCACCCAAACCCCCTTCTCCTACCTCCCGCCCCAGGAAAACTCCAACGTTGGAACCGACTTCCTCGTTCCGGTGTTGTCGCGCGAAATTTCGAGCAAGAAAATTTCTAAGCAGCTCCTTACTACGCCCAGCGCAGAGCTCGCGACCAGTGGGATCGCCGTCGTTAACGCTGGCGGGTCGGGCTTTTACCGCACCGCCTACGGTGACGGCGAACTCGCCGCAATCGCCGCTCACCTTGACGAACTCGACGAACTCGAGCGCGCCGTCTTGTTCTCCGACACCTGGGCCTCGATTTACGTCGGCGGTGCCACGATCCGTGGCCTCCTAACCCTGGCCACGGGACTAAGAAATCTCGACGAGCCCTCGTCGTGGTCGGTCATCGGCACCGCACTCGCCACCATTGACCGCATCACTGATGACGAAGGTCGCGTGGTCCTCGCCGGAGCCGTTCGGCGCATCTACGGACCCGTCCTCGAGCGCCTGACCTGGAGCCCCATCCCCGGCGAAAGCGAGCAGGCCGGTGAACTACGCGCCATGGCCGTTGAAATGCTGGGTATTTATGGTAAGGATCCCGAGGTCATTGCCGAAGCCCTACGCCTCTTCGACGACCACCGCGTTTCGGGCGACTTGGCACAACCCATCGTCGCCATCACCGCCGCCCAGAATCGACCCGGCACCTACGAAGAGCTCGACGCCCGACGCAAGGCCGCCACTACCCCGCAGGACGAGCAGCGTTACCTCTTCGCGGCGGTAGCCATCCCCGACGTCGAATTGGCCCTCGAGACCTACGAGCGTTGCTACGGCGAGTTCCGCAGTCAAGACGCCCCCTTCCTCATGGGTGTTCTGGCCACCAACCGAGTCCACGGCGAAACCCTGTGGCGCAAAATCACCTCCGAGTGGGACCGGGCGACCACCTACTTCCCGCCGGACATGCACATTCGCCTAGCGACCGGGGTTCCGACCCTGATCGCTAGTGAGTCGCTGGCCCGTGAAGTACGCGCCTTTCACGAAGCACACCCGCTTAAAGCCAGTCACCAGACGCTGGTCCAGATGCTCGATCGTATGGACCGTGGCGTCGCCTTCGGAAACCGCGTTCGCGAAGGATTGGCTGCCACTTTGGACGGCGTCGGGCGATAGTTTCCCAAATTCCTCCGTGGAGGTAGCCTCATCATCGTGTCCATAAAGATCAATCCTCATCGCCTGCCCACCAACGTGGTTCCTACGAACTACGCCCTGGAGCTCACCCCGCACCTCGACGCGGCGGTCTTTGACGGCTCCGTCGTCGTCAGCCTCGAAGTGAAGGAAGCCACCACCACGCTCAGTTTTAATATTCTCGACCTCGAACTCAGTGCCATTTGCGTACGGGACGCCGCCGGTATCGAGCACGCTGTCACCCTCAGCACCGACACCACCTACGAACGAGCCACTCTTACCCTCAGTGAGGAGTTAGCGGTTGGCGTGGCCACGCTCAGCATGAACTTCACGGGTGAACTGAACGACAAACTAGTGGGCTTTTATAGGTCCACCTACCAGGACCTCGAGGGTGCCACCCACGCCATCGCGACTACTCAATTCGAGGCGACCGATGCCCGACGAGCCTTTCCCTGCTGGGACGAGCCCACCTTTAAAGCCACCTTCGACGTGACTTTAAACGTGCCCAGCCACTTAGCCGCCTACTCCAACTCCCCTATCGTGAGCGAGAGCGCCGGGGCTGACGGGACGCGTCGCGTGGTCTTTGGGCCAACCATGAAAATGTCCACCTACCTAGTCGCCTTCGTAGTTGGACCCTTCGAAGAGACCGAGACCATTGACGTTCTCGGAACTCCGATGCGCGTTATCTACCCACTCGGCAAGGGCCACCTCGCTCATTTTGCTCTCGAAGCCGGTGAATTTGCCCTCGGGTTTTTCTCGGAGTACTTCGCCATTCCCTACCCGGGCGACAAACTCGACCTCATCGCCATCCCCGACTTCGCCTTCGGCGCCATGGAGAACTTGGGCTGTGTGACCTTCCGCGAGACGGCACTTTTGGTGGACCCCGCCGCCGCGTCCCTCGCCGAACTCGAGCGCGTCGCCGACGTGGTCGCTCACGAAATTGCCCACATGTGGTTCGGCGACCTCGTCACCATGCAGTGGTGGGAGGGTATTTGGCTCAACGAAGCTTTCGCCACCTTTTGTGAGGTGCTCTGTATTGACGCCTTTCGTCCTCAGTGGAAGAAGTGGTTGAGTTTCGGCACCTTCCGTGACATGGCCCTGCAGATAGACGGCCTGCATTCGACCCGCGCCATCGAATACGAGGTGGTCTCTCCCGCCGACATGCGCGGTATGTTCGACCTGCTCACCTACGAAAAGGGGGGGTCGGTACTTCGCATGCTGGAGCAGTACCTCGGCGCCACCGTCTTTCGTGACGGCATTCGCCTCTACCTAACGACCCATAGTTACGCCAATACGGTGACTACCGACCTCTGGGACGCCCTCGAGACGGTCTCCGGACAACCGGTACGTGAGATGATGAACACCTGGATCCTGCAGGGCGGGCACCCCCTCGTAACCTATGCCGACGGCGAAATCTCCCAGTCGCCCTTTTCCTACGGAGCCCCGAGTGCGGTGAGTTCCATTGGACAAGATTGGCTGGTGCCCGTCTCCACCCGGGCCGCCAACGGTGGGCCCACCACGAAGCACCTCCTTGGAACGAGCGCCATCGAAGTTCCCGCCGACGGCCCCATGGTCGTCAACGCCGGTGGGTGGGGCGTCTTTCGTACCCGCTACGGCTCACGCGAGCTCAGCACCCTCGCCGGAAGTTTGGACCAGCTCGACGATCTCGAACGTACCGTCCTGGTAGCAGACTCCTGGGCCGCCCTCTTCGCCCAGCAGATTAGCTGGAGTGATTTTCTCAATATCGCCCGTGGTCTCGGTGACGTTGATGAACCCGCCGTATGGGTCGCGGTGGCCCAAGCCTTCGAATTCGCAGCCCGCGTGGCTTCCGAGGACCAGCAGCACGTGCTCAGTGGACTAGTTCGAGAGATCTTTGGACCGCAGTTCGCCCGACTCACCTGGGACCCCACGGAGGGCGAAAATGAGTTGGCCCCTCAAGTGCGCGCCATCGCGCTCGGCATCCTCGGCACCCTCGGTGGTGACGCTGAGATTCGTGTGGAGGCGCAACGCCGTTTTGACCGCGACGAGCTCGACGGCGATGTCGCCCGGGCAATTTTGCGCATCGTGGCCGACGTCAATCGACCCAGCGACTACGGAGAGTTCCTCAACCGCTACCGCAATGCCGCGAGCCCCCAGGAACAGCAGCGCTACCAGTTCGCTCTGGGGGACTTCAGCGACGAGCGCATCGGACTTGACGCCGCCGAAAAATGCTTCAGCGAGTTCCGCAGCCAAGACGCTCCCATGGTTCTCGGCATCTTGACGCGCAATAGGGTCAGCGGACCAGCGGTGTGGCGCTACCTCACCTCGCGTTGGGACGAGGCCATTGAAAAGTTCCCTCACAGTGCGCACAGCCGCATGGGGGGTGGCATCGCCACCTTCGTCAGCGATCGAGCCTTCTCCGCCGAGGTTGCGGCCTTCCACACCGCCACCCCTATTGCCGGTGAGCAAAAGACCATCGACCAGTATCTTGAACGCATGGTCATCGGCCTCGACTGCGCTGACTTCCTGCGGTCCCAAATCTAAATCATGCACCTACTCACAATTTTCGCCTCGGTCTTCGGCATCATCTTCATTCTCGAACTCCCCGATAAGACCATGTTCGCAACCATCTTGATGGCGGCCAAGGCCCGCCCATTGGCGATTTTCATCGGAGCCTCATCGGCCTTCGTCGTGCACATGGTGATTGCCGTTGTGGCTGGAAGGTTTCTCACCGAGCTACCGCATACGCCAAAGAACATAGTTCTTTCAATTCTCTTTTTTGCTGGGGCGGCGTATCTCCTCTTCGTACCCGAAAAGCACGAAGAGACCGAGGGCGCCAAGGAAGCCTCCCACGAAAATGCCACGAAATTCTTTCCTCAGGCGGCCACGGCTTTTGGGGTTATTTTTGTAGGTGAATTCGGCGATCTCTCCCAAATTCAAACCGCCAGTCTGGTGACTAAGTTGCAACATCCCCTCGTTATTTTCCTCGCGGCTTCGCTCGCGCTCGTCACCGTCACGGCCATCGGTTCTTTTGCCGGATCGACGGTGACGCGTTTTATCTCCATGAAGAAAATGCGATTCGGCGGTGGCCTCATTTTTATTGGATTCGGTGTAGCTAGTTTGATCTCGCTCTTCTCATGAGCCGTCGCCAACAGCTCCTCGATCTAGCCCGCGAGGTCAAGGGATTCATGCCCGACAATGAAGGCCTGGCGCTCCACGAGATTGCCCGAACGGTCGGAGAAAATAACCTCAGTGGTACCTGGCTCGAAGTGGGTGCCTGGTGCGGGAAGTCCGCCATCTATCTGGGATCGGCCGCCGAAGAATCACAGAGCGTGCTCTACTCCCTAGATCACCACCGCGGTAGTGAAGAAAACCAGGCGGGTTGGGAACACTTCGACGAGACCCTGATCGACGCAGCCGATGGCCGTCTTAATACTCTGCCCCACTGGCAACGCTCCATCGCCCGAGCCGAACTGGAGTCCACCGTTCTAGGACTGGTCGGCCCGTCGGTAGTAGTGGCCCAGCATTTCAACCAGAGCCTCGACTTGCTCTTCATCGATGGGGGTCACGGACACGAGGTGGCCTGGGCCGATTATCACGCCTGGACCCCCAAGGTGCGTTCGGGTGGTACGCTATTGATTCACGACGTCTTCGAGAATCCCTCCGACGGCGGACGCCCACCCTACGAAATTTATCGGGCCTGCATCGAGAGCGGCAACTTCGTGGACCTTACTGCTGAGGGAAGCCTGCGCGCGCTGCGAGCCGTCTGACCTATGGCCTCGCGTCCCTCGAGGCCCCACCTTTACTCACCGCAATCTTGAGATTCTCCCTAGCCAGTGGTCACTAGGCTTTGACTCGACCTGAGCGCCAGCGCAGTCCGAGATTCCAAGGCACCGCATGACTACTTCCACCACCCCCAATCCCCCCCGTCACGTTGACGTACTCGTCATTGGGGCCGGTATTGCCGGCATCAACGCGGCCTATCATCTCAAACATTCCCGCCCAGATACGACCTTTGCCGTCATTGAGGCGCACGAGAGTTACGGCGGCACCTGGTTAATTCACACCTACCCCGGGGTGCGTTCCGACACCGAGGTGTACACCTTGGGTTACAGTTTCAAACCCTGGACGGGACCCCCCTACGCCAGCGGTGAAGCCATCCGGACCTACCTCGGTGAAACCATCGAGGAATTCGAGCTCACCTCGCACTTTTTTTACAACCGCAAAGTCGTCTCCGCCCAGTGGTCCAGCGAGCAGCAGCTCTGGCGGCTTTCTGGGACGGACTCGTCCACGGGAGCGTCATTTGAAATAACAACTAATTTCCTCTGGATGTGCCACGGATACTTCAATCACGACAAGGGTTACACCCCCGACTGGCCGGGGCTCGACGAATTCGAAGGCCGGATAATTCACCCACAACGGTGGCCCGAGAACCCCGATCTCGGTGGAAAGAAAGTAGTTGTTATTGGCTCCGGGGCCACGATGGCGACTCTGGTCCCCGAAATCGCTGACGAGTGCGCGAGCGTGACCGTACTCCAGCGCTCCCCGACCTACTTCTTTCAGAGCCCCAACGTCGAACCACTCGCCGACCAGCTACGGTCCCTCGATACGCCCGAAGAGTGGATTCACGACATCATTCGCCGCAAGTCCGTGGCGGAGATGAAGTCGCTCACCGACATTCAACAGCAGTTCCCCGAAATGTCCGCTTCGGCACTCATCAGCATGGTCGCCGCCCAACTTCCCGATGGCTACGACGTCGCGCGCCACTTCACACCGCGCCACTTACCCAGCGAGCAACGAGTGTGTCGAATCCTCGATGGGGACCTCTTCAAAAAGATAAGTGCCGGTCGGGTGACTATGGTGACCGACGAAATTGAAACCTTTTTCCGAGGCGGCATCACTACCAAGCAGGGAACCACCATTCCTGCCGACGTCGTCATTACCGCAACCGGATTCAACCTTTCGGTGCTCGGTGGTATTTCATTTACGGTTGACGGGTCGGAAGTCGATTTTTCGAAGTCCGTGACCCATCGTGGAATTCTCTTCACCGAGCTCCCTAACTTCGCTTGGTCCTTCGGCGCCCTTCGACTGAGTTGGACTATGCGTATTGATCTCGTGAGCCAATATCTCTGTCGGCTACTCGCTCATATGGAAGAGAATCACTTCGGTGTTGTGCAGCCCGTGGTTTATCCTGAGCAAAATTCTCCACTCCACGAGTTCATTAATTCGTCGCAGTTCAATCCCGGTTACGCTCAACGATCACGAAACCTCCTCGCTCGCAGCGGTTCCACGCCCGAATGGCAATTAAGCCTTGACTTTTGGGCCGAGAGTGACCAACTTCCAGACGCAAACTTCTTGACGAATTCCTTGCAATTTAGCTCTCGCGGAAAACCCTAGGACCCCTTTCCATACCTGAACTTCAAGGGATTCAGATTGAGCAGGACAGTGTATGTGCACCTTTCGGCGCCATCAATCCCCCGTCGAAATCCTGAACACGTAGACCTGACCATTGCCTTGCATTGAATACGAGAGCAGTTCACTCTGAGGTCGAATAAAACTTTATCGACTACGAGCTGGTACGCCAACGGCTATTGTTCCGCCAGCCACATCCCGCACAGCGACAGCCCCCGCCCCCAAAAACGCGGACTCCCCTATGCGCAGTGATTGCAATACGACGGAATTCACCCCGAGAGTCGCAGCTTCTTCGAGGAACGTTTCGCCACTTACAGTAACCCGAGGCATCAGGGTCACGAAGTCAGATATTTCAGCGTCGTGGCCAATTACGCACCCGATGTTAATGAACACGTGGTCACCGACAGTGACATTCGTGGTGATCGAAACATTGCCCGCAACCACCGAGCCAGCACCAATACGCACCAAGCGTCCGGTCTGGAGATTCGGGTGCAGAAGGGTGGCGGGTCGGCATCCGTCATCGATGAGGGCGCGGGCAATCTTTCTTCTGACTTTTCCGTCGCCAATCGCAATAACAAATTTGGCGTCAAGGTCTTTCATCATCGAGACCGGGCCCAAGAGCGCTACCCCAATCGCATTCCATCGTTCTTCGTTGGGACTTCCGTCATCGAGGGCCCCTAGTAAATCAAACTTTGGCGTTTCCGCATTGATTGCGTCCACCAGCGATACAACTTCTCTCGCCATACCTCCGGCACCGATAATTACTAGTCGCTCCATGGATGAAGCCTATACGTACGGCCGGAGTGCTCATGAGTCGCACCAGCCATTAATTACGAGCCCACGAAACACGCTGGTGCCATCAGCATCAGCGAAGGAGAAAATCTGCAACGATACTGGCGACTCGTTCGACTTGCTGGTTCGTAAGGCTGCTTCCGCTGGGCAAGCACAGCCCTCTCTCAAATACCCACTCCGAAGTCCCATCGAGGTGAGACTCAGCCCCGCGGAAAAGTGGTTGCATGTGAAGTGGCTTCCACGTCGGGCGACTCTCGATATCGTGCTCCTCGAGCTTGCAACGTACGTCGTCCCAAGTCCTACCGCCACCGGGATCGACGGTGATGCACGAGAGCCAGTAGTTCGGTTCGCTCGAGTCAGGAACTTGGAGAAAATCAACACCTTCTAGATCGGCAAAGGCAGAACGGTACATCTCATTGATTTCACGTCGTCGTTGAATCTTCACCGCTAGCGATGCGAGCTGCGCTCGTCCAAAGGCAGCCAGCAGGTTTGAAAGTCGGTAGTTGTATCCCATCTCGATGTGTTCGTAGTACGGCAGCGGCTCTTTAGCTTGAGTTGCGAGCTTGCGGGCATGATCACGAACGGCGCTGTCATCAGTAAGTAGCGCCCCGCCACTGGAAGTCGTAATTATTTTATTGCCATTGAACGAGAGCGCGCCTATCGCTCCAAATGAGCCGGCACTCAGTCCGTCTCTTTTGGCGCCAAGCGCTTCAGCGGCGTCCTCAACAATCGCCACGTGGTACTCGCGAAAAATAGGAATGAGCTCGCGATAATCTGCGCACTGTCCATAGAGGTCGACGACCACGGCCGCCTTTGGGATGTTTCCGTTTTTGGCGCGCTGTTCTAAAAACTCCCTCGTGAGATCCGGGGAAAGGCACCACGTGGTCGGCTCTATATCTATAAAGACAGGACGTGCTCCAACGTAAACGGCGGCGTTCGCCGATGGCACGAACGTCGTTGTTGGAACAATGACTTCATCCCCAGGTCCAACGCCCAAGAGAAGCATCGCAAGGTGCAAAGCTGCGGTACCACTGGAAACACCGACGACGTGCTGAGAGTCGGTCCACGCTGATAGTTCAGCTTCGAAAGCATCAAGGTCGGGGCCCACTGGGGCAACCCAGTTTGAATCGATAGCTGAGAGTACTGCTTGTCGCTCTTCAAACGCCACGTCAGGCCCAGAAAGGTAGATCCGGCTCACCCTGGGTACCTCTCCTTCGCTGGTCTCAGCTCTGGCATCGTGACAGAACTTGATGCATTGACGCCCACCCGGCGAAGCACCTGTACCGAAGTTTTAAACAAGATACGTACATCGAGCCAGATACTTTGGTGGTCGACGTACCAGACGTCCATCTCTAGCCGTTTATTCCAACCGATACCGTTGCGACCATTCACTTGAGACCAGCCGGTGAGTCCAGGGAGGACCTCACAACGACGCTGTTCTTCGTCGGTATATCGCCCGATATAGCCAACTGGTAGTGGCCGCGGCCCCACAAAGGCCATTTCTCCACGAGCGATATTCCAGAGTTCTGGGAGTTCATCCAAACTCGATGAGCGTAGAAAAGACCCTAATCGTGTTATACGACTCGCGTCGGACAGCGATTCTTCATTCGTAAATCTCTCTATTGTCATAGTTCGAAACTTGAACAATTCGAATTCACGCAGATTTATGCCAGTTCTCAATTGCCTAAAGAATACTGGCCTTCCCATGGTGGTCATCACCAAAATCGTAATTACTGTGAGGATCGGAGAGAGCAACACCAGGAGCGTTGCGGCCAGGACTCGTTCGAGAAAATTGCGTATTTTTCCGAACACCTCCAAATCTTACTAACACAATACAAATAGTTCAACCACGACATGAACTGCACCCCCGATTGGCAGGGCCTCGACGAATTCGAAGGTCTACTGATTCAGCTGCAGAAATGGCCTGAGAATTCCGATCTCACTAGAAGAAATATTGTCACCATTGGCTCCAGGACACAATGGCGACTCTGCTTACCGAAAGATGGTTGAGTCGTCGGGTTCTGCGCCCGAATCGAAATCACCCGCTCGATGGGTAGGACCTACAGCTGCCTCGACCATGCTAACGCTAAAGGTTTTTGGTGGTTCTTTGAGTTCGAGTGCTTCAATCGACACGTCTTCGCGACCATGGATGAGTTGCGTGCCACCATGATTGGCGTCCGTCACTACTACAATTAAATCAAAGACCAAATGCCAAGAGCCCGAGTGAGAAGATCAAGATTGTGGAGAACGCCGCTACCTGCAAACGCCACTCGGTTGAATGCGAATCGGGAGCTGCTAGATCCTGCGGCGGAGGAGCTTGACCCGCACATGCGGCTCGAAGGCACCTTCAACATGAGACCTGTCAAAGAGTCGAAGGTGGTGGGGGTAGAACCTCATGGAGCCATCTGGCCACCCCATGATGGGATCAAAGTAGCAAACGTCACGGGTGCTCCATCAGTAGTTCAAAGAACTGACCAATTGGTTCTTTCTCTCGTGCAACCCACTTTGATGGTCGTCAAATCAATCGGGTCTGTCATGAATCGCCAATTTCATCCAATCTCGACAGGGGCTGTTCATGACCACAATTAGCAATCCTGAGACACTTCATCAATCAAAAGATATTGGATTTACCAAATTCATCACATGGATTTTTGTACTTGGGTACTTCGTTAACGTTTTCATTTGGAGTCGATCTTCTGTTGCAGGCGTCCCAAATCTACATGCAATCAATACGCGCATGATTGAACTGATCATCACCGCTCCCATTCTTGCGATAACACTGCTGACAGGTTTCTCAACAAATCCACGAGCGATTAGAAGGTTTCTTCTCGGCTTTATCGCACTGGCGGGTGTTGCTATCGTTTCGTACTTCCTAAATCAAGATATCTTCAATGGATATTTTGAATTCGGAAGTGCCACCAGATACGCAGAGACCTACTTGCTCTGGAGCGTAAGTTTCCTCAGCGTGGTGGCGTACTCAGTTTTCTGGTACTCACGCGAGCTCCTGCTCTCCACATTTTGGAAAGTTGCACAAGCTTCTATGGTTTTTTCCCTAGCCTGTTTCGTTGCTAGTTACTTACTGTCTAGGCCATTTTTTTCCTACCCTAGCTACGGTGGTGGATATCGGCTTCAGGGGATATTGACAGAACCTTCGTCATGGGCGCCGGTTGTCGCTGTGATGATTTACATGAGTTTTCAGCGGAAAGCCTACGGGACGCTGTTATTGACCATCGCTGTTGCTGTGCTCTCTGCGTCCGGAACAGTATTGGTGGTGATGACGCTATCGATTCCCATTGCATATTTCCTAACTAGTGAAAAGGTGGATCGTCGACTTGCGATCATTGGTCTCACCGGAGTCTTCATTGCAGGAAGTCTCAGTTTCCTCGTGACTGCCAATCCGGATGCGTATCTCAACAGTTCGAATAATCTCTCTCGTGGTATCGGTAAGGTGATTGTGGCCACTCAGTCGTTTACGAGCGCCGATGGAACGGTGAGTGGTCGGACGGCAAGCGCACACACGACAATCGTCGATATGGATGCCAGCAGCAAGCAGTGGACCGGCTTTGGACCTGGTGCAGTGAGCGTCTATTTCAATGCGAAGTATCCGTCCGGACCCGGCCAGGTTCCTGTCCATCCAAATTCCTTCTTCTTGGAAATACTCTTTGACTTTGGCTATCCGGGATTGGCGCTTCTTGTCGCATTGACTCTTGTCTCTATGTGGAAAATGCGTGTCGACAGAGCGGCCACCTTCTTTTTCGTCCCGTTCATTATTGCAAGCCTCGTCAATTCCGCGTCAGCATATGAGCTCTACAAGTGGACGGCGTTAGCAGTACTCCTCTATGGCTTTGGATTCGTGAGGCGATCTAAGTTCGCACACTTTGAAGTAGACGATCTCTCAAGCTCGACAGCGATATAAACGGGACTGATGACGGTTTAGTGGGTCTTCGGATATGCGCGTGGTTTTTAGGTTCGGGGAGTTCGCGATCAAGAGTTAGGCGAAAGGCGGGGGCCCTGCAAGTCTGTTGTTTCTGAAGACGACAGATTGGAAGACCCCCGTGAT